>Ga0163144_10029020_pt1 | contig 10639 bp, 8 predicted proteins | sample OliLak19BULKMAT1_FD_123175 | JGI IMG/M metagenome (GOLD analysis project Ga0163144, IMG submission 123175) | Freshwater microbial mat bacterial communities from Lake Vanda, McMurdo Dry Valleys, Antarctica - Oligotrophic Lake LV.19.BULKMAT1 | ecosystem: Environmental > Aquatic > Freshwater > Lake...
CCGTCCGGGGTTGGGTAATCTGTGCCATAGACCTCAAGGGTTTCGATCTCGCCGGTGATCGCCATGAGGACGCGGGGAATGAGGTGTGTCTCGGGATCATGATCCTCGCCGATCTTCCCGTCCTCCGAGCAACCGCTGGCATTGAAATAGCGGAGGCAGGCGGAGCGCAGCCCCCATGCGTGGTCGCAGTCCCGCAGGATGCGCTCGACCATCAGCTTGCTGTGTCCGTAGGGGTTGATCGGGTTCTGGGGATTCGATTCGTCGATTGGCACCCGCTCCGGAGTGCCGTAGGTCGCGCAGGTGGAGGAGAAAACAAACACCTTGCAGCCGTACTCCTGCATGACCTGGAGCAGCGCGATGGGTTCGGCGGTGTTGTTCCAGTAGTATTTGAGCGGATCCGTCACCGATTCGCCGACGTATGCAAATGCGGCGAAATGTACGACTGCGGAAAATCCGTGTTTCCCGAATAGCGAGCGCAGAAGCTCGCGGTCGCCGACATCGCCTTTTATGAATTCGACACCTTCGTCAACGATGGCGTCCGGATGGCCGTAAGCGAGATTGTCGAGGACAACGATTTTCCTGCCGGAGGAAGCAAGGTGACGGACAGTGTGGGAGCCGATGTATCCGGCACCGCCGGTGATAAGGATGGGTTGGTCGGTCATTTGGGGTCACAAAGGAAAGCCACGATGGGGATATTGTGCAAGGCCGGAGGGGGAGGAATGGAGGACTTTTTTGGAAATCTGCGAGAAATGTCGAATGGACAATGGATATCCGCAGTCTAAGTTGAGTTATGAAAATTCAACGTATTGTTCTGGCCGGTTTGGTAGCCGGGATTTCCGCCCTCGCCGTTTCATCATGCGCCTATGATCCCTATTATTCAGGAGGTTATGGGGGAGGCTACGGAGGTGGATATGGAGGAGGCTACGGAGGCGGATATGGGGATGGCTACGGCTATGGTGGTTCGGGTTTCTCAACCTCCTATTTTGTAAGCACGGGCAGTCCGCGCTGGGGCTATGATCCCTATGCCGGAGCCTACTACGATTATTCACGGCGCTGCTATTATGATCCGCATCTCAGCGGCTACTACCCCGTCGGCTACCGTCCAAGGTATGTGACGGGTTCCCCGCACCCGCACGGATGGTCGAGGGGCGGCAACTATTGCGCCCCACCACGCAATGTCCGCAGCTACAACCTGAGCAACTACCATGACCGCAGCGAACGCTACCGCTCGCTGGGCCGTTCATGGTCGAGCGATGTGAGGGTGGACACCCAAGGGCGCGACCAGCAAGCCGACTACGGAAACCGTGACCAGAGGGGTTCGTCCTATGGTGATCGCCGGGATCGCAGTAACCGTTCCGGGGAAAATTTCGGAGGTGGCGACAAACGCCGCTCCTATGACGGTAGAAATTCCAATCCTCCGGCAATTTTCGGAGACCGCAGCGGCGGAAGCGATAGGCGGGACTACACTCCGCAACGCGGCGGCACCACCCAACCTGATTTCAGGAACAGGGATCGGGACTCCGAGGCCCGTTCCAGACGCAACGGATCGTTTGGCGCAGGCTCTCCCACGGAGGATTTCTCCCGTTCCTCAAGGGATGGCGGCAACAGGGAAGGATCGGATCGCAGCCTTCGTTCCGCTCCGCAGATCGAAAGGCGGGATGATCGCTCCGGCGGTCGCCAAGCCTCTCCCGAGCGTCAGGCTCCGCAGATTGAAAGACGGGAAGGCGACGGCAGGGATAAGGACAACTCAGGCCGTGGCGAAGAACGGGAAATCCGTGGGCTAGGGCAAGGCTGAGACTGCAAAAAAAACGACAACTCAGCGCCCGCTTGCATCCGCTTGCGGGCGTTTTCCTTTCGGTATGATGAGAAACCAGCGGAAAACCAGGCTCAGCAGGATGGCGGCGAGACCGACATGAAGCACCTGCACCCATGAATAGATATGCACCTGTGCCATGACGAGGCCGAGAATCATCTGAGCGAGGACTATCGCCATGACGCCGAGCTGGGATGGTGAGATGCCATCGGGCTGGTTCCGTTTTGCGGTGGCGTATGCGAACATCGTGATGAGCAGGATGGCCCAGGAAAAGCTGCGGTGGATCAGGTAGGTTGCGCTGTTTTCGAGTTCTCCGATCCAGGAATCGCGCGGCGCATCGAGATGGGCCTTGGAAAGCTGGTCTGTCATTTCCCTGATCTGGGAGCCCATGATACCCTCCACAACGATAGAAACCAAGAGGGCCATTAGCACCATTCGGGCGTGCGCGCCTTTACCCGACATCATAAGTTTTGCAGGATGTGCTGTGCCGGCCCAGACGCAGTAGGTGAGGACGCAGATGAGCATCATCGCAAGTGCCAGATGGGTGCTGAGCACTCCAGGAGAAATGCCGCTGTAAACCACCCTCGCACCCATCCACGCATTGGCCAGGACGAGGAGGAGGGCTGCGAACGACAGCCAGAAAACATGCGGGCGAACTTTCCTTTGTCCGAACGATGCGATGAAGGCCGCCAATGTGAAAAAACCGACGGGGAGGCTGAAGAGGCGGTTGATGAACTCTGTCCATACATGACGGGGATTGAAATCCCGCCTGAGGGACTCGCGGGTGATCGTCGCGGGATCACGTCCCATCCGCTCCGCCTTGTTTTGGAATTTTTCGATGGGGAGCCTGTCGAAATCGACCTGATCGACACTGGTGGGGGGGATAAGCAATCCCCAGCAGGTTGGCCAGTCGGGGCAGCCCATTCCCGCCCCGGTCACCCGAACGATGGCACCGACGAAAATCAGCAATAGGACGGATGCCAGCGCGGCGGCGGCTAGTCGCTGGTAGATTGTAGGCTTCATGATTGACACTAGGCTCGCTCCGCTACGGCGGGCGTCACGGGAGGTTGTTTTTGCTCCGGTGGCGTCACCTCCAGGAGCTTTTTTTCTGCGGATCCGGCCGGCTGCTCGGCGGAAATCGCCACACCGATCCAGCGGAACTCGTCACTGCCCTCCAGGATAACCTTGAGCACCATGGTCAGCGGCACTGCCAGAAGCATTCCCAGAGGCCCCCACATCCAGCCCCAGAAGAGCACGGAAATTACGACCACCAGCGTGGAGATTCCAAAACGGCGGCCGACCAGCATCGGTTCGATAAAGTTTCCGAGGAAGTTGTTGATCAGCAGGTATCCTCCGGCGACGAGGACAGCGTTGGGCACTCCGGCGACGAGCAGTGCGAGCACCGTCGGAGGGACGCCCGCGACTATCGAGCCGATCACAGGAATGAAGTTTAGGAAAAACGCGAGAATGCCCCAGAGGACGAAGAAATCCAAGCCGGCCATCCAGCACAGCAAGCCCGCAAGGATGCCCGTTAGGAGACTGATGAACGTTTTGATCGCAAGGAAACGCTGGATGTCGTGCGTCGCGCTGAGCATCCGGGCCAGATTCGGCCCGCGCGCAAGGCTGATGGCCTCGAGGCGCCGCCCAAACATCCGCGCTTCGCTGAGCATGAAAACAGTGAGGATCAGGATGACGAGGGAGGTTCCAAAAAAACCAATGACCCGTCCGATGACTCCGGTGCCGACAACCCAGATCTTCTCGAAGCGGATATTTTGGAGGTTTGCGAGGTTGTTGTTAACCGCCTCGTTGATCTTTTCCTGCGCATCTTGGATGCCGTATTCGCCGAGTTTAACGGCAAGCGAGCGGGATGCCTCACGGATGCTCCCGGAAACTTCCGCCGCATAACGGATGTTCCACTTTTCCTGGAGATCCCCGATGAGGGTGATGGCAAGCACCGCAATGGCGGCGAGGAAGACAAAGTCCAAGGCAACGGTGAGCAGCACCGCGATCACCCTCGGCACCTTCTTTTCCCGGAGGAAATTGAGCAGCGGGAAACTGACAGTCGCGAGGAAAAAAGCGATCAGGACGGGGACGAAAAACGATTGGGCAAGCTTAAGGCCGGCAATGATCACAAACAATGACCCCAACATCCAAAGGGCGTTGCCTGCCCTGATTTTCCCTGCTCTCGGCACTTCCGACATGTGCGACAACTAAATGCCCTTGGAGCCTGTCCCGCAACTGATTAAACACGCGAAATGATCCGGATTTTCATGCGCTTGGATGCGAATCCACATTCACCGCAGCAAGATTTCAAAACCGCGGCCTGCGTTTTTTGCACAGCTTGACGCCTGATCGACGAAGGCGATAAACTTGGGGTGGCGGCAATAAAATAAAAGGGGCAGGAAGAGGCTCGCGTGAAGCCTTTTCCTGCCCTGGAAAAACGGGTTTGTGCGCCTTACTTCGTGTAATCCACCTGCACGGGTGCAGTGGGGATTTCCCTGAAATGCGGCATGGGCGGCAGCATGGGGGCTGCGACGTCACTGGTGCAGCAGCCGCAGGAAGAGGAGAGGACAGCGGTGGCGCTGACAGCAATGGCTAATAGCAGACGGGTCATTGTGTAATTGTTTTATCTTCGGATGGATTTTGGAAAGGAGTTTTCGATCACGGGTGGATCAAAAAACCCCGGCCGTCTTCATAGGAAGCGGGCGGGGCTGAAGCTCGGCTTACTTGGCAGGTGCCACGTATGGTGCTGGAGCTGGTGCGCTTGGGCAGCAGGAAGCGGCGAAAAGCGCTGCGACTGTGGCAACGATTGCAAGTTTGATCATGTTCATGATGGTGTGTTGTATTTTGGTTGTTGTAATCAGCGAAACTCCCTTTGTGGGCGATCACTCCGGCCAGAATAACGCCGTCGTTAGATGCTGCAAGGCAAAAGGAACACCCCTGAATACATTAGGCGTATCTGCGCCGTCCCGTCGTTGCCTTCCGTTGACCTCCGGATCCGGACGGGGCTCCGGAATGGGAGCCGCCGCCCTGCCTGCCGCGACCTCCTCCGCCGCCGCCGCCCTGCTTGACAGCAGGCGGGCGGAATCCGCTCCTGTGCTTTTCGCGGAGCGCCTCGCTGTGCCAGGCGTGGTCGGTGTTGCGGGGGATGGCGGTCTTGATGATTTTCTCGATGTCGCGCAGGAAGTCGATTTCGTCCTCGGCGCAGAAAGATACGGCGAGGCCGTCCGCTCCCGCACGCCCCGTGCGGCCGATGCGGTGGACGTAGGCTTCCGGTTCGTTGGGGAGATCGTAGTTCACGACGAGGCCGACATCCTTGACGTCCACCCCGCGCGCCGCGACGTCGGTGGCTACGAGGACGGGCACGAGGCCCTGCTTGAATTTCGCGAGGGCTTTCTCGCGCTGCGCCTGGGACTTGTTTCCGTGGATCGCCTCAGCGGCGATGCCTGCGTCGGCGAGCGCCTTGGCGATCTTGTTCGCCCCGTGCTTGGTGCGGTTGAAAACGATGGTGAGCTTCGCGGTATCGGCTCCGGCCTGCTTTTCAAGAAGCTCCCGGAGGAGATACATCTTGTTGCCGCGATCCACGAAGCAGAGCTGCTGCTCGATGCGCTCGGCAGTCGTGACTTCCGGGGTGATGGTGACGCGGGCGGGATCGTTCAGGATGGTCTGGGCGAGGGAAACGATGTTCGGAGCGAGCGTGGCGGAAAAGAACAGCGACTGTTTTTTCTTCGGGACGAGCGCGAGGATCTTTTTCACATCGCGGAGGAAGCCCATGTCGAGCATGCGGTCCACCTCATCAAGCACGAGGAACTCGACTCCGGAGAGATCGACGTGGCGCTGCTCGATGAGATCGAGGAGGCGGCCGGGGCAGGCGACGAGGACATCGACGCCGGCGCGCATTGCGGAGACCTGCGGATTCTGGCCGACGCCACCGTAGATGAGGGTCTGGCGGAATCGGATTTTCTGGCCGTAGGTGGAGAAGCTTTTCCCGACCTGGATGGCGAGTTCGCGGGTGGGTGCGAGGACAAGGCAGCGGCATTGCTTGGCGGCGATGCGTTTGGGATCCGTGTGCAGCGCGTGGAGAATGGGCAGCGCGAAGGATGCCGTTTTGCCCGTGCCGGTCTGGGCGCAGCCGAGAAGATCCCGGCCTTCGAGAAGCAGCGGGATGGCCTGGGCCTGGACGGGGGACGGGGTGGTGTATTCGAGTTCGTTGAGAACCTGTTTCAGGGGCGCGGCAAGAGCCATCGCTTCAAATGTAGCGGTCATATGTTTTTCTGGAAATGCCAGCCCTGCCGGGAAACGGCTGCTGGCGGGTTCGATGAGTGCAGGGTGAACCTCTTACAATCTCTCATCGAATGAAGACCGGAAAAAGCGTGCCGCGTATGCGGCGGCCAACGGAAACGTGTCCGTCTGGCGCTTCTTTAGACAGGAAACGGGGAATGGCAATGCTTTTCTCGCATGTGGAGCGCAGGGTGCCTGTACTAGGGAAAGATTGTGTCTGGGCATTGGCAACAAAGAATTTTTCACCGCCAAGACGCCAAGTTCGCCAAGGCCATGCCAAGTATTTCGTATCCAATACGGATTCCTGCCGGTATTTGAACATGTTTTTGATCTTCTTTGGCGGACTTGGCTTGGCGGTTCAATATTGCATGTACTAGGGGGAGATTTCCCAAATGCCCGGCACTATTGGAAATAATTGGACATACAAGACGCCAAGCTCGCCAAGGAACCCTTTGAAATATTGTGGAGACGACCATAAAAACCCGGATTACCAACCATTTGGAATGTCTGTCCTTGGCGGACTTGGCGGCTTGGCGGTTCAAAACCCTTCACTGGCAATGCCCGGACACCATTTTTCCTAATGTAGGCACACCCTGTGTAGGAGGCGTTGGCTTGGGGCTTGCTTTGATGGGGAGCGGGGAAAGAATGCACCGCAACAATGGATGCGATCCGAATAGAGAATGTGCGCAAGGTCTTCGGGGGGACGGTGACCGCGCTCGACGGGCTGGATCTGGAGATCGGCGCGGGGGAGCTGTTTTTCCTGCTCGGTGCGTCGGGTTGCGGGAAGATGACCTTGCTGCGCCGCATCGCGGGACGGCATGCCTCACAGCGGAACCGTCCCTGTCCGATCATCTGCCGACAGGCCAAGGAACGGAAAGTGTTTAAATGAGACTCCTGATCCGAAACAGTCGGACTCGCTCACCTGAGGTGCAAGCTAACGCGATATTGTGGAGGGGAAAGCCCGGATAAAAATGATCCTGTGGCTGGTGACTCTGGCCCCAAGCCGTCTCGTTTGGGGAGCCATCTTGGCTCCTTGCGGATGGTGTCGGGGGGGCTGGAATCCCCCCGAACGGCCTGGCGCATGCGCCAGCTTACGTAACCCGAATTGCGCTTCGATCACTCACCTGAACCGCCAGCCGAACTAAGACGGCTTCCCCATTTCTCCCCGAAATTCCCCCATTTCCGACGCTCAAACCCTTTTTCATAAGAACTCTGTTCTATTTGTCTGGAAACGTGTGGCGATATCTGAGGGGGCTTTTTTGCCAACTCCGCGCCAGCGCACTCCGCCCCCAAGCAGATGGCGTGACAATGACCGGAGGTCATGGACAGGGAGCTTGCCTACCGTTCCCGAAGGGTGCGAGCCGTGGGGCGGCGGGCACCAACATCGGGATTTGCTCCGAGGGTTGGTTTTTTGCCCGATCCACCGACAGGGCGAACAATTGAAAATGTTTATATGAGACACCTGACCCGAAAGAGACCGGCCGTGGAGCCATGGTTATTGCCATGGGCGGGAAAGGCGGCCGCGTTGCCCTTCGGCATAACCTGGCAGGAAGAATCCTCGACGAGGATGCGCCTGATCGGGCTGGACTGGAGGACAACCGCGCTCCCTTGGAAACGCTGGCTCATCAGATCGTGGTGGATGGTAATCAGGAAGGCGGTGGAGCGGGCGCTGAAACGGTCGTGGAGAGACTGCCGCGCCATGCCCAGATTGGTGAAACCCTTGAGGGAGCCGGCGAGCTGGTTGAGGGAAGCCAGCCCGGTGACCACGGAACCCAGGAGGGTTTGTAGGAAACCTGCGGGGGTGAACTTGGCGGACTTGCGGATTACCAGGCCGGTTTCGCGGGCGATGGCATCAAGATCAGGCAGCGAGAGAAACGGACGATTCGGACATGTGCTTTTGAACATGTCGATTTTGACCGGCTTTCCGGCAGGTCAAGACATTTCTCGCGAAATCGGAGTTTTAATACACTGAAAATCAGTGAGTTACGCCATAAACTGACGCGAATGCCTTGTCGCCATAAACGGAATAGTCCCAAATTGGAAAGTTTTTTATGTTGCTTACGCCTATTTGAATATGTCATAATCAACGAAGACGACAACTTGCGTCGCAGACAAAGAGGTGCATTGAGATGATAAAAGCCACTTACTTCACATCGATCGCGTTTCGGATCTGGATAATCACCATTGTTTTGGCTGTAGTACTGCCGAACGTTTTCGCGCAGTTGTCGGTCATGCCGGCCCATGACCGCGACCTCGACAGAATACTGGCGCGAATCAAACCTTTTGAAGAGTTGGCTAATCAATGCTCCGCCAACGATTGCCCCGAGATGGATTGCGCCACGGCGCAGCAACTTCATGTCAGGTTGCGCGATGCGAGGATTGTCATGCGCTACGCCACCTATTGGTTGCGGCGTGCTTCCGATGCTCAGATGAAACATCTGACCAGCGTCGCCGGTGAAACCGAATTAGCAACAGACCGCGCGGCGAAGGTTCAAGAGATATTGGCCTATCAGCAATGGGTGCATGGCATCGCCAGCGGACTGCTCGAAGTGGCAAGCATTGGAGGTAATATCGAGTCCATCGCAACCGATCCAAAACTGTTACAAGGTAAGTCTTATGCAGAGATGGCGAATTTGCTGGACAGTTTTTATGAGGGCATGAAGGACGCAGAATCGCTCAACAACAGACTGAACGTTGCGCGCCATGATCGCGATTTCCCCAAGCCAATCGCCGACATGATGCCCGCGCTGGGTAATCTAACCAGCGACGACATGAACGATCTCAAAAGCACGCTTTCCGATACAAAGTCGCTCATGGAGGCAGCGAACAAACATGGGAAGGACTGGCGGAAAGTATTAAAGGAAGGCAAAGGCGCGGCTGCCATTGGACAGATTGTGGGGCGCTATCTGAAAGCGTATGGCGACTCGCAAATCGCCGAAAGGAAACGCGTGGTTGATGGCCTGCTCAATGATATCCTTGCTCAGGATGTCGTTCAGTCGCAAAGTTTTAAGGACTTGCAGAGGATGCAGGCCAGAAGGAACAAAGCCGAGGACGCCTACCTGATGCTGAACAAGCTTGTCGTGATAGGCGGCGCAGGTGAAGGGCAGATGACTCGCTGTCTGCTGAAATTAAATCGGAAATGCACCGACCTCGACCTCAACTATGCGAGCCAATACAAAGCGCCGAAAGATGTAGAAGTCGAAAGTTTCAATCACATCACCGAAAAAGACGCCGCCAAGAGTTGGGGCAAAGCTCTGTTGACCATCAACACCACTCTACCGATGGTTGAAGGCTGGTTGAAAGATGTCCCCAAACTCCAACCTGCCCGGCAGCCCTCGCTCCGTTTGGCGAAAACAAGTTTCAAACCGGGGGAAGAATTCAGCGCCAACTTTACCGTGTCGAGCTGCTCTGCGCCAACTTCCTGGGTGGCCATCATCCCGAGCCAAATACCGCACGGGCAGGAAGAAGCTAACGCTCACAATCTGAAATCGGAGATGCTGCTTCTTAGAAACACTGCCGGAGATGCAGTTCGCTTCAAAGCTCCTAATGAGGCGGGAACCTATGATGTTCGGATGAGTGACACTCAATCGGGCAAAGAGTTGGCTTCCGCGAGCTTTGAAGTAAAAAGTTCGCCACCATCGCTTACCGGCCTCTGGGACAGTTATGTTAAGAAGAAGATAGTCAGCACGGTTCGATTCATCGAGGATGACCAGGGCATTCGATGGGGATGGGTTGAGCCGCAGGATATCAATAAATGGCTTGGCTGGGATGGTAACGATGGTCATCCGCGCACCGCTACGCGACAGGGAAGTATTATCCTTACAACTTGCTGGAGGCGTTGTGGCTACGATAAAGCACCTGATGGATCATTTAAGGGCGGCGAAGAACGAAACGATGTTCCACGACGTCTCATTATTTCTGATGATGGGAAAAAAATTACGGAGCAGATAGGGAAGGTTCGCTGCGATGGAAAAACCGGTCGTCTCACTCTTACCAACGAGTGGGAGGCAGTGAGTCCTGACTTTCTGCTCATCAAGCGCGAGCCTTAAGTGGCAGCTGTTAAGCGTCCCCGATTTTGAACTCAACTCGTGCTATCGCAAAAGTTCATCATGCGTTGACTGCGTGCATGTCGGTCAGCAATGGTTTTCGAGGTGAATTCCGAAACGTCGCTTTGTTTTGATTTTGCGGTTGCACTGCTAGGAATTTGCTTTTTGCGGGAGGCTCCTGAACAGCCGTTGGGCTAGACCGGAGGGCGGGGAAAAGGGGGTTGCGGGGGAAAAGGGGAGGATGGGTAAAGCTGAAATGCTGAAAACTGAAACGCTGAAAGGGAGAAGACACCGCAGGACGCCGGGTTTTGGTGGAATCGTATTTTTTGGGTCAGGGAAAGCGCCGGGATAAACCGGCTTGGAAATGAGAATGAAAGAGTCTTACAAAGAACAACTAGCCATTGACTTTGGCCACAAGCCCTACGCTGGGAGCGGTGACGCTCCGGGTGTAGCATGGGTGCGTGGAGACGCAGGCCAGCCATTGAGCTCCGACATCAAA
>Ga0163144_10029021_pt1 | contig 10639 bp, 7 predicted proteins | sample OliLak19BULKMAT1_FD_123175 | JGI IMG/M metagenome (GOLD analysis project Ga0163144, IMG submission 123175) | Freshwater microbial mat bacterial communities from Lake Vanda, McMurdo Dry Valleys, Antarctica - Oligotrophic Lake LV.19.BULKMAT1 | ecosystem: Environmental > Aquatic > Freshwater > Lake...
CGAGCTGCTGTTTCGCATGCAGCGCGCGCTCACGGTCAAGCAGCTCCTCGAGTTCCACGCGAAGCAAGGCGGCACGCGCTCGCGGGAGGATGTGCTCGCGGCCCTCACCAAGGCCGAGTGGAATCTCGACGGCGACGCGTGGGATCAGTTGTACCCGCGCGATGCGTACCTCTCCGGCTACGAGCTATGGGCGCGGCACGACCGGGCCGTGGCGCGCGCAAGTCGGGGCGACGAGCAGGCGCGCGTCCAGGTGCGGCGCCTGCTCGAGGCGATCAAGCCGGCCGTGTTCGAGGACATCACCGACATCGATCCACGCCACGGATACATCGACCTCGACCTCGTCAGCGGCTGGCTCTCGAGCACGCTCAACGCGAACTATGGTTCGATCGAGCTCGAGCGTGTCGACGGCTTCGTGCAGCTTCGCGGCTACGACTACATCGACGCCGACGTCCCGCCCGTGGCGCCCGACGTGCTGACCTTCCTCGGGTACTACAACCATGACCCCGAGATGTTCCGGCCGCCGCAGGAGAAGCGCGAGCGCGGCGCGGCGCCGATGACCCGTGAGGAGCGCGCAGCGGCGAAGCAGAGCCTCGGCGATCGGCGGGTCGCGCTGGCGAAGAAGTGGTCCGAGTCGTTCGTGCAGTACATCGCCGCCGACCCGGAGCGCCGCGAGTCGCTGGCCCACGCCTACAACCGGGCGGCCCGCGGGCGCATCGTCCCGAGCTACAGCGCCGAGCCGCTGTACATCGCCCGCTGGGGCGCCGGGGCACCCAAGCCGCGGGCGCACCAGATCGCGGGGGCGCGCCGCGTGCTCGACCTCCTGGGCGGCCTCATCGCCTTCGACGTGGGCGTCGGCAAGACCTACACCGCGCTGATGATCATCGCCCGCGCGCGCCAGGAGGGCGTGATCCGGCGGCCGGTGATCCTCGTGCCGAGCTCGCTGGTGTGGAAGTGGCACGACGACATCCTGTGCACGCTGCCCGACTACCGCGTCCTCGTGATCGGCTCGAAGCGCAAGCGGATCAGCCGCGGCGACCGCAAGGGGCTGATGACCTCGGAGACCGACACCCCGCAGGAGCGGGCCCAGAAGTGGCAGCAGCTCCAGAGCGGCCAGGCCGACGTCGTGGTGCTCAGCTACGACGCGCTCGCCCGGACCCGGATGAACGAGAAGGAGGTCCTGCGCTACGTCGAGGAGGTCGAGGCGGTCCAGCGCTCGATCGCCCTGCGCAGGCGAGCGCTCGAGGAGCAGGCCCAAAACGAGAAGGCCAAGGCGAAGCTCAGCGAGCGCGACCTGGCGCTGCTCGAGCACGGCGTCAAGGCGTGGATCGACGAGATCCTCGCGCTCCCGAACGACTGGTCCTACGACCCCGGCGTCGCGTGGGACGACATCGGCATCGACATGCTCGTCGTCGACGAGGCCGCGGGCTTTAAGAATCTGCACATGCCGCAGGCCCGCGAGGACGGCGTGCCGAAGTTCATGGGCGGCGGCGGCGACGGGTCCGACCGCGCCTGGCAGCTCGACTTCCGCGCCGCCGCGGTGCGCCGACGCAACGGCGGCGCCGGCATCGTGCTGCTCACCGCGACGCCCGCGAAGAACAGCCCGCTCGAGTTCTACAACCTGATCCAATTCATCGATCCGACCGCCTTCACGCGCGCCGGGATCCGCGACCCCGAGCAGTTCATCGACCGTTTCCTCAAGATCGAGATCCGCGAGGTGCTCGACTCGACCTTCGAGATCACGCGGCGCAGCGCCGTTACCGGGTTCAAGAACCTCGAGGATCTTCGCACCCTGATCTTCCGCTACGGCGAGTTTCGCACATCCGAGGAGGTCGGCCTGAAGCTGCCCCGCCCCGTGGTCGAGACGATCACGATCGCCATGGACGAGGTCCAGGAGGCGAAGTACCGCCATTACGTCGCCAAGATCGAGGACATCCTTAGCAACCCGAACCCCGACAGCAGCCCGGGCAACGTGATCTTGGGGCTGCTCGCCCGCCTCTCGATGATCGCCCTGCACGGCGCGCTCGAGGACGGCTACGACTACCGCACCGCGCTCGAGGGTGGCGTGGTCGATCGTCGCCACTACGACAGCGAAGGCGAGGTCGAGATCGTCAAGGTCAGCCTGCCGCGTCCGCAGTACGCGAGCCCCAAGCTGGTCGAGTGCGCGAAGCGGGTCGCCGCGAGCCCGCACTGCGGCCACATCATCTTCTGCGAACCGACGGCCGTGCATCGGTGGATGATCGAGGTCCTCGTGGCGCACGGCATCCCGCGCGAGCGCATCGCCGTCTTGAACGCCGCCGAGACCAAGTCCGCCGACCGCCCCCGCATCGCCCGCGAGTTCAACGGCCTGTCCTCCGAGCCGCCGCCGCCGGGCACCTGCGGCGGGCCGAGCAACACGGCGATCACGCCCAAGTATGACGTCGTGATCGCCAACTCGGTCGCCAACGAGGGCCTCGATCTCCAGGTCCGCACCTGCTCGATCCACCACCTCGATCTGCCGTGGACGCCCGCGGACCTCGAGCAGCGTAACGGCCGGGCCGTGCGCCAGGGCAACACCCTGAGCATCGTCCAGATCTTCTATTACTTCGCCGACGGGTCGACCGACGGCTACCGCTTCAGCCTCATCGACGGCAAGGCGGCCTGGCTCGGCGAGCTGATCAAGTCGCAGGTCCGCGACACCAACAACCCCGCAGCGCAGCAGCAACTGACGCCCGAGGACATCCTGCTGATGATCTCGCGCAACAAGGACAAGACGCGCGCGATGCTCGAGGACAAGCGGCGGCGCCAGGCCGAGGAGGCCCGCAAGCGGATCGCGCTCGAGGCCACGCGCCTGTACCGACAGGCCGCCGCCCGCCTGCGTGGCGCTCGCGCGACCGACAACGCGGAGCTGGCCGCCCGGCTGCGCGAGGAGGGCGAGCTGCGCCTGGCGGACCTCGAGCGCGTCGACGCGGACGCGTGGCCATGGGCGCCGTGGATGTACGCCGCCCGCGATCATGACGTGCTGATCCCCGACGCTGGCGCGCCGGTTTATGAGGGGCTGCGGGTCGCCCGGCCCCGGGCCGGCGCGGAGCTGTTTGATCACCTCGAGTTCGGCCGCATCATCGAGACCGACGAGGGCCTGCGGATCGGCCTGCGCGCGGCCGGCTCGCCCTCGTGGCAGCTCGTGAACTACACCGGCCTCGTCAACGATGCGCCGCTGCTCCCCGCCCACCTCGCCCGCAGCGGCGGCCCCGGCTGGCCCGACGACGATGACATCGCCACCGCGGCGGCGCTCGACAAGAGGATCCCTGAGGCGTTTCGCTACGGCAGCTACGCGATGCTGCGCTGGCGTGGGGCCGGTGACGCGTGGCTCGAGAAGTGGTGGACTCGCCTCGAGCCCGTGTTGCTCGACGGCCTCGTCGGCAGCGCCCGTGACGTCGTCCCGATCGAAGGACCCGGCGGGCTCGTGCTCGCCACTGGCGACGAGATCCGTGATGGCAGGGTCCTCGCGCCGACGAACGCCGGATGGCAGCGCTTCCTCGCGCTGGCGCCCGCGAGCGGCCTGAAGTTCACGGCGCTCAAGGAGATCGGCCTCGAGTGGTGGGACCTGAAGGTCCCGCAGAACCTGCTCTCCGGCGGCAAGGACGAGCCCCCGCAGGGTGAACCCCCGCAGGACGAGCGCCCAGGCGGCGAGCGTCCTCGTGGCGAGCCCCCGCATGGCGCGCGCACCGAACCCACCTCGCAGGCGACGATCTTGACCGCCGAGCAGATGACTCAGATGCAGTCGGTGCTCGACCAGGCCCGCGCGGTGGAGGGCACGCCCGAGGAGCTCGACCGGCGGGTGATCGACAACCTCGCCCTGACGCACGCCGCGATGAACGACGCCCTCTCGATTGCGGACGCGAGCAAGGCTGATCGCAGCAAGCTCGCGGAGGAGAGCCGCGCGACGGCCGAGCGCGTCACCATTCTTCGAGGCGTCGCCGCGATCTTGCGTCGACGCGGCTACGAGGTCGCGCTGGCTGGACAGGCGCAGGACTCGTTCAACATCATCGGCCGCGACGGTCAGCTCCTCGCGGCGGCGTCGCATGGGAAGATGGCCCGGTATGCGCCGCGACTGACCGGCGACGAGCTGGGCCGCGTTGAGGAGGACCTCGCCGAGGCACGCCAGACGATCAAGGACATCATCCTCGACGAGACCAGCACCCGCGGTCCGAAGATCAGCGAGGAGATGATGCTGGCCGTGTGGCGCCGCGCCCGGGGAGCGGTTGAGGAACACGTCGCCGAGCAGGAGCAGGAGACCGTCGAACCTTCATCTGGTCCGGCCGCGTCAACCAGGGCACGCCGCTCGCATTTTCCGCCCGGGATGTTGGAGGAGAGGGGCTAACGCATGCTCAACAAGACCACGACAGCCATTCATGGCATCCATCAAGCCGAGACCCCCGAGGGTTCCGAAGTTATGTACGTCTACCCTGGCGGGCTCACGGTGAAGTTCACCGAGAGCGTGACGATGCAAGTCAGCAGCCGCGTCCAGGAGGTCGAGTTGGGCGTCATGCTGCGCGACCAGGACCCGCTCGCCGACGAGTCCTGGCGCTGGGAGGTCGACACCAAGCCGGCCACGAGGCGCTGGGCGCAGCACGTCCTCGCCGCGAGCGTGCGCGGGCAGAACATGGTCTACGAGCACGACGGTGAGGTCGTGCTTGTTTGGGCCTTCATCCCCGCCAGAGCGGACGAGCTGGCGCTACTCGCATCGGGGTTCACCCCGGCGATGGCGTCGTGGCGAGCTCTGGCGACTGGTGTCAGCCGCGAGCTGGCCGCACAGATGGCCGCACGGCGACCGGGGCCGCCCGTGTCGGCGCTAGGCGAGGCGCCGCCGCCCAGTCCGATGGCCGCGGACAACGAGGATAGTAGGGAATGGCCCGAGCATACATGGATGCGCTGGGCGGCCCTGACGAGTAATGCCCTCTCGTTCGGCAACAAGAGTTTCAATCTACGAAAACAGTTCAAATACATGGATGACCTCGTGCTCCGGTACACCGGACGCAAGAGCGAGTTTGATCTCGCATTCAACATGGCGCAGCATCCGCTCGTTTGCGACGTGACCATTCGCGGCAAGATCGACCATGTGCCATTCTCCCAGGTCATCCCGAGCGTGGCGTGGGAAGACTTCGAGGCGCTCTTCGCGGAGATCGGCCGTATCGTCAAGGCCTTGCCGGCGGCGGCCCCCGCGGCGGACACCTTCGACGATGCCCGCGGCGCGATCAAGGCGCTCGGCCTGCCTCCCAAGAAGTACGCGTATTACCTGCGTCGCGCCGAGGAGGCGATCGGAGAAGGCAAGGGCTGGGCCCCCGTTGTCGCCCGCGCGCGGCGCGTCGCCGACAAACTCAGCGGCGTCAGTACGCCGTCCAGGCCGAACGCGAAGCAGCCCAGGGCGCGCCCCGCCGTTCGTGTCCCCGCCGTCGAGGTGACCCTCGACAGCTTCAACGCCCAGCCGGGATGGCGCGCCCAGCAAGTCCGTCCTCGCGCCAACGGCTTCGTCCTCGCCGTGTTCCCGGAGGGTCGGGCCATGGACGCGGCGGTGGCCTCCGTGGACGTGGTCGACGGCGAGATCGACGAGGTGCGCTGGCTCGATGAACGCCTCACGCAGAGCGTTCGTGACGTGATCACGGACCGGCTCGATCGCGCGTTGTGGGCCGCCTACGGGGACGCGGGCGACGATGACGACGACGACGATGACACCGCCGCCAAACCGCGACCCTCGCCGCTTCAGGACCTCATCGAGCTGATGGACCGCCGTAGCCTGGCTCTCGGGGCGCGCGCGGCGAACACCGCCGACCTCGGACGCAAGGACGGCTACGCCAACATCGCCAGCGCGCTGCGTGACCTGGCGAGGCCGAACGGACCCACCGCGGAGGAGTTGCAGCGCTGGCTCGAGACGGCGGAGCTGATGAGCGCGGGCGAGGTCGTCGGCCGCGCCCGTGGGGCCGAGCCGACCTCGGTCCGGCTGATCATGCACGACCTGTGGGCCGCCGTCTTTGAGGTGCTCAGGCGTGAACAGGTTGCCGGGCGGCCTGGCGCGCTGCGCCTGCCCGCCGAGGCGATCTTTCACGGCGACGACAACGCCGGCGACTTCGTCCTCCAGCGCGTACATCAGGGCGAGCGCTGGGTGCTCCGTCGCATTCGTGTTCGCGTGGGTGAGCTCGACGAGGACACCGACGAGATGCAGGTCGCGGACCCGAGCGACCGTCTGGCCTCCGGTGATGTGGTGCACCCGGCCGAGCGTCCCGAACAATTCTTCGTCGACCTCTACGGCAAGCTCGGGGCCTTCCACGACGACCTTGAGCGCGCGCCGCGGACCCTGCAAGACGTGCGGACGCTGCTCTACTGGGCCGCGGTGATGCTGGACGCGCCGCTGTGCCAGGGCGACGTCAAGGCGCGGGCTGCCGCCGCGTTCACGCAGGCCAAGGCATTCCACGACACTGCCCGCCGCGCCCTCATCGAGGGTCGCAGCGTCGACGCGGTGCGACGCATGCACGAGGCGCTCGCGCGGATCAGCGCCGCCGCGGCCGAGATCGCCAAAAGCTGTGGCGAGGGCCAGATCGACATCGCCGTCACGCCGCCGCACCTTCCGGTCCTGCCCGCGGACAAGGCCGCGGTCGAGGGCCTCACCAGCGCGCCCGCGTTCGCCATGCGGCGCGCCGAGGTCACGCTCCTGGCGGGCGCTGCACCTGACACGAGTACGAGGGATCCCGAGCCGGCACCCCCGCACGCGACGATGAGCGGCGCAAAGCCCACGCCTGAGCAACTACGCGAACGATTCTCCCAGCTCGCCCAGAGCGAAACAAAGCCGACGATGCCCACATATTACATCTTCCGGGCGAAGTCCGGGCGACCGGAGCTGCTGACCCGCGCGGACATCGAGGCGAGGGCCCGCGCCGCCGTTGGCGACGCCATCTACGACGAGGCCGAGCGAAATCCCATGCCCGGATCGGACCTCTTCGCTTCGGCCGTCGGCGCGGTCGAGCTCGCCATGGACGCGGAGTTCGAGGGACGCGCCGATCCCCGGTGGGCCGCCTCGATCCTGTCCGGGCGGCCACCTCGGGAGCCCGAGTATTACATCTTTCGCACCAAGTCCGGCCTGCCCGAGCTGCTGACTCGAGACGACATTGAGGCGAGGGCCCGCGCGATCGTCGGCGACGACGCCTACCGCGAGATCGAGGGCAATCCGATGCCGGGCGCGAGCACCTTCGAGGCCGCGGTCAACATCGTCGAGGAGTCGTTGCACGCGGAGTTTGAGGGGCGCGCTGATCCGCAGTGGGCATCCTCGATCCAGTGGGGCAGGCAGCAAAACGAAATGGGGCGCATCTGATGGCACGCTCGACAGATTGGGAGAAGCTGCCGATGGCGGCCGGCGACCCGGCGCCGGCCTGGCCGATGCCAGCGGTGACGCCGAAGTTCGCGACCTGGAGCGTCGGCGGCGGACGGCCATTTGGCTGCACGCTCGAGACCTGCGAGCGCTGGCATGCGGGCATCGACCTCACGGCCGCGCCGGACGGCGCCACGATCGTCGCCCCCGAGGACGCGCTCGTCGTCGGTATCGACCGCGGGTGGAGCGAGGGGTGCAAGGCCGCGTTCCTGCGGACCAAGACCGGGCTCTTTCTGGTGCTCGGCGGGTTCAAGGCCGGCTCGCACAAGGAGTTTGATATTCAGACGGGACGCGAGGTCCGCAAGGGCGAGAAGCTCGGCAAGATCCTCGGGTCCTACGGGATGATCCACCTCGAGACCTACGCGGCCGAGGGTCGCGTCGCCAACTCCGTATGGTGGAAGTCGGAGCCGCCGCCCGACGGCTTGCAAAATCCGACCAGCTACGTGGAGCGTATGGTGGGCGCCAAGGTGTCGCTCGTGCAGACGCGCCAGCGCCACGAGGCCCTGGCGACGCTCGGCTACTTTGCCGGCGACGTCGCCGCGCTATGGGGCCCCACCTCGGAGGCCGCCCTCAAGGCCGCGCAGAAGGTCCTCGGTGTTGATGTCGATGGCAAGTGGGGGCCGAAGACCGAGGACGCGATCCAGCGAGCGCTCGCGGAGCTCCAGGGATGCGCCGGTGACGAGTGCGGCGTGCCGAGCCCGTCCGGCGCCAGCTCCGACTCACTCGTGGCATCGAGCCGCGTCGGGAAGATCGTGATCGGCGCCGTTGGCCTCGCTGGTGTGGCGGGTGTAGCGATCTGGAGATGGAGGAATCGTGATGTCTGAGACCAAAGGAAATACGCACTTTGATAAGGGCGCCAGGGTGATCAACGCCGTCATCGCGGAGGTTGACCTACCTGACGAGCTCAAGAGCACCGCGCAGAGGGTCGTGAATATGATCGTCACGGAGATCCTGCCTGGACTGTGGCTGGATCCTCCCTCTCCCCAAACGGCCGAGCCCGCGACCAGGGCGAAGCCGGAGATGCACGTCGCACGCGACGCCACCGGCAAGAGTGAGGAAGAGCGAGCTGCGTTGGCGCAGTTTCGTCGCGCGCTTGGTGACTTGATCGAGGACGACGTCCCTGAAGTGCCCACGTCGCGGTCATCGCCGCCGCCGTCTCTTGACGCGCCCGACGTCAAGTTGATGTGGAGCGCGCTGGACATGCTGCGGAGGGTACACACGAGCCAGCTCGACCAACTCAGCGGGGCGCTCATGGTCGCCCTGCAAAAGGGCGCTGACCCGCTCGATGTGTTCGATGTCCTGATGTACGCCAACGAGTACCGGGCCAACGATCTCACGCTTCCCAGGCTCCTCGCGCTGACGCATCGCAGCGCCGAGGTGGATTAGGACGCCATGAACAGGACCGCAGTGATCACGACGGCCGTGGCTGGGGCCGCATTCCTCGGCGCCAGCTATCTCCTGCGGCGGCAGGAGCCCCGCGGACTTCGCCGATACTCCACGGTGATCCCGATCATCACGCCGGTGATCGACTTCCGCGTCGCCGAGGCTGTGCTGGAGATGATGGAGCACCTGCCGGGGGATGACGTCACGATCGTGCTGCACACCCAGGGCGGGTGCGTCATGTCCTGCGTGATGATCGCGGACGGCCTGCGCAAGTTCGCGTCCTCGACCGCGGTCGTGCCGTACGCGGCGATCTCGGGCGGCACCCTCATCGCGCTCAACGCTCGCCGCCTGGAGATGGGTCGCAACGCCGCGCTGTCCGCCGTTGACCCGATCGTCTCGGGGATCCGGGCCAAGCACATGCCCGAGGACAGCAAAGATACGACGGTGCTCACCGCCCGCGAGTATCAGAAGGCGATCGAGGATTACCTCGAGGCCACGCTCGCCGCCCGGCAGGGGCCCTCGCCGCCGCTCGGTCTGGTCGACAAGGCGCTCGAGCGCTTCATGGGCGACCACAGGCCGCACGACTGGCCGATCGGCATGACCGAGGTCGAGCAGCTCGGTATCCCGGTGACCTCGGCGTCCTCGCGGTGGGCGATCCTCGTGGACGACTATCGACGGAGGTGGTGGCGATGACATCCAACATCGGACCTGTCCCACCCGTCGACCGCCCGCGGGTCGAGGTCGTCGAGGAGATACCGTCATCCGACGCGGCCGTCCAGCGGGCGTTCATCGCGGGCGCCATCACATCCGGCCTCGTCTGCGTCGTGGTCGGCACGGTCGTCGGCTTTGTCCTGGGTGTCCAGAGCAGCCTGCCAAGGCGAGCACAGGAGGATCGATAGATATGCAGTATTCACTCTTGGGACTCTTCCACGGTCGGCGCCACCAGGTCGGCGCGCTGGTGCTGATGCGCGGAGAGACGTTCATCGAGACCATCGAGGAGCAAGGTATGGCGATCGTCATCATCTTCAAGGGCAGCGCGACCGTGACGCGCCAGCGCCAGGGCTCCCAGGTCGGGCTGCACCTGACCCCGCGGCCCGGCGAGCCGGTGTGGCTCACCAGCCCTGGGCCCTATTGCATCGTGGCCCGCGACCCGGTGGTCGGCGTGCGGATGCTGCGAAAAGGGGAGGGAGAACAATGACCGAAGAAGCACAGGAGTCTGTCCTCGAGATGGAGAACTCGTCCGAGACCGCCAAGTATCGGCAAAGCCGGCTGCTGTGGTGGAAGACGATCGTCACCGCCCATGCCGACTACGTCGCGGATGCAACGAAGTACGGGGCCACGCCGGCCGCTGCCCAGGCGGCGGCGAGCAAGGATCAGAGCACCGAGGTCCGCGCCCTCCTGTCGGAGATGCTGACGCGCGCGCCCGTGGCGGCGATCCTCGCGTTCCTGTCGGTGACCCGCGACCTGAGCGACCCCACCGTGCTCTTTGAGCACGAGGCCGCCGTGGTCGAGCTCATCAACACGGCCTACCCGCGGGCCACGTGGGCGACCAAGATGGACAGGCTCACCCGCGAGGTCGCGGCGGATGACGCGGCCTGGGGCGCCTGGGCGGCCGGTTGGGCCGAGGAGTTCGCGGCCACCGGCAAGGCGGCGGCCGATGCCTTGATAGCGACCGGCAAGGCCGCGGGGCAAGTCGGCCTCGGCCTCGCCGATGGCCTCGCCACCCTGCTGCGATGGACCCCCTACATCCTCGGCGGAGCGGTGCTCCTGGGTGTGGTCGTCGTGGCGAATCGAAAATGACGAGAACGTGACTACGGAGGTGTGTGATGAATCTACTCGGTGCCAAGATCAACGAAG
>Ga0163144_10029022_pt1 | contig 10638 bp, 5 predicted proteins | sample OliLak19BULKMAT1_FD_123175 | JGI IMG/M metagenome (GOLD analysis project Ga0163144, IMG submission 123175) | Freshwater microbial mat bacterial communities from Lake Vanda, McMurdo Dry Valleys, Antarctica - Oligotrophic Lake LV.19.BULKMAT1 | ecosystem: Environmental > Aquatic > Freshwater > Lake...
CTCTTTGAGAATGACGATTCGATCGGTGCCCGAGTGTGCTCTCGCGCAGATGGGGAAGTGGAAACTTCCATGGTGCGACGAGAACTCCAAAAAATATTGCTTAAACGACCATCCCAACAACCAGCTCCGCTCGAAGCGTCACCTTCCAGCTCCCTCTCATCCATTTTCCAACGTGCCACAAAGGCGTCCAAAGCTAACGGGGACGCCCTTTTATCAGTGGACGTTTTGTTCATGACACTCTTCGAGGATAATGAATGTAAACATGCATTCAAAGCAGCTGGATTATCGAAGAAGAGTGCACAAAAAGCGATTGATGAGCTTCGAGGAGGCAGAAAAGTTACCACTGCCAGTGCTGAAGAGCAGTACGAAGCCTTAGAGAAGTATGGAATTGACTTAATTGCAGAAGCCGAAAAAGGCAAGCTTGATAAAGTCATCGGCAGGGACGAAGAAGTTCGCAGAATCATTCAAATATTATCTAGACGAACCAAGAACAACCCAATCCTCGTCGGGCCTCCTGGTACGGGAAAGACAAGTATCGTCGAAGGGTTGGCACAGCGCATGCTGGAAGGCGATGTCCCAGAATCGTTGAGAGGATGTAGTCTTCGAACATTGGATATGGGAGCTCTCGTTGCAGGAGCAAAGTACCGAGGTGAATTTGAAGAACGACTCAAGGCTGTCTTAGAGGAAGTCAAGAGATCCGAGGGAACCATGATTTTGTTTGTGGATGAGGCACACAACATCCTGGGCGCTGGTAAATCAGACGGAGCAATGGATGCCTCAAATTTGCTCAAGCCGATGCTTGCGAGAGGGGAGTTACATCTGATTGGCGCGACAACACTTGATGAATACAGACAGTACATCGAGAAAGATGCTGCATTTGAAAGAAGATTTCAAAAGGTACCGGTGAATGAGCCAACCGTGGAGAATACGATATCTATGCTCCGTGGGCTATCAGAACGGTATGAAGCACATCATGGTATTCGAATCTCCGATGCTGCTCTAGTCGCTGCAGCTCAACTGTCGGATCGCTATATTACAAATCGGTTCCTTCCAGACAAAGCAATTGACTTGGTAGATGAGGCCTGCGCAGCAAAAAGGACACAGCTGGATTCCAGGCCGGAAAAAATTGATCAACTTGAACGCCGTATCATGCAGCTACAAATTGAAGACACGGCGTTGGCTCGCGAAAAAGGGAAGGAAACCAAAAAGAGGCGAAAAGATATTCAACAAGAATTGGAAAACCTAAAGGAAGAGCTCGGTCCTTTGAACGCGAAATGGGACGCAGACCGTGGACGTGCTAATGAGCTCAAGAGCATCAAGGAACGTTTGTCTGAGCTGGAAGCCAAGGCTGCATCTGCTGAGCGGATGGGCAACTATGAAAAAGCTGCAGACTTGAAGTATGGAGCCATTCCGGATTTGAAGGCGCATTTGGCAAAGATTGCAACTCAAGAAGAAGAAAGAAAGGCCCAGGCCGCTGCTCAAGATGACGATAATTTAGTGAGCGAAGTTATAACGCAACAGGACATTGCCGAGGTTATTTCGCGGTGGACATCCATCCCTGTGACAAGGTTGTCTCAGAGTGATCGTGAGCGATTGCTGAACCTCGGCGAGAAGCTCAAGGAGCGCGTGATCGGGCAAGATCAAGCCATCGATGAGGTCACTAATTGCATTCTCCGGTCGAAGGCAGGGTTATCTCGTGAGGACCAACCAACTGGCTCTTTCCTATTTCTAGGAAGTTCAGGGGTGGGCAAGACCGAGCTGGCCAAAAGTCTATTTTCAGAGCTCTATGATGGCGACGAGCGCCAGCTTGTGAGAATTGACATGTCGGAGTATATGGAGCAGCATTCGGTCGCTCGGCTAATCGGAGCTCCGCCCGGTTACATAGGCCATGATGAGGGGGGCCAGCTCACCGAGGCGGTACGACGCAGGCCATACACGGTAGTGCTTTTTGATGAAATTGAGAAGGCACATCCACGTGTGCTCACTGTATTGCTACAAGTTCTCGATGAAGGCCGCCTGACCGACAGCAAGGGCCGCACAGTGGACTTCAAAAACACTGTGATTATTATGACGTCAAATGTTGGCTCAGAGTTGCTCCTGGGGATCACCGATGAGCCAGATGAGGTCAAGGAAGCTGCGCACAAGGCCGTTATGGAGCAAGTACAAGCCCGGTTTTTACCTGAGTTTCTGAATCGGCTTTCTGGTATTGTAATGTTCAACAGCCTTGGCACTGCTCAGCTAGAAAAGATCGTGCAAAAGGCGATGACCAGTGTCAAACGGCGGCTTGCTGCTCGAGGTGTGAAGGTAATCCTCGAGTCAAGTGGCGCTAAAGCTATTCTGGAGGCTGCCTATGATCCTAATTATGGTGCAAGACCTGTAGAACGCTACCTTGAGAAGTCCGTGGTTACAACTTTGAGCCGTATGTTGATCTCCGGTGAGCTCACCAGCGGAACCGTTGTCCACATTGAAGCCGAAGATCCGTCATCTGACGACGACTCTATGGATCCTTGCGGGGTTCCTCTGAAGAAGAAGGCCAAGAGAGCATCCGTGCTGAAGTTCCGGCTCGAAGAAGACATGGTCCCTGACAATATAACAATTGAAAGTGGAGGAGGCACTGACACCATGTCGAATTAAGGCGGCTCAAGCGGAATGGAAAGATGAATGTAAAGATTGCATAAAGTTCAAAATGAAAAGGAAAGAAAAAGATGAATAATGTTAGACTAAAAGGGCCACACATTGTAGCGAAATAAAAATATAGGAAAAGAAGCATAATAATGAATCAAAGAAAGTTGTGTGTCATCAGCCGTAGTAGCAGTCCAATTATTTTGTCGTATTTTATTGTTTCTTAACTTCGTTCTCTTCTGCTTGTATGGCAGGTCCCATTATTAGCTAGCTAGTTAGTGCTTTTTATTCCAGTAGCCATTACCATAGTAGCTTATGTTCTTTTTTATTTTTCCTTCGTCCGAAAAAAAAGAGTAAACGGACTGGTTACACAATACATGAAGTGTTCGCATTGCTTCAATTTTACTACGTCCAAATCGCTAATCTTTGTTAACAAACCATTATAAGTGAATAGGTGTTGACGCAATTGCTGAAAAAGAAAGACTGACGGCTTTGCTGGCTGTTCAACTAGGTTAGAGGACAAGATCCAAGTCGATTGTTCCTATCGATAGAAAGCCGGCTCTTTGGGGAAATCATTCCCCATCTTTTGACTGAAGAATTATCTTGACCGGCTTGATGGGGCGGAACGTGAAAAGAGGGTGTATAATATCATGCGTGGGGTCGTCAAAATTATAGAGTGGCACAAGGAAGACTGGAACCCTATTCTCATCGCCTTTGCCAACCCCTACTTTCTTGCCTCCTTTGGCGTCCGCCGCATCCTCTTCGAGAGATATGGCATGGTGAGCCTCGATCGTCGCGCGCAAGTCATCCCTGATGGATTCTTCAGTTATCTCCTTCCTATCCAGCCTTCGGATCATATTTAGAGCTGCAGCTTTGTCGAGGCGGTGCTTCTTCTTGGCAGGCGACGCATCATCCGAGTTGTGGGAGTCGTCGTCGTTGCCGCCACCCTCTTGCAGGCGTTTTCGTTGGCGCATACCATCGAGCAGTCCAAAGAGAGCTCGGCTGACGTCCGGGACATACTTTACGAGACGGTTTTTGCGTTCCTTAATGTCCCGGAGTGCATTGCGTTTCAGTAGGTGAGCTTTGAGTTGATTGCAACAACTTTGAAGGGCTCGTTTCACAGACAGTTGGATTTCGGTAATATCGTCGCCAATGTATTCCTTTCCTGTACCCTTATACGGAACTTTCGTTGACACAATCGACACAAATACACCAATTTTGTCTCGCTTGTGATCAATCTTGTAATTGGCCCAACGAATTTTTGTCTGGGCCACTCTTGTGGATACATCTGCCCCGCCTTCAAATAACAAAGGGATGCGATTCGCAAATCGAACCACGGTGATTCCCTCCTTGGCAATGTCATTTTTGCCTCCCAACGCCACAGCTGCCTCCACAATAAAGGGGTGACCTTCGTAAGCACCTGGTTTGTCTCTAGCCGTCGCAATCATGGTAGGTTCCAATACTTTTCGAATGCCCAGGTTCAAATTATACTCTCCCAAAGGTGATAAACACGAGCCATCCGGCGGCCTGAACAACTGCACCGATCGCAAGAGCTGCACCAGTCGCGTGATTTGCTTGTCGGTCAAGTCGGAGGGATGCATATCATCGTCAAATCCACTTCCCAATTCGGCAATGACTCGTTTCGCCAGCGATGCCGAAACAGCACTCAATTCTGTCGTTAAAAATTTGGCCAACGTTTTGGTTTTGGTACGTTCGAGCAATTGTTGAATGAGCAAGTTGTTGACACTGCTGGGGTGGTGCTTGACTTCTCGTGCTGGAGGTGGCATTTGTTCGGAGCGTCGATCGTACCGAATCGACACGTCCTTTTTGTTGGTGGTATCGGATGCATTCGTATACGTCATTTCCAATTTTGCATAGGGCGTAATGATGGCTAGCTGCTGCAAATACTGGACAATACGCGACTTGTAGGTGGTCCAATTTCCAGCAATCAATAGTTCCATTTCCGTTCCGACCCATCCATCGGTATTGTTCTTTTGCTTGTGTTCAATAATACGAGGACAATTCTTGTAAATATCAATATCCAGGACACAGGTACTGACTTTGGTCGGAGGTTTGGCGTCAGGATTTCCTCCCTCGGTACGATGCGCTGTGGTGACTGTGATGGGGACACCAGTACTTTTTTTGGACCAAATCAAGGCCATTTTGGCTCCCAAACCAAATTTCCCCCGTGTTTGACGAACACCGTATTTGCTACCACTCAATACTCTTCCTAGTAAATTAGGGACATCGTTGTGTCGCATACCACACCCATTGTCTCGGACTTTGATTCGAAAGTACCCTTCTTGCGATGCCTTCTTTTTGGATTTTTTGCCATCCTCTCCAGCCGCGTCGTCTCCTCCCGTACTTTTTCGAGAAGAGGATTTCTTTTGAAACAATTCAGCATCAATGGGACTGGCGGTGCCACCTTTGCCCGTATGCAGACCACGCAAAACATTGAATTCCGCCTGCGTAAATTCTTCAATGCTCACGGAAATCTCGGGCAATTCATTGATGGATTCACACGCATCCAATGAATTTTCCATGAGCTCTCGAATGGAAGTGTACAAGGATTTTCCCATGTTGTCAAAGCCGGCAATGGCTTGATTCTCGGCGAAAAATTCCGCCGGGGATTTTGACACTTGAACCTCCCCCTTTTGTGCGGCGCCGCCTTTTTTCTTTTTTCCACTCATGATAATACAATAAGGTCTTGCTATTTGTCTTGTCTTGTCTTGTCTTGTCTTGTCTTGTCTTGTCTCGAATCGAATCGAATCGAATGAATCAACTAGTTTCTCCTCCTTGGATTTGTTACTCGCTGTTTATTGCTTCGGGGAGTACGATATCAAGGCCATGGTGGTGGATGGTGCAAGTTAGTTTCGCTTGCTTGTCGACGGATTTTGAGGCTCAACAGTAGTCAGTTGAGTGTCATGAGCAGTCACGTTTTACGCGTCATGTTCATGGTCGCGCACTTATTCGACCTCAGCTGCTTCATCATCTCGAAAAGGAAGTCAAAAAGTCACACTTTGAACGCAGGAAGAAGACAGGGCAGCGATATTCAAAGCTAGCTAGACTTGCTGTTTGGTAGGAATTTTAGTTCTTTCGATTACTTGGAATGTATCATATTTCCTATAATTATTTTTACATCATTAGCTATAAGAAGATTTAACCAAAACTGGGCGGAGGGTTCGCAGCATCATCCCCATTCTCATTCAATCGGTTCGCTAGCACATCTCGTTTGAAATCATCCACTGGCTTGCCCATAATTTTGGCCAACAAGACCTTTTGCAATTGCATATGATCGGACGCGGTTTCCCCCATTTTATCTTTCCATTGATTAGCTATTTGGGTTCGTCGGGCGATGATTTGTTCGGCCAAACTCAAGGGATCAATGAGACCAATAGTGGTAGCTCCATTCATGCTGGTTCCCAAATCTCGCACCGCGGGGGGTGTCAAGAGCATTTCTTCGATAAAATCATCGGCCCGCCCATACGGCAAATCTCCATCAAAGAATCGTTGAACACGTTCCACATAAAAGTCTCGTAAAAAGGTAAACGACACTTCGCGCTCCCCACCCGCATCTTGCAACTCGCGTAGGAGTTCGTGAATGCTGGCTTGGGTACATAGATTGTAGAGTAAATCAAAATTTCCTTTTCGAAAGGGACTCGAGGCAATGACAGAGGATTCCATGTCACTGCTTAGAATTTGGGACGTCAATCGATCAAAGGAGCTGGCCATTTCTTGTGGACTAAGATTCATAGACGTCGTAGGGTTACTACCACTACTTGGTTGTCGCAATTTTTCAAAGTAGGAATCCAAAATTTGATTGTTGGTGGAAATGACAATGTCCAAGTCGTGGACAAATTCATTGGCAATTTGACCCCTGACCGACAATATTCGTTGTGCCAGTGACGCGGGATCAATATCAATGGTAAAATCGACCCATCGTTCTTCCAAATAGGGATTGTTTTTGCTCCATCCTCCGTGACCTCGTCCACGCCGTTTGGCAGATACAATGATTTGGTCTTTTTATTTATGAATATATATTAGGTTTGTGCGTATGTGGATCAATTGTAGAAGTCGTTGCATAGACGGTACATGTGATGTATTTGTAGATTGTCATGTGTTTGGGTGTTCCACAGTACCGATATTCAGTCAATGAAATAATAGAAGAGAAACCACAGGAATTCAGGTCAAAGGTAAGGTAAGATCTGTTCTGGTTGTCTACCTGTCTGCAAGAAACGACGCAGAAAACACAGGGGTACCACACCACACTTTTACAAGTTGACATACCTTTCGGCATTTCCATCATTTCCAACAAGACCATTTCCCAAATGGGAAATCGATCAATATCAAAGGCACCGGTGCCATGATATTCCAACAAATTGGAAAGTCCCAAAAAATCTTCCACCCATTTTCCCGAGTGAGGATCTCGACATTCCTCCAACAAAAACATGAAGGACTGAATGGCACGTTGTGTGAGAAAACTCTTCACACAGGTTCGTGCATTGTTGCGGGCCATGATTATTTGTCTTTGAGAAGAAGGCGAAGAAGAATCGCCACCGCCATTACCAGTACTGACAAACAGACGAGTTGCAGTGGCTGCTGCTGCTGCTGCTTTTGGAGCATAAATGCGTGTGATTGGAAAGCCTTGACTGATCTGTTGTGGCCCTCCTAGTAGAAACATCAACAACAAGCACATCCAAAAGTTCCGGTAAAGTACCAACGTTGGAAGCATAACTCCTTGTAATGACCGCATCTTAAAAGTGGAAAATGGTAAGCAAGGGCAACGATCCGATAGGGTGTGATCTAGATAGCTAGCTAGTTATAAAGCTGGCAGCTAATAGCTCAGTAGCTAATAGTGAAGGCAACGGCCTGTCCGTAACAGAGTACTGTAGCAGGTAAAGTAATGCTGCCAAAAATAACGAGCAGATCTTTCGATAAAACTATCAAATGAATGAATTCTAGATCACTTATGGTTAGACGCACAATAGCTCGATATTCTCCCGCCTCTTCGTGATTCCTCCAATTGCCGTTGTTTATAATGTCATTGCTATCCGTGTTTTGATGCCAATAAGGTTGTTATCAAAAGATAGCTGATACATACATACTCAACTGTACCAAATCAACACTACTATCACTACACTACACTAGCTAGCTAGTTGCAACATCATCAGCTACTACGACGCGCAGTACAGTAGCTAACATAGACCATCGAGACTTACAATACTACTAGTAGTATGACACTCACTATGAAAAAACGAAAGGAACGTGCCTTTGCCGAGCACAAACCCAAATGGCAACGCTTTCAGACAACGCTGATGAAACCGTCGGGCAAATCAGCGGCAGCCGCCGCCTCAAAAGCTGGTAGTACCGGCAACAAGCCAACCTTGCATCCCTATCAACGCCAATATGGACATGTCTATCATCAACGATTGGCCGCCTTAAAGCCGCGGTGTTGGCAAGCCTTTGAGGAATACTACACGAGTAAACACAACAACAAAGGAGGAGACGGAGAAGAGGCTCCCGTCCAAATGGAACGCATTTTGGAATTGCGTGAAAATGTCCGCAGTGTGGTGGTAGGATCCGTGGTCAAGGAAGGGGGGGGCGAGATTTTGCATAAGGAGTCTCGATGCCAATCCAAACAATCCTTGTTTATCGAAGATGAAAGTGGCCGTGCCAATATTGCCGTAAAAAACGTTCATGACTTTTGTACCGGCATGGTGCTGGGCTTCCAAGGCATGGTAGGATCGGATGGAATTTTTCAAGTCGAACACGTCTTTTATCCCGCCTTGCCACCTCATCCTGTCAACAGCAATGATAATAATGATGATGCTGAGGGTGATAAAGAGAAGGAAAAAGAGTCCGAAACAACAATGACGCCTCATTTGTTATTGATTTCGGGATTGCATTGTGGAGATCCCAATGTGTCACCCTTGCGTCGCGATTTGTTGCTTCATTACTTGCGGGGAAATTTTACCTCGGATGCGGCCAAGGTGGCCCATGTTATTATTGCCGGGGGCAGCACCTGTAGTACAACTGCCACACACAATGACAGTCCTACCGTGGGATTGAAAGAACTGGATGGCTTTTGTTTTCAAGTTTGTGCGGCCGGCATTCCCGTCGATATTTTGCCCGGCAAGGACGATCCCACCACGGCCAATTGGCCGCAACGTCCCTTGCACAATTCCTTGCTCAAATTTACCGACCAAAAATTACATCATTTGCTATCCAGAGTCCCCAATCCCTACGGAGCCGTCTTTTGCAAAGACAAGTACGTGTTGGGAACCGATGGGACCAATGTCACCGATTTGTCCAAATCCTTATTGACCACACGATTGGCCAGCAACAGTCAAGATGGAAACGATGATCATGATAATGACGACGCCAATAAAAATGGCTTGGTTCCTGTCTCGCACATGGAGGCCTTGCGTCGTACCTTGCAGTGTGGTCACATGTGTCCTACCGGTCCCAATACCGTCCCGACCATGCCTCATCCCGAATCGGATCCCATGGTGATTCCCGAGGCGCCTCATATTTATTTTGCGGGAAATTGTGACTCCTTTGAAACCATGCTCGTGGAGCAGCCAGGCAATGACAATAATAACGGTGACATCAAGTGTCGATTGGTCTGTGTGCCCAGTTATGCGGAAACGGGCGTTGCCGTTTTGGTCAATTTGGAAACCTTGGAGGCCGAGTCCATTCACATTGCGGATCCAGCCATCTAACATCCATCGAAATATGGGCGGGCCCGCTATAGTACAACTACAGGTAGTAGAATACAAGCATGATTGGAATAAATAAACTATGGTTTAAAGAAAAATACATGTCTTTATAACAGCTGACAGAAGAGGCGCAGGATCCGCCAGAAGAGCCTCATGCCCTTCCTTATTGCAGCTCTTTGAAACAATGCCTTCGGCAGCCGAATTCAGGAGCAGTGATTGAACAAGTTATGGATTGTTTCTTTTCTAGAATGAAAGCGACAGGTTGATGTGAATTGGAAAAATAAAGAGAATGCAATATTTCCATATCCCCTTTTAGTCTTCTTCCATTCGGTTTGTTTCTTGTGCACTACTGTTGTTGTTTGTCAATAAAGACACTTTTTGTCCCGTCGCCTTTTTGCGCGACGCAATTCTAGCCCGTGCACTATCAACGACATTGCGCATCACTTCTTCACGTTTGGCGACGGCCGGTGCCAACAATTCAATGCTCTTTTCAATTTCCACACGAGCTTGCTTCTTCTTTTCCGCCTTGGCGTCCTTCATGCGATCCGCAAAGAAGCGTTCTTCTCGACGAGTCTTGATTTCTTCCACGCGTTGAATGGCCACAATCGTCTTGCCCATCAAATCACGGTCGTATTTGACGGGACGATTTCTTCGCTTTTCAAATTCAAAGGTACGATCCACGGCCATTTCTTTGCCACGCGTCTTTCGGTAGGTCTTGGTCCAAGCCACCTTGCGGGGATTGCGCTTCTTGTTAAAGTTGCGATGACATTTCGACCGACAAAACCGAAATTGTTTCGAATCGTTGCGGACAAAGACCACGCCGTGGCCAGGGTAGCATGGCGAAGAACAGAAATAACACTTCTCAATACGCATATTGTTGTTGTTGCTGTTTCTATTGTTGTTCTTTGGTTGCACTACACTGTTGCTTCTTCTGTACGAGTACTAGTACGAGTAATGAGGTCGATGGGGTGTGTTCCAAACTTCCAATCGATCATAAGTACATTTTTCCTCTTTATTTTCGAGCGTCAAGTCGATAATAGTTGTTGGGTGGTTGGAACGAGGCGAGGCGAAGGCCAGGCGTATGAAAAACGTGACTGAACTCCAATACGACTCCCCCCGACACGCTCACTGGATCGACCAACTCGCTCTCTCGCTCCGTCTTTTTGGCATCTATCGGCTTCCACGGCTGATGATTCATTCATTCATTCATTCATTCATTCATTCATTCATTCATTCATTCATTCATTCATTCATTCATTCATTCATTCATTCATTCATTCATTCATTCATTCATTCA
>Ga0163144_10029023_pt1 | contig 10638 bp, 11 predicted proteins | sample OliLak19BULKMAT1_FD_123175 | JGI IMG/M metagenome (GOLD analysis project Ga0163144, IMG submission 123175) | Freshwater microbial mat bacterial communities from Lake Vanda, McMurdo Dry Valleys, Antarctica - Oligotrophic Lake LV.19.BULKMAT1 | ecosystem: Environmental > Aquatic > Freshwater >...
TGGCTATTGTTATATCTATCAGTTTATCAGGTGCTTGCAAAACCTCTGCCAAGCCTTGCAAAATTTTTCTGTTGTTAATCTTGATACTCACAGGAATCCCTAAAGTAGCAAAAACTTCATCATAGATTTGTATCAGTTCCGCTTCGCAAACCAATGAATCAGTGCCTACTACGTCGGCATCGCATTGATAAAACTCCCTGTAACGCCCATGCTGCGGGCTATCTCCACGCCAAACGGCTTGGATTTGATAGCGTTTGAAAGGGAAAGTAATCTCGTTTTGGTGCATCACTACATAGCGAGCAAAGGGAACGGTAAGGTCGTAGCGCAAACCTTTTTCAGAAATTTCGGAAGTAAGTTTTTTATAATCAGTTAGTTGCGATGCACTTCTTAGGAAATCGCCCGAATTTAAAACCTTAAAAAGTAAGCGGTCGCCCTCCTCTCCGTATTTGCCTGTGAGCGTGCTAAGGTTTTCCATGGTAGGGGTTTCGATAGGCTGAAAACCATATTTAACAAATACTTTTTTGATAGTGTCAAATATAAAGTAGCGTTTTGCTAATGTTTCAGCATTAAAATCTCTTGTTCCTTTGGGAATACTTGGCTTTTGAATAGACATTTTCTAAATAATTGGGTAGCTTGTTCTTATTTTCGCAACAAAAATAGTAGAAATTTTGTTGTAAAAACAATGATTCTTATTTAAAATCATTCTAAATTTGCCTATTATTCAATTTTGAGGAAAAGTTGAGTAAAGTGTTTTTAGTGCAAATCTTAGTTTTTCACCCTTCCGTTGCAGGGCTTATGGTGTGGTTAGTTACGACAAGTGAAAATCATAAAACCTTGAAAATCAACGGATAATTTTAAATATTTAGAGGTAAAAAATAATGAATATCAAGGAAATACAAGATGAAATTATAGAGGAGTTTTCTATTTTTGACAATAAAAACGATAGCTATACCTACATCATAGAGTTGGGAAAAAACTTGCCTACTTATCCCGAGCAATTCCGTATTGACGATATGCTCATAAAAGGCTGTCAGTCAAAAGTTTGGGTGCATCCGTATGTGCAAAATAAGCATATTTTATTTTATGGAGATAGCGATTCTACGCTGGTGAAGGGTTTGGTGAGCTTGGTAGTGCGCGTGCTTTCCGACCAAAAGGCGGAGGATATTGTAAAAGCGGATTTGTACTTTATTGATAAAATTGGCTTGCAGCAAATGCTTTCTATGAATCGTTCTAACGGATTTGCAGCATTGGTAAAGCAGGTAAAATTGTACGCTCTTGCCTATCAAACGCAGGGCAATTAGTTTTTATAAAAAAATGGAAGAAAATTTAAGAGATAAAGTAATAGAGGCATTAAAAACGGTTTATGACCCCGAAATTCCTGTAGATGTATGGGAATTAGGGCTTATATACGAGCTAACCGTTTTCCCTGTGAATAATGTATTTATTCGCATGACGCTCACTTCGCCCGCCTGCCCTTCGGCAGAGGTGATTCCGAGTGAGGTGGAAAATAAGGCAAAAGAGGTAGAAGGAGTCAATGAGGTAACTGTAGAACTCACTTTTGACCCTCCCTATACAATGGAAATGATGTCAGAAGTGGCAAAATTGGAACTTGGATTTATGTAAGATTGTTATCAGTCTTAGCAAGCAAAACCTATAAGGTCTTGAAGGCCTTATAGGTTGTAGATTATATAGGTTGTGGAGTTTAGTAATTTATAAACATAATTTTAAAAATATGTACCCAGAATATTTGACAGCACCTATGAAGCAGGATTTGACTTCGGTAGGTTTCGAGGATTTGACTACGTCAGAGCAAGTAGCTGACGCACTTAAGAGAGAAGGTGTTACACTCTTGGTCGTGAACTCTGTGTGCGGCTGTGCGGCAGGCGCGGCACGTCCGGGGATAAAGGCGGCACTAAAAAATGCAGAAGTAAAACCTGACCATTTGGTTACGGTTTTTGCAGGTGTAGATGCAGAGGCAGTGCAGACAGCAAGACAGCATTTGTTGCCTTATCCTCCTTCTTCTCCTTGTATTGCTATTTTCAAAGATGGTGATTTGATTCATTTCATTGAGCGTCATCACATTGAGGGCAGAAATGCACAGATGATTGCCGAGCATTTGGAAGAGGCTTTCGAAGAATTCTGTGCTACTGCATAGTTTTTTTGAATAGCAAGTGAAGATGTCGTCTTTTTAAAAAAAGATGACATCTTTAAAAAAATCCAAGTAATTTGTAGCACAGATACCGTACGTATATTCTCAATTTTATAAAGTAAAAACATTGAAAGTAACTGAACATTTAAAAAATAACGAAGGGAAAACGCTATTTTCTATTGAAATATTGCCTCCGATGAAGGGGGAAAGCATCCAAAACATATTTTCAGCCCTTGATGTACTCATTGAGTTTAAACCGCTTTTTATTGATGTAACTTATCACAGAGAGGAGTATGTTTACAAAGAAATAGGACAGGGGCTTCTCAAAAAAGAGCTTACAAGAAAACGCCCTGGTACGGTCGCTATCTGTGCGGCATTGATGCAACGCTACAAGGTGGATGCCGTTCCTCATATCATTTGTGGTGGGTTTTCCAAAGAAGAAACAGAAAATGCTCTTATAGATTTGAATTTTTTGGGCATCGACAATGTATTGGTGCTTCGAGGCGACCCTGTAAAATCGGAAGGTGTTTTTGTTCCGCACGCTGATGGGCATAAATACGCTACAGATTTGCTTGGGCAGGTAGTGCAGATGAACAATGCCAAATATTTGGATAGCTCTCTTCAAAATCCTGTGCCAACAGATTTTTGCGTGGGCGTGTCAGCCTATCCTGAGAAACATTTCGAGTCACCCAACTTGGCTACGGATATGAAACATCTCAAAACCAAAATAGACATGGGGGCAGACTACATAGTTACGCAGATGTTTTTTGACAATCAGGCTTTTTTTGATTTTGTAAAGAAGTGCCGTGAAATAGGTATTAATGTGCCTATTATCCCTGGTCTTAAACCAGTTACCACTAAAGGGCAACTTTCTGCTCTGCCCAGAGCATTTCATATCGATATGCCTGATGACTTGGTGAAGGCAGTGGAAAAGTGCAAGGACAATGAGGCTGTGAAGCAAGTAGGGATTGAGTGGTGCGTGCAGCAGTCTAAGGAACTCATGCAGTTTGGCGTACCTTCGCTGCACTATTATACCATGAGCAAATCGACAGCCATTAAGGAAATAGCAAGTGCGGTATTTTAAGAAAATGAGTGTGGGCAACGCAAGCCAACAATTAGAACATCATCTATTTGCTGTTCGTTTCCTTTCCAATCTTCGAAAGTTTTGTCTAAAATTTCTTTTTGCTCATTCATGTCGAGGTGTGAAATGGATAAGAGCAATTCCCTGAACTTTCTGACCATGAATTTTCTGCCCCGCGTTCCGCCAAACTGGTCTTGGTAGCCATCAGAACATAAGTAAATGGTTGTTGATTGTTTTTTGTTGATTGTTGGTGATTGGTTTTCTATTGGTAATTGCTCATCGGTAATTAGCAATTGAATTTCGTGTTTGGTAAAAATGCGTTCCTCTTCCCCTTGTCTTCCTCCTATTGAGAATTTATCTGCCTTGATTTCAATGAACTCCTCCCCTACCTCACCCTGCTGCTGGGAGGTAGTTTGGATATAGTAAAGTGGATTCATTGCCCCTGCATATTCCAACTTTGACAAACGCTCCACTTCGGATTCCGACTTTGTAAAAGTTAAAGTAACAATAGAAATATCCATACCGTCCCTGTTTTCGGTTTCTCCTTGCTGGAGGGCATTGCTGATACCTTTGTGCAACTGGTTAAGAATCAACTCTGGGGAAGTAATTTTATGCACATTAACGATTTGGTTTAGCAGTTCATTGCCTATCATGCTCATAAACGCCCCAGGAACGCCATGCCCCGTGCAGTCAGCAGCTACTACCACTATTTTTTTTTCCTTTGCCTCATTTTTATTAGTATTATCTTTAAGCCCCAACTCATAGCTTTCTATGCTCGTGTCTTGAAACCAATAGAAATCTCCAGAAACAATATCTTTGGGTTTGAAAAGAATAAAGTAATCAGATAAAGACTTGCTAATGCGTTCAGGAAAGGGCAACATAGCGTGTTGGATTCGCTTGGCGTAGTTAATGCTGTCGGTAAGGTCTTCATTTTTCTTTTGAAGCTCGGCAGTGCGCTGAGATATTTTTTGCTCTAATTCTCGATTATAGCGCAAAAGTAGTTCATTTTTTTCTTCTAAGTCTTTGTTAGTGTTGTATTTATGCAATGCTTCTTTGACAGTCATTTCTAAGTCGTCTTTGTCCCAAGGCTTTGGAATGTAGCGGTATAGGTTTGCTTCATTGACTACTTTGCCTACGGCTGCCGCATCCGCCTGCCCTGTGAGCATAATTTTGAGCGTAGATTTGGAAAGCGAATGAACCAAAATCAAAAGTTCATCTCCTTTCATTTCGGGCATAATGTGGTCAGAAATAATGATAGGTAACTCTGTCCCTGCTGCTAATAAGGCATGAATTATCTCCAATGCTTCCTCTGCGCTATCAGTAGTTTCAATGGCATAATTTTTTCCAAATTGCGTTCGCAGCTGGGTTTTAAGGCTTTGCAAGACGTATTTTTCATCATCAACGCAAAGAATAATTGGTTTTTCCATTATTTTTCTAATCCTGTTCTTATGGTTTCTACTAACTCATGTTCGTCCCACGGCTTAGAGAGGAATCCGTACAAATTTGCATTTTCTTGGGCATTTTTGATGGCTTCATCTGCCGCCTGACCAGAGAGTAAAACTTTGACAATCTTAGGAAATTTTTTATGGACTTCTATCAGAAATTCATCTCCTTTGATGTCGGGCATAAGCCAATCAGACACAATGATGAGCAATTCCGTCCCACTATTTGTTAATTCCTCTATGATTTCGAAACCTTCTTCTGCGCTTTCCGCAAATTCATACTGATAGGTGCTTCCAAAATTTTTCCGTAGCTGCCCTTTTAGGCTTTCCAAGACGATTCTCTCATCATCGATACACAAAATTGCTTTTTTCATTGTTTGATGGGTAATTCCCTAATCCTATATTTATTTTCTTCTACAACTACAATTACACTCTTTTGCAAACGTTCAGCATGATTTTCTATGAGAAAAGTCAAGTTTTTTATCACATTATCAGGGGTTTGATTAACCAGCCTAAACGTAATTACAGTTGGTTCACTATTTTGTGAAATTGCTAAAATATCTCCAAAGTCCAAATTTGTCTATTATACTTGTCTATTTATTCATTTGCCAGTAAAGTAGCCATATTTACTTCAAAACCTACCAAAATGTCTTCTCCACCAAGATTTTCTGAAAATGGAACTGCTTTTATCTTACTTTCAGGACTATAAACATAGGTCTGACTGTGTTGGGGAATGATGAGCCAAGCTAACTTCACGCCTTGTTTGATATAGAAATTCATCTTTGCCTGCGCCTCTTCCAAATCATCATAAGTAGAAAACCACTCTACTAAAAAGGTTGGAGTTACAGTAATAAAGCTTTTTTGAGGAATCAGTTTGAGTTCAGACTTCAAGATGTAAGTAATATCTGGTTCTTTTTTACTCCCATCTGCAAATTTGACTGTACTATTGGAGTCATAAAATTGACCTTGCTTGTCATTTTTCACTCTATTCCAATAGAAAAGTTCATCTAATAAGTTAGACAGTCCTCTCTGGTTTTCTTCGTAATTTGGCATATATTTCAAAATTAAAGAAGTCGCATTTTCAGTTTCTATTTGTAAAAGGGGGTTTTCAGCAGACAACTTTACAAAAAAGTCATCACTGATTTCTCCCAAATCTTTCATGGCAAGTCTGATATTTTTTTGCTTCAGTCTTGCGCCATGAAAACTCAAATTGTCTGCGATATGCCTCACAAACGCTTCGGTTTCAGCATCTTCTACTGCCAAATTTATATTTTCTTCTGTCAATGTTTCCATTTTTACAGTGCTTTGCGTACTTTCTTCAAAAATAAATAAAAATATCAATAAATTAGCAAAATTTCGGAGATTAATTGCTCCCGCAACATCCAAAACTTGTTCCCACTGATATTTCTTTCGAGCTTAGTGGGTTAAAACCCTCATTTTAATCCAAGTTCTTTTAAAATTTGGATTACTTGCACTTCTGTGAGGTTTGTTAGTTTTGCCAAAACCTCTACGGGAAGCCCATTCTCATACCCATTTTTGATGACTTCTATTTTCTCTTTCATGATGCCTTTCTCCAAACCAATCTGCTCGCCTTCTGCTATGCCTGCTGCTATGCCTTCTATTTTTCCTTCTATTTTTCCTTCCTCAAAACTGGTATCTAAGGAGTTTTTCAAATCACGGTAGTATTTTAAACTGTCATTGTAGGCTGTTCTTTCTTCACTTGTAAACTTAGCTACTTCTGCCAATTTAAAGATTTTTTCAAAGACTTTTTCTTGGAGTTTAGCGGGTCTTTCGGCGAGTTTATTCAGGTTTTTGAGTACAAAAAGCCACTTATCTTCCATGCTTACTAATTCTTCTTCTTTTTTGTTGAAATTAGGCATTTGCAAGTACAAAAACGTCAATTTGTCATAAAAAACGGTCTTTTTTTCTGATTCCATAAGTTTGACAGTTACTTTTACGTCTTTCTTATGCTCATCTTCGAAGCAAAAATCCAAAATGGCTACTGTGTAAACTGCTTTTAATTGATAGTCCCAATCTCCTTTTTGCCCTTGCTCTTGGATAGGAAAAGTGGCATAAAAAAGTGTTCTATCTTTGAAAAAGGACTGTTTGGCTTTTTGAAGTTCTACAATAAATTTTTCACCTTTTCCATTTTCGCAATAAAGGTCATAAATCACTTTGCGGTCGAGGTCTGTTGCGCCCAAATTTTCTGTTTTTTTGTAAGTCAAGGTAGCTATTTTTTGGTCTGGTAGGATTTCATTCAAAAAACTGATTAAGAGGTCTTTGCTGATGTCAGAGCCAAATAACTTCTTAAAACCGAAGTCTGTAAACGGGTTTACATAGCGTTCTTGTTGGGGTGCTATCTCTTGGAAGACGGACGAGGTTTTCTCTGTTTTTGCTTTCTTTTTCATAGAACAAAGATAAAAAATTCTTTTTAAAACAAAAAGCAAAATTTAAACTTTTTCCATCGGCAACCTCACCCAAAATCTTGTTCCCTTGCCTACTTCGCTGTCAAAGCCAATTTGCCCATCGTGCTTGTCTATGATTTTCTTCACAATGTCTAAACCCAAGCCACTGCCCTCGCCTTCGGGTTTGGTAGTAAAAAAGGCATCAAAAACTCTATCTTTGATGTCTTCGGGAATGCCTTTGCCATTGTCCTTGATACTGACTTCTATACTGTTTTCTACTTGACTTACGCTAATTGACAACTTTCCTTTGGTACTCATGGCGTGCATGGCATTGTGAATCAGGTTTGTCCATACTTGGCTGAGTTCATCGGGGAAGCACAAAATTTCAGGAATTTCTTGGTAATTTCTGATGACTTCGGTGTGCTGCTTTAACTGATTGTGGTAGAGGGTAAGTACGGTTTCTATGCCATTGGTAATATTTGCCTTTACTTTTTCGCCGCTTTGGTCGTGTCTTGCATACGTTTTGAGGGCAAAAACTACTTTGGAGGCTCGGTCGACTGCTACATTGATGTTATCGGTACTGCGCTGCTGATTGACTAAATGATAGGCGATTTTGGTGATGAAAAGAGCCTCTTTGTCCTTGAAAAGAACTAAAAACGGGCTTATATTTTCGTAAAAGCCCATGCTTGCGAGGTCGTAGGCAATTTCGTCTGCATTTGCAATTTCGTAGCTTTCCAATTCGGCTCGCATGACTTTTCTGGCTGCTCGCTCTTCTTTGGAGGACAGCAACTGCTTCTGTTCCAATGTCTTGCTCAAAAGGGCAAAGAAGTTTTCCTGCTGTTCGGCAGAGAGGATTTGAAATAGTTTGGGTAGTTCCTGCAATGCCTCATTCAAATCGGTAACTATATTTCCCGCAGAGGCACGAATAGCTCCCAAAGGTGTGTTTATCTCATGTGCTACACTTGCGACTAACTTACCCATGACCGCCAACTTTTCTGCCTGAATGAGCTGGGCTTGGGTGGCTTTGAGGTTTTCGAGGGTATTACTGATGTTTTCTTTTTGTAACTCTATTTCATCTGTTTTATCTTCTAAATCATCTTTCTGTTTTTCTAAAAGTTTCGTTTTCTCATCGAGTTGCTGTTTTTGAATGATTAAATCATTATATTGGGCTTCTAACTTATCATTTTGTAGTGTTGCCAGCTTTTGTTGTTTTTCTTTTAAAATAACATAAGCTATTAAGCCGAATATTAAAAACCCGAATATGGCAAATGATGTAATTAAGTTTTGATTTTGTAGTTTTTTGTTTTCATTTTCTACTTTTTGCAGCTTGTCTGCCTCATTTATTCTTTCTTTAATTTTATCTAAGCTATCCCTCATTAACACGCCGTATTCATAAGAATCTTTTGTCTGCTCATTCAATTCGTCGATGTATCGGACTAAACGCCTACTTTCTTGTTGTATTTTTTCAAAAGAATTTTCATTTTTTCTTAAAGATTCTCTCAAGTTGCTTAGGTAGTTTTCTGCCTCTTTTTTTTCTTCTTGGGATAAACTTGAAGACTGTAGCTTTTGGGTGAGTTCACGAATTTGCTGCCTATTTTCAGCAATATCTTTGGCATATTTTTCTTGCTCCTCAACTAATCGCTTCTTTACAAACTCAATTTCTTTTACAATTTTTGTAAATGCTTCGGAGTATTTAGATTTTTTTGCTAATTTCTGTACATTTTTGGCTGTATCACTACTACTTACTTCTGTGAGATTTGCTTTATTTACCAAATATTGGTTTGGGTCGTCTTCACTTCTTTGCGAAGGAATTGCCAAGCAAGTAAAATGGTAGGGGTAAGATGTAAGATAGTTTCCTTTTTCAGTTCGTATCTGAACTCCTACGTTTTTGGTAAGTGTGATGCGGTGATAGTTTTTTTTGCTCACATCTTTTCTTTCCCACAAAGACAACCATAAGCTACCATTGTTCATTGCTACTACAATATATTTATCATCTTTGATAGGCAAGACATACTTAAAATCCATTTTATCAATGCTAATAATCATACTGGCATTTAAGGTTTTCTTCAAAATATCTATGCTTGTTTGTCCAACGATAATGCCTTTATAGGATTCTTTGCGAAAGACATAAGGCGTATATGCTTTCTTCAGCTGCTCCAGTTCATATTTTTCTCGTGGGCTTATTACCTCCGTAGTATCACTGTCCTTATTTTTTTTAATGCGAATAAATCTCTTTCAAAACTCCTATTCAAAACACTTACGGGAGGATTTACTCCTTTATCTAATTCTTTGAGGCGGCTCAAATCTGGATAGTTATAGTAAAGAGCCTCGCCAATGATTAGCTGAGTTATTGATGTTTGTCCTTCTTTTTTAGTTATAAAAGTCTTTTCTGTGCCTATTTGCTTCCCTTTCAAATCATAAAGAATAAACTGCCCCTTCCTATTTATATCTAAGATAAATATAGAGCCTTCTTTATTATAAAATTTTGCTTTTTTGATAGAGCTATTGGGATATGTCCTAAACAACATATTGTTTTCTTTTTCCGTCAAGAGATTTCCTTTTATATCATATACTCTTACAGTACCTTTGACATAAAATAGAATATGTTGGTCATTTTCTGAGAATACTACATCATAAGTATCTCCCTTATCGCTGTCTGAGTATGCACCATTGAAACTTATTATTTCAGTATTACTCTCCAAGTCATAGATTGTAATTTTATTGCCCTCAATAGAGCAAAAGTATTTTCCTGTATTGGATAGAAATATATTTGTATTTAGATTAGAAATACTTTTTAATTTAGTTGTTTTATTGGCTTTCGTGTCCCACAAGCACAAAATACCATTAGTGAGATTAATTAAGGCGGTTTTATTTTGCTCGCTGTAAAAAATTTTTCTGATACTAAATTCTTCCCCTTGAGGCATTCGTAGCTCGTTATTATCGACTGTATGATATAAAGAAAAATCATAGATATAATCTATTTTTCTATCACTTATATCATCCCAGAGTGTGTTTGCAATCCATGAATAGCGTGTTTTTTTATTTTGCTTGTTAAGAAGTTGATTTGTAGCATTAGTGATATCTTCATAATTATTCCTTCCAGCATTTTGCCAGATGACATTTTTATATTTATTTTTTATTTCAGTGCCTGCGCTATTACTAAACTTCAATTCAAAATGAGCATTCTGCCCAAAGCAATAGTTTTGAATAGATAGTACAAAAGATAGAATACACAAATACTTATTAAGTTGTAGGAGTAAATTTTTCTCTGCCATATCATTGTAATTTTTGCCAAAAATAGAAAAAGACGTTTAAAAAACAAAAAAATGAGAAAATAAAGTTGGAAAGTGGCGTTTCGTTTTCAAAGTACCAAACTTTTGAACGTTACACCGTTAAAAATTTGCTAATTACACAGGCAACCTCACCCAAAACCTTATTCCCCTGCCTACTTCGCTGTCAAAGCCGATTTGCCCATCGTGCTTGTCTATGATTTTATAATAATATGCAAGCCACTGCCCTCCCTTTCGAGCTTAGTGGGTTAAAACCCTCATTTTAATCCAA
>Ga0163144_10029024_pt1 | contig 10638 bp, 6 predicted proteins | sample OliLak19BULKMAT1_FD_123175 | JGI IMG/M metagenome (GOLD analysis project Ga0163144, IMG submission 123175) | Freshwater microbial mat bacterial communities from Lake Vanda, McMurdo Dry Valleys, Antarctica - Oligotrophic Lake LV.19.BULKMAT1 | ecosystem: Environmental > Aquatic > Freshwater > Lake...
AGTCAGGTACAGTAGTATTTGCATTCCATTAAATGCAGTATTAACTTAAAAAATAACTACTTTTTATTTAGTTTATTTTGAGTTGCCGAAACTAATTTTTAAATATAAAATATTAAAAATCAATTAATTATTAATTTGTATTATTGCAAATAAAATAAAATTATTTTTACTTCAAATCACCGAAAACAACAATAAACAAAACAACAATTCCATGAAAAGAATTTTCAAAATTTTCGCTCCGGTTCTTTCTTTGAGCCTTATTCTGTTTTCCTTCACTACACCCACACCACCTGCCGAAATTGGCATTGCTGTTATTACAGAAGAAAGTATGCAAGGTAGAAAAACAGCCTGCGAAAATGTTTATGACAAAGAACAACGCACTGCTGCGCATAAAACCTTGCCTTGTGGTACCAAAGTGAAAGTAACACATTTGGGCAATAATAAAACAGTGGAAGTAACTATCATTGAGCGTGGCCCTTACCTCAAAGGACAAATCATTGCACTTTCGAGCAAAGCCGCCGCAGACCTTGATATGCTCAAAGAAGGCGAAGCAAAAGTAAAAGTAGAAGTTGTTTCTACTGTTGCCGAGGATAAAACAACTGTGGCTGCCGATGATAAAACTGATAATATACCAGCTGCACGTGGTACAGATACCAAAGCTACGGATTCTAAATTGACAACAACTAAGGCGGCTACTGATGCTAAGGCAACAGCTAAAGCCAATGATGCGAAAGCGGCTGCGGCGAAAGCGGCTACCGATGCTAAAGCAGCAACAGCCAAAGCAGTTGACCCAAAAGTAACAACTAAGCCCACAACTAAACCTGCTGTCGATGCTAAAACAACGGCTAAGGTTGACCCAAAGGTGACAACTAAACCTGCTGTCGATGCTAAAACAACGGCTAAGGTTGACCCAAAGGTAACAACTAAACCTGCGGCCAAAACAACTGATGCCAACATGGTTAAAGAAGCTAGTTCTATTGAAAAAGGTGGTTTGTACAAAATGCAGGTATTGGAACTTGAACCTAAGGGTTTTGGTGTGCAGGTGGCTGGTTATAGCGATTATGAATCGGTTATACAGCAAATGGCAGTATTGCAAAAAAAATGGTTTAAAGGCGCTATGGTTTTTTCCGACCAATTGAACGACAAGCCTTATTACAAAATCATCATGGGCCCATTCTTTACAAAAGATGAGGCCGATAGCTATTGCGCCAACCTCAAAAAGAAATATAGCGTAAAAGATGCTTTTGTAGTAGATTTACAGGCATTAAAAACTTCTGATAAATAGTATCACTTGTTCGTAATTAATAGAAAAGCAGTTGTTTAATTATGAACAGCTGCTTTTTTTTTTGTTAAAATTTTTTATGAAAGAATTTATAGAATGGCTGAGTACTGTCTTTCATGGCGGATTGAGCGATCTGCAAATAAAAATTGTACTGTCGCTGCTCATTTTATTGATACAATGGATTTTAAAACGTTTATTGTTAAGTTCCATCAATAAAATACAAAGCTCTCAGACGGCACGTTACAACTGGCGAAAGGCTATTTCTTATAGTACGAATGCTTTGGCCTTTGTTGGTATTGCTTTTTTATGGTCAAATCAGTTTGGCTCTTTTGCTACCTTCTTGGGGCTTTTGTCGGCGGGTTTGGCTATTGCTTTCAAAGACCCTATTGTCAACATGGCGGGTTGGTATTATATTGTTTTTCGCAAACCCTTCAAAGTGGGCGACCGTGTGCAGGTAGATGAGCATATTGGCGATGTAGTCGATATTTCACTTTTTGAATTTCGCCTTATTGAGATGGGAAACTGGGTAAATGGAGACCAAAGTACAGGCCGTATTTTGCATGTACCGAATATGCGGGTCTTTAGCTCCGTTATTGCCAATTATAATGCGCTTGTAGATTATATTTGGGATGAAATAGAGGTCAATATTACATTTGAAAGCGATTGGCGAAAAACAAAAATACTTTTGCAGGAAATCTTATTGGAACATGCACCCCAATTTTACAAGGAGGCTGAAAAAGAGTTAGAATCACTATCTGGAGAGTATTTTATTCAAAATTCCAAACCTACACCACTTGTTTTTACCTCTGTAATGGACTCGGGTGTTGTATTCAACTTACGTTTTCTTTGTAAACCCAATCGCAGACGGGTTACAAAACAGGAAATATGGGAGGCGGTACTCGATTGTTTTGCCAAACATAGCGATATTGAATTTGCTTATCCGACGCGGCGGATGGTTAATAAAGCACCCCAAATGAATAGCCAACAAGCACGCGAAACTGGGCAGGCGATGCCTCCATTGAGCGATGGCGAATAAATTCGTTCAAGGCTTTGTTCTAAATTATTGAAAATAAATAAGTTATCGGCAAGGCTGGCTTTTACTTTCGCAAAAGTGCAAATAAAAAAGGGACTGCCAAGATTTTTGGACAGCCCCTTTTACATTTTTAACAATCGCTTATCGTTTTACAACTTTTACGATGCCAATTTTACCAGCACTTATCAGTTGCATCATGTAAATTCCAGCAGGAAGTTCAGAAATATCTAGCATAGAAGCCTGTTGATTTCTCATTTCGAACTGTCTAACTAATTGACCAGTCATGTTATAAAGGGCAATATTTGTTTCATTCGTCAAGTCATTCAGATTCAATGTTAAACTTCCAGTAGTTGGATTCGGATAGACATTAAACTGCAAAGTGTTTTCAATTTGCTCAATGGCAGAAACAATGCTAACAACAATGCTAGGGCCAACAACAGGATTGTCGATAGTAACCCAAGCTGTATTTGTAACAATAGGGTCATTAAAATCGAAATAAATAGAAGCGTGATTTTCTACGACTGTTCCCAAAGGCAAATTAGCATAAGGAGAAATTTTGAATTTTACCAAACCCTGACTAGCCAAGGGATTGCTCATACTGTCGGGCAGATTGATATTTTTGAAATCGAATACCAAAACTGGTCTGTCAGTACCTTCTAAATAGAAATCGAAAGAATGGCTGGCAACACCAAGTTGTAGCGTCGATAAATCTAAATCAGCTTCGAGTGTATCGCGAATAATAACGCGGTAAGCCACATCGTTGCCTGTATTTTGGAAACGAACTGTATAGTCAAGTTCCGTACCAGGAATAACTACATGGTTGACACCTGCACCACTCGGAGAAACAGTTTTATCGTTAGGGTCATAACTATCGCGGATAGGCTGGCAGTCTTCTTCCAACGCCACATTTCCATCATCGGTTGATTGTGCATTGAAAGCCAACCAATCATCTAAAAGTGCTGTATTGGTGCTACCGCCACAACCTTGAAGAACATCGTTAGGATGACTATTGCCAGGGTGGTTTGGACGTTGGTCAGCTTCAAAACGGATAATGCCGCCTGTAGCAGGGAATTGAACGACATAAGTATCGCCGCCGTCGATTTGGAAAGTTCCAGTATATACCAAAATGCCATCAACATAAATTCTGTACTCCGATGAGCCTTCCATATCACCATTTACTGGGTCTCCTGTATTTGTAATTGTAAATTGTGCGATAGAATCTCCAATGCAGTTAGCCGACACAGACATAGAACTTCTATCCCATGGGTCATTTGGATTAACCAATGTGCTATCGACACAGTTATTGGCAGGGGTTACCCAAGCACGAGTACATTGTACCAAGCCAGTGATGCCACTTACACATGCAACCGAGTCAACAATATTAATAGTGCCACATTGTCCAGTAGCCAGATTTCCAATATTAAAAACATAATTTCCATTGGCATCTACAGTGTATGGATAATCGGCACTTATAAAATGTACATATTGAGGCATTTCCACAAAAACCTCTACATTACTAGCCGCTGCAAAACCTTCATTACAATAGCGCACAACTGTATTATTTTGAACGCAACGACGTCGACGATTACTCGTTATATCTACAGTAAGATATGGACATTCCAAAACATCATTGAAGAAATTGATACCAGTTGTATCAACCGCCAAACTAGTAAAGTTGATATTATAAGGTCCAGCGCAGGTTGGGTCGATCAATGGCTGCAAGTATGCTGGAATTATCTGCGTCACGGCATGAGCTCCTGAGTCTGCAATAATAGAATAGGCTCCCAAGCTGTCGGAAATGCTGTAACCGTAGGTGGAATGGACATAAATTCCGCGCAACCCGTTATCTGTTGTGTCAAGCACACAATTTGAGTTGTTGTCTTTTACAACAGTGCCACTAATACTACTAAAACCGTCGCAACCCATTCTGCCAGTACCGCCTATCTGTGTTAGTGTTGCGGGTTGAACAATGTTGGCAAAATTAGAAATCAAGAGCACGTAGATTTCACCATATTGTCCGTTTGGAATATTTGGATTTTCAATATTGGAAGCTGAATAACTACAACTTGTTGGTAGTTGGTAATTATTGCACATGGCCTGAGCCTGCGCTACACTTTGAAATGGCCCCCAAAGTGCAAAATCTATATCCATTTGAGCGGCAAGCTGTAAGGCTATTGGTCCAGCTTGTTCAATGCGGATATAATACCACATCGGATTTGGAGTAGTTGCTAGACAACTATAGTTATTTCCAGGATTTAATTGGTGCGCTAAGGGAGCATTTGCATTGGTGATCAAGGTATAATATTGTCCCTGAGCTGTACAAATAGGCGTAAGTTGCGCGCAAGTAGGCAAGCCATTTGTGAAAACAACTTGACCTGTGGGTGGGGTCATGGCGTTTTTTAAAGCCTGCATTTGTGGTGTCACCTGTATTTGCGGGTACGCAATAGGTGGAATAGTTGTAATGTGTTGAGCATTCAGATTGAAAAATCCAAAACAGCTCAATGACAACTGGAGTAATCGTTTTAATGGCATAATCGTTGTTTTAGGATTTTAATAACAGTAAAAATATAATTTTATAAATTAGGCAAAAAAAAGAAGCATAAAGAAGATTCTAATTAAATTGCAAAATAATATTGCACAAAATATAGGAATAATAATTATATAAATCAAATATTTATTAAAAAATTACAACAATTATATAAATCAAATATTTATTTAAAAAAAGAATAATAACAATTCCAACCTTTTGTGTAAAAATTTGGTCTAAGTATAAAAAATTCATATTTTATTTTTTGTTTGTAAACGCTTATTGGTTATGAGGTCATTTTTATATTGCTTTATCCCCATACTTTTTTTAGTAGCTTGCACCAAAAAAGACAGCCTAAAAAAGCCAGTTTCGCTCGATTTTAAAATAGACATCGACCGTTCTTATAATGGCCCTGGCGATTTGGTTTTCCAAAAAGGGGGAATCGTACTAGCTGCTGTCGCCATAAAAGGCAAACGTAGTGAAGGGGACGATATTGATTTTTATAGAAGTTTTGATACGCCAATTTATATAGATTTTGACAGTGTTGAAACAAATACTCAGTTGCATTTTGACTTGCCACAAGGCAATTATACCGAACTAACGGTCACTTGTTTCAGCGCGGCAACTACAAGTACAAATAATTTGACGGTTGAAGGATTGTTTACGCCACCAGATGCTGGAGCTTCTACAAGAACTGTACTTTTTGAAGTAGATTTGCCTGCTACCTTTGCATTGGAAACGGAGGCACTCAACTCAGAAAGCCTTGCCTTTAAAAGTGAGCAACCAAAAATTGCAACAATTAAGCTATATCCTTTAAAGTGGTTTAGGCCTGTTTTGGCACAAAGCCTCAATAATGCACAAACAAGAACTATTGATAATAAAACAACGATTCCTATTAATAAATCGGAAAATTTGAGCATTTTTAATGTTGTTATCAATAGGATAGATAAAGAAAATAAGGTCATTTTTTAAAAAAATAATTGCATTAAAATATAAATAGCTAGTGGATTTTCAGCACCTATCGGAAGAGGATTTGGTAAAACAATGCTTGCTCGATAGCCGCAAACATCAAGAATATTTGTACAGGCTTTATGCCGACGATATGTACAATGCCTGCCTCATGTACACAAATTCGGAAGAGGATGCTTGCGATGTTTTGCAGGAGGGATATATAAGAGTTTTCAGATACTTAAAAACGTTTCAGTTTGAAAGTAGCCTGAAGACTTGGACTCGTCGTATCATTATCAATACAGCTATCAACCATTATCGGAAAATGAAAAAAGAACAAGAAGTTGAAATACCCTTGACCGAAGGTATGGATGCTGCACTTTGTGATGATGTTTTTGATGAAATGGGGGCTTCAGAAATAATACAGTTGGTAAATCAATTGCCCGAAAAGGCAAAAATGGTACTAAAGCTTTATGCAATAGAAGGTTATAAACATAGAGAAATTGCCGATATGATGGAAATAACAGAGGGTACATCAAAGTCGCAACTCAACCGTGCCAAAGAACTTTTAAAAGAAATGTTGAAAAAGATACATGGAAGAAAAATTTGATGAAATAAAATCGGCCTTTGAGCAGCACTTTCAAGAAAAATTACCCAAAGATTTTTGGGCTGATATTGCTATGGATTTGAATGAGGAGGGGGAATTGAGCAAGGATAAAACAGCATTGAAAATTAAAGAAAGTTTTGAAAATGAACATAAAAAAACAGCACCGCCACTTTTTTGGGCTGCTATTGAAAATGAACTTCAAGAAAAGGAACTTCCGAAAAATAAAATAAAACAAAGTTTTGAGATACATTATAATAAAACTGCGCCCGAGTACATTTGGAATGCGTTGCGACAAGAAATAAATATAGATGCAGTTTGGACAAGGATAGAGCTTGTCTTGGGCAAGTCATCGGTACAAGAGAATGCTATAAACCGTTTGAAACGTTGGATGAGTTATGCGGCACTTTTAGTTTGTATGCACGCTTGTCTACCAACACATTTTTACCAAAAAGTAGTTTTGCCCAATAAATTACTCAACTTACCAATGGCAGATGTTGTTGAAAATAATGGAGATATTACTAAAAAAACAAATTTGGCCACCAAGGAGGAACGTAACAATACTTCAAAACCTAAGTTGAATCAGGAAAATAATAATAATACAACTAGTAGTTATAACAAACAAACAACTGCAATTTCTAAGGGCAATTTGCAAAATAAAACAAACAATGAAAATATCATTGGCCTGCGTAAAAAAGAAAGAGTTGATAAAATAGGAACGGAGCTAACACCAAGCAAAGGAAATAGCCATACAGCTAATAAAATAGGGGAATTGAACCCCGATAATGAAAATAGGGTGAATATTATTCCACCAATTCGCGATAAGGAGGAGCAAGCTGCTGCTACCGAAACTCTTTCGGCGACCTTGTTATTGTCTGCCTCCTCTCTGCCTACTCTTTCAGTGGATGCTGTTGTGGAAGCCAACCAAAATTTGCACAAAGTAACTGAATTCCCTGACTTGAAAATGGGGAAGAAGCAGCCCAAAGACAAAGATTTTTCTAAACTTCAGGTAGGCGTTATTGCCTTTGTTGGGATAGGAGATATAAATAATGCCGAAACTGAAGCTGGGCACACAAAGGGGACTTTGTTGGAAAATAAACTTTGCCCGTCAATAGGTTACGGACTTTTGGCTACCTTCAACTTTAATGAAAATAATGCTTTGGCATTAGAATTTGACCTACAAAACAAAATAAAGCATCAGATTCATTTCTTTTCGAGAGATGGGCGACATGTTCACAAAGTAGAAGAGTTTGATTACACGCGCCTTGTGTTGATGTATCAGCGCAATGTACTCCAATATGAATTAAAAAACCTAAAATCTTTAGTCTCGCTTCGCGGAGGACTTTATGCAGGTTATATGAAAAATCAAAATTCATTTTATAATGATGTGCGTATCGTAGCCCTAGTTCCCGTATTCAGAAAGATAGATTTTGGGGCTAAATATATGCTTGGTCAGTCGCATAGCTATAAACAGATTACTTTTGAATATGGACTCTCGTCCAATTTTGGGCTGTACAATATTTTTAATGGAATAGCAGCATATACTACTATTCCTGTCAACCATAGTAATATATTCACGGCTGGGGCTTATGCTAGTTTGCGCTATAAATTCTAAAAAAAATTACAAAAAAATTGAAACTATTCCAACCATCATAAAAGTACATTTGTCTAAGGAATATGAAAACAGCTTTCATAGTTTGCTTAATTCTGTAACAAGAATTTATTTGGGTTTAGTTATCGGGCTTCCAAAAGGGAAGCCCGAGCTATTTTAGGAAACTCCATTCTTCCCAACACTAAGAAACTTAAGAAAAAATTAGTGACTAAAAAGCACTTGTAAATAAAAAAAATCATATTTTAACATGAAATTAAGAATTGGGTATCTTCTAAGGAAGATTCCTTGTTTTTTTGTCTGAACAACTAATAATAATTAAAACGCTTTACTATGAAATGGAGAAAAATTTTACCCTCCTTTATGGGCTGCTGTATGCTATTTATGCTGGCATTACTTCCCATCAACCAAGCAAGGGGACAGACTTGTGACATCATCTATGTTTCTGCGGTATTGGGTAGCGATGCCAATACAGGTACAGCAGCTTTGCCTGTAGCTACCCTTACCCGAGCCTTAACTTTGGTAGGAGGAACACGCAATGCCATCTGGATGGCTGGAGGAGCCTATACAGAAACAGGTATTATCAATTTAATAAACGGTGTTTCTATTGAAGGTGCTTTTGCTGTTGCTGGTTCTATTTGGACCAAATCGACAGCTCAAACAACTACTATTACCTTCTCGGGGGTAGAAACGGCCTCTGGTGTACGCCATATAATTGGCCTTAGAGCCAATGGCGTTTCTAACTGGCGGCTGCAAGATTTGACAATTGTTACAACTAATATTGCAGGGCAAGACCCTTCAAATAGAGGTAGCTCAAATTATGCCTTGTGGCTCAATAATGCAAGCAATTATACGATAAGCCGTTGCAATATCAGAAGTGGAAATGCTTCTGTTGGTATTGCTGGTACTAATGGTAATGCTGGCGCACAAGGTGCTGCTGGTGCTGGTGGTGGTACTGGTGGTTGCGGTTTGGGAAATAGTACGGGTGGTACAGGTGGTAATGGCGGTGGCGCTGGCGCTGGTGGTACTGGCGGCCCTGGTGCTGATGGTACGGCTGGTACAGCTGGTAACTTTGGCGGTGGTGGTGGTAGTGATAATGGTGCTACGACTTCGAATGCTTCGGTAAATCAATCGCCTGGCAACTGGAATGGCCGACAAGGTGGTGCTACTGCTTGTGGTGCTGGTGGTGTTGGTGGTCTTCGCTCTGGCGATGGTGGTTGTGGTGGTGCTGGTGTTGGCTCTGCAGGTGCAACCTGTGGTGCTGGTGCTCCTGGTGCTGCTGGTGTTACAAATCCTTCTTCTTTTACGGGAGGTTTTTACGTGCCTTCTACGGGTACTAATGGTACAGGTGGAATAGGTGGAATAGGTGGTAGCGGCGGCGGCGGCGGCGCTGGCGATGATAACCTTGTCGATGTAGCTGGCGACGGCGGTAGTGGTGGTAGTGGTGGTGGCGGCGGCGGCGAGGCTGGTACAGGTGGTACTGGTGGCGGTGCTAGCTTTGCTGTTTTTCGCACAGCCTCTTCCGTAGGAGCCAATCTTACAAACTTGACGCTGACTTCTGGTGCTGCTGGTGCTGGTGGTACTGCTGGTATCGGTGGTAATGGTGGTGCTTTTCGTGCAGGCACTGCAGGCAACTGTGGTTGTGGCGATGGTAATCGTGGTGGTGCTGGCGGCGGTGGTGCTGCTGGTGGTAATGGTGGTAGTGGTGGTTTTGGTGGCAATGGTGTCAATGCTCAGGTTTATACCGATGGTGCTTTGACTAGTCCTTCTATCGCTATTCCTGTAGTTCCTATTGTTACTGCTTTGCATTCTGGTTGTACCAACTCTGAAATTGCAATTACAAAACCTGCCGGAACATGGGCATTGCCTGCGGGCATGACTTTTCTTAGCGATTTGAACAGTGGCTCATCTTCTTTTAATACAGCAACCAATACTGCAATTGTTGCTGTGAATGCAAATGGCAATTATAATTTAACTGTATCTGGTACGGTTTACAATGGTTATGTTGGTGTTTATACTACGCGTGCCCTTCCATCTGTAGCGGCTTTGTCTCCTGCTGTTTGCGAAGGCGGTGTTTTCTCTATGTCAACACCTACTTTAGGTGCTCAATACGAGTGGATTATCTTCCCAGCTGCGGGCTCTACGGCCGCACCTACGGCAATTTTTACAACTTCGGTTGCAAGTTGGACAACCCCAATAACTGGCACAACAACCAACTATCGGGTGCGCTTGCGTATTCGCGATAACTGTTGTGGTTGGTCAGTTCCTGTTTATTTTAACTTCACAGTAGTGGCTACTTCTGCTGGCCCTGCTGGCACAGGTGCTACTGTCTGTGTAGGACAAACGGCTTCTTTGTTGGCTACAGGTTCTGGAGCAGGTAACCTTACTTGGTACAGTGACCCACTCGGACAAATAGTGCTGCAAACTTCTGTGGGAGTTACTTCTACTTATGTCACAACTGTTTTAACACAGAGTGCAGTTTATTATGTGGGAGAAGCGGTTTCGGGTTGCGTTGGTGCACTCACTTCCGTACAAGCAACTGTTGCGCCTACGCCTAATGCGCCTGCGGGTTCTTCTACGCCTGTTTGTGTTGGTGGAAATACGATTCTGAACGGCTTTGGCTCGGGCGGAACAC
>Ga0163144_10029025_pt1 | contig 10637 bp, 10 predicted proteins | sample OliLak19BULKMAT1_FD_123175 | JGI IMG/M metagenome (GOLD analysis project Ga0163144, IMG submission 123175) | Freshwater microbial mat bacterial communities from Lake Vanda, McMurdo Dry Valleys, Antarctica - Oligotrophic Lake LV.19.BULKMAT1 | ecosystem: Environmental > Aquatic > Freshwater >...
AATTGTTTTGATGGCGCAAGCAAAGTCTATTGGGTGCCCAGCTATCTGGCTCGCGAGGACCCCGACCAGCCAATATTGACACCTGAAGACCTTATTTCACGGCTTGATGATCCGAGTATCGCAGTTCCGGCGTCACCTAACGAGGTGCTATGGAACGATATCAGCCGAGAATTAGGCGACAGTGCGATTGTCGTATGTATGTCGGGTGGAGGCGGGTGGTCACTAGACGAGTGGCTTAGAGGCCAAGTGCTGAATCAGTCAGCTCCTCTGAATTGAACTCAACATCGTCAACGTGAGATGAAACTCTGTCGGTAATTGATTTTTCGAGTTCATCTATATAGTCACCATTGAGGTCTTCGGGAAGTGACATATCATCTGTAGAATCGGTAGCTGAACTTAGGTTATTTGCCTGAATCTGCTCGATTGTTTTGCGCGTATCTGAGTTGTAATACGACAGAAGACTTATAGAAAACATAATGATAGCGATAAGCGAGGCAATACCAATCACAAAGAATGGATTATTGCGCAGGAGGGTTTTGTCGTCATTGCTTTCCATTGATTTGCTCCTCTGCGCTGAGACGATCTTTCAATGTGTCGAATGCTGTTTTTAAATTCGATTTGGTTACTTCATTGATCTGCGCCGATGCCGCGACGACTTGCTTTCTCGTCGCACGGACGCCTTCAAGTGCGGCACGGAACTCTTCGGGTTTTGCACGACAATCCACCTGAACAGAGTCTTCTAAAGCAATCTGATAATCTGTGATCGCCAAATTAAATTGCTCGACGCTCTGTTGGTACTCAACAGTGAGAAGTTCGATATTGGAAGGGTCGACTTGTTTGGCAACAACGAGCGCACGGAGCCCCGTCAGTAAGCTAACAACGGCATTGTATGTCTCGGCTCTTTCGGACTTGGTGGCTGATGTTTTAGTTGAAATTTTCCTTAGTCCCGCCTGAGCAGATTGGCAGTGCTCAACAACGCTCGCCTTTTCCTTATCTGATAACTTGATACGATACAGGTCACGCAGGGCAGTTAGTCGTGCCGAAAGTGCATCTTGCGAATACGAACCAATGTCAGGCAACGGCTGTTCCTGAGCAGCTGCGGGTAAAGTGATGGCAAAAGATACCAAAAGTAGTGCCATCGATACGATATTTTTTTTAGACATCATATATATTTTACACGGCTACCGGGATATGTAGTAGCTCTTGTCATTTTTTTGTATCAGATTGTCTCTGACGAGACCACTCAGGCACGACCTGAGACGGTCATCTAGGAAGAAGCTCTGAAGTTAATACTCTGACGACTCCCCTATCTACATTGTTCTGAGTATTTGCGCTCGTAGTTGCCCTGAAGAGCCATCAAATCTGCTTTGAGGTTTGTAGCGTGCGCTGCGCGCGAAGTGTATTTGGTGCTTTGTCTTAGGTAGTTGCCATAGTCCACGAGCGCCCAATACCACTCTCGTGGTGATCCCTTGTCCATAGTACGTGCAACGATTTCCAATAACTGGGTATCAATAATACTACTTTTATCTTTAGAGTAGTGGTGGATGAAGACGCTCCGAATGTTAGTTTCAATAAAAATAGCTAGACAGTTATAGGCATAAGCTGTAATCGCACCAGCAGTATTGACGCTGATGTCCGGTAACAATCTAAGTTTCTCGACATCGTCCGTCGGTCCGGATACTATGATGGCTTTTAGGGCATCATAGAGGTACTTAGCATGCCGATTATAGCCAAGCCCTTGCCCTTAGTGTCTCAAGATGTCAATCAAGCGCGCCTGTGTGGCATCCTGGATTACTGGAAATTCGACATCCAGGAGTTATATTTTAGTATCACCCTACTTACCCGTGTCTGCTGCAGCATCATTTCCGACACAACGACTTCATAGAAACGCTGCATAAGATCGTCCGACAGATCGCGCCACGGCAAAGATCGAGAGTTGTTCTGATAATAAGCCTTGACTGTAGCTATGAATTCTAAGCCGTTTTGTTGCATACTTGTACCCATGAATATAGATAGGGTACTCGGGCACTTTCGATCTGTCGACCCAATACTGGCGGAAGCTGGTCAAATATGTGCAGGTGATCTTCAAGAAATTGTTGCACTTCATGCAGACGGCTACTTGTCTGATTTATGCGAATCGATTGTCAGCCAACAATTATCAGTGAAAGCAGCGTCTACAATTTGGTCACGTACTCATGCAGTAGTAGCTAATTGGAATAACCCAGAGGCAATACTGGGTGCTGAAGCGGAAGAGCTGCGAGGTTGTGGGCTTTCGTATCAAAAAGTATCGTACGTCAAGAACATCGCCCAGGCAGTGTCGGACGAAACTCTTCATATACATGACTTTGATTCGATGACCGACGAGGAGATATCACGAGAATTGATAAAGGTTAAAGGAATTGGCCAGTGGACGGCTGAGATGTTTTTGATATTTACACTTGGACGCCAGGACGTTTTTTCTAGTGGTGATCTGGGACTTAAAAACGCGATTAAAAAGCTCTACAAAATTGATGAAGTGACACCGACGATAGCTGGCGAGATGGCCAATAAATGGTCACCATACCAGTCACTAGCTTGTAGGATTTTATGGAAATCTCTAGATAACGAACCTTTAGCCTAGATACTGATCAATCCACGAAACAACGTTACTTGGTACTGGCATTACAGATAAGCGCGAATGTGATACGAGTTTAAAATTGGATAAACTTGGATCACTTTTGAACTGTGTAAGGCTCGGACCATCGAGCCGTGTAAGAAACTTGAGTTTGAATGCCCAAGAGAACCTTGCATCTTCCTTGTTTTCAAACGGAGCACCAACAACTTCTGCTAATCCAACAATTTTTTTATCGGTCATGGAGTGATAAACGTATACTTTGTCGCCTATCGACATTTCTTTGATAATATTTATAGCTTGGTAGTTGTGTACTCCGTCCCAGATTGTTGTCTTGTCTGATTCAAGATCGTCGATCGAGTATGTGGACGGCTCGGTTTTTGCCAAAAAGTATTTCATCGTCAATATAATACCACCTCCTACATTCAGCAGGAGGTGGTATGGAGCCGTACGCTAGACGTTAGCTACAGAGCGTACTGGCTGGTTTTAAGCTCGTAGAGCTTACAGCAGGCAAGACAATTCTTGCACCAACGTGGAGTTCGTATTCGGCAAAACCGACTCCTCCTGGATTTGCGTTGATCACGTCAACCCAGTGTTCGAAACTACCATAGTATTTTTCTGCGATACAGCCATACGTATCGCCATCTTTGACCGTATAGACAGATTCGGCTTTGCCCGTACCTGGGGATGCAGGCGCTGATGGCTTTGAGGCATCGGCTTTGTCACCTACTTCTGCAGTGATTGTGCCGTCTGGCGTTACATCTGCCGGCTTGTCTACTGATAAGTCACCTAGCCCGTCATCTGATTTTTCTAGTTTTGCAACGTCTAGTTTTAGATACTCTGCAATGTGGTCTGTTGCGCTATGACCGTCATCATTTGTTGCAACGAAGGCATTGTAGCCTACAAGAACTGCACCAATTGCTGCTACCGCTAGTAGTATATTCATCATATTTTGGCGTAACATATTATTCTTCCTCCCTGTCTGCTGTGAAGTATGTCCTCGCATAAGCGATAAACGCCCCGACTGCGCCAATACCGACAATCGCTATTAGGCTTGCAGTAAAGCTTCCATTTAGCAAAATCCTGAAAAGATCCGAAACACTATCGTATTTTTCTGTGACAGGCGTAGACCAGCTGTCAAATGCCCAGACCATGGCGAGTAGGCCCAGGATACGGGCAACTACAGCGGCTACTACACCGACGATAAAACCTTTTTTGGCACGATCACCTAGATCTTCGCTGGATTCATTATCGAGAGCCATCCAAAAAGCTGCCAGAACTGCGACAACTGTTGCCAGTACCCAGCCCCAGTGGTTATAAAATCCGCTTAACCAGGCCCCAAAGAACATGAGTAACCCAGCCAACGCGCCCACCCGTTGGTAATTGCTTTGTAGCATAATCTATACCCTCACTTTATTTAGTTTACTATTTGTAATTAAAGCAAAAGCGTTGCCAAAGAGCAACGCTTATGGCATTTATTACAACTACATTATTTAGCTTCGATGCGACTGACATGGAGTTCTTTGAGCTGTGTGTCATCTACTTCACTCGGAGAATCCATCATAACGTCGATTCCTGAGCCGTTCTTTGGAAACGCAACTACTTCTCGGATATTTTCTTCATTTAGGAGCACCATAAATATTCGATCAAGCCCAAAAGCACAGCCTGCGTGAGGTGGCGCGCCAAATTTAAAGGCATTTAACATCGCACCAAATTTTGATTCAACATATGAGGCATCATAGCCTAGTGCTCCGAAAGCTTCGTACATAACTTCTGGGTTATGGTTTCGTACTGCACCTGAACATATCTCGTAGCCGTTCATTACCATATCGTACTGGTCGGCAACGATGCTTAGTTTATCTTCACCACGAAGGGCTTCGACTCCTCCCTTTGGCATAGAAAATGGATTGTGTCCAAAGTCGACTTTGTTTTGCGCGTCGTCCCACTCATAAAATGGAAAATCGACAATCCAGGCGAGTGCGACTAGATTTGGATCTTTAAGTCCTTGAGAACTGCCGAGTGATGAACGAAGACCGCCAAGTACTTTGCTGACTACAGATCGCTGGTCTGCACCGAAGAGTATAAGGTCACCGTCTTTGGCGCCTAGTTTATCGACAACAGTGGCAAGATCAGACTCGCTAAAGAATTTTACTATTGACGAGGAAGCTTTACCGTCTACAACTGTCATATATGGAAGCCCACCGGCACCGTCTTTTTTGGCTTGATCAGTGAGATTGTCGATTTGTGATCGGCTAAACACAGCTCCGCCCACGACGCAAAGTGCCTTGACGACGCCACCACTGGAAACAGCTCCGCTAAAGACTCCAAAACCACACTCTCTAAGTTCGTCGGTGAGATCGACAAGTTCCATTCCAAATCGAAGATCCGGTTTGTCGCTACCAAATCTATCCAAGGCTTCGGCATGTGTTAATCGAGGAATTGATTCTTCAACTAACGTCTTACCACCAAAATCTGTAACCAAATTTTTGATGAGTGGCTCCATGGTGCTACGAACTTCTTCTCCGTCTTCGACAAATGACATCTCAAGATCCAGCTGATAAAAATCACCATATAAACGGTCGGCCCGGGGGTCTTCATCGCGGAAACATGTTGCAAATTGGTAATAACGAGGAACTCCTCCAACCATTAGAAGCTGTTTGAATTGCTGTGGTGCTTGAGGCAAAGCATAAAATTTACCAGGATAATATCTTGAAGGCACCAAAAAGTCTCGTGCACCTTCTGGACTTGAGTTGGCAAGAATTGGCGTTGCTACTTCTATGAAATCTTTGTCTTCCATGTAGCGCCGAATGTACGAGTAGAACTCTGCTCGGCGCTTAAGTGTGTTCTGCATTTTCGGACGCCTAAGATCTAGGTATCGGTACTTTAACCTGTTTTCCTCATTCACAAACTGTGACGAGTTCACCTGTATAGGTAACGCTTCTGACTTGTTTAGTATAGTAACTTCTGATACGACAAGTTCGATGGTACCCGTTTCTATATTTGGATTTTTAAGCTCTTCGGCACGTTCACGAACCTCACCAGTCGCGGAAATTACAAACTCGTCACGTAGACTACTCGCAGTTGCAAATGCGTCAGGTGTATCTGGTTGGATTGTAAGCTGTAGTAAGCCAGTGTGGTCCCTTAGGTCAATAAATATAAGCCCACCATGGTCTCTGCGAGCGTGGACCCAGCCCTTTACAAGTACAGTCTGAGAAACAGTGCCCAGTGTGTCTACAACAAATTTTCGTTCCATTATATTACTCCAAGAAAGTTAATGTTTCGGCAAATGGACGGGGTCATCGCACTCCAGCTAGACGCCTGATCTAGCCGTGGCTCACCCATGAATTATTATCATGTAATGCTCGTATCATCTTGACAAGTATTGTATCACCAATGATAGCTATCTGTTAATACCTCTAGATGCTGTGGTCCTTGCGTGCACTTGCTACTTTATGGGCGTTTTGCAATGCAACGGCACGAAGATCTTCGTATTTATCAAATTCGTCTACAATTTTGCGGCCAATAATTTGCTCAATTACGTCTTCAATTGTAATGATCCCAACTACTTCTTCGAATTCGTTGACCACCATAAATAAGTGGTGTTGAGTACGTAGAAAAGCATTTAGCACATTATCGAGTGCCGTAAACTCGTTGACGTAGTACAGCTCTTTTCTCATCACATGTGAGACCATTTTGTTACCATGAAGATCAGAGAGGTCTTTGCTGTAAAGGATGCCGACAAATGTGCCGTTTTGGCTCTCGGTGACCGGAAACCTTGAAAAACCGCTGTCGTGTAGTTCACCAAGAAGCACTGGAGACAAGACATCTTCCGCTCGCACCGCTCGAACAATTGATTTTGGAGTCATGATTTGAGTGATCTTTTTGTCGCCAAAAGTTAGCGCATGGACTGCGATACCCAGTTCGTCGGAACTAAAAGGGTCATCTTCAATACGAGTATGCTCGAGTATGTCGAGAAGCTCGTCTTTGCTGTTGATGCGACGGATTTCTGTGCGGCTAATCCAGGCTCCTGTAAATCTTTCTATAAATCTTAGCGGCGGCGAGATAAATCTTAGAACCCGAGAGACTAGCGGTGCGGAAAACGCTGCCATCGATAGACTGGGCTCCGGGTATTTGGACCACGGTAGAATTGCGTGGACTAAAACGGTAACCACTAAACCGATAAGGATTGCTGCCCAGGTCCAAAGCGTACCTTCCAGTAGAACTATCATCGTGGATGATAAAACACCGATTAGTGACCAAAGAAGCACAAAAACATGCGGACCGTACGGGCCACGAACTGTGTAGACCGCTTTGGCATGACGATTGCCCGATCTTGCCTGTCTTTTGAGTTCTGCCTGAGTAAGATATTCGTAACTTCTCAGTAGCAGTACTAGGTAGCCAACCAGGGATGCGCAGAGTAAGGCAATAATGAGCTTAAGCATATGTAGTAATTCTACACTTTACGAGGCGTAGGTTACAATATAAAGATAAAGGAGTTTTATTCATGGACAAACGTTTTGTTGTGGCACTGTTAATTATACTTGGTTTATTTGTTGGTTACTTCTATGTAACCAAAAAAGATACAGCTGAAACGGGCAGCACTTCAACGGCCCAACCAAGCAACCATACGATCGGGGCAGGTAATAAAAAAGTTACATTAGTTGAGTACGGTGATTTTCAATGCCCAGTTTGTGCTGACTACTGGCAAATATTAAAAGAAGTGAAGAACAAATATGGCGATGATATCACTTTCCAGTATAGCCATTTCCCTCTTGACAGCATTCACCCCAATGCTCGTGGTGCGAGCCGTTCAGCAGAAGCTGCCGGTAATCAAGGTAAATTCTTTGAAATGCATGATTTGCTCTACCAAAACCAGCAAATCTGGAGCAATTCTAGCAACGCAAAATCAATTTTTGAAAGTTACGCTCAGCAACTCAACCTTGATTTGGCAAAGTTTGATGCGGATTATATTGATGAAAAAACCAACAATATCATTAATGCCGATCTTGATGCCGGAAAGGCGTTACAAGTAACTGGCACACCTGGTTTTATTATCAACGGCAGACTACTCGAAGATAACGAACGCAGAAGCTTCGATGAACTAACCAAAACAATCGATGCCGAAATAGCGAAAGTTTCAGCCACCCCGCAGAACTAAGCTGAAACTAACTACCCAGCAAACTACTGGCTAGTCCATATACAAATGCCAAAACGGTGGCAGTACCTGTACTGCCACTTTTTTGGGCTTTGAATTTTTAACCATGACTGAAATAGTCATTTAAACTCCTCCTGCTCACAAACCCAGTCCTGCCCGATAAACGTAAAATATGTGTCAATACGAGATTTTTACGTCACCAATAAAACAACAACCAGGGAATATTTTATTTTTGTCTTTTTGTCTCTCTTATCGATGTAGCATCGACTGACATAACCGATCTAGTATGCACCACTTGTCCCTGCAAGTCAATACGCTTATGTCTAAAGCTCGTAGGGAATTCCAGCGTAGTTTTGACGGTCTGCTGAAGCTGCTGTTTCTGGCCACGACTGTATGGCATGTAGTAAGAATGGCTTTTTGTCAGACCGCCGTTTTATGTTACGCTTACGCTAATAGAGATACACATATGGCCAATGAAATATTTTTTGAAATAAGTCTTCTGATTGTCTTTGCGACTGTTGTTGCAATGATTATGCGCGCACTCAAGCAACCTCTTATAATCGGACACATCGTCACTGGCATTATAGTAGGACCGGCCGTACTAGATCTGATACATGATCCTCATACAGTAGAAATACTTGGAAAATTCGGCATCGCACTCCTGCTTTTCGTAGTCGGCCTAGGCTTGAACCCAAAAGTAATAAAAGAATTAGGCAAAGTAGCGGTCATCACTGGTGTCGGTCAAGTTACTTTTACCTCAATAATCGGTTTTGGTATTTTAAGATTGCTTGGTTTTTCTACCAGTACTTCAGTTTTCGTATCTATAGGGCTTGCGTTCAGCTCAACTATTGTCATCCTGAAGCTGCTTTCAGATAAAAAGGAACAAAATACGCTCTACGGTAAAATTTCGATAGGCTTCTTGTTAGTGCAGGACATTATTGCAACTTTTGCCCTAGTTGTCGCAACTGCGATGAGTACCGGTGGCTTGAGCGTGGGGCAGTTTGGATGGCTGCTGTTAAAGGGTATCGTCGCTATTTTGGGAATATTTATTTGTGCGAGATTTGTCGTAAAACCAATGGGCCACTTTCTGACTAAGTCTCAGGAGCTTTTGTTCCTGTTCTCGCTCGCATGGGGTTTTGGCATCGGTGCACTTTTTATGAAATTAGGATTCTCGCTCGAAGTTGGCGCTCTATTTGCAGGTGTCGCACTAGCCTCAATGAATTATGCCCAAGACATAAGCTCAAGGTTACGACCACTGAGGGACTTCTTTGTAGTAGTGTTCTTCATAGCACTCGGAGCGACACTTGAACTTGGATCACTAGGGTCAGTTTGGTGGCAATCAATCATTCTGTCGTTATTTGTTCTAATTGGAAACCCGCTCATTGTGCTGGCTTTAATGGGCGCCCTTGGTTATACAAAGAAAACTTCGTTCAAGACAAGCTTAGCAGTTGCGCAGGTTAGTGAGTTTTCTATTATATTTGTCTTACTCGGAAAACAAAACGGTCAGGCATCTGATACCGCTATGGCGATCATTACTCTTGTAGCATTGATTACCTTTGCGGTGTCTTCGTATATGATCATCTATTCTGACAAGCTATTTGTATTTTTTGATCGCTACCTTTCTATATTTGAACGTAAGTCGAAAAAAAACGAACGGGATCATAACGCAAACTATGAGGCAATTATCTTTGGTTTCAAAAAGGGTGGAGCAGAATTTGCTAGGACCTTCGCACAACAAAAAAAGAAATTTTTGGTAATCGATTATGATCCTGATGTAATTGATGAAATCACACGGCGGGGCTACGACTCTGTCTACGGCGATGCTACCGACCCAGAGTTACTAGAAGAAGTTGGCATCGATAGCGTCAAATCGGTTATTTCCACAATCACAGAAGAGAATGTAACTGAGTTTATTATCAGGAGTACTATAATCGCTAATCCGAAGGCGATTATTATCTGTAGCGCAGATACAGCCCGTAGTGCTACTAGACTATACGAGCTAGGGGCTACATACGTCATGATGCCACACGCGATAGGCACAGAAAAAATTAGCAACTTCATATCAAAACATGGATTTAAAAAAAGCGAGTTCAAATCTTTCCGAGATAAACACTTACTATACCTTGCAAGTTATGTCGACGAATTACCAGAAAATCATACACGCAAATTGGGACACGCGGTAATCGAAAAACTTGCCGAACTTGCATCCGCAAAATCTACTAAATCATAGTACCGACGATGGCTATAAAGAATAGCTCTCTAAAGAAAAGTTCCACTACCTGAACCGGAACATATATCCTTTGAATTTTGCTTCTTGTATCTCTTTGCTTTCAAGCATTTTTCCTGATCGAAGATACTCCTTACACCACGTATCATTGCATGATTTGCAAAATGTGCCCTTAGCGCCACAGCCAAATAGATCAGTAAACTTCGTACATCCGTCGCAGTTCCCTGCTCCCTTTCTTTCATTGAGCCCGGCAACAATTACTAATCTAGATGTATAAGAATTAGCCACTATACCAGCCTCTACTCCAACTTCAGAACTTCCACCGCATGCTATAAAAGTATCTCCATCAATTCTTGACCGTGTTGATGCTCCACCAATTGACTCTCCAGCAGATTTTACTAGTCGTTCATTTGCCGACTCGATGGACAGCTTCCAGTAGCCCCTTCTTGCATCTTCTATACGCCTATCCCACTCATTTGCGGGATAGAGTAACGCTATTTTTTCAAACTCAGCCCAAAGTGCTTCGTTAAGTTCTTTATTTCCAGACACTATATGCCAGGCATCCTTTTTCTGCTGGCGGATCTTTTTTATGCAACCGATGAGCCTCAATACAGGGTGGGCAGCACGTTCTGCGGCAGCTACTC
>Ga0163144_10029027_pt1 | contig 10637 bp, 8 predicted proteins | sample OliLak19BULKMAT1_FD_123175 | JGI IMG/M metagenome (GOLD analysis project Ga0163144, IMG submission 123175) | Freshwater microbial mat bacterial communities from Lake Vanda, McMurdo Dry Valleys, Antarctica - Oligotrophic Lake LV.19.BULKMAT1 | ecosystem: Environmental > Aquatic > Freshwater > Lake...
ATGAAGAAGTAATGCTTACCTCAATCGTTGATAAGGATTAAGACGGCTGGATTAGCGAACGTAGAGACGGATAATTATCCGTCTTGTAACTATCCGTCTTGTAATTATCCGTCTTGTAATTATCCGTCTTGTAACTATCCGTCTTGTAATTATCCGTCTTATAATTATCCGTCTTATAATTATCCGTCTTGTAACTATCCGTCTTGTAATTATCCGTCTTATAATTATCCGTCTTGTAATTATCCGTCTTGTAATTATCCGTCTTATAATTATCCGTCTTGTAACTATCCGTCTTGTAATTATCCGTCTTATAATTATCCGTCTTATAACTATCCGTCTTGTAACTATCCGTCTTATAACTATCCGTCTTGTAACTATCCGTCTTATAACTATCCGTCTTGTAATTATCCGTCTTGTAATTATAAGACGGATAATTATCCGTCTCTACGGAATATTTCGTATTTCATTACAAGATTTATATTTAAGAACAAGGATTAGCGAATGAAGATTTTAGAAGTTAATTTCGTTGTAAAACCCCTTTCTCCTTAGCTCTTTTAATCAAGAATCTGCCAGCGCTTAAGCTTCGAAATTCTATGAATATATCCCAATTGAACCTGAGGTGCCATATTTTTTAAATCAGGATAGAATTTAACATTGCTGCTGGTTGAAGCCAATCCCATTAAATAACGCCCATCAATGGTCAATTTGCCTTTATCACTCAATTTAAATGAAAAACCTGCACCAAACATGATTCCAAAATCAATGGCACTAAAATATTTGTTTGAACCGCTTGTCTTAGCAAGAGATTCTGTAGTAGTAGCACCACCACTTGTTGTGGTAATTTTACCTGTAGTGCTTTCAGTATTTCCTATTCCATAACCAAAAAAACCTCCACCAAATAAATGAACAGATGCAATGGAACCTGACACTCTGTATGGGATAAGTTTATCTTGTTTTATTGGTAGTTCCCAATTGATAAAAAGTGGAACTTGAACATAAGAATCATTGTAGATGGTTTCCTGCTCTGTCTTTATGGTTGTTCCGGCACCATCATCAACAATGGTAACCAAGCTGCCTTTTGTTCCCATCTGTGAATATAAAATATCCATCTGAGCGCCTAAGTGGTTCATAAAATTATATTTTGCCGTGGCTCCTCCATTAATTCCAATTTTGCTATTGAAAGTTGTATAGGCCACATTTCCTGATACATTGGCAAAGTTTAAACCCACCTTAGCACCTAGATAAAATTGAGCATTCGATAGATTTGATAAAGTTAAAAATACAATTATTATTGCTATCTTGTTTTTCATATTATGTCTTATTTTTTATAAAGTTTACAAACGTAATCAGAAATTTATAGAATGCAAAATAATAACGACTTTATTTAAATGCGAATGTATCTTTGCCCAGATTTAAATTATGCAACTTAGGGCAGAGCATCTCGTTAAACAATATAAAAGCCGAAAGGTGGTAAATGATGTATCTATTGAGGTGAATCAAGGTGAGATTGTAGGTCTACTTGGACCAAACGGTGCCGGCAAAACGACTTCTTTTTACATGGTTGTTGGCTTAATAAAAGCAGATCAGGGTAAAATATTTCTTGATGATATTGAATTAACCAAAATGCCTATGTACAAACGTGCTCAGTATGGCATTGGTTACCTTCCGCAAGAAGCTTCGGTTTTTAGAGATTTAACAGTTGAAGAAAATGTCTTGGCAATTTTGGAAATGACCAACCTTCCCAAGAAAGAACAACGCGAACGCCTTGAGACTTTAATTGACGAATTCAGTTTGAATAAAGTGCGGAAAAATAAAGGTGCAGTGCTTTCTGGTGGTGAAAGAAGAAGGACAGAAATAGCCCGTGCACTCGCTGTTAATCCTAAGTTTATCTTGTTAGATGAGCCATTTGCAGGGGTTGACCCCATAGCAGTGGAGGATATTCAGGCCATTGTGAAAAAGTTGGTTGAAAAAAATATCGGTGTTTTAATAACAGACCACAATGTGCATGAAACTTTAACCATAACCGATAGGTCATATTTATTATTTGAAGGTAAAATCCTAAAAGCTGGCACGGCTGAGGAGTTGGCAGCGGATGAAGTTGTGAGAAGAGTTTATCTTGGCCAAAATTTTGTGTTGAGACAATAAGTTGCTTTCTAAATTTTACAAATCACTCAATCTCTAGATTCCCTTTTGACTCAATACCACTTTCTGATTGCAGCAAGAAATGGTAAAGTCCACCACTTAAATTTTCTCTTTTAAGAACAATGCTTTCAGGATGATCCTCAATAATGGTTTTTACAAGTATGCCTTTGTTGTCAAAAAGTTGGAGGGTGAATTTTTCCTTTTTTAAATTTTCAAACTTAAAAATGGATTCATCAATCAATGGGTTGGGAAAATAATGAAGAACGTTTGGTTCCTTCATTTTCTTCACGGAACTCCCTAAATCGGCGTATGACACAAGAATATTATCTATCATCCAACCACTTTTTTCATTACCAATGGTGTCGCTGATAAAATGAAATCGCAACTGAAGCTCCTCAGGTATAATGCCATCTAAATGCAAGAGCCAAACCCACTGTATCTGGGAGTAAATCCAGCCATCAGAAGTTCCAGAGAAACCTTTATAATTCATGGTTAAACTATCTTTTTGAGAATACATATTCTTCATATTAAAAAATCTCGGTTGATGGACTGCTTTATCATCAATAACATTATTCCAATTCTTTCCACTATCGTAAGAAACCTCTATATAGCCTCCATCCTTCAAAGTATCTGATTGGTATTTATGCTTAAACCCAACAATCATATTTGAATATATTCTATTTAACAAAACCAAATCAAAATAGGCATTTACCCCTTTTGGATAAGGATTAATGGTGTCAGTTACCATGGCATAAGGCTTAGAATATGCCGTATCAAAATATGGTTTTGAGGGTTTTCCTATTTGCCAAAGTGTTTGGGAACTATCTGTAAATGAAATCATTTTAGTGTCTCCAAAAAACTTGCAGCTATCCAAATCATAAATTCCATAGAACGGATTGATTTGACTAAACCCATGTGTTGCAAACAATAATATAAAAAGGAAGAAGTTAACTTTTTTCATGATTTTCGATCAATTATATGCTCTTGGAATAAAAAATATTTTTATTCTGAAAACAAATGTAAGTTTAAGAATATCAAAAACCATGTCATTTTTTTAGAGGCTGTTTAAACCCAATAGAAACATATTCTCTGATTAACTAAAATGATTAATCCAACTTATCGCTCAAACAGTAACCTCATTCCCGCATTTATCCCTTTCAAACCACTTTCATCATACACCTTAACACCATTTACAAAGGTGCTATGAATACTTCCCGAAAAGGTTTTGCCTTCAAAAGGCGACCAACCGCATTTATACAAAATATTGCTCTTAGAAACCGTATAAGGTAAGTTCGGATTATAAAGCACCACATCCGCATAATAGCCTTCGCGCAGATACCCGCGCTTAGAAATTCTAAAACAATCTGCAGGTGCATGACACATTTTTTCAACAAGCTTTTCCTTAGTAATCATACCGTTTTTTGAATGTTCCATCATTTGTTGTAGGCTATGTTGCACCAAGGGTAAACCTGAAGGTGATTTTATGTATGAATTTGTCTTCTCTTCTACGGTGTGTGGAGCGTGGTCTGTGGCAATTATATCCAGATGATTATCAAGTAAAGCAGCCCAAAGCGCCATACGGTCTTCCTTGTATTTGATGGCAGGATTACACTTAATTAGATTGCCTAAAACCTCATAATCCTTAGATTCAAAAGTGAGATGATGAACGCAAACTTCCGAAGTGATTCTTTTTTCTTTTAAAGGAATGTTGTTAGCGAATAGAGCAATCTCTTCCAAAGTGGTAATGTGAAGTATGTGTAAACGCGTATTATTTTTTTTGGCTAATTCTGCCGCAAAAGAAGAAGATATTAAACAGGCTTCCCTGCTTCTAATTTCTGGATGATGAATAGGTAAAATATTATCGCCGTACTTTACTAAATAGAGTTTGGTATTTTCTTTAATGGTTTCTTCATCTTCACAATGGGTTGCTATCAACATGTCACATTTTGAAAACAATTCTTCTAGCACATGAGGTTCGTCAACAAGCATATTTCCAGTGGTGGAGCCCATAAAAACCTTGACACCACAAACATTCTTGGGATTGGTTTTTAACACTTCCTCAATGTTATCATTGGTGGTTCCCATAAAAAACGAATAATTGGCAGGTGAACAATTTTGAGCAATCACATATTTCTGTTCTAAAAGTTCTTGAGTTATGGCGTTGGGCATTGTATTTGGCATTTCCATAAAGGTTGTTACACCGCCTGCAACTGCCGCCGCTGATTCAGTTGCTATGCTTGCTTTGTGTGTTAAACCAGGTTCGCGAAAATGAACCTGATCATCAATAATTCCAGGAATAAGCCAAAGACCTGTGGCATCTATTATCTCGTAATTATTGTCTGAAATCACTTCTCGGCTTATTTGCTCAATGTAGCCGTCTTTAATAAGCATATCACCTTGAAAGGCTTTGCCTTCATTGATGATGAGCGCATTTTTTATGAGTATTGATTTCATGCTAAGTTTAATTTCACAGCAAACCAACGTTAATATTTATGCTTAGCCAAATTAAAATCAATTTATTTGAATTTTCCATAGCATTTTACGAGTGTTAAAAGTTAGTTATTCATTAAATCAAATTGAAGTCTCATCGTTTTTCGCATCACAAAGTCTCCGTTTGGCTCTCATCCAATGTCAAAGAGCCACTAGCAACGTCGAACGGAGTTTTATAATTCAAACTTCAAGGCATTAATAATTTATCATTTACTATTAACTATTATCAATTGTCTAATAATCAAACGATTTAGAAAATAATGCCTAAAAAAATGTTAAATAACTGATTATTAAGTACCAAATATTAGTAAAAAATCTGAAATCATATAAAACGTTGCTTTACTTTTGCGCCTTATAATTTTTTTTTTAAATGAAACAATCAAACGGGCACAACCATTATATTCCGTTCAATATGGCAGGTATTCTTATCGCCATAGGAATAATTTATGGTGATATAGGGACATCCCCACTCTATGTTTTTAATGCAATTGTTGGAAATAAAGTTATTGATGCACAATTGGTTTTGGGTGCCTTGAGTTGCGTATTTTGGACTTTAACCCTTCAAACAACCCTCAAATATGTTTTGCTCACTCTCACTGCTGACAATAACGGAGAGGGCGGAATGTTTTCACTTTATGCCCTTATAAAAAGGCGCACAAAATACATGCTATTGCCCGCGGTTATTGGTGGCGGAGCTCTTTTAGCGGAAGGCATTATTACCCCTCCTATCTCAGTTGCATCAGCAGTAGAGGGTTTGCAAGCAAGAATACCTCACTTGCCAACCTTAGAAATAGTCGTTGTAATTTTAAGTCTTCTTTTTATTATTCAACAATTTGGAACTACAACGGTAGGAAAATGGTTTGCACCTGTAATGGTCATATGGTTTGGAATGATTGCTGTTTTAGGTTTTGCACAAATCATTCACTTTTCCTCAGTGCTAAAAGCAGTTAACCCCTATTACGCTTTCGATTTGCTTAGGAATTATCCACATGGCTTTTATCTCCTTGGTGGTGTATTTCTTTGTACAACCGGAGCAGAAGCACTTTACAGTGACCTTGGTCATGTTGGCAGGAAAAACATTAGGATAAGTTGGATATTTGTTAAATTTTGCTTGCTCTTAAATTATTTTGGGCAAGGTGCTTGGCTTATGCAACATGCAGGTGAAAAACTTGAAAACCGACGTGTGTTTTTTGAAACGATGTCTGATCAATTCTTAATTGCAGGCGTTATTATAGCTACTTTGGCAGCCATTGTTGCTAGCCAAGCCATGATAACAGGTTCTTTTACCTTAATCAGTGAAGCTATCAGATTGGGATTTTGGCCAAAAATGCGGATTGTATATACTACCGAAAAGAAGGGTCACATTTTTGTTCCCGCTATTAATTTTTTGCTTTGGGCAGGCTGCATGTTTATTGTATATTTCTTTGAAGAATCATCAAAAATGGAAGCAGCTTATGGTATGGCTATAAATACTGCAATGCCCATGACCACAATGCTTTTTGCGGCATATATACGAACGAAGCTAAAAATGAAGCCCATTGTAATTGTTCTTTACCTCCTGTTGTTTCTGACAATCGAAGGGGCGTTTTTTATTGCCAATCTCGAAAAATTCCATAATGGTGGTTATGTAACCCTCATTATATTGACTTGTATTGTTACTGTAATGTTGGTGTGGTATAGGGCAAGACAAATTCGTAATCAATTGGTAGAATTTGTTGAATTAGAACCATTCATACCCTTACTTGAAAAGTTAAGTACAGATCAATCTTTGCCAAAAAACGCCACAAACCTTGTCTTTTTGACAAGCAGTGAAAAAATTGAAAGAATAGAGAAGAAGATTATCTATTCTATTTTCGAAAATAAACCCAAACGTGCTGATGTCTATTGGTTGGTGCATGTTGATGTTCAAGATCACCCTTATACTTGTGAATACAGTGTAAATCAAATTGCTCTTAACGATATTATCAGGGTTGATTTCAAACTTGGATTCCGTGTGGATCAAAAAATTAATATTTTGCTTCGTAAGGTTATCGAAGACTTAATAGCCTCGCAAGAACTGGATGTTGATATGAAGTACAGAACCAAATACAGTTTTATTGGTGGTGATTTCAGATACGTTATCATAAAGAAGGAATTTTCCTATGAAAACGAAATGCGTTTCTTCGATAAAATATTGGTTTTTGGTCATTCAATCATCAAACGATTCGGCTTAAGTGAAGAGAAAGGTTTTGGTCTCGATCAGGCTATCGTTACCACAGAAACCTATCCTCTTATCATAAACCGAAAAGTAAAAGAATTTCCTCTAAAACGAATTGATAGTCTTCATAAGTAAAAATTGATAATTGAAACATGAACAAGATTGTCGAGTATTTTGACTCTCAAAATCTAAATGTGTAATTATCAAAATCTAATTTTTAATTTATAAAAAGTATAAAGCAATGCTAAGAACTCATACCTGCGGTGAACTCCGCATTACAGACGTAGATAAAGAAGTAATTCTTTGTGGTTGGTTACAAAAAACACGCGATAAAGGCAGCATCGGTTTTATAGATTTGCGCGATCGGTATGGAATTACCCAACTTACTTTTGATGAAAATATTGACAAAATTATTTTTGATAAAGCAAGAACCTTAGGAAGGGAATATGTAATTAAAGTTACCGGAACCGTAAAGGAACGAATTGCAAAGAATTCAAAAATGGCAACGGGGGATGTAGAGGTAATTGCAAGAACTATTGATATACTTAATGAATCAAAAACACCGCCTTTTACCATAGAAGAAGAAACAGATGGGGGAGATGAACTGAGAATGAAATTTCGCTATCTTGATTTGAGAAGGGAAATTGTACGCAAAAATTTAGAATTGCGCCATAAAGTTACACAACATACCCGTCTCTATCTTGATAAACAAAGTTTTATAGAAGTTGAAACCCCAGTGCTTATTAAATCTACGCCTGAGGGGGCAAGAGATTTTGTGGTTCCTTCAAGATTAAACCGTGGAGAATGGTATGCCTTACCACAGAGTCCGCAAACGTTCAAACAGTTATTGATGGTAAGTGGTTTCGATCGTTATTATCAAATAGTGAAGTGCTTTAGAGACGAAGATCTTCGTGCCGACAGACAACCTGAATTTACTCAGATTGATTGCGAAATGAGTTTTGTGGAGCAGGAAGACATTCTCAATATGTTTGAAGGCTTAATAAAAAACTTATTTAAGGAAGTAAAGCAAATTGATTTACCTGCACTTCCCCGAATGAGCTACGATGATGCCATGCGCCTTTATGGGTGCGATAAGCCAGATATTCGCTTTGATATGGAATTTATTTATTTGGATGATAAAGCGAGAGGCAAAGGATTTGGAATATTTGATACTGCTGAAACTATTATTGCAATTACCGCAAAAGGAGCAGCCAAATACACCCGAAAACAGTTGGATGAATTGACAAATTTTGTTAAGAAGCCCCAAATTGGAGCCAAAGGAATGATGTATTGCAGCATAGCTGAGGATGGAACCCTTAAATCGTCAGTTGATAAATTCTATGACCAAGTAGCCTTGAAAATTTGGGCAACCGAATGTAAAGCCGAAGCAGGTGATTTGATGCTTTTACTCAGTGGTGAATTGAATGCGACGCGTAAACAAATGAATGAGCTAAGGCTTGAAATGGGAAAACAACTTGGTTTACGACAGCCTGATAATTACAAAGCACTTTGGGTAACGGATTTCCCATTGCTAGAAAATGATGAAGAAAATAACCGCTGGCATGCTATGCATCACCCTTTTACTTCACCAAAACCTCAAGATATTGGTTTTATGACAACAGACCCCGGTCGCATAAGAGCCAATGCGTATGATTTAGTAATAAATGGTGTTGAAATAGGAGGGGGAAGTATTAGGATTCACAATAGGGATCTGCAAAAGCAAATGTTCACACTCCTAGGTTTTACCGATGAGCAAGCTCAACAACAATTCGGTTTCTTGATGAATGCTTTTGAATACGGCGCACCACCTCACGGTGGAATTGCTTTTGGACTCGATAGACTCTGCTCTATATTTGGTGGGTCAGAATCAATCCGCGATTTTATTGCTTTCCCAAAAAACAACACCGGCAGAGATATGATGATTGACGCCCCTTCACCCATTACGGATGAACAAAAAAAGGAATTGGGGATTTAGGATTAGGAATAGTTTTATAGCAAGCAAAAGAATTATCAGTCTCTTTAATTTTAATAGTTGTGCCAAGCTATATGTAATATGCAAGCCTTAAAAGACAACAATGCCGACAATAGAATTAGCATCAATTAACTCAACAGGACTTCGTCTAAATCAAGCCGACTTTGACGTTGCTATAATTGAAGAAAACAAACTTGAAAGTCATCGTGGACTTTTTTACGACCTCCTTAAAAAGCAATCAGGCGTAATTGTTTACATCGGCAATCCTGACTACAAAAACGGCAAAGAAGGTGGTTATTATGCAGGAGCAATACTTGACTGGAGTTTTGAGCCGACAGAAATTTTCTTTCCAGAGTTTGACAAAAACGACCCGACAGAAAATCGTGTGGCAAACCAACAATTTAAGTTTAAGTTTTTAGACCAGTATGTGTCTGACATTGACAAATTTCTAAAAATTGCACTCGACAATTCACCAGTTAAAAAAGTATGTTTTCTAACAGACTATCAATTTGGGCCTGAGAATGGAAAGACAGAAATGATATTTACAATCAGTGACTTTTGGACACAACACGACAAAGATGGGCTGAGATTAAATACAAAATATGAACTACATGGATGATAGCAAGGCAGCACATAACAGGCGTTTGGCAAAAAAGCGGGTTCAGTGCTTAAATGAAGCTTTGTGCTTCGTATCAAGTTCAGTGTTGGCAGAGAGTTTTGTGCTTCGCAATCCGCTTCTTCGCCAAGTGCCAGAATGTTATGTGCAACCCTAAAAGACGACACAGTTGAAGTTAAAATCTGAAACTTTAAAGGACAAAAACGGCAAGACAATTTCGATTGAAGAATTTGTGCATAATGACATTGGTAAAATTGAAAGGAAAGATTACAAGGACGAAAATAGGAATAGGAAATTCTACAAGACATTTGAGTATGATGAAAATGGTAACTGTATTAAGACCTGTGAGTATTCAGATAATAATGAAATTCAAGTAAGTTTTGAATACAGCTACGACAACAATAACAACCAAATAAAAACCATTGAGCGAACCGCTGAAGGCAACATATGGGATTGGACAGAAATTCTAATAGACCCTAATAGCAATTTAAAAGTTTGGCTGGCCAAAGACGAAAATGGTAAGATTATTCACAAGACAGTAGAAAACTTGCTTGACCATTCCGAAAAAAGATTTAACGACAAGGACAAACTTTATGAAAATCATTCCAAGAAGTTTGACCAAGCCAACCGACTCGTAGAGAAATTGATAACTGACGACAACGGTAATGAGAAAGAAAAGCACTTATATGAATACCAAGGACCAAAAGAGATTTGGAAATATATTCTGAACGGTTCAACTGTTAAGACAGAAGAAAGCGTTTTTGACAACAACAAAAAACTTACTCACCATATCAGAAAAGACAGCAACGGAAAATGTTTGGAATGGTATGGTTTTGAATATGACAAATTTGGTAACAAGACAAAATATTTTTGGGGACAAGAAGAAGGAAAACAAATTGGATTTAAAACGTTTGAACTGACTTATGACGACAACGACTGAAAGAAGGGCAGCACATAAGGATTAAACGCAGCTTCGCCCCTTCGCGAAGGTTCGATTTAATCCATTGTTGAAGGTAGCAGAAGGTAGCTGTCCAAATTAAAATTTATGATTATGGGGAATGAATTTAACTTTGGTGGTTTAGAGGTGATTTTAAAATGAAGGTTTTTTGTTGATTATTACAAAGACTGCACGATTGTGACTTCCATTTTGTCACAAACAACCTTTTTTCTCTGCTTATTGTTGGGTTTAGTTAATCCTTGTGCAATACCTTATCTGTTCG
>Ga0163144_10029029_pt1 | contig 10637 bp, 9 predicted proteins | sample OliLak19BULKMAT1_FD_123175 | JGI IMG/M metagenome (GOLD analysis project Ga0163144, IMG submission 123175) | Freshwater microbial mat bacterial communities from Lake Vanda, McMurdo Dry Valleys, Antarctica - Oligotrophic Lake LV.19.BULKMAT1 | ecosystem: Environmental > Aquatic > Freshwater > Lake...
ATCAAAAATATGCTTGGCCAGGAACTCGGTCGTCGTCAGCATGCCCATGAACTGGGGCAACGCATCGAGGTTCTGGTAGGCCAGCGGCTTCAACGTCTTGTTCAACACATCGAGTGCCGCGCCGATATCGACGACGACATTCTGTTTGGTCAGCGTGTCGCGGAAGAACGCCACGTCGACCACGAACGTTGCTCCGTGCATGTGCTGGGCGGGGCCGAAGAACGGGTCGGGCAAGCTGTGGGCGATCATGATGCGGTCGCGAACTTCGACGCTGAACATCGGGGATAGTCTCCTACTCGGCCATATCGGCCAGGGCTGTGGCGGGCGTTAGGCGGACGTTGGGCAATTTGGGGCGCGCTCAGACGCCGGTAAACTGCTCACGGCGTCGTACAGTGGGCTGATGGCAGGGGCAACGATTGATGCCAACGCTGCCGTTGTCCAGGATATCGTGTCGCGGTAGGTTGCAGACGAGGAGGCACTTATGACCGTCCACCCGAAAATCGAGCCCGCATTCGACCCCGTCGGCGAAATGACACTCGCTGAGTTCCGAGCGTTCGTGCGCTCGCGTCCAGACGAGGAACGCTGGGAACTGATCGAAGGGGTACCGATCTTGAACGCGTCTCCGGTCAGCGTGCATCAAATCATTTGCGGCAATCTCATTCGATTGCTGCTTGATCAAAAAGACGCGTCCGGTGCCGCGTGGATGCCGTCTCTTGGCATCGGCACACGCGTCCCGGTTTCACCTCGAAGCCTCCCTGTTCCTGACGTCTACGTGCACGCGGGCGAACCGCACTTCGGCCACGAGACAACCGATGCCATCGTGATCTTCGAGGTGCTGTCGCGGTCGAACCGGATGGGTGATCAGGCTTGGCGTAAGCGGGTTTATGCGAGTGTCCCGAACTGCAGCCACTACGTCACGGTTGCTTTGAAGACGCCGCGCGTGGCGGCGTTCGACCGGGCGACGGGCTGGAAAGAGCGCAAGGTGTCAGGCCTCGACGCCACCCTAGAGCTGGACGCGATCAGCGCAACGCTCAAGCTTGCCGACATATACCGCTATACGACGGTCGGGACGTAACACCGTCAAGCTGTCGGCTGCGCTACTCGGCCGTCGGCGCGGGTGGGCTGTCGCATTGGCCGGCTGCACGCATGATCGAGGCGACGAGGCCAGGGTATTTGCCGTCGATTTCTTCGCAGCGCAGCGTGTTGACGACCTCGGTGCCGCGCCGTTCCGAGCGGATCAGCCCAGCTTCGCGCAGCACCTGATAATGATGCGACTGAGTCGACTTCGGCAAATTATTCGGCGCTGCCGTCTGGCAATTGGTCGGACAGCCACGGGTTGCCAGCGTCTTGATGATCGCAAGGCGCACGGGATCGGCCAGCGCGTAGAGCACGCTTTCGAGCCGAATATCCTCGATGGCTGGATGTACAAACGGTCTTTGCATCACTGGTATATGGGCAAAGTCGACCACCGACGCAATAGTTCGGCACTTGCGAACCAGTGCGGCATCGTCGGGCTCATGGGGCTCTGGCCAACGGGGCTCTGGCCAACGGGGCTCTGGCCAACGGGGCTCTGGCCAACGGGGCTCTGGCCAATGGAGCGCTGGCCAATGGGCGACATCACTCAGGGTCGGGTGGCATCCGTGGAAAACTGGGAGGCACAACGCCCGCTTCCCCTCGCCACGGCCTCCGCGCTACAAGGCGGCTTCACCGGAGACGACGACCACCGATGGCTAAAGATACAGACCACCCGCAGTCCCGCGACTGGAGCGAGACGCTGCTCCTGCCCAAGACCGATTTCCCGATGCGTGCGGGCTTGCCTGAGCTCGAACCGCGCCTGCTAAAGCGGTGGGGCGAGATCGGGCTTTACGAGCAGTTGCGCGCCGAGGGCCGGGGCAAGCCGAAATTCGTGCTGCACGATGGCCCGCCGTACGCCAACGGCAACATTCATATCGGGCACGCGCTCAACAAGATCCTCAAGGATCTGGTGGTCAAGAGCCAGACGATGGCGGGCTTTGATGCCAACTACGTGCCGGGCTGGGACTGCCATGGCCTGCCGATCGAGTGGAAGATCGAGGAAGCCTACCGAGCCCGGGGCAAGAACAAAGACGATGTGCCGGTGATCGAGTTCCGTCAGGAATGCCGGGCGTTCGCGCAAAAATGGCTCGAGGTGCAGCGCGAGGAGTTCCAGCGGCTTGGCGTGACCGGCGATTGGGCGCGGCCCTACGCGACGATGAGCTTTGCCGCCGAAGCGGCGATTGCGCGCGAGATTTTGAAGTTCAAAAACAACGGCCTGCTGTATCGCGGGTCAAAGCCCGTCATGTGGTCGGTCGTCGAGCGCACCGCGCTGGCCGAAGCCGAGATCGAGTACCAGGACTACCAGAGCGATATGGTCTGGGTGAAGTTTCCTGTTAAGTTCGCCGTATCTTCAGGAACAAGCGCTGACCGAACCGATCGTATGTTTAAGGCTTCCGAGATCGACAAAGCTTCGATCGTCATCTGGACAACGACGCCGTGGACTCTGCCCGGCAACCGCGCCATCGCGTTCTCGAGCAAGATTTCCTACGGCCTCTATGAGGTGACCGCAGCGCCGGAGAACAACTGGGCCAAGGTTGGAGATCGCTACGTCCTCGCCGATAAGTTGGCCGCCGACGTCATGAAACAGGCCAAGGTCGAGACGTTTGAGCGGCGTTTTGATGTGTCCGGGCACGAGTTGGTCAACGTTACCTGCGCCCATCCACTAGCCAGTCTCGGCTACACCTTTTTTGTCCCCCTCCTCGATGGCGATCACGTCACGGATGACACCGGCACTGGCTTCGTCCACACCGCGCCGGGTCATGGTGCGGACGACTACATCGTCTGGACCGCAAACCAGAAGTCGCTCCGTGATCTCGACATCAACACCGACATCCCGTGGACGGTTGGCCCCGATGGCGTGTTGACCAAGGACGCGCCGGGCTTCGAGGGCAAGCGCGTCCTTAAGGAGGACGGCTCCAAGGGCGACGCCAACGACGCCGTGATCAAGGCGCTGTCGGACGCCCACAACATCATCGCGCGCGGTCGCCTGAAGCATCAGTATCCGCACTCGTGGCGGTCAAAGAAGCCGGTTATTTTCCGCAATACGCCGCAATGGTTCATTGCGATGGATCGAGTCCCCTCTCCCCGTTCTTTACGGGGAGAGGGTCAGGGTGAGGGGCGGCCACAAGCGACGTCGCTGCCCCTATCTGCGTCTCACCCAGTTTCCGCCCCTCACCCTGTTTCCGCCCCTCACCCGGCATCCGCCCCTCACCCGGCATCCGCCCCTCACCCGGCATCCGCCCCTCACCCAGTTTCCGCCCCTCACCCAGTTTCCGCCCCTCACCCAGTTTCCGCCCCTGACCCTGACCCTCTCCCCGTGAAGGACGGGGAGAGGGGACAGACGCTGCGCGAGACGGCGCTGGCGGCGATTGCCGAGACCGATTGGGTGCCCGAGACCGGGGAGAACCGCATCCGCGCCATGGTCGAGGGGCGACCGGATTGGGTCGTGTCGCGCCAACGCGCGTGGGGCGTGCCGATCACGGTGTTCGTCGCCAAGGCCGATCACACATCGGCGGCGGGATCGCATGCCGAGGGCGACATCCTGCACGATCCTCGCGTCGATGAGGCGATCGTCGCGGCGTTCGCGGCCGAGGGCGCCGACGCATGGTTTGCGCCAGACGCCGCTGAACGGTTCCTGTCGCACTTCGGCTACGATCCGGCCAAGTGGGAGAAGGTCAACGACGTTCTCGACGTGTGGTTCGACTCCGGTTCGACGCACGCGTTTACACTCGAAGACCCCAAGGCCTTCCCGAGCCTCTCGGGCATCCGCCGGTCCCATGACGGCGGTAGCGACCGGGTGATGTACCTCGAAGGCTCCGACCAGCATCGCGGCTGGTTCCAGTCTTCGCTGCTCGAATCTTGCGGCACGCGTGGCCGCGCGCCTTACGATGTGGTGCTGACGCATGGCTTCATCCTCGACGAGAAGGGCGAGGAGAAAATGTCGAAGTCCAAGGGCAACGTATTGTCGCCCCAGGACGTCATGAAAACCAATGGCGCCGACATCCTGCGCCTGTGGGTCGCCTCGGCTGATACGACCGGCGATATCCGCTTTGGGCCCAAGATCGTCGAGAACGCCGGCGAGGCCTACAAGAAACTGCGCAACACCATCCGCTGGATGCTCGGCTCGCTCGCCCATCACGATGCGGCAGCACCGGTCGCGCTTGCCGACATGCCCGACCTCGAACGGCTGATGCTGCACCGCCTCGCCGAACTCGATGGCGAGATCCGTAATGCCTACGGCGCGTTCGATTTCCGCAAGGTCATCTCGGTGCTGACTCAGTTCATGAACACCGATTTGTCGGCGTTCTATTTCGACATCCGCAAAGACGCGCTCTACTGCGAGCCGTTGTCGAGCGCCAAGCGCCGCGCGGCGCTGACCGTTATCGACCGGATCTGCGACGCCGTATTGCGCTGGCTGGCACCGATCACGGCATTCACTGCCGAAGAGGCGTGGCTTGCAAGGGCTGCTCGAAAGTCAGCACTTCCAGGTTCGGTGGCGAACGCTGCCGGATCGACGGGAATTGCACCGTCGGTCCATCTTGCTGGCTTCGCCGAGGGGCTGGCCGCCTATCGCAACGACAAACTCGCGGCGAAATGGGCTGGCGTGCGCGATGTCCGCCGCGTCATCACCGGCGCGCTGGAACTGGAACGGGCGGAGAAGCGCATCGGCTCCAGCCTCGAGGCAGCGCCCGAGGTCTACGTGTCGAACGCGACATTGCAGCACGCCATCGACGGCGTCGATCTGGCCGAAATCGCCATCACGTCGGGTGTCAAGCTGTTGAAGCGAGCTCCACCCGATGGCGCATTCACGCTGTCGGATGTGCCCGGCGTCGGCGTGGTTGCCGCACGCGCTGAAGGACAAAAGTGCGCGCGCTCATGGCGCTACACCACCGATGTCGGCGCGGACCGGGAGTTTCCCGATCTGTCCGCGCGCGACGCTGCCGCCGTGCGCGAGTTCGATGCCGCCAACGGAGCCGCCATATGACGGACGGTAAGGGCGCCGAACCATCGGGCGGGCTTTCGACCACCGGGCCGCTCGGCTGGCTGTGGGGGCCGCACTCGGCCATGGCGGGAGCCGTCGCGTTGACGGTCGCTATTGTCGACCAAGCACACAAGTGGTGGATGATCGCGGTCTACGGCATCGAGCAAAAGCAGCGGGTGCAAGTGCTGCCATTCTTCGACCTCGTCTACACGCTCAACACCGGCATCAGCTACTCGCTGCTCGATGGCAAAAGCTACAGCTGGCAACTCGCGCTCGCTGCGTTCGCAGCTGCGGCCAGTACCGCCATGTGGATCTGGATCGTCCGGGGCGGCGGTTCGCGGTTGATGGCGCTATCGCTTGCGCTGATCATCGGCGGCGCAATTGGCAACGGGATCGACCGCGTGACGCTTGGCGGGGTTGCCGATTTCTTTCTTCTGCATGCCTGGGGCTACAACTGGTACGTGTTCAACATCGCGGATGTTGCGATTGTTGCTGGCGTTTTGGGCTTGCTGTATGACGCGGCTGTCGGCTCAGTGAGTCGCAATGACGCCGCAAAGCCGTCCTAGCCGCAGAGGTGATGCCGCGTGGGCGGGGCGGGCGACTGCCGATCAGGAGAACGTGCCGATGATCGCAATGCTATCGCGAACCGCCGCCGTTGGAGCTGCGCTTGCTGCCGCTGTCATGCTTGGGGCATGCGCGCCCGGTGAAATCGCGCTCGAAGGCAAATTATTTCAGGCGGTTGGCTCGGCGATCGGTGTCGGCGGATCTGAAAAAGAGGCCAAGCTCGCACCGCGCTCCGGGCTGGTGCTTCCGCCGGCGCTGAACAACAATCTCCCGGCACCGTCCGACGGGGTTGTTCCCGATGGCCAAGTTGCGGAAATCCGCGATTATGATGCCTCGAAAAAGGTCGACAAAGCCAAGTTGGCGGCGGCCCAAAAGGAATTCTGCCAAGCCAACTACGAGCTGCCGAAAGCGCGTGGCGACCAAGCGGTCGAGACGGTCGAGGGCCCCGCCGGGCCGTGCCGCCCCAGTATTTTCAACTCGCTGGCGAAGTGGAACACGGGCGAGGAGTGACGCGCTGCGTCGAGATGGCGTTCCCAAGCTCGTGGCAGTCGCGCCGTCAAGATGATCTGGCGGCCCATGATGGTCTTGATTGATCCAGCTCAATCCTAACGCTGCGTAACCGTGCCGACCGCGACGTTAACCACGCCGTGATGCGGCTTCATTTGACCACCCGTTTTTTGTTCTATTTCAATCTCTTCAGGTCGATTGTCATACCACAACGTGCGGCAATTGGTTGCCGCCGGTGACCGTTGCGTTTCGCGAGTTGGGTAACCCACATGAAAATCAAAATGATCACGGCCGTAGTGCTGGGCTTAGCCCTGACTGCAGGAACAGCTCAAGCTGGCGGCCATTGCGCCCGAAACGCTGAATGCTACCAAAAGGTGCGCGCGCCCGACCGGCATGCCACCGTTGCCCGTCCGGTTGTCGTCAGACCGGGCCACACCGAAGTCGTCCACACACCGCCGGTCATCGTCAATCGCTTGCACCGCTATCAGGTCGCTCCCGGCCGCGTTCACGTGCAGCACGTTCCAGCGACCTACGGCGCCGTTTACCGCCGCCATCTCGTCAAACCGGCTACCGTCAGCTACGTCCGCCAGCCAGCGGTGATCGAGCGCGTGCACAGCCAAGTCGTCACGCAGCCGGGTGGTTACCGGTGGGAGCGCCGCGTCGGCCCCCACGGCGAGGAGCGCATGTGCAAGGTCCGTATCCCGGCCGTCGTGCGGACCGTCGCCCGTGATGTCGTCGTAGCCCCGGCCCGCAGCGTGCCGGTGATGTCGCCAGCCGTTTATCGCGAGGTCGCGGTGCCGGTGCAAACGAGCCCGGCCCGTCGGGTTCATTCCTACCAGCCACCCGTTTACGGCGTCGCGTATCAGCCGGTGGTTGCCCGCCCGGCATCGCACACGATCGTCCAGCATCCGCCCGTGATCGGCGTTGAACATCGCACGGTGCTTGTCGAGCGCGGACGCACGGTTTGGGCGCCGGTCGGCCATCACTGAGGGGTCCAGCACTAGAGCAGGATCGGTTTAGATGGAATCGGATCGGGATTGCCGATCCACTCCATCTAAATCGGACAGGCTCTTCGCTGGTGCGCGACGGCTGAGGTTTTGAAAGAGGCGGCCCCTGCGGCTGCCTTTTTTGTTGCCGGGCTGCCAAGCGGCGGCGTTTTTTTGTGGGCAAATCGCCGCGTTGCTGCCGTGGCCAGGGCAATCTCATGCGCGCTCTAACAGCTGCCATACTCGGCCGCGATGTTGTGAATCGGGATAGTATGACGTATCGACGATGGACGGTTCGAGGGGAGCGCTAGACCAGCCATGCTGAACGCAATCGCGGTGATGAACACCAAAGGAGGCGTTGGCAAATCCACCTTGGTGCTGGCGTTGGCAGAGACGCTCTCTGCGTTCCACAACAAGAACGTCCTCGTGATCGACGGCGATGCGCAATCGTCCGTGTCGAGCATGCTCATGACCGTCGCCAACCTGCACAAATTGCAGAGCGAAGGCTTGACGATGGTCGATTTCCTCGTGGCCAACGTCCTCAACAACCGGCCGACCGAGTGGACCAAGTTTGTCGTCCGCAACGTCTCGGACGTCGATGATGCGCGCACCGTCTACCTGTTGCCGTCCGACATGCAGCTCACGCTGTTCGAGCGCGAGGTGTCCAAGCAGAACTTGCATAGCAAAATGCGGTTGACCATCGGGCAGATGTTGAGCGAGGCGCGCCGCCTGTTCGACATCGTTTTGATCGACTGCCCTCCAGGGCTCTCCGTATTAACGGAAAGCTGGCTGCGCGAGGCCGATTTCCACATTTCGCCGACCAAAGCTGATTACGTTTCAATCTGCGGTCTTGAAGTGTTTCGCCGTTTCAAGGCGCTCAACCCGGAGATGGGTTTTGCCCGCAATATGGGCGTCATCGTCAATATGAAGGACCAGAATTCGCCATCAGACGAGGACTATCACGCTTGGCTGCGCTCGGATTCGGATAACCGGTGTTTCGTGCAGGCCGTGCCGCGTCTCAATGCCATGCAAGACGCCGCCCGGTTCCAAACCACCGAGCGGTCATTCGGTGCGAAATACCCAGGCGCGGTCGGCCATGCGATGCGATCGCTCGCATCCGAGGTTATTCAGCGAATGGACGAGTCCGAGGCTGTGGTTTTAGAGACCGCGTCGTCACCGGCGGCGTGAGGCGCGATCGGTAACAACCGGCGGGGTCAATCGGGCCCGTTCGGCATTTCGTGGACGATGCCCGCGCGGCAGCGTTCTTGCGGTCTGCCCCCGCGTCATGCGTCCCTGCGGACCAGTCGGGCAATGTAGAAACCGTCGATGCCTGAATATCCAGGCTCGACATGCGCCAACTGGCTCGGCAACGTCCTGACGTCACCATCGGCCGTCACGACCTCAGCAAGTCCGCCGACGTCAGTTGCAACGACGGCCTGCCGCTCGAACGATGGATTGCGGGACAGGAAGGCTTGGATCTGGTCCGGCCCCTCTTCGGCTTCCAGCGAACAGGTGCAATAAACCAACCGGCCGCCGGGCCGGACAAGCCGCGCGGCGGCCTCCAGCAGGTCGGCCTGGATGGTGGCCAGCCGCGTCACGTCGACGGCCGTTCGAATGCGCAGGATGTCGGGATGGCGCCGTAGGGTCCCGGTCGCAGTGCACGGTGCGTCGAGCAGGACGGCGTCAAACAGCGCGTCAGGACGCCACGTGTTGATATCAGCCTCGACGATTTCGGCCGTCAGCCGCAGCCGGTCCAAGTTTGTGCGCAGCCGCTGCAGTCGAAGTTGCGAGCTGTCGACCGCCGTGACCACGGCGCCAGCCGCCGCCAGCCATGCCGTCTTGCCGCCGGGCGCCGCACAGAGGTCGGCGACGCGCAATCCCTCGACCGGACCGAGCAAACGCGGTGGCAGGGTCGCCGCCGTATCTTGGATCCACCATTCGCCGTCATCGAAACCTGGCAGCGCCTCGATTTGGCCCTTGGCCAGCACCCTGACCGACCCCGTCGGCAGCACGATCCCGCCGAGCCGTTGCGCCCAGCCGTCCGCGTCCGACTTGACCGAGATGTCGAGTGCGGCTTCGTTCAACGACGCGACGGCAATGTCCCGCGCGGTATTAGCTCCATAGGCCGCTGACCAGCGATCGAGCAGCCACTTCGGAATATCCGTCGTCACTGAGTCCGTCACCGGGTCCGTTGCCGCAAGCAGCGCCGGGCCGTTCGCAGCGACCTTGCGCAACACGGCGTTGACGAGCCCTTTCAAATGATGACTGCGCCGGTCGGCTGCGATCAAATCAACGGCGAGGCTGATCGCGGCGTGCGGCGGTGTATCGAGCATTGCCAGCTGGGCTGCCCCGGTGAGTAGGATCGGCCAAACGAGACCCTCACGCGGGCGGCGCTGGAGGTGCGCGTTCAGCAGCGCTTCGAGTGTGCCAGTCCGGCGCAACACGGTGGCGGCCAGCAGCCGGGCGAAGGCGCGATCGCGCGGTTCGAGCCCAGCTCCGGGCAAGACGGCGTCGAGCGCTTCATCCAGCGTCCGTTGCCGGTCGAGAACCGCTTCGACGATCTGCGCTGCCGCCATGCGCGCCTCGAAGCCAGCTGGCAAGCGGATTGCGCGTCCGCCGGTTGCTGCGCCTGGACGGTCGCGCTTTTGCGGCGCTTGGCGCGGCCCTTGCCTGTGTTCCGGCATGCGCGGCTGCATCTCCTGTGCGGTCGTTCGGGTTGATCAACTGCGGGGTCGTACGCCAACGTGGCCTGCGCGCCAGCATGGATGGCGGCCAATCCGCCATAGAGTGGGTTGCGTTTAAACGACAACGTCGCAGAACGCATCATTTTAGGACAAGCGAGCCCGTCATGTCAGAAGCGGTACACGGCGCCACCGAGCTAGGTGACGATCAGCCATCAAACCAGACGCCAGCGGCAAAGCGGGCGCTTGCCGAAGCCGAACTGCGCCGGGAAGCCCGGAAAGCCGCCGAAACAGCCGCGAAATCGGCTGAAATCGGCGGACCAGCTGGGCCAGAACCCGTCCGCTACGGCGACTGGGAAAAGGGCGGTATCGCCTGGGATTTTTGAGCCAGCATTGCATTCACACCGAACTTGTCTCGAATTTTAGACAACCGTTATCGCCGCATTTACGCTTCCGCAACGTTTCTAGCGTGACCCGCCAAAGCCATGGGGCGAAGGCCCCGCCCTTGCACTCTCCAATCCACACAGGTGTTGGATGTTTCAAGGAGAGACAAAATGGCCAAATTTCTGCAGGCCAAGGTTCTTTGGGCCAAATTTTCAGGTTTGATGAAAAGCGGCCTTGGTTTCCCGACTGGTGGCAGCAACTCCTCTGCCGCACGTTTTGTGGGCGATGAGCGCGGTGTTGTCGCCATGATCTTCGCCTTCTTGTCGATGGCGATGTTTTTGTTCGCTGGTTTGGGCATCGACATGGCGCGCGTGCTCGCCGCCAGGACGGCACTAATCGAAGCGTCCGACGCTGCGGCGCTCACCGTCGGCCGCGCATTGGTGGACGGCGTCGCGATCG
>Ga0163144_10029030_pt1 | contig 10637 bp, 10 predicted proteins | sample OliLak19BULKMAT1_FD_123175 | JGI IMG/M metagenome (GOLD analysis project Ga0163144, IMG submission 123175) | Freshwater microbial mat bacterial communities from Lake Vanda, McMurdo Dry Valleys, Antarctica - Oligotrophic Lake LV.19.BULKMAT1 | ecosystem: Environmental > Aquatic > Freshwater >...
CCGCAGGTCGATGCTGTAGGCGGCTCCCATGACCCGCCAAGCTCACCACATCGCGCGACGCGTGCAAGTTGGCATACCTTCGGCAAAGGTACCTCAAACCCGAGCGCGAACCGCTCTAGATCGCTGCCGGCGTGTTTGGTGATCAATGGACGCCCGGTCCAGCGAGACGCGAGCCAGCCTGCGACGGCATAGGGCTCGTAGTAATAGGCAAGGATAGCCTCGCAGCCGTGGCGCCGAACGACGTCCGTCGCGAGCGAGGCGAGCTTGCTGACGAACGGGTTCGCTTCCGGGATGTGCCCCATCGCGCGACGGCTGAAGCTGTCGGGGTTGTACACGTGTACGCGTCCGCCGCTCTCTTCGAACTGGGGCTGATACCAGGGCCAATCGTCGGCTTCGAGCGAAAGCCGGAACATCCCCTCCACCTCGTCCCCGTTCGTGACCACGTGGACCTCGTGGCCACGCTCGGCGAGACCGCGAGCAAGCCAGTAGGTGGTGGTACTGACACCGCCCTCGATAGGCGGGTATTTACCTAGGATACATATCTTCATTGCGCTTGCGCTGCCTCGAGGCTCGTACCGCGGTGAGAGATCATCCTTCGCGCCCGATCGACCTGCTCCAGCAGGACTGAAAGCTCGGCCGGAAAATTGGCGTCGTGCTCCAAGATGCTGCCCTTGACCCTCAACCTGCCAGCGAGCGTTTCCAGCAGGCTCCAGCTTCCTTCCTCCACCGGCTCGCAATGCCCGTCGATCAGGACACCATTCGCCCAGTAACCACCAGCCAGGTGAATCTGCACGACGCGCTCGAGGGGTAGCTCGTCCAGGAATGCCAGCGGATCAAAATGATGGTTCACGGAGTTCGTGTAGAGGTTCGTGAGATCGAGCAGGACACCGCAGCCCGTCGATTCGACCAGCCGTCCGAAAAATTCGGTCTGCTTCATGCTCGCGTTCGGGATATCGAACAGATAGGCCACGTTCTCCAAAACCAGCGGCTTGTCGAGCACCTCCTGAACGCGCAAGACGTTGTCGACCGTGCTCTGCAATACCTGCTCGGTAAACCAGATCGGGGAGAGATGACCGATGTCTATTCCGGGCACTCTGGTTATCGCCAGGTGCTCGCTGTAATATGGCGATCTGGTCACGTCACTCACGACCTTGATCGCTCCCAGGTACTCCTCGTCCAGCGTGACCGACCCAATCGACAGCCCGACGCCGTGCGGGATGACAGCGAAGACGTCGCAAAGCTCTTCCAGCTCCTCGATCTGCCGCGGGTCGCTCAGAAATTGATCCGCGACAATCTCCACGAAGTCGATCGCGTCCCGCGATTCGAACATGGCCCGCTTCAACTCGCGGCGGTATCCGAGGCCCGAGCCAAGCACCGGAATCGACGACACCGCATGACTGGAATGTGACATCCACTCACTCCTTCAGGGCCCCAGCTCGTCCGACGGTCTCACATCGACTCGCTATATCCGGTGCCAAAGGCCCGGCGCTTCGCGGAAACGGCCGGGGTGGTCCCGCCTCCCAGAATCAGGACTTGCAGCGCCAGCAGCCGATCCACGGTCGCGACGATGGCTTCCTCCAGGCCGTCTGCGCGCAGGATGGCCTGGGCCTGCGCCATGATCTCCGAGACCGGCCGGCGACCGTCGCAGAGGTCGAAGACCACCTTCGTGGCCGCGTTCACGCGCATCATCCTCGCGTCGGAGTCCGCCGTGGCAGGCCGAAATACAATGTAGTTGACGTCTGGCTCGCACCGCAGATCGTCCAGATTTCCGCCCTCTTCCAGGGCCCTTTCAATCGCTGCGACATCGTACCTGAAGCTGGCCACCTGGACGCCGTTCCGGACGCGCGGTCTCGCGTCCATGCGCCCGGCCCGCTCTTCCGTGGCCCCATTGCCCTGAGGAGACGCACCGGAAGCCTCACTGGACTCCGAGGCAAATGCCGCGCCGTAGTAGAGCCGCTCATACCGCGCCAGGTCCGCGGCGTACGGGGGCAAGTCATCTGCCTGGGCGAACGATTCCTCCATGAAGGCTCCGAACTCCATCACGTCCTGATGCGGGAGCTGGTGAGGCCTCGCGGTGTGAAGCTGGTAGTAGCGACGATAGTACCGTTCGATCTTCACACGATCCAGCTTGAAGGTCATGGGGAATGCCCGCTGAATTCGCTTCTTGCGCTTGTTCCGGAGCGAGGCTGCGAAATACTCGAGCATCTTGCGATCGATGCCCTGAAGCGCCGCGCTCTCGTCCGGAGTCAAACCATACTCTTCCAGCGCCTTTTCCGGCTCGATGTGGAGGAGCCTCCGGAACGGCTCGTCGACATACAACCGAGCGAGGCAGGCTTGCATTTCCCCGATACTCATTGCGTCATCCTCGCCGAGCGTTTGCCGCCGCGAGCTTGCAAGAGCTCCGTCACGCTCCCGATCGAATCACTGTCGCCGCGATGCTTCATGAATATCTCCATGAAGACCTCGAACAGGAAGAGCTCCCGCTTGGCCCTGAAACAAAACCCGAGCTCGTGTCTCGTCAGGTAGTCATCCGGCAACGTCTCGTTGCACATCTGGTCGAAACGGTCGAGCAAGTAAATGCCCGAGGTGGGCGCTCCGAGCTTGTCGCGCAGCACTACGTCAATGACCTGCGGTCCGAACCGCTTCAACGCGAGCCGGCGCAAGATGTACTTCTTGACGCCGATATCGGGCCGCACGAGCAGTGCGAGCGGCATCTGGCTCACGAGCTCGAACACGTCGTCGTCGAGGTAGGGTACCCGCATCTCAAGGCTCGCCGCCATGGCGGACTTGTCCACGGGCATCAGGTGCTGCCTCTCGAGGGCGTCAGCCGTGTTCACCTCGAAGATCCGCGGAAGGTACTCCTCGAAGGTGGTCGCGGAGGAGAGGCGCTCGATGGTCGCGAGCGCACGCGCGCTCGGCGGAACACCCAGTTGCTTGAGCAGCGGTAGGCGGTGGCGGATGTGCGAGAGTCGCGCCTCGCGATTGAAGTACTCGACGTATCCACCGAACAGCTCGTCGGCGCCTTCCCCGTGCAGGCACGCCTTGGTTCGCTCGGCCACTTTGCGACAGAGAAAGTGGAAAGGGAGCCCGAAGAGACTGCTGGGCTGCTCCTCGGCTCTCACCAGACCGGGGATTGCCGAGAGGTAGTCATCGAAGGTCATGATGATCGACTGGTGATCGGAGCCAATCATCTTCGCAACGAGCCCGGCCTGCACGACGTCCGCGTACCCTGCGTGGTCTCCCACGGTGAAGGTGAGAATCGGGCGCTGTAGCCGCTCGCTCGCGAAGAACGCCAGAACCGTCGAATCGAGCCCGCCGGACAGCGTGAGGCCAACCTCGACGTCTGCGGCCAGGTGCGTCTCGACTGCGCGTTCGAGCGCGGCCTCCAGCCTCTCCAGCGCGTCATCGAGCGTCATACTCTCGGCGCGAACGAAGTTACGGGAATAATAGGGCTTCGGCTGCTCGAGTCGAGCGCCCTCGCCGCACCAGACGACCATCGTATGACCGGGAGCCAGTGTTTTCACGCCCTCGAAGAACGTCTCGTCCCCCACCGGATGGCTCAGCACGATGGAGTCCGCAAGAGCTTGCATATCCAGCCGTGGAGTGACGCCGGGGTGCTGCAGGACTGCCTTGATCTCGGACGCGAAGACGAGCTCCCCCGTGTCGGGCAGGAAGACGTGGTATAGCGGCTTGATTCCCAGGCGGTCGCGCGCGAGCAGAAGCCGATCGCCGTCGAGAATCGCGAACGCGAACATCCCCTGCAAACGACGGACACAGTCGTCGCCCATTTCCTCGTAGAGATGGATGATGACTTCGGTGTCCGTTTTTGTTCTGAAGATGTGTCCCTTCTTCTGAAGCTCGGCTCGGAGCTCTCGGTGATTGTAGATCTCACCGTTGAAGACGACGCACGCCTGCCCTGTCTCGTTGTAGATCGGTTGCGCGTTCGAGGCAGGGTCGATGATGCTCAGGCGTGTCGCGCCGACGTGCGACGTTCCCCTCGAGAAATGACCTACCGCATCAGGACCGCGATGCCGGAGCACCGCCGTCATCCTCTCGAGAATTGCTTCGCCCCGCGCGCCAACCACGCCCGCGATTCCGCACATGACATTACGCCCGATTCAAAGGAGCTACATGACCGGCACGAGGAGCCGGGCTCGTTGACTGAATTCGTTGGGCACCGAACGGGCCCTGTCGGCGAAGGCATGCGTCATGGGGAGTACAACATGAGGATGCCTGCGGACATGTCACCGAAGCGCCATGCCCGCAGGGACCGTGACTTCCTGAATCACTCGACATGCATCGGCCGTAGAAGGCAGAAGGCGAACAGCGGGCCGCGCATGGCGCGGCCGCCCAGCTCACATGTTGCAACCCGAACAGCCGTTGCAGCCACCGCAGTGGGACGCGGCGCTACCTCCGGGGATCAGCTTCTTGACCAGATCCTCGATCCTGAATTCGACCCGAAGCCGATCGTCCGGGGTCAGCTTGACGACCGCATTATCGATCTCGGTGCTGCGCGAAATGCGTGTCACGGCCTTTGCTTTGCTGGTCTCGTCTGAGTTCGCCATGTCTACTTCCTCACCGCTGGGTCCACGTGCTCGATGGACGCTGAACAAGCGTTGCAGCCGTTGCAAGACGCGACCAGCAACCTCTTGTCCTTCACCAGTTGCTTGACCACCTCGTCGATCTGGAATTCGATCTCTATCCGGTCGCTGTCGACCAATCGCACCGCCGTTGCTGTCGCTGGTCCTGCCTTCTGGGCCTCGGGTTCCTGCCGTTTGTCTGTCATCTTCTTCTCCCTTGCTGGTTTACTGTGCTCATCTGCGTGGTGACCATCGAGCCTGATTGGCCTGCTGGACGGGCAGACCTCGCATGAGAGCACTGCCGGTTCGGCAGGTCGGCCGCAAGGCGTCCCGGCTCGAAGCTGTCTCCGGTGTGCTCCGTCGGGTGCCGTTCAGGGTGAGCCCGCCGCCCCGCTCGAGTTGAAGGTTGGCGCTCGGGCGCCGGCGGCCACCCGCAGCTCTTTGATTCGCCGGGTCCACTCCGCAATACCACACGGCACGCCGAGGGGCAGCGAGGCACGAGCCGAGTCGATACTGTGCAACCCCACGATCCTCTCCGTTACGCTGACGCCAGGGTAGCGTACGCGGCATTGTCAAAACATTTTTCCCCTTCGCGAACGATCGCAGCGGGCTCGGTCGGCGGCGTCGCCGCGGCCGATGCCGGCGGCAGTGGCTGCCACGGAGGGTGCCGGAGTAGGTGCGAGTGGCCAGGGGCAGCCGGGTCACGGGCCTGCCGCGCCGCTCCCTCCGTCCTTTACTCGCCTTCGTGCGGGAAGGACCCTCTGCGGCTGGCTAGCTATTTGTGTGTGTGCTCCAGCCAGATGGGCAGCGAGGCACCGCGACGGCGGACTTGGTCACTGGGGTGTGAACCGGAACCCCATGTTGAACCGTCGCGGAGCCACATGGGGGCTCATGCGAAGAATTGGCGGTACGTCATGCCAGACGCAGGTGCCCAGCAGATTCATGGCCCCCGGGGTATCGTAACACATTCGCAGGAATCTCTCGGAAAGGACTCGCACGCCCGCAACCGTGCCCAGCGTCAGCGGGAACTGGACGTCGACCCGTCTACCGACTTGATGGTCATTGTGGACGCTTATGTAGTCTCCCTCTTCATAGATATAGAAATAGGTCCGTTCAAACTTCACAGGACCAACGATGCTCTGAATCAGTGGGGTGAGCTTTCCCGCGAGCAAGGATCCAAGCTCGACAAGCCCGAGCCTTCCAAGCAGAGCGGTCAACTTCTCCCTGGTATCAGGATTGCGATTGCAGTGAGGATCGACCCGCCGAAATCGAGCACCATCCGACAGCGTCACTGCGGAGGTAGGCTCGTGATGGAGAGTTACCTCCTCCGAAATCACGGAGAGGATCGGCAACACTCGGGTAACGAAGCCGGTCCATGCATCAGGAGAGAGAACGTCCTCGACGGTCGCGAAGCCCGTCGCGGCGTATCGTTGCCGCACCTCCTCCGTGGGACCGAGATTGGCCAGGAGATCGTTGGCTCGGGGCGTCAGCTCGAGGACCAGTGCGCAATAGTCGGCGATCTCGCTCAGGGCCGCGCTGTCGAGCTTCATCAGAGAACCACGACCTTTCCTCGTTCCGAACGTGTGCTCGATCTGCTCTCGACCAGGCCCGATCTCTGTAGATCACGGAGTACTTCCCAGATCTCCGAGGGATGCCGACCCAGCGAGCGCGCCGCCTCCTCCACGCTGAAGTCGCCCGTCGACGACATCACAAATGCAAGCAGCTCTAACCGCTCGTCGCTGATCCCCGACGCAGGCGCAGAGCTCCTCAGGCTCGCCAGCACCGCGCCGCGGGCGTCCTCTCCCGAGTCGAGCGCATACTCCGACACGAAGCCCTGCGAGATCCGGAAACACCGCCGCCAGAGGTCGGCGACCCGAACGAGAAAGCCGAACGACAGGAGCCCACGAAACCGGGCACCACGAACTTCGGTGGCCGAGTGGACCACCTCGGTCGGAAAGAAAGCCCACATCCCGCGGTCAGGGACATCGACTTCCTTCCTGGCGTCGAAGACCGGGGTGCCGCCACCTTCTGGCTTCCTGAAGAGGACGTTGCAGCGAAGGATGAGCAGCGCTTCCGTCCCCGCCTTCAGCCTGTCGTCGCGGTGCTGGTGGACCCCGGTTCCGGGCTCGATATAGCTCATGAACGAGCCCTTGTAGTGATCCTCCTCGAGCCCGTGAAGGCCGAGTTGATCGACCACCCTGGCTCTGATTCGCCAGACCTCGTCTGGAAGCGGATCCACCTCTCGCTCCACGTCCGGGATCCACACGAGCTTCTGTGCGCTGCCTCCGCCGCTGCGAGACCCACCCCTCGTGAGACGTGTGAGATCACCGCTCGATGAGCGAAACGGCGTCGAGTAGGCGCCGAGGTCCTGTGGGTTGTTGACCAGCTTGCCCCCGCGGCGCTGTGCGTCGAGCCACTCGACGAGTCTCCCCTGCTCTTCGTCGGTCACGACGGACTCGGCGACCAGCACCTCGTTCGGTCCCAGAAGGCAACCCCAGACTTCCCGACTTTGCTGCTCCATCGTCATCCACTGCTCCTCTGCGGCGCGATCACAACGGGTGAAGCACGGTGCTTCCGGGATCCATATGGGCTAGTGACTCCCGCCCGCCGACGAGGTGTCGCGCCGGCGCAATGGCTCGGGCAGCAGATCGTGCCTCTGGACGATCCCACAAATCTTTCGTTCATCTTCCAGGACGGTCCTGTAGATCCAGCAATAGTGATGCTGGCTCAGGGCAACCATGGTCTGCCGCGCCGCGTGGGCTCCAAGCAAACATTTCATCGCCTGATACTCGAAATAGCAGACCAGCAGGTGAAGTCGGGTCGACGATTCGCTACCTGCGCCCTCGGGGCGGGCTGAAGGGACTTCCGCATAGTATTGGGAGGTCTCGTCGATCGCGCGATCCCTGCGCTCCGCGTGTGCCTCTTCGAACCAGTGGAGTTGCTCATGCACGAGCTCTGCGAGGCACATGGCTTCGTTGTGCTCGTTCTGGGTATTCAGCGTCAGTACCGGGTGGCTGTGTGGCCTGGCGGTCTCATCCACCACCACCCTGTTCGTGAAGATCCACCCGGTCATGTCGTACTTCTCGAGCAGCGCGTGAAGCACAAGTCGAGTGCGGACCTCGGCGGGCGTACCGTTTTTCAGGGTGATCTCCACTTCCCTACTCCTCGACCAGGCCCGCCCGCGCTGCTTTGGCGACGACGCTCAGCGCCGCTTCTCGTGCCTCTCCCCTGTGCAGGGCTTGCAACACCTCCCACTCTTGCTGACTGAGCTCCAGGGAAGAAAAGAGGTAGCCCGGCGGCAACCCGAGGTACACTTGGTCGGCCGCGCTTCCGTCCGGCTTCAAGGGACGAATGACGAGACTACCCTCCGGTATGCGAACGCGAGGAAGTCGAGCTCCATCGGTCGGATGATGCAGCAGCATCCGGCCGGCCAGTAGCCGATCGATCGTCCGGGCGGAAACTTCGTTCCAGAGGGTGCTGCCGGCCCGGACCGCCTCACCCCAGCCTCCCGACGACGAGGCGTGCTCGACCACGCAAATGGCCGGGCAAATGCTACCGATACCCATGCTCTTCAGGTGCTCGCGCATGCCGGTGGCCGCGCTGTCGAACTGGTGGATTCCGCGACGAAGCTCGGGCGCGGCGTGACGGATACTGTAGGCGTCTGCGTCGACGGAAGCCCCCAAGATGAGAAGGGTCCGCATGTCCTTGTTGAACGGTAGGATGGAGTCGTACTGAGCTTCATCGGCGCCGACGGCGAGAGGCTGGTCGAACACGAGCACGGCTCGCCCGTCCCTGGACAGATGTCGCGGCAGCTCCGAAAGGATGCGCAGAACGAGCTCGTTGCCTTTTGGTCCGCCGAACAGGTAGGTGGCCGGAGGGACGCCCGGCACACGAGGGACGTACGGCGGCAGAGAGATGATGAAATCGAATGACTCTCCGGCCACGCCTTCGAAGAGATCCGCCTGCCGGACTTCGACGTTGACGATGCCATTGAGGGCCGCATTGATCTCGACGAACGCGAGAGCTCGGGGATTGATATCCGTCGCGACCACGCGCCGCGCGTATCTCGCCAGCCACAGCGCGGGGCCTCCCGCGCCGCACCCCAGGTCGAGTGCCGTCATCACCTTTCCGCTCCGCGTGGCCGGAGCATAAAAGGCCGCTGTGCCGGGGCCGACCCCAAAGACCGCATCACCTCGGTGCGACAGGTCATCGCAAAGGATCAGCAGGCCTCGGAATACTCGAAGGTCGAAGACGGAGACAACCAGCATCCGCTCCGTATGGGTCAGAGCACCTGCACCGAACAGATCCTCCAGGAGGGCGTGCCCGAGCACCTCGACGGCCTCGTCCTGGGTGACCGGATCGCGCAGGATGAACATCCGATACGCGTATGCGAGCGGGTCCCGGCGGCTCCTGAGATGCCACATGATCAAGGGAAACTGAAGGCTCGCCTCATGGGATCTCATCCCATGTTGCCAGGTGCCTTCGAGGTACTCGGCGTTGAATCCAGCCGTGCGAAGGCGCGCACCCAGCTCTTGCCAGACGGTAACCGGAAGCGCAGCAAGCCGCGTGATTGGGGGGAGGTCGGCCATAACGTGCGTGTTGCGCACGGTACACAAGACCCCGATCCTCGTCCAGAGGGGCGGATGCGTCCGGCGCCAGTCAGAGCGGAGCAACGACGCGGCGGAAGCCATCTCTCTCCGTTTCCGGACGTGTTCCGTCGCAGTGTGTCAGCAATCTGCGTCAGGCTGGGGCGGGGGCGGCTCCTCGGCCCGCCGGCGAGCTCTCGGTGTGCGCTCGGGAGCCGACGAGCCCTCGGGGCCGCCTGCCTTCGGGCGGATCGGCTCCGCACGCACCCCGCTGGCGACGTTGCCACGCCCATCCTGGATTGCTACGATGGCGAGCACGCGATGTGCAACCTGGTCTGGTCCACAGTCTTCGGGGCGGCCCTCCTCGCCCTCGGCGGTTGCGAGGCCGCATCGTCGCGGCCCGCTGTCATCGCGACGGCGAGCCCCCGCCCGACCATCACTCTGGCGCACGACTCGGACGATGAGCGGCTCACGATGCGACAGGTAGAGTCGCTCCTCGATCGCCACGACCTGACCCCGTGGATGTTCGCCCCGACCATCGCGATCGATCGCGATGCGAGCCCTCACAGCCATCCGGTCTTGACGCTGCACACGCGCCACCTCAAGGACGATCTGCTGCTTCTCTCCACGCTCATCCACGAGGAGAGTCATTGGTATTTCGAGCAGCACGCCGCGGCGACGGCGGCCGCCATCGCGGAGCTCGAGACGGCCTTTCCCGGTCTCCCCGTGGGCTACCCGGACGGAGCGAACGACGTCAGGGGATCGTATGAGCACCTCATGGTGATCCTCTGTGAGCAGCAGGGTATGCGCGATTTGACCGGGGAGCTCGCCGCGCGACAAGTCATGGAATTCTGGGCGACGGATCACTACCGTGTCCTCTACCGGACCGTGATGGATGGTTCGAAGAGGATTCGTGAGATCATGAAGAGCTCCGGCCTGATGACTCCACGATCGCGTGACCGCGTGCCCCGCTGAGCTTGGAGCTCGTTTCAAGACCGGACCGAACGGGCGCTTTCACCGCATGCCGGCGCGGGTGCCGGTCGCTCCCTCCTCAGACGGCTAACACTGGCACAGAAGGCGGTATCGAAGCTCGATTGTCCTCGGGTGAAATACGGGAACCATGCTCCTATCTGGGCCTCTTCTGGCGATTGCTTCGTTTGGCACGAAGAGAGGGAATGGCCTATCCGTGAGACCTTGGGAGCAATCCTCCGGGGCCAGGACACAATGGATGCTCACCCTCGAACCTTGCCCGTCTCCAGGGTTCGATCTTCCCGTTGATGGGCTCACGGGCGCCCAGATGGCGATCCACCTCTCGGGCGGCGAGAGCTTCGGGAACCTGTTCTCGCCCGAGCGGCCTCGGTCCGGTCTACAACGCGCGTTCGTGCGACAGTTGCCACCCTGTCCACGTCGGCGGGGGAGGATCACCGGGCTCGCCGGCATTGGCTATCAGCTCCTCCGGTCGGTTCACCCC
>Ga0163144_10029031_pt1 | contig 10637 bp, 11 predicted proteins | sample OliLak19BULKMAT1_FD_123175 | JGI IMG/M metagenome (GOLD analysis project Ga0163144, IMG submission 123175) | Freshwater microbial mat bacterial communities from Lake Vanda, McMurdo Dry Valleys, Antarctica - Oligotrophic Lake LV.19.BULKMAT1 | ecosystem: Environmental > Aquatic > Freshwater >...
CCTGTTCGAGGATTGGTCGTGCGCCATTTCAGCTCCGAGCCCCGTCTATGGCGAAGACGGAGTCAAGCTGACTTATCGAGTCGTTGACCTCGTGTGGCGCCCATTTGGCCAGTTGGTACGGGTCGTTCTCGTCAGTCACTCGAAGCAGGGACGCATCATGCTCATGAGCGCCGACACCGAAATGGATCCCTTGGACGTCAATGCCCTCTACGCGTACAGATTCAAAATCGAGGTTGGATTCAAGCAGGCGCTGCGGACGCTCGGCGCCCATGCCTACCACTTTTGGATGGCGGCCATGAAGCCACTGAACCGCAGGCGCTCGGGAAACACTCACATGGAGAACTCGGACTACCGGGAGCGCGCCCTCAACAAGATCGCCGCCTACCATCGGTACGTCCAGGTTGCGTGCATCGCGCAGGGGCTCCAGCAGCACCTTGCCGTCAATTTTCACTCCACGGTTTGGTCATGCTTTCGAAGCTGGCTTCGCACCATGACCCCAGCGGCGCCTCCATCGGAGGTCGTCGTGGCAAGCACCATGCGAACTGCGCTAGATGATTTGCGCCTGGACGGGCCAGAAGACCTCGCCCTCACGCAATTCCTGAGGGAGCAGACCGACCCCACCAGGTGCCCAGGGTTAGTGCTCGCAGCGTAAAAGGGCCCTTCCGGGCCCTCCACTCTCCAGCTAGTTATATTCCCACTCCACATCGGAGGCGTGTAGGCGTGGGCGTCTCAGTCTTCGAGTTTAGCAAGCAGAATTGCTGTAAGGTCGCGTGCGCCATGAAGCACGCGCAGGACCTCGATGACGTCCTCGCCAACTCGGTAGAACACTTGGTAGACCTGAAAGGGTGAGCGCACCATCGTTCGGCGCACACCCCCGAGCCGCGCATCGACCCACGAACACTCGTGGACAATGAGCGGGAACTCCCGGAGCTGCTCCCAGGTTGCTTCGGTGGCAGCTAGTAAGCGCAGACCAAGCTCGAGCCCGCTGGAGTCGACGTACTCATCGGCCGCGTCATCGACGTCTCGGTCTGCCTGCGGAAGGAGTCGAACCCGGCTCACGCGGTGTCCGCACCGTGCTTGGCGCGAAGCCTCGCGCGCTTCGCCTCCAAGTACTCAGGTGTCACCTCGATGGCCTTGCCGCTCTCGAGCGCCTCGAGCAGCTTTCGCTCAAGCTCTTCTTGCGCCATACGGCGCTGCGCGTCGTGGATCAGGCGGCGAACGAACTCGCTCGTGGTGGTGCAGCCGGACAGGCGCGCTGCCGACTCGACGAACTCGCGCTGCGCGCGCGGGAGCGACACGTTCATGGTGGTGAGGTCGGAGTCCAGGGCCATGGGACGAGTTTAGCACCAATGGCGATACCTGACAAGTCTCGGCATTGGACTCTTTGCCCCTAGCGGCCAGGCCTCGCGCGCCGACGCCGAGGCGTTGCGGGCGGCGGCGGCGGCGTCGACGACGGGCCCGCGCACGTCCGCCGTGGGCATGTTCCGGTACACCGGCGGCACGGGCCAGGTCGCTATTGCGTTCGCAACCGCAGGGTCGCGACGCGGAGCCGTCGTGTCTCGGCCGTTGCGCTCTGACCCTCCGCGGTCGACTGCCCGTCCCGGCGGGGACGCCGTCGGCCTTAGCGGCACACGATCGCGCGCCTTGGACCAAGCTCCACCCGTCGTGCCGCGGTACCACTGGCCACTGGTGGGCTCCAACCACCACCAAATCGAATGTCGAGATCCAGAATGGGTAGCTTGGAGCGCCTATCCGCATCCGCCCGAATCCAGGGATGCAGACGGACTTCGTGCTCTACACCCGTCCAGGGACGCGCGTGACGTTTGTGCGAGCAGGCATCGACATCGGCCTCGTCGACCTTCGTGTGCAGTTCAAGGCGGGGCTCTGGTGTTGGGGTCGTGAGCTCGCGCTCGAGTCGCAGGTCGTCGCGTGCCTCGAACCTGGGCGCTACACGCTGCACCTCGACCGCGGCCCCGCTTACCCACCCGAGCGGATGGTGTTCGAGGTCGGAACGACTCCCGTCAAGGTCGTGGTCCCCGCAACGCCATGACCGACGAATCGGCCCACGACCGCGAGCCAGTCACGGCGAACGGAGAGTCGCCGGTCAAAATAACCGAACGCTGCCTGCGCTGCCTCGACTTCGGCATACGAAGGTTTGAGCCCTGACTGCCTGTTCCCCGACGAGCTGATCGCGCGTCGCGCCGCCTCGACGGCTCGAGTTCACCACCCCTCGTTGAGCCGATCCACGATGTGATTGCGCTCGGAGATCGGAACGTACCTGAGCGCGAACCAGCCGACTCCCGCCCGGTCATTCGCGGCTCGCAAGCTCCCGCCGACCGCCCAAGCAAACTCTAAGAGCGCTCCATCGCGAGGGTCTTGTTGGCGCAGCGCGTCACCCAGGTGACAGAGGTTGTTGCCAAGACCGATCGAGTCCTCGCCCTGGGCCAAGAGATCACAATAACGAGGCAGCAAGATCTTCATGGTCGAGTCGCACTCCCCGCCCATCGCGCTCGCGTGCGTCTCGATCAGCGCGCTCGGGATCTCCTGAACCGGCGTCCGCATAAGCATTTCGATCTCATGCGGTGACATGCACGACGCGCAAGTACAGACCTCGACGCGCGTCAGTGGCCCATACACGGCGAAGGCCGAGTACAGGTCCTCGACCGCTGCGGCGAGCTCGTCTTTGCCCGTGGACATGCGCAATACGTTCGCGGCGGATTCGCGAGGCCGCTCACGGCGATTCGAGGTCATAGTGACGGCATGTCGTGCACCCAAGTCTGCCTCGTCGTCTTGTCCCTCTGCGGCCAAGAGCCTCTACATCGCATTGCCGACGGAACCGGCGAATGGAGCCGGTTCCGTGGACCGAATGGCGCGGGGAGGCTCGCGGAGGCGGCGTTGCCTGACCGGCTCGATCCGGCCCAGGACCTCGTGTGGCGCACGCCGCTGCCGCCCGGGCACTCTTCGCCGGTGCTGTTCGGGGGGCGGGTCTACCTGACCGCGCTCGACGGTGAGTCGCTGTGCACGCTGTGCCTCGACGCTGAGCGCGGCGAGGTCCTGTGGAAGCGCGTCGCGCCGCGGCCGCGAGCGATCGAGGTCGATGGGCGCAACCACCCGGCGTCGCCGACACCAGCCGTCGACGCGCAGGGTGTGTACGTGTTCTTCCCCGATTACGGCGTGCTCGCGTATGACCACACGGCCGAGGAGCTGTGGCGCGTGCCGCTCGGGCCGTTCGTCAACGACTACGGCATGGGCGCCTCGCCGATCGTCGCGGGTGGCCTCGTGCTGCTCGCTTGTGATCAGGCGCGGGATTCGTACCTCGTCGCGCTCGACTCGAAGACAGGGGCGGAGCGTTGGCGCGCGCATCGCCCCGAAGCGCGCAGCGGTCACTGCACGCCGATCGTGGTCGACGGCGCGCCGTCGGCGGATGGACGGCGCACGAGCACGGTCTACCTGCCGGGTTCGTTCCTCTTGAGCGCGTACGACCTCGCGAGCGGCGCGCTGCGTTGGGCTGCGCCGGGCCTCTCGTTCGAGATGAAGTCCGTGCCGATCCTCGCGAACGGGCGGGTGCTCATCAACGGTTACGGCTCGCCGTTGAATCAACCGGGCCAACAGATCGCCGTCCCGGACTTTGATGCGGCCCTCGCCGAGCGCGACGCCGACGACGACGGCCGCATCGCCGCCGACGAGATGCCGCCGAACCGCGCGTCCATGTGGTTCCCGTCGGTCGACCTCGATCGCGACACGAAGCTCGACCGCGGCGAGTGGGCCTTTTTCCAAGCGGCGCTCGCGTCGCAGAACGGGTTGCTCGCGTTCTCGATCGCGTCGACCGAGAACGACGGCGAGGGCGACAGCGGCGCAGCATCGACACCGCCCCCACTCGTCTGGGCGTACCGACGGACGGTACCGCAATTGCCGTCGCTGCTATTCGACGGCGAGGTCCTCTACATGCTGCAGGACAGCGGCGGCTTGCTCGTCGTGCTCGACCCGGACACGGGTGAGGCGTTGACGACCGTGCGCCTCACAGCAGCGGTCGATACGTACTACGCCTCGCCGGTCATGGGCCGCGACCGCATCGTGGTGGTGTCCGAACACGGGCTCGTCAGCGTCTTGCCGACGTTCGCGGTTGATCCGACGCTGAGCCCTCTCGCGGTGACAGACCTCGGCGAGAAGGTGTACGCGACTCCAGCCCTCGCCCCCGGCAGGGTCTACCTGCGCACGACCGCAGCGCTGTATTGCTTCGGCGTCCGCTGAGTCCATTGCGGTCTCGAAACGCCACGCGCGAGCTGCACGAGCCGCTAAAATGCGCGCGGCGGACTGCGAAGCGCAGCGCCTGGGCTCATTCCACTTGGACTCACGACACAGGCCATTCCTATGAATCTGCTTCTCGCCGCGCTCTTCGCCGTACAAACCTCGCCTACGCCGCCGCCGCTCGCGACCGAGGTCGGGGCGATGTTGCCCGCGCTCGAGCTGCCCCGCATCGCCCTGGCGGGAGATGCCGAAGGCTCGCTGAACCTCGCGACCCTGCGCGGCAAGCGCGTGCTCCTGCTGCAATTCGCGTCGTGGTGAGCCGGCTGTCGCCGCGCCGTGCCGGTCTGGCACGCACTGACGAAAGAACTGCGCGCCGCGGGCGAGCTCGAGGTCATCGGCATCGTGCAAGAGCAACACGCCGAGCGGACGCGACTTTACGCGGCCTGGCAGGGGCTCGATTTCCCGATCCTTTGGGACCCGTTCGGCGTCGCTGGAGTGCGCGCGGTGTTGATCGCGTCGTTCATCGATGAACATGGGATCGTGCGCGCGACGGGCTTGCGCCCGGGTGACGGCGAAGAGCTGCGCGGTCTCCTCGCGCAGCGCTGGCCAGAGCAGCAAGGCCCAGATGACGAAGAGGCGGCGAAGAGCGACACAAAGGCGAGCGCCCAGACCGAGCCCTGGATGAACCGCGCGCTCGGCATGGTGCGCATCCAGCACCCACCGGGCTCCTTGGCGGCGGCGCGGGCCGCGATCAGCCGCGCGCTGTTCACGGGCGACGCGACGGCCGCCGCGCCCTCCGGCGTGGGGCTCGATGCCGTCGTCGCCGTCCTCGAAGAGCGGCTCGCGGCATCCGACGTCGCGGCGGCCGATCACTTTCGCGCGGGCGTCGCGCGCAGGCTGCGTCTGGATTCGGCCGCGGCCAGGCCGGGCGATATGCAAGCCGCGCTCGACCACTGGGTCGCGGCGCTCACCCTCGATCCTGGGCAATACATTTGGCGCCGCCGAATCCAACAATGGGGCCCGCGCCTCGACAAACCTTACGCGTTCTACGATTGGGTCGAGACCGCGCGCAATGAGCTCGCGGCGCGCGGGACGCCGTGGCCTGCGCTCGCGGTCGCGCTGACGGGCTCGGAGGTCGCAGATCGATCGCGGATCGAGCCCGCGACGGCGGAGACGCAGGCGCCTCCCGATCCCGAGCGGCGAGTCCCGCTCGACACAAACGGGCTGGTGCGGGTCGAGGCCAGCGTGGCGCCGCACTCCGATGTCGCGGGCGGCGACACCAAGGCCCATCGCGCCCGAGTCGCGCAGGTGCATGTGCGCCTCGAACCCACGGACGGCGCGCATTGGACCTCGGACACGGAGCCGCCGGTATTGTGGCTCGAGCTCCCGGAGGGGTGGTCGGTGGCTGAGTCCTTGCTGCGCTTCCGACTGCCAGCTGGCGAGTCCCCGACGGGCCCCGTGGCCGTCGACTTCGAAGTCACGGCGCCGCTCGCAGCGAGCGCCGGGACGCTCCGCGCCTACGCTCTCTACTCCATCTGTGACGCGAGCGACGTCTGCACGTTCCGACGCCAGAACTTCGAGGTCCAGGTGCCCGCGTGGAAGTCGCCCGACGACCGTGCGCCCACGCCGCGCGAGGCGGCCAAAACACCGTAAGGGTCCAGCTGCTCGCAACGGTCGAGCGCCCGTTGCCAAGGACCCCCCCACGGGTGAGGGCGCCCGGTGCACGACGCGTGCCTTGGGTCCACCCGCCCCCGGCGTCGCGGTCCGACGTACGCAGAGAGCCCCGGCGGCGCGAAGTGCGCGGCCGGGGCTCTTTGTCTTGGCGAGCGCGCCAAGGAGCGGTCACATCAAGGCGTGAAGGTCACGCTCAGCGCGTTCGACAGGTTCGAATGCTGGCCGCAGGGACCGAACGGATCGCGGTACCAGGTCTGGAAGTTCCAGGTCGAGAAGGCCGTGATCTGACCAGCCGGCGGGAAGGACAACGTGAGGGCGACGATCCCCGGGCCGAAGCTCGCCGTGCCCGTGCCGGTCGGGTAGAGCGCGAGGCGCCAGATCGACGGGCCGACACACAGGAGGCCGTTGCCGAGGGTCGGCGGAATCGCGAGACCCGTCGGGCTCATGAAGGTCAAACAGAAGGTGCTCGGCACCATGCCGCTGGTGGTCAGCACCAGGTTATCGAGCCCGACGCTCGTCGAACCCGAGCCGGACAGGATCGCGCCGGTGCCGACGGAGTTGAGGCAGCCACCCGGGACGAAGACGTTGCCGCAAGGCGCGACGAGCGGGGTGCAGAAGCAGAAGGGCGTGCCCACCGGGCCCGACTGGCACACGTCCGGGACTCCGTCGAGGTTGGCGTCGAGGACTCCGAAGAGGGCGATGCCGATCACGTCTTCGACTCCGTCGTTGTCGCAGTCGTACATGAGGTTCGTCACCGCGTCCGCCGCGACCAGGTCGTCCGAAGTCGGGAAACCCATGCGCACTGTCGCGAGGCCCAGGTTCTCGGCCGCGATGAAGATCGCCGGGAAGGGCGACACACCGCCAAGCGCGGTCGGGATCGGCGGCAGCAAGAGATCGCCCGGCATGATCGGCATACCGAACAGACTGTCGGGCATGCCGATGACCGCCGAGCCGCGGCGCACCGAGAAGATCAGCATGTCGGTGTTCGGGGTCATCCACGCGAAGGGCTGCGGCGCGCGCTGCCAGCCGGGCACGTTGTTCTCGCGCAGGATGAGCGCGTCGAGGTCATCGGAGTCCGGACCGCCGACGAGGTCGAGGCCGAGCATCGCGGCCGGCGCGTAGAGCACGGGCCCGAGCCCACCGAACGGAGTCACCAGCACGTCACCGCCCACGAAGCCGTGGATCGCGGCGGACGTGGTGTTCGGCACGAGATCGAGCGGGTCGCCGAAACCCGAGTCCAGGCTGAAGAAATGGCCCATCGGGACCGTGCCCGCGATCGGCTGGAACACGTCGAGTCCGTCGAGGTTGTCGCCGCCGTTGAAGGGGCCCGGGGCCGCGATGATGGGCTCGAGGATGCCGACGCTCGGCCTCGTCGAGCCGCTGCCCGACGCGACACCGTCGCCGTCCGAGAGGCCGATGTGGCGGCCGACAAAAGGCGGCAGCGGCGCGGGCGGAAGTCCGCCGAGATTGACGAACGTGTCCGCGGCGGCGTCGCCGACAGGGCCCTCGCTGGCGACGGTCGGGATCAGCGTGCTCGGGATCCCGGCGCCGTACTCGTCGACCGAGAAGATGATCTGGCCCGGGCGGATCGGGGTGTTGGGTTGGAAGCGGTGGTCCAGGCCGCGCGAGTACGCGTCGACCTCGACGACACACGGCGTGCCGCCGGGGTGCCCGGCGCAGAAGGGCACGAGGCCGAGGCCGCCCGCGGCGTGCGGGACGGCGATCGTCGGCGTGGCGGGCGCGCCGAGGGCGGGCATGCCAGTGCCCGTGCTCGGCACCAGGATGTCGCCCTCGGTGATCGGGACCCCGGTCGGGTCCGAGAGGCCGACGGTGCCCCCCTGCCAGTCGATCGAGAACAGGAAACGGCTCGCGGACTGGGCGGTGGCCTCGCTGGCGAGCAGCGGGAGCGCGAGCAGGGTGACGAGTGTGCGGGCACGCGGAAGGTGGACTTGCATGGCGGAGGGTGCCGCGGGTGGCCTCGTGGAGGCCCACTCTGCGGCGGGTGAAGGAGTTCGTTGGGACTGCGCGGAACAACCCGCGCACCTCGAACTGACACGCGGGGCGCCAACTGGACAACTTTCTGGGACTTTGGTGGCCGGAACGCCCTTCGGTCGAGGGCTTTGACTCTGACGGCTCGACTCAAAGGCCAGCGAAAGGTCGTTCAGATCCTCTGGGTGAACGCCGGCGCTCGCAATCGCTGCCCGCTGATCAGCGTCGAGAACGGGCGCGAAGGCGACGGGCTCCACTCTCCAGCCTTTGAATCGACGATGCCCCACGAGGAAGCGCTCGACGTGCCCGAGGAAACGCGGAATGTCGCGAATGAGGCGCTCAGGATTCCGTTTGCACGAACCCAGTCGCATTCGCTGCGAGCCTTCGTCGAGAACCACCAGGTCAATCTCTGTGTCTCCGCGATCCCAAAACCCGCTGATGCGCTCCGTGAGCGGAAAATCGCCGATGGCTTTGCGACTCCGCTCTTCATAGAGCGCTGCCACGAGTCGCTCTAGGCTGTGACCCTCGCACTCCTCGAGCCGCGCGTCAGCGCGCGCGACGAGCTCGTCGATCGGCCTGAAACTCATGGCCGATACAGGCGCTTGCAGGGCGGCAAGCCAACTGCGCAAGAAGTTGTCGCGAATGTGGTACCGCCCCGAGCGACCCGTCGTGCGCGCGAAGATCGGCTGACGACGTTCGATCATCCTGTAGCGATCGATCAGGATCTTGAAGTATCCGCCGACCTGCTCGTCCGAGTTGGTGTCGAGCTCGCGGACGTGCGCCACGGCCTCGCGGTGTTGACATCCAGGATGTCGGGCCACGAACTCGAGAATGACATCGTACCGCCCCCTGAGCTCGTTCAAGAACCAGTTGTCGGCCTCGGTTCGCAGAGGCGACGACGAGCGAAAGAAGAGCCGCTCCAAGACCTCGGCTCGGTCGGAAGCGAGCACACCCTGCTCATGGGCATCGCGATAGAACTTGGGAACACCTTCGAAGAGACTCCAGAGGAAGAGGAGTCGGTGTGGACTCGGCTCGGCGTGTACGCGGAGCACCTCGAGCACGGAGCCAATGTCCAGGTGATCGAGGAGGATATGGTCCGTAGTGCGATTGAAGAGCGGCGCGTCGCGGTCCTCGAGAAGAGCGACGAGGTCTGTGTGCAGCGATCCGAGGACCACGAGGCCGCCACGCACGTTCGCTGCGCGCGAGGCCAGACGGTCGATCGAGGCTTGAAAGTGGGAAGTGAACTCAGCCAGGTGCTTGCGATTGAAGTACTGAAACTCGTCGAGAGCGATGATGTAGCCCGCGTCGACCAGCGCCTCGATAGACCGAGCGAGTCCCAGCAGGGACGTCGGCGGAGGGAAGCGCTGCAGGTCGACGCGGAAGGTCTCGAGCGCATCCAAGAACCCGGAGAGCACACCCGCGGGCGCAGAGTCGGGCACCTGGACATAGACGATGTCCTGCCTCCCGCTCTCGTGGAGCGCTCGTTGCACGAGGGTCGTCTTGCCGATCCGGCGCCGGCCGGAGACCCGCGCGAAGAACCAACGTTACCGCCCGAAGATCGTGGCGAGGTCGGTCAGCTCGGTTCCACGCCCGTAGAAGCCCCAGGAATCAGCTCGGCTCGACGTTAGCATAAAAATTTTTACCTTACACGCCTGGGAATCGCAAATGAGCCTCTGGTAAAGACTTACAGCGCAGCTGGAGGACCGATCGCGCCCTCATGCCCCGCCCGACGCGAGGTGGGTCCCGGATATGCCCCCACCTCGCCCATTCCAGGTACTGTTCCAAAACGGGAACGTCAGACCGCCAACGCACTCGGCGCGGCGAACTTGTCGAGTCAACTGCACACCAACTGCGAGCGGCTGTCGTGATCCACCAAGAAGAGCTCCGCATAGCGACCCACGGGCGCAGCCTCACGGACATCACGGACGAGGTCCGCGCCGCCGTCGCGCGCGCTGGCGTCAGGACGGGCCTCGCGGTCGTGTTCTGCCAGCACACCTCGGCGAGCCTCCTGATCCAGGAGAACGCCGACCCGAGCGCGGCGCGCGACATCCTGCGCTGGTTCGCGCGCCTCGCGCCCGACGGCGACCCGCGTTACACCCATACGGCGGAGGGCGCGGACGACATGCCCTCGCACCTACGCGCGGCCGTGACGCGCACGTCCGAGACGATCCCCGTCACGGACGGCGAGCTGAACCTCGGGACGTGGCAAGGGGTGTTCCTGTTCGAGCATCGCGAGGTCGCGCACACCCGCGTGCTCATCGTCCACGTGCACGGCGAGTGACGGGGCCGGGCGGGCGACCGTCCCGTGCGCGGAGAGTCTGGAGCGCGCGCTCGACGTGCCCGTCCTCGCGACCTGCATGAGCGAGCTCAGAGGTCCAGGTGGCGAACAGCAACGTCGAGCCATGGCGCAAGTGCCACTCGCGGCACGACCGCTCGTCGGTGTCGTAAGCGACCTCGAAGCCTACGAAGTCGCCCAGCTGCATCTCGCGTCGAGGTGCACCCGCGCGAATGTGATGATCGGCGAATTCGAGCAGGTCTTCGTCGGTGACCGCCCCACCGCTTTTGCGATGGGAACTGAGTTGGAGCGCGCCCAGGCCGCGTGGCTGTTCGATGGACCAGCACTCGGGGTGCTCGAATATCGTCCAGCCATTTGGAGGGACAAGGCTCCAATGGGGTCCTTCGAGTCGTTCGTTCATTGCCATTGTGGCCGCCGTGCCGAATCGGCG
>Ga0163144_10029032_pt1 | contig 10636 bp, 8 predicted proteins | sample OliLak19BULKMAT1_FD_123175 | JGI IMG/M metagenome (GOLD analysis project Ga0163144, IMG submission 123175) | Freshwater microbial mat bacterial communities from Lake Vanda, McMurdo Dry Valleys, Antarctica - Oligotrophic Lake LV.19.BULKMAT1 | ecosystem: Environmental > Aquatic > Freshwater > Lake...
GCGATCGGGAGGTTTCCGAGCAAAGGGATGATCGGCAGGCTCAGGTAGAGCAGCGGCGTGGCACCGGGCGCAAGATCCTGCACCAGCAGCCACGCTGCGGCATAGCTGAAGAGATAGAAGAACACGCCCCCGGCGAGCCCGGAGAGGAACGCGGGACTGCGCAGAGTCCCGCTTGAGGCTTCACTCCAACGCTCGAGCGGCGCGCGGGCGAATGGGAGCACCCGGCCCACTGCGAGCAGCGACCTCGGATGATCGAGCAGCAGCACCACCAGGATGGTCATGGCGACGACCCCGAAGAACAGCCACATCATCGGACCACGCCACTGCGGGAAGAATACGAACGCGGGCAGCGACATCAGTTCGAGCAGGAGCACATCGATGAGCCGGTCCCAGACGACCGAGGGGAGCGTCTGCGAGCGGGGCAGGCGCAGGTGCAGGATGCGCGCGAACTCTCCGACGCGGCCCGGGGTGACGAGCCCGTAGCAGATGCCCACCAGCGTGAGGCAGTAGCTGCGCACCGCCGGGATACGGACGCCAGCCCGGGCGAGCAATGTCGACCAGCGGTACGACCGCCCCCAGTATCCGATCAGAGAGAGCAGGATGGCGAGAACCACGGACTGGGGTCGCACCCGCGCCATCGCGGCAGCCGATTCGTGCAAGGGGATCCGTCGGAGCAGCAGGCCAAGGAGCAGCACTGAGATCGTGATCTGGAGCAGCAGTGTCCAATGCGATCGCTTCACGAAGTTGCCCCTTGCCGAGGCGCGCCCATCGCCTGCGTCCAGCGCAGTCGCGGCCGCCGGAGGGAGGTCTCGAACTCCTCGAAGCCCTGACTGTGCACGATCAGGTCGGAGCGATCGCGGCGGCGGGGAAGCTCCGCAAGTGTCGCGAGGAGCGTCGCTTCCTCATTGGGGCAGGCGATCTGGATGACGAGCTTCAAGGCGTGACACTCCCGTGCAAGACGACGCCCTCGGCTCCGAGCCCGGACATGCGCTGGACTCTGGGGGATCCGGGGGAAAGGCGTGGGTCCAGCAAGTGTAGCGCGGAGAATAGTATCGGCCATCCTTGGACGCAGGACAAAGCCAACCGGGATGGGGCGCTACCCTGGGACCGCGGCGAGCACCCGGGGTGGCACCTGCCAGCGGCTCGGCCGCGCCGGTGTGGCGTCGATCCATTGGCGATGCCACAGTTCCAAGGTGAGCAGGGTCCAGAGTTCCCGGCCTCGGTCGCGTCGGCCTTCGAGGTGGTCACTGACGTACGCGCGCAGCGCCGCGGGCTCGAGGAGCCCACGCTGCAGGCAGCGCGGAGACAGCAGGGTGTCGGTCAACAGCTCACGCAGTTCCCCGCGAAACCACGGGGAGAGCGGCACTGTGAATCCCACCTTGCGACGGTCCACGACTTCGCGTGGCAAGAGGGTGCGAGCGAGGCGCTTGAGCAGGACCTTGCCCTCCAGACGGCGGATCTTGTGCGTCGCCGGGAGTCGCAGGGCCCAATCGATCAGCGCGTTGTCGAGCAATGGGACACGCGCCTCGACCGATGCGGCCATGCTCATCTTATCCATCTTCATGAGGAGGTCATCGGGCAGCCACAGCCGCAGGTCCGCGTCGAGCATGCGGTCCAGTGGTGCTCGCGCGGTGCTCTGGGCGAGCGCGAGCTGGAATGGCGCGACCCCCGATGCGGCATGCGGCCGGAGCAGGGGCCCAAGCAGCCGCGAGCGCTCCTCGCCGATGAAGCCGGCGAACCATGCAGCCAATCGCTCGCCTTCATCGCGGAACCGCGCGCTTCTGCCCACCACTTGCAGCTTGCGGAAGGCGAACGGCAGGCGATCGATGCCGTGATCGAGCACGAGCTCACGGATGGCGCTCGGCAGTCCCGAGATCCAGCGCGCCATGGGTTCCACCGCGTGCTTGGGATAGCCCGCGAAGAGCTCGTCGCCGCCCTCTCCGGTCATCACCACGGTCACGGTGCGACGCGCGAGTTGAGTGACGAGGTACGTGGGAATCGCGGCCGGCTCGGACATGGGTTCATCCTGGTGCCAGACCAACTGGGGGAGTTCTCGCAGCAGATCCTTCGCCCCGACCATGATCTCGTGATGATCCGTGCGACAGTGCTCCGCCACCTGTTTGGCGAATGGCAGCTCGTTGTAAGGCCCGGGTTCATCGAAACCGACGGAGAACGTCTGGACCGGCCGGTCCAGCAACCGGCTCATGAGCGCCACGACGAGACTTGAATCGACGCCACCGGAGAGCAGCGCACCGAGCGGCACTTCGCTCATGAGGTGCGAGCGGACGGAATCCGTGACGCGCTTCTCGACCTCGGCGAGTGCCTCGGCTGGCGAGAGTTCGATCTTGGGTTCGAAGCTCGGCTGCCACCAGCGAACGACCCGCTCGCCCGATGGCTCGAGCACCAATGCGTGGCCGGGTTGCAGCTTATGGATGCCGGCGAACATCGTCGCCGGGGCGGCCGCGTACCGAAGCGTGAGGTGCTGGACGATCGAGGCGGGGTCCGCTTCGCGGCGCACGCCGGGGAATGCGAACAGCGCCTTGATCTCGGAGGCAATCGCGAAGGATCGGCCGGCGCGCGTCCAGTAAACAGGCTTGATCCCCACGCGATCGCGGGCGACGAAGAGCCGCCGACGAGCGCGGTCCCACAGGGCGAACCCGAACATACCGTCGAGGCGGCGGACGAAATCGTCGCCCCATTCCTCGTAGGCGTGAACGATCGTCTCGGTGTCGCTCTGTGTGCGATAGCGATGCCCTCGCGCCTCCAGCTCCTTGCGGAGCGCGCGGTGGTTGTAGATCTCGCCGTTGAAGGAGATCCAGATCGAGCCATCTTCGTTCGAGAGTGGCTGGTGCCCGGCGGCGACATCGACAATCGCCAGACGACGGAACGCGAGCCCGACGCCTGGCTCGATCAAGAACCCCTCGTCATCGGGACCGCGGTGTTGGATCGCAACCGCGGCACCGCTCAGCCACGCCGACTCTGGGGCCCCGCCTTCGGGATCATAGAACGCTGCGAATCCACACATCGGGGATTGGACCTCGGGGCTTAGACTTGGGCGGGACCGGGAACGAGTGCCTTGCGCTGGCGTTCGGCCAAGCGGGCCGCGGCCACCCAGAAGGCGAACATGAGCCAGACCTGGAACTGATAGGTGGCGTTGCGCCAATACTCGATCTTGAACTGGTCCACCAGAAAGAACACGAGCTGGGCGCGGGCGATGAACAGGTAGGACTCGACGTAGTCCGGGTCCCGCAGATCGGTCACCTTCGATTTCGTGATTTTCCAGAATGTGGCCAGCAGCGTCAGGAAGAGGGCGAGCCCGATGAAGCCCGTATTATTCGCGACGTAGAGGTAGAGATTGTGCGGCCAGTACCAGAACTTCTGGCCGCCGCGTTCGGCGGAGTAGTAGGGCCCGTGACCGATGAGTGGATGCTCCCAGGCGCGCGTCCACGCATCCGTCCATGCGCCGGCGCGCGAGTCGGGCATCCAGCCGACCATCTCGGTGTGCTCCATGCGTGCGAACAGATCTCCCGACATCGTGAAGTTCGCGACATAGAAGTTCATCGCGACGAACGCCGCACCGATGACGCAAGCAGTGATCGTGAGCGGCACCAACTGGAGGCGTCGGCGCATCTTCCACAGCACGTAGGCCAGTGCGACCGAGAGCGCAACGAGCGGGCCTCGCGTCACGGTGCTGAACAGTACGAACAATGTGAGCGCGAGCAGGAATCCGTAGGTCACCCTGCGGGAGACGGACTGCGCCCGCAGGAACAGGAAGGTGAGGAGCAGCAGGTTCAAGCCGCAGAAGTCCGCGAGCAACTCGAAGTCGAAGAACGTCACGCCCACGCGGAGGTTCTTCATGTTGAAGTCCGCGTTGACGGTCGCGGTGAACTCGATCCACCCTGGGACGAGTTTCCCGCCGGGATGGTTCAGTTCCCAGATTGCGATCAGGCCCAACAGCAGGACCACGACACAGTGGAAGAAATGCAGTCGCTGCAGGTCCTTGACGGAACGGACGTTCTGCTGGACGAGGAAGAACAGCAGCAATGTTCCAACGAACAACTGGAACTGCTGCAGTGCGAAGCCGAGGAACTGCATGTTCGGGATGTTGTAGAAGGACACGATGACGATGAGGAGGAAGGCCAGAAGCGGACCGTCCGTGGGGGATTTCTCGGGGCGCGGGACCTCCCGCTGGGACAGACGCAGCAGGTAGATCACGAACAGAATGAGGATGAAAGCGAGGTTGGTGTTGCCGAAGGTGGTTCCGCGAGGGAATGGCAGCATCAGGATGAGCACGCCGATCGCGGACACCATGTCGAGGCGCCAGGCGACACCCACGACGATGGCTGCGGCCGCAGCCTGAATCACGCGCTTGTCGGGATGCATGTACTGCTGCCCAATGAGCACGCCCAGCCCGAGGATGAGCACGATCTGGAAGAGGCGATCCAGCCAGATCCTCATCCGCGAGTCCCGGCGGACCGGGCGCGCGGGGTACAGCTGAGAACTCATGATCCCCCGAAACGCTTGGTGACCAGAAAGCTGAGATTGAGCCACCCGTCGCGCCACTTCTGGAGTTTCACTTCCCCGATGCGAGCCCCGTATGGGATGTGTGCTTCGCCGAAGCGGAACCCTCGCAGCAGTGCTTCGAGCTTGATCTCCTGGCTGAACGGCATGCCATCCGAGGTGAGCTTGAGCTTCTCGAGCAGCGAGCGCTTGAACACCCACATTCCGGACTGGCTGTCTCGGATCGGTTTGAAGAAGAGGACCATCGCCGCCGCGGTGAGCACCCAGTTGCCGAGCCGATTGGTGAAGCCCATGGCTTTGGGGTCGACCAACGGGAAGCGGCTCGCGGACAGGAAGTCCCAGCGCTTCTCGACCAGGATGTCGACGAGGCGCGGGATGTCCTCGGGAGGATAGGTGCCGTCCCCATCGAGCGTGATGATGACATCACCGGTCGCAGCTTTGAGGCCGCCCTTGTAAGCCGCGCCGTAGCCAGGCGTCTTCACGGCGACGACCACCGCGCCAAGTGACCGCGCCACTTCGGCGGTCCGATCGGTGCAGTTGTTGTCGACCACGACGATCTCGTCCACGGCTTTCGGCATGCGGCCGATCACTTCGCGGACACCGTCTTCTTCGTTGTAGCACGGGATGACGACGCTGAGTCTGAGGTTCGCGTGCATACCTGTGGGGGGAAGGGGACGCGGAAGAGCCTTCTCGAAGGCTGGGAACGGTCAGCAGGAGGGCGTGTGGCGAAAGAAGTCTAGCAACCCACCGGAACAGAACCAAGCGATGTGTCAGGCCGTGCACGGAATGGCCTGCATGGACCTCTTGCCATCGTGCAGATCGCACGATGGATCACGGTCGTGACGGCTGCCGCTCCAGAAGCCCGCCTTGAGTGCGGAAGATATAGGTCCCGGGTGGCAGAGTGGTCGGATCGACTTCATCGGCCAGTAGGACCCGGGACTGCAGGTCAGCCCGTTGGTAGCTCGCTCGCAGCATGCTGGCGGTGGTGCCATCGAACACCAGACTGAACAGCGACAGGCCGGAGAGCGTCTCCTTCCTGCCCGGATCGAGGAACACGAACAAGGCCCCCTGCGGGGGTGACGGCACCTCGCGGCGCAGGGTGATCAGCGCCTCACGCTGCAGCGCGCCGAAGCGATGCCAGCCGTTGGCCGCCAGTCCGAACGCGGTCAGGGCGAGTGCGATGCCCGCGTGCACGGCCAGCGGCGCGACAGGGGAACGTTCGCGACCGGCTGCGAGTTGCGCTTGATGCGCGAACGCGATCGCGTGCGCCACCGCATAGGCCACGCCGAAGGCAGGCACGTAGAGATAGCCATAGGCGGGCCGGCCAGCGATCGGAAGGTAGAGCAGCGAGGCGACCGCCGCCCACCCCAGACCACCCAGGACTGCGCCGCGCGTCGCGCCCCAGATTGGCAATGCGCGCCCTTCACGCCGGAACGCGGCGGGCATCCAGACGCTCACCGAGACTGCCGTGACCAGCGGGAGCGCGCCCAGGTGCATCGCGAGGAACCCCAGGTTCTTCAGCATGTGCGGCCCGAGGCGCAGGTGATAGCGATTGTCACCCTCTTGCGGAGTGGAGAGCATCTGCGTGCGGAACAGCGCGTAGCCCGCAGCCACAGCGAGCATGGAGCCGCCGATGGTCATCCACGCGCGACGTTCGTAACTCGGAGCGTACCGCCAGCGTGAAGCCGCGAGGGCGATGGCAATGCCCGGGAGCAGGACCGCCTCCTCTTTACAGAGGGCCGCTGCCACGACCGCCAGATTCATCGCTGCGACCGTCCACACGTTCCCACGTCCCTCGGACCCCAGTCGCACGGCACGCAGCATGAGCAGCAAGGCGAGCAGTGCGCACGTGGTCATCAGGCACCCCGTCGCATTGGAGACCCACAGCGTGGTCCAACTGTAGGTGTTCGCTTGGGCCCAGACAGCCAGTGCGGCGAGCGCGGAGGTCTCGCGTGAACCACCCATGGACCGCACGATTCGCGCAAGCATCCAGGTCTGCAGCAGAAGTTGTGCGATGAGCAGCATCAGCATCGGGCGCGGTTCGAGCCCGAACAGCTGCAGCATCACCCCGTGCCAGACATCGACAAGCGGGCGATACAGCGTGAACGGGTTGAGGGTCGTCCAGATGGTGCGCCAGTCACTGGAGAACACCAATCGTCCCCGCTCCAGATTCATCCAGTCATCGGCTCGCAGGCTGCCCCACTGGCAAGCGACCAGTTGTGCGGTCACGAGCACCGCGACGACGAGCCATGCGATCCGTGGCACAGCCGATTGGAAGGAGGGGCGGCTCAGGGGCAGCTCAGTCGTGCCTGCGTGCGAGCACGCGGAATGCGAGGGCCAAGCGGAAGGTGGGGTGCGCGCGCGGCCGCATCGAAGTCGAGGACGTCTAAAACAGGCGCATCGATCGTGGCGGTTGTCATCGCGGTCCTCAAGGCATGAACATTGGGGAAAGAGGCGAACCCAACTTGGCATCGAGCCGACATGGCGTCAATGGACAAAGTGGCCATCGCCGCGCCCCCACTGCGGCGTATGCTAGGCTATGAGGATATCATGACCGGCTCGACGACCTCTCCCATCGAACTCAACGCCTTCATCGACCCCTCTCGTGTCGCCGTCGTGGTCCCGGCGTGGAACGAGCACGGCAAAATCGGTGATGTGGTGCGCAAAGTGCCACGCCGGTTCGCGTCCTGCGTGATCGTCGTGGACGACCACTCGGCGGATGACACGTCGCAGGAGGCGCGCGACGCGGGGGCTGAAGTGGTGCTTCGCCATGAGGTCAACCAAGGCGTCGGCGCAGGGATCCGCACCGGGCTGTTCGAGGCCAAGCGCCGCGGCTACGAGTTCGCTGCGATCCTCTCGGGCGACGACCAACACGAGCCCGATGAGCTCCCGCGCATCCTGGCGCCATTGTTCGCGGGCAAGGCGGATCTGGTACAGGGCTCGCGCTGGTTGCCGGGTGGGGCAACGCCTGGCATCCCCGCCGACCGGCGTTGGTTGACGCAGCTCTACCCACTCCTGTTCCGCCTGGCGAGCGGATTCCCGGTCACCGATGGGACCAACGGGATGCGCGCATTCCGGCTGTCAATGCTGGACGATCCGCGCATCCGGCTGGAGCAGGACTGGCTCGATCGCTACGAGTTGGAGCCCTACCTGTTGTTCCAGGCCGTGGCGTGCCGATACCGGATCGTCGAAGCCCCAGTGACCGTTCGCTACCATGCTCGGGGCACCACCAAGATGCGGCTCCATGATGGCTGGCGCATCCTGCGTCCGTTGCTCTATCTCCGCCTCGGCATGAGGCATTGAGTTGTCGGGAGGCTCCGTGATCAGACTCGAGAAGGCGCGCGTACTGGTGACCGGTGGCGCCGGATTCGTGGGCAGCAATCTCGTCAAACAGTTGCTGTCCGAGGGTGCGATTGTGACGGTGCTCGATGACTTGTTCACGGGCCGGCTCGAGAATCTGCCCAAGGATGGCTTCGAGTTCGTGCATGGCTCGGTGTGCGATGTGGCGCTCATCGACAAGGTCGTGCCCGAGCACGACCTGATCCTGCACGCCGCCGCGCGTAACATCGTGGTCTCGACGCGCAATCCGCGCGAGGACTACGAAACGAATATCGGTGGCACGCTCAATGTGCTGATGGCCGCCAAGGCGAATCCCGACCGGGTCAAGCGAGTGCTGTACACCTCCAGTACGTCGGTGTATGGCAACCCCCGATACCTGCCCATCAACGAGGATGACCGACTGTCCCTCCTGACCCCTTATGCGGTCTCCAAACTGGGGGGAGAGAATTACTGCATGGCGTTCTTCGAACAGTACGGATTGCCGACCGCTGCCGTGCGCTACTCCAACATCTTCGGTCCAGGACAGGATCCCGCGAATCCCTATTGCGGTGTGGTTGCCAAGTTCATCGAGGCGCTGTTCGCCGGCAGGGCGCCGGTCATTCATGGGGACGGCGAGCAGACTCGGGATTTCACATTCATCGATGACGCGGTCAGCGCCACGCTGCTGGCGATGACCTCCGAGCGGGCGCTGGGGGAGGTCTTCAATGTCGGAACGGGCGTGGAGACCAACGTGAACGGATTGGTCGCCAAGCTCATCCGCATCGTCGGTGTCGAGGTGACCCCGGAACACCGGGATCGGCGCGACGTGGACAATATCCGTCGGCGTGTCGTGAATATCGAGAAGACGCGACGGACGTTGCGCTGGGTTCCCGAGGTCACACTCGAGCGGGGACTGATGCGCACGGTGGAGTGGCAGCGGGCCCGGACGCCGGGGCAGGGTCAGTGAAACGGAAGGCTCCCCGCTCGCATTCGGGTTCGTCGGATCAGGAGAATCCCGTTGCGATCATGCGCGAGTCGGTGCATCGCGACCGGTTCATCCAGCTCACGCTCGAGAATCGCGACGATGCCAGTGGTCGCGCCCTGCTCGACGCCGAGTGGCGCTACATCAGCGTCCTGCTGGCCGGTCGCGATCCGCGCGAGCTTCGCGTCCTCGACCTGGCCTGTGGCTCCGGTTACCAGACACTGGCTTTCGCCGAGCGCGGGTTCCAGACCACGGGCATCGACTTCGACCATGCCTTGCTCGAGGCCGGCCGTGAGCGGGTCAAGCGCTCGGGCTCGGCGCCCACGATTCCAACGTGGGTGTGCGGGGACGCGACGCGCATGCCCTACGGCACCGAAACGATGGATCTGGTCTTCTGCAACTCACTGCTCGAGCACGTGCCGGCGTGGCGCGAAGTGCTTCAGGAGATGAGCCGGGTGCTGCGCCCGGGCGGCGTCTGCGTGATGTACACCACGAATCGCACCTGCCCGCTGCAGCAGGAAGTGAACCACTTCCCGTTCTACTCGTGGTTGCCGGATCTCATCCAGCGCCGGGTCTTGGCGTGGATCATGGCGCACCGGCGCGACATGGTGAACTTCACCGACTTCCCCGCGATCAACTGGTTCACCTTCCCCGGCATGCGCAAAGCGTTCCAGGAGGCGGGTTTGCAGCCGTTCGACCGGATCGACCTGATCGCCCGCCAGGGAGGCGGAGGGGCCAAGGGGGCGCTGGTCGGCGCCATGAGCCGCCTGCCGCTCCTCAAATGGCCCTACTATCTTTACGCCATCTCCATGGGCCTTTATGGTGTGCGCCGGGGTCCCGATGAGATTCATGGAAACAAGCATTGAAACTGCTGTTAGGGGTTTGCTAACCTAACTGCGGGCGAGAGGTCACCGCCCGTCGAAGTCCACTACCGGAGGATGTCACAGGGTCCCTTTGCTAACTGGGTTGGTCGTCGCAGGACGAGCAGCACTCAGGTCCTCGTAACTGAGGGTCTGGTGCCCGGAGAGTTTCCGGGAACGACATCTGAGGACACGACACCTTGGTTTCCCCCCGTCGCTCGTACTCGAACAGTCCAGGATCGCCGTCGATCGGATGACGCGAGTGGTGTGATCAGCCGCGGGGAGAAGCACTGCCCCACGGCTTTATTGCATCCAGGCGACGACAACCGAGAGTGGCATCGATGGAGCCCGACATCTTCGCCTCTCCAGGATCCGAGGCGGCCAGTGGACCGGACTGGCCGACCCCGGTGAACCATCCGGCTAGGGACTCACACACCTTGGACGCGACACCGCAGACCGGACAGGCTCGACCCTCGCTTTCCGCCGGCGCTCCCGCCGCCGGGGGTGAGCGTCCCCGTCTGGCGACTGGCACCACGACGCATCCGCATGGCTTCGCCAACGGCCACGCACGCCCCCGGAGTACCGCGCGCGGTGCCTGGGCCAACGGGGGACACGGCAGTTCCGCCGTCACCCTCACACCTGCCATCCCTTTCGAGACGCCCGAGCCAAGTGGGCTCTACCTGCGGCATGGCAAGCGGTGCCTCGACGTTGTCGGCGCTCTGATCGCGCTGGTGTTCTTCCTTCCGGTGATCGCGGTGCTTGCGGTGATGATCAAGCTCGAGTCCCGCGGTCCGGTGTTCTACCGCTCCACGCGGATCGGTCGCGGGGGACGCGCATTCACGTTCCTCAAGCTGCGCTCGATGGTGAAGGATGCCGATGGTCGCAAGCATTCGCTCAAGCACCTGAATGAATCCGATGGCCCGGTGTTCAAGATGGCGCGCGATCCGCGCATCAC
>Ga0163144_10029033_pt1 | contig 10636 bp, 8 predicted proteins | sample OliLak19BULKMAT1_FD_123175 | JGI IMG/M metagenome (GOLD analysis project Ga0163144, IMG submission 123175) | Freshwater microbial mat bacterial communities from Lake Vanda, McMurdo Dry Valleys, Antarctica - Oligotrophic Lake LV.19.BULKMAT1 | ecosystem: Environmental > Aquatic > Freshwater > Lake...
CTCCCGATCGTTCCCCGGCCGCCCTGCGGTCAGTCTCCGCTTCCCGCCCACCCGGTCACCCGGTCACCCCAGGTGGGTCCGTTTTGGCGAGCAGAGGTGGGTCAATTCTCGCGAGCGGTGAAGGGCTTGCCCGCGGGGGTGGTCTTGAGCTTGAACTTCGCCTTGAGCAAGTTGCGCGGGATGGGGTCGACGAACTGCGCCGCCGGCCCCTGACCGTCACCGCGCTCGCCGTGGCAAGCGCTGCACTCGCGCAGGTAGAGGGCCTTGCCGTCGCGCGCGTCGGCCGCGGTGAGCGGGCGCTTGTCGCCGGGCCTGGCGACCGCGAGCGGGGGCTCCGCGGCTCCCGGCGGGGCGCGGCGCAGCTCGCTCCAGGTGGTCAGTTGGCCGCGGTGCTCCTTTGCAAACGCCGTGGCGGCCGCCTTGTCCGCGAACGCCACGAGGCCGTGCCCCATGGGGGTCTTCACCGAGGCGGCGCGCACGTACGCGGCCTGCTCCGCCTCGACCCAGGCGCTCGTCGTGTGATCCTGGACCCAGGCCTTCGTGTCGCCCTGCGCCGCGAGGGCGCGCAGCAGACACCCGATGTCGTCGTATTTGGCGATCTGTCCCGAAGGGGCAATGGCCTCGGCGGCAAAGCCCTTCTCGCTCAGGTGCATCTTGCACTCGGCGCAGGTGTCTCGACCCCAGACGATCGCCTCGGGCCCGCCCGGTTTTCCTGGACGCAGCGCGAAGACCACAGCGCCGATGGCGAGCGCGACGACGATTGCCGCGAGCGCAATCGACAACACGCGCCGGCTGGCAGCGGGCCTGTCATTGGAATCCATATCACTCTCCTCGTGACGTGGGACTAGGACACGGGGGTCCGGCGAAAGACGCGGTAACCCCATAAGAAAGACACGAGCGTGGTCGCGCCGAGGGCGGCCGACAGGAGCACGCGCAGACCCGTTGGCCCGAACCGATCGAGCCCGAACAGGCCGACAGGGCCGAGCACGTCGAGCCGCCCCGAGAGCGCGAGCGTGCCGAGCAGGCGGGCGTCCTCGATGGGATTGAGCACCGCGAGGAAGAAGACCTGCTGCGGCGCCAGGTTGCGCGCGACGACGAGGCCGATGGTGCCGAGATCCGAGGCGTAGACGAGGAAGAGCCACACGGCGAACGCCGCTCCGACGACCCGCGCGCGCGTCCGCAGCAGGACCGAGAGCAGCGTCCCGATCGCGAGCGTGGCGAGCGCGAGCAGCATGACGAGGGTGACAAGGCCGACGAAAGCCCCGACGTTGCCGCCGCCCGCGAAGAGCCCCACCACGATCCCGGTGACGCCGAAGCCGAGCAGGATCGAGGCCCACACGGCGGCGAGGAGGCCCAGGAACTTGCCCGTGTAGACCTCGGCACGGGTGACCGGCTGCGAGAGCAGCGTGGCGAGCGAGCCGTCCTCCAGCTCGCCCGCGACGCCGAGCCCGCCGAGCGACAGCGTCATGAGCGGCACGAACAGCAGCATCACGTTGAGCAGGCTGGCGGTCGTGCGGTCGAAGCCGGCGAACCCCGAGCGCATCGAGCCGGCGAGCCCGAGCAGCGAGAGCCCGAGCGAGAGCCCGAGAAAGCTCGCGGCCGAGAGCAGGAACCAGCGGTTCCGGATGGCCTCGCGGACCTCGCGCGCGACGATGAGAAGGGTCTCACGCGGCCTCATCGGTAGGCCCTCCGCGCGTCGATCGGGATGACCTGGGCGAGCGCCGGGGCGGGCTGTGCTTCGCGCTCCGGCTCGGCGACGTGGCCCGCCTCGACGGCGATGACGCGATCGCAGAGCACGGCGATCTCTTCGCTGCGGTGCGAGGCCAGGAGCACCGTCTTTTCGCGCTGGCGCAAGGCCGTGACGATGTCGAGGAAGGCAAGCTGTCCGGCTCGATCGAGGCTCGCTGTCGGCTCGTCGAGCAAGAGGACCTTGGGATCGGCGAGGAGCGCCACCGCGAGCGACAGGCGCTGGAGCATGCCGCCCGAGAACGTCTTCGTGCGGCGCTGCGCCGCCTCGTCCTCGATGCCGGCCTCGCGCAGCGCTTCCTCGGCGCGCCGTCGCGGTACCTTGCGCAGCCTGGCCGCGAACAGGATCGCCTCGATCGCCAGGACGTCGCCGAACGCGGGCTTCTGCGGCAGGTAGCCCACGACGGTGCGCGCGGCGACCGGCTCGCGCACCACGTCGTGGCCGTCGATCGCCGCGTAGCCGCTGAACGGCATGAGGCCGAGCAGGGCGCGCAAGATGCTCGTCTTGCCGGAGCCGTTCGGGCCGACGAGCGCCACGGCTTCCCCGGGTGCGACGTCGAGCGTGACGTGATCGAGGATGGTGCGGCCGTCGAGCCGCATCGTCACGCCGGTCATCCGGATCATGCGAGCGCCCTCCTGCCGAGGGCCAGGGTGAGGGCGGCGACGGCGATCATCGCGCCGCCGGCCGCCGCGATCGCCGAGCTTCCCGGCTCGGGATCGCCGCCCGCCCAGGCGTCGAGGTGCGGCTTCGCGAGCGGTCGCGTGTCGGTCAATCGCGGCCGCGTGGCGAACAGGGGAAAGAGCCGCGAGGCGCCGTCGATGGCCTCCGCGCCGGGGGTGCCGCTGAAGAACGCGAGGGCGGGGAAGCGCGCTTCGAGCGCCTCGTAGGTGCTCTCGGCCCGATAAGGAATCTCCGAGACGCCGTCGCCGTCGCGATCGTAGACGACGGCGTCGCTCCAGTGATTGCCGCGTCCCCCGACCGTCCACGTGTTCGCGTCCCCGGTGCCTTCCCCGAGGATCTGGACCTGGGTGCGATTGCCGATGAACGCGTTCTCCCAGATCTCGATCCCGCGGCAGAGCGGCTGCAGCGCGAGGCCCACGTCGTTCCTGGCGATGAGGTTCTTGTGGATGGTGACGCGCCCGCCGCGCGACTGGGGCGCTCCGTCGAAGAACAGGGCGGTGGCGTTGCCGACGAAGCGATTGCCCACGACGAACACGTCGTCGGCGTCCTTGACGAGCAGGCCATAGGCCGACACGCCGTTGGAGAACGAGAACGAGTTCTCCGAGAGCTCGACGCCGTGGCTGTACATGATCGCCGCGCCCACCTGGTTGTCCTCGAAGCGGTTGCGCCGGAAGACGTTGCGGTCGGAGTACATGTAATGCAGGCCATAGCGGCTGTTGCGGACGTGATTCTCCTCGGCAATGGTCTCCGCCGAATACCAGATGATGACGTCCCGGCTGCGGTCGACGTGGTTCCCGCGCAGGACACAACCGTGGGAGTACCACAGGCGGATTCCGTCGCCCCGGCGCTCGTGCGGCAGGTCCTTGCCAATCACGGTGGTGCCGTCGATGGTGCAGCGGTCCGCCTCCACCGCGAAGATGCCGAACAGGGTGTCTTCGATGCGGCTTTCACGGATGGTCACGTCCGCCGCCTTCTCGATGCGCACCCCGGCGTCCTCGGTCCGGTACACGGTGCCGCTGTTGCGCAGGGTCAGGCCCGAGAGCTCGACCCCGGCGGCCCGGACGTGGACCACGGTGCCCTCGCCGCCGCCGTCGATGACCGCTCCGGGACGGCCCACGAGGCGAATCCGCTTGTCGAGGACGAGCCTCTCGCGGAACACGGCTCCTTCCAGGGCCACTGTGTCGCCGTCCGCGGCGGTCGCCACGGCCGCGGCGATGGACTGGCCCTCTCGGACCAGGTGCTCCGCACACTCGCCGGCCGCCGGCCACAGGCAGGTCAACATGGCGCCCGCGGCCGCGGTGGCGGCGGCGGCACGGCGGCGGCGCCGCAGCGGAAACGGCACGGGGGAGACGAAGACGAGGCCGAGACCGAGCAGGCCCGCGACTCCCGCGATGTAGAGCCCTCCGCCCGACTGCGCCTCGACCTTGAACTGGCCGATCTCGTATTTGCCGATGAGCTTGGTGTCGATCCGCGAGATGGTGAGATTGAGCGACGCGTTCGGGTCCCGCTCATTGGTGCTGAGCAACATCCAGTGTTGCAGGTCCAGCATGAACACCACGGGCATCGCCACGAGCGGCAGCACGGCGAGGGCGCGCAGCAGCTTGCGGCGGAGAAAGGGCGCGACGAGCAGCCCCGCGAGCGCGGCGGCGAGCCCGAGCGGGGCGAGCTTCCGCTCGATCGGGGCCAGCTTTTCGAGCGATCGGATGCCCACGTAATGGCCGAGCGCGTCCATCTCGAACACGTCCCCGCTGACGCGCCGCGGGCTGACCTCGATGATCAGCGCGCGCTGGCCGTATTGCGGGGCACGCGCCGTCATGGTCCACCACGGCATGAACCCCGAGGAAGCGAGGGCCAGCGCCGCGACGAGCACGATGGTCAGGACGGCGAAGACATCGTGTCCGCGGATCGGCGCGGTCTCCGGAGCGGGCTTGTCGTTCATGGCACTACCTCGGGGCTCGGCTTTGGCTATTGCGGCTCCACCAGCAGCCAGCCCGTCATTTCCATGTGGAGCGCCGAGCAGAACTCCGTGCAGTAGAAGGGATACACGCCGGGCTGGGTGACGACGACCTCGGCCGACTCCGTCGCGCCGGGATCCACCGACAGGTTCACGTTGTATCCGTGCAGGCCGAAGCCGTGGGTCGCGTCGCGCGCGCTCTCCACGTTGGTCCAGTGGAAGATGACCTTGTCCCCCTGTTTCACGCGCACGATGTCCGGCGTGAAGTGCGACCGCATCACCGTGCCGTGGACGGTCACGGTGTTGCCCTCTCGCACGATCGACTCCTTGCCCTGCGCGGTGGCGACCTCACTCTTGGCCATCTTCGCGGCGTTCCAGCCCGTCTCGGGGTAAGTCGTCCAGGCCTGCAGGAGCTCGACCGGCATGATCATGGAGTTGTGCGGCTCGCCGAGCGTCGGCGTGTCGCTCAAGAGGACCATCTTCGGCCCGCTGATGTCGATGAGCTGCAGGTTCTGCGGGTGCAGCGGACCCATTGCCGGATAGCGGTCGACCGACCACTTGTTGAGCGCCACGAGGTATTTGCCCCAGGGCTTCTTTGTATTGGACCCGGGCGCCTGGAGGTGGCCGATGTTGTAATGCACGCTGACCTTGTCCGTGACCTTCCACGCCTTGTCGGGCGTGTTGTACGGAGGTCCGATCGTCCACTTCACGACCGTGGAGTCGAGGAAGTGCGACGTGTAGCCATTGCCGTCGGCATCGAAGACGCTGTGGAGCGGGCCGAGGCCGGTCGGGATGTGCGCCTCGATGCACGCATCGTACTTGAGGATCGGTATCCCGTGCTCGTCCTTGCCCTCGAACGTCTTGTCCGAGATGGCCTTCTTGATCTTGGCCACCGAGTAGACCGAGACGTGCGGATCGAGCTTGCCGGAGACGACCACGTACTCTCCGCCGGGGACGAGATCGACGCCGTGGGGGCTCTTGGACTCGGGTACGAAGTGGATGAGCCCGTCGTCTTTGGCCGTCTGCAGCGAGATGACGTTGATGCCATTGACGGCTGTCACCTTGGCCTTGTCCCGGCTGAGCTCCAGCGCCTTCTTCCAGTTGATGACGTGGAGATAGTCCATCTCTTTCTGCGACGCCCCGACCTCCATCGCCGGCTTTTTCTCCAGGGTGCCGCCGGTCGAGAGCTCGGTGTTGATCGAGTTGATGAAGAGGAGCCCCTCGCTCGGCCCGCGGCCCAGGATGGACATGTCCTGGAAATACGGCGGCAGCTCCATCTGGAAGGACTCCGCTGGGACGACGCGCCCGGTCTTTCGATCGAACTTGAGGAAGCTCGCGACCCCGCGATACTTCGCCGCGTACTCCTCGATGCCGGCGTAGCCGTTCGCCTCGCGGAAAGGTGCGGGGAAGTAGGCGCTCTGGATCAGGTACTCGCTGTCGTCCGTCCACAGGGCGTGGTGATCGGAGGTCATGTTCGGGGTCTTGAAGATGGACTTGGTCTTGAGGTCCTTGAGCGAGATGATCCCGACGCGCCCTGCCGACTTGTCGCTCACGGCGATCCATTCGCCGTCGTACTTGCCGTTGGTGAGCGAGAGCTGCGGGTGGTGGAGGTCCCCCCACGTCAGCGTGGGAGTGCCCTTGCCCCACGAGCCGTCCTCCAGGATGTGCTGAGACTCGGTCTCTCCCTGGCCCCAGCCCTGCCAGGAGTCAGGCGAGAAGACGGGGATCTCCTTGAGCAGGCGCATCGATGGAATGCCGTACATCATGACGGAGCCGCGATGACCGCCGGACGTGAACATGATGAATTCATCGTATTTTCCCGGCGGAACGAAGACCTTTAATGCCGCCATGGCCTCGTCGGGGGTGAGGTTTCTGGCCTTGATGATGTCGTCGATGGACGCCGGCGCGGCCGCTGTCGCGGCGGTCGAGGTCGGATTGCCGGACTTGCCGTCCGGCTGCTCGCACGCCGAAGCGGCGATTGAAATGAGCGCCAGACAGGCCGCGGCGTGGCTGGCGCGGCAAAGATGATTCTTCATGGAGAGGTCTCCTCGGCGCGATGAGCGAGCAACAAGCGTGCTACGGGCCGGTCAAGGCGAAAAGCGCCGAATGATGCTGATCCGAACGGGAACCGGGGCGCGCCATACGGCACCGCCAGCGTTTGAACGCAACGATTGCATTTGTCTCACGGGCTCACGAGACGAGCCGGGCTCGCGCCCGCAAAGACTCGGAAGGCTCGTTCGGGGGCCATTGCATTGCATTGGGAGGGTTCGTCGCGTCACGAGGCGGCCGGCGCGCTCAGCCAGGCACATGCTCCGCGGTCTTCGGCGCGCGCCACATCTTCGGCACGAGGAACACGGCCCACACGATCGCGCCGGCCAGCCAGGCTCCGGCGGCGACGGCGAGCCAGGTGAAGTACACCTCGGGCATGTGGGTGGCGGTGGCCCGCAAGATCATCGCCGCGGCGAACAGCGCGCCGAAGGCGATGGCCTGCCACGGCCTGCCGTCGCGCGCCGCCTCGTAGCCGCTGTGACCGAGCGTGACGTGCGCGGCGACGGCGAAGGCGAGCAGGCCGAAGCCGCCGATGTACGCGACGTGCATCCAGGCGATTCGATCGCCGGCGAAGATCGCCGCGAGGAGGAGGCCGAGCGGCAGGGCCCACGCCGAAAGCCAGACGAGGTGGCGGTTCACGCCGGGGTTCGTGGGCAGGGCGTGGGCGCGGGCGCTGGCGAGCACGAGGGTGGCGAGGACGGCGCGGAGAACGAGGCCGGAGCGGACGAAGCCGCGCTCTTGCAAGACGAGGCTGGCAATCACCCCGAGGCCGGCGAGGCCGAGCGCCACGGCCCGCCGGGTCTCGCGGGAGGTGGTGCCGAGATCGGGCGGCGGCTGGCCGCGCAGGGCGAGCGCGAAGAAGAAGCCGCCGATGCCGAGCACGAGGCAGGTGAAGACGCCTTCGAGCGCCAGCAGGCGGCCGAGCGAGCCGAGCCACGCGGGCACGAGATCGTGCGCGGAGGCGATGCGCAGGCCGGCGCCCGCGACGCCCGCGACGAGGCCGATCGGCACGAGGACGAACGAGGCGGGCGGGCGGCGGCCGGCGCCGCGGCCGAGGAAGCGGCGGACGGCGAACTGGACGAGCACGACGATCGCCGCGGCGTAGAGCGCCTGGGCGAGCTGCGGGAAATCGAGCAGCTCGGCGAGCGAGACGCCGGGGATGAGGACGGCCAGGGCGCCGAGCTCGAGCACGCTGGCGGGGGCGGTGCGGGTGCGCTTGGGGACCGCGGTGAGGAGGAAACCGGCGGCGAACGCCAGCAGGAAGCTCTGCATCTGGGTGACGGCGTGGAAGCTCGCGAGGTAGCGAGTCAAGAGACCGGTGCCGTACAGAATCCAGTGCAGGACGCCGCCCGCGCCCAGGAGAAAGGCCATCGGGAAGAACAGGCGGAAGGGCTCGGCGCGGAGATCGACGGTGGCGGGTTTCGAGACGGACATGGGGCTCCCTGGTCACATCGAGGGCAAACGCGGGGCCGCGCCTGCTGCGCCAGCGAAGGCGTCACGCGCCCATGACGGCGCGCGCGAAATCGAGGCCGGTCAGCACGCCCGTCACGCGGCGATCCTCGATGACGAGGACGCGCCGAGCCCGCGTCGCATGGGCGTGCGCGGCGGCGCGGTAGAGCGGCGTCGCGGCGTGCAGGCACAACATCGCGTAGCTCATGGTGTCCTGCAGCGGCGTCGTCGCCGGCCGATCGCGGGAGAGCAGCGCCTCGAACTGGCTGAACATCCCGACGGGCCAGTGCTCCTCGTCGACGACGACGATGCCGCTGACGTGAGCGGCCGAGAGCCGATCGATCGCCTGCGACAGCTGCGCGGCGACGGGGATCGTGTAGGGCGCGTGCGCGACCAAGCTGCCGATCGGCGTCGCCACCCGCTTGTCGCGGATCGCGACGAGGACCTCCTTGGTGCTGAAGACGCCGGTCAGCTCGCCGCCGTCCGCCACGAAGACGCGATGGATGCGCTGTTTGACCATCGTGCGCGCGGCGGTCACGACCGGCGCGTCGGACGGCAGCGTCACGACCTCGTGGTGCAACTTGTCCGCGGCCGTGGCCGGCGACCACGACAGGGCCGAGGTCCCGTCGAGCGGGTCCGAAGGCCGCCGTCCCAGCCGGATCAGGTCGGTGCGCGACAGCACACCGATCGCGCGGCCGCCCGGCTCCACCACCGGCACGCACGAGACACCGCGCTCCGAGAGCACCCGGTAGACGCTCTCCAGCGTCGTGTCGGCCGTCACCGAGAACACGGGTTTCATCATGTACGTCGACACGGGCATTGCGAAGTGCGTCATTGAAAACCTTTCAGGCAGTCGGCTCGCGAATCAGGAATGGTGGGAGCCCCCGCCGTCTCGTGCCGGCCGCGCCGGCCGTCCGTGCGGGGCGTCCGTGCGGGGCGTCCGTGCGGAGCGTCCGTGCGGAGCGTCCGTGCGGCTCACCCCGCCGCCGCGAGGGCGCGCGCGAAATCGAGCCCCGTCAGCACGCCGCGGAGCTTGCGATCGTCCATCACGAAGACCCGGCGGGTGCGCGTCTCGTAGGCGTGAGCCGCGGCGCGGAACACCGGTGTCTTGGCGTTCTGGTGGAGCATCGCGTAGCTCATGACCGCCTCCACCTCCGTGTTGCCCGGCAGGTTGCGCGCCCACAGCGCCTCGGTCTTCGTGAACACGCCGACCGGGTGCTCGTCCTCGTCGATCACGCCCAGGCCGGTCACGTGCGCCCGGTCGAGCCGCGCCGTCGCCTCGGACAGCGGCGCGAACATGGAGATGGTCTCGACCGGCGAGGTCATGAAGGCCTCGATCGGCGTCCCGATCCGCTTCTCGCGCAGCGCGACGAGCACCTCTTCGGTGCTGAAGACTCCGATGATGCGGCCCTCTTCCTCGACGAACACGCGATGGATGCGTTGCTCCGCCAGCAGGCCTGCCGCGGTGGTCGCGGGGGTGTCGGCGCGCACGGTGGTGATGCCCTCGTGCATGTGCTGCCCGACGAGGTCTGCCGGGAGATCGAGCAGCCGCACGCCGGCGAGGGAGGCGGGCTCGAGCCGGCCCACCCGCAACAGGTCCGTATCGGAGAGCACGCCAACGGCGCGTCCGTCCGCCGTGACGACGGGCACCGACGAGATGCGCCGCTCGACCAGGATCCGGTGCGCCGCGTCGAGGGTCGTCTGCGGCGTGACCGAAACGACCGGGCTGTTCATGAGCAGGGAGACCGACATCGGAGAGAGCGTCATGGTTGGCCCCTTCGCAAAAGGCTCGCCAGAACCAGGCTCGCGCAGTCTCGGCGCGACGCCCGCGCGCAACGCCCGCGCAGAGCCGCAAGGGGCGCGCGGAACGCACCCGTTGCGTTGCGATCGGATCGCGCCGGGAGCCGTGGCAGAGGGCTGCGCGGCGCCGGCGGTCGGCGCTTGGCCGCGGCGCGTCTTCGCCGTCTTCGCTGGATGGCCCCTTCTGGATGTGAGACTACCGAGCCATGAGCAAGACGTCCGTCCGGGCCCTGATCGTCGACGACGAGCCCGCCGCCCGCGCTGCCACGAGGCAGCTCCTTCTGGCCGAAGGTTACGCGGTCGACGAGGCCGAGCACGGCGCGGAGGCGCTCGAGCGGCTGGGCGAGGTCCCGCCCGACGTCGTGATCACCGACCTCGACATGCCCGTCATGAACGGCATGCAGCTCATCCGCGAGCTGCGCCAGCGCGACCATGCCCTGCCGATCATCGTGGTGACGTCCGCCACCGAGATCCGCTCCGCCGTCGCCGCCATGGCCGCGGGAGCCTCGGACTACATCACCAAGCCCGTCGACTTCGACGAGCTCCTCCTCGCGGCCCGGCGCGCCGTCGAGAACCGCGACGTCCGCATCGAGAACGAGAACCTCCGCCGCCAGGTCCGGGAGAAGCACGGCGAGGGCATCCAGGGCCTGCTCGGGATGAGCCCGGCCATGCAGAAGGTCTATCGCCTCGCCCGCCAGGTCGCGCCGGCGCGGGCGACCGTGCTCATCACCGGCGAGAGCGGCACCGGAAAGGGCGAGTTCGCCCGCGCCATCCACGCGCTGAGCACGCGCAAGGACCAGCCGTTCATCGCCGTCCAATGCGCGGCGCTCGCCGAGACGCTGCTCGAGAGCGAGCTCTTCGGCCACGAGAAAGGCTCGTTCACCGGGGCGGTGAATCGCAAGATCGGCAAGTTCGAACAGGCCCATCAGGGATCGCTGTTCCTCGATGAAGTCGGC
>Ga0163144_10029034_pt1 | contig 10636 bp, 6 predicted proteins | sample OliLak19BULKMAT1_FD_123175 | JGI IMG/M metagenome (GOLD analysis project Ga0163144, IMG submission 123175) | Freshwater microbial mat bacterial communities from Lake Vanda, McMurdo Dry Valleys, Antarctica - Oligotrophic Lake LV.19.BULKMAT1 | ecosystem: Environmental > Aquatic > Freshwater > Lake...
TTCATAATCCATGGTTTCGGCCTTCAGCGTGGAACACAAGCGCCGTTCGTGGAAGGAGAAATCCGTTCCATCGAACCGCAAAATCCTGATTGGCACTAGACTTGCGCGCGCAGCTCACCCCAGATACTGCTGGTATCTACCCGAACGCCATGCCACAGATAGAACGCCTCCGCCGCCTGTTCGATCAGCATGCCAAGGCCATCAACCGCCGTGCATTCAATTTCGCAGGCCCAGCGTAAGAACGGGATTGCAGCTTTGCCGTAGCTTAGGTCATAGGCCATGCCGGAGGCGCTGAGCAGCGTTTCGGGAAGGCTAAATTCTAATTCGTGATAGCCGGCACCGCTCGCGTTAATCAGTAAAGCAAACGTCGGTAGATCGGCAAGTTCACTCAAGCTGTGCGCCACTACAGGTGTGGTGCAGGACCAGCGCGCTGCCAGTTCGCTGGCCTTTTCGATGCTGCGATTGGCAATGTGCAGCTGTGCTATTTCAGCATCAAGCAATGCAGGCACCAATCCGCTGGCTGCGCCGCCTGCGCCGACCATAAGCACGCGTGCGGCTTTGAGTTCGAAATGATGGCGATGCGTAATATCGCGAACGAAGCCAATGCCATCCGTGTTATCGCCCCGCCAGCCAGAGCCGCTGCGAATGAGCGTGTTGACCGCGCAGGCCGCTTTTGCGTGCGGGCTCAGTTCGCTGCAAAGTGCCAGCACAGTCTGTTTGTGCGGCATCGTTAGGTTAAAACCGCGCGCACCCTGTTGATGCGAATGGCTCAGAAACGCGGCTAAATCTGCTGGGGTAATCTCCAGCGCTCGGTAGTTCAGCGCAATGCCGCAGGCCTCGGCAAATTGAGCGTGAATGCGCGGGCTGAGCGAGTGCGCAATCGGCATCCCTAAAACCGCAAAATCAATGCGCTCTAGCGAATTTGAAGCAATGGTAGCGTCAGCCTGCATAGCGGCTAGTTAACCAGCGTGCCAAGCTCCGCGCCAAACATGAGCTTTCTAAGCTCGCCAGGTGCGGTCATGTTGTAGATGCGAATCGGCATTTTGTAATCGCGGCACAGCGCGATTGCAGTAGCGTCCATGACCGCGAGCTTTTTGTTAAGCACCTCATCGAAGCTGACGTGCGCGTATTTAGTGGCGGTGGGGTCAAGCTTTGGATCAGCGGTGTACAGTCCATCGACTTTGGTGGCCTTGAGCAATAGCTCAGCGCCCATTTCGACAGCGCGTAAAGCGGCTGCGGAGTCGGTAGTAAAAAACGGATTGCCGGTGCCGGCTGCGAAAATCACGATGCGGTTTTTTTCCAAATGTCGCAGCGCTCGGCGGCGAATGTAGTCTTCGCACACCTCATTGATTTTAAGCGCGCTCATCACCCGGGCGTCGCCGCCCTGTTTCTCTAATGCATCTTGCAGCGCCAAAGAATTCATGACGGTGGCCAGCATGCCCATGTGATCTGCGGTGGCGCGATCAATACCGCTTTTGGCAAGGCCCGCTCCGCGAAATATATTGCCGCCGCCAATCACCACGCCTATTTGAATATCAAGTTCGGCGATGTTGATAATTTCGCTGGCTAGGCCTTGCAGAATGAGCGGGTCGATACCGTAATCTTCGCGGCCCATCAGCGCTTCACCGCTCAGCTTCAACAATATTCTTTTGAAAACGGGTTTGCTCATACTAAGTGCTCCAGTAGTTCTTGTTTAATTTTTGCGGCTTTGCAATACGGGCAAAAAAAACCCGCTTTGCAGCGGGTTCTTTAGGAAGCTAGTCTTTCTTACTGGCTTGAACTTGCGCCATGACTTCAGCGGCAAAGTCCTCTTGTTTCTTTTCGATGCCTTCGCCAACGGCGAAGCGAACAAAGTTGACTACGCTGGCTTTTGCCTGCTTAACCAGTGCGTCAACCGTAGCATTACCATCGCCGGTTGGGCCCGAATAGACCTGCCCAAGCAGCGTTTGATCGCCCAGGGTTTTGCGGATTTTGCCAACGACCATCTTTTCGATAATTTCAGCAGGCTTGCCGGAATCTTTAGCTTGGTCGATGGCGATTTGTTTTTCGCGCTCGTAGGCTTCAGCAGGCACCTGATCCATCGATAAGTAAGAAGGCGTCATGGCGGCCACGTGCATCGCAATGCCGCGTGCAAATTCAGCGTCGCCGCCGTTTAGATTAACCACAACGCCAATGCGCGTGCCGTGCAAATAGGTGCCGATCGTCTGGCCTTCTACTATCACTGCTCTACGAATTTGGATGTTCTCGCCAATTTTTGAAACTAACGCCTGGCGGCGAATCTCGACCGTTTCAGCGTCAATCATGAGCGCTTTGATCGCGTCGATGTCAGCTGTTTTAGCTTCCAAAGCCGCTTTGGCAACCTGATCGGTAAACAGTACGAAATTTTCGTCTTTCGCGACGAAATCCGTTTCGCAGTTTAATTCAACCATGACGGCGGTGGTGGCGTTGCCGGCGTAGGCAATGCGGCCTTCGGCCGTCACGCGGCTAGATTTTTTGTCAGCTTTCGCTAAACCCTGAGTGCGCAACCAGTCAATGGATGCTTCTAAGTCGCCGTTGTTTTGCACCAGCGCTTTTTTACATTCCATCATTCCAGCGCCGGAACGCTCACGCAGTTCTTTTACAGCTGAGGCGGTAATTTCCATCACTACTCCCGATTTGATAGAAAAAGCGGCTTACGCCGCCTTTAAGTTAAAATGGCTGCTGCGCACGCGTGAGCAGCAACCAGCATTTATTACTTTAAGCGTCGCTGCTGGCTTCAGCTGCTGGCGCTGCTGATGCTGCCGGAGCTGCAATCGCAGCCGCCGGTGCCGTAACTGCGGCAGCCGCCGGTGCAGGACGCGCACCGCGCGGTGCGCCACTTGGACCGCCTGGGCCACCGCGTCCGCGATCGCCACCTGGACCGCCGCGATCACCAGGACCACCACCTGGGCGGCGTGGTGCTGGTTTACGATCACGATCACGATCTTGCGGGGCAGGGCGGCGCGCTGGGCGGCTGTCTTGTGGCTTTTCGATGGGATTGCCGTCGGCGTCCACTTCCAAAAACTCGTCTGAGCTGCTAGCGGCGGAAATCGGGGCAGCGGCTTTGCCTTCCAACACCGCATCTGCTGCGGCGCGGCAGTAAAGCTGGATAGCGCGAATAGCGTCGTCGTTGCCTGGAATCATGTAGTCAACGTGCTTAGGACTGTTGTTAGTATCAACAATGCCGATCACTGGAATGCCAAGTGCTTTGGCTTCTTTAATGGCAATTTCTTCGTGGCCAACGTCAATTACAAACATAGCATCAGGCAGTCCGTTCATATTCTTGATGCCGCCTAGACTTTCTTCCAGCTTTTCTAGCTCGCGCTTCATAGAAAGCTGTTCGTGCTTGACTAATTTCTCAAACGAGCCGTTCGCTAAGCCTGCTTCGAGTTCTTTCAAACGCGAGATCGACTGCTTGACCGTTTTGAAGTTGGTCAGCATGCCACCGAGCCAGCGCTTCGCCACGAATGGCATGCCGCAGCGGGCTGCTTCTTCACGCACCGTTTCTTGGGCAGCGCGCTTGGTGCCGACAAACAAAACGCTAGCACGGCGTTGTGCCATGTGGGTGATGTAAGCCATCGCGTCGTTGAATAGCGGCAGGGTTTTTTCTAAGTTAACAATGTGGATTTTGCCACGTGCACCGAAAATGTACGGTGACATTTTTGGATTCCAGTAACAGGTTTGGTGTCCAAAGTGGACGCCGGCTTCGAGCATTTGTCGCATAGTGACGACTGGCATGGGGATCTCTCCTAATTGATCCGGTGGAGCATTCGCTCCGGGGTTAGTCCTCCACAGTTTGGCGTGTTAACGTAGCCGCGAACTCTTCAATGAGACCCGCGCGGCCCAAATTTGTGTGTGAATTTACCTGCCGCAGGTGTTGCGACAGGCGCGCGAAGTTTACGGGCGAGCCTTAAAGCAAGCAATAAAAAAGCCGCACTCGGTGATTTAAGTGCGGCTTTCTAGTGCTGGACTTCAGCGCTGACTCAGTTTCAGCGCGCTGATTGCTAAGCCATCAACTTAAGCTTCTGGCTGAGTGATAACAGGCTCTGCGGCTTTTGCCGGTGCTATCGGCGCAGAAATAGGCTCAACTTTCGGCTCAGTTGTCAACTCAGTTTTAGCTTTTGGCGCAGGTGCGTCAAACAGCGCAGCTTGTTCTGGCACGGCATAAGGTGCTTCAACCTGGGGCTTAGGTGCAGCTATTGGCTTAACTATCGGCTCCACTGTGGGCTCAACTTTGGGCTCCACAATGGGCTCAACTTTGGGCTCCACAATGGGCTCAACTTTGGGCAGCGCTTTCACTTCTGGCGCAGCGGCGGCTGCAACGCGCATAAAATCACCAAACGCCAAGCCACCGGCAATTGCTGCGGCGAGCGGCCTCGGCTCGGGCACGTGCGGCCTTTCGCCAGTCCATTCGCCCTGCCAGGGCTTTTTAGGCCCTGATTTGGCTGGATCCGGCTTTTCAACGGGCGCTGGGGTTTTTATAGGCTCAGCTTGATCTGTGACGATCACCGCATCCGCTAACTGCGCAAGAGGCGCCGGCTCTTTTACAGCAGGCTTTACCCGTACTTGCACTGGCGGTTCAACTTTAGCCGACGCTTCAGCCGCATCTGCCGGCTCCGAACTCGTTTCCTTATTTTCGTTCTTTGGCTCTTGTTTATGCTCGCGCTTAGCTCGCTCGGGTCGGCCGCGCTCATGATGCGCGCGCGCGCTACGAGGCTGTGGCGGCGGATCACCGTCGCTGCTCTGGGATTCTAGAACTTCAGCTGGCGCGTTTAGGGCTTCCAACACATCAGGTAAATCTGCAATCACCTCTGCAACAGCAACGTCCGCCGTGGCAATTAAAGTAGCGGCCGGTTGCGGCGATCTAGGCGGGCGAGGATTGCGGATCGGCTTTGCTTGCGCAATAGCAGGCGCCTGGATATCGCTTGGGGCGCTACTATCTTCGTAGTCGGCGTCCTCGTCATCTGCGTCCGAATCGGCGCTTTCGGTATAGGCACCTATCGCATTCGGATTTGCATCGCGATCCCGTCGGTTGCCGCGCCCGCGTCGGCGGCGTTTGCGTTTGCGGTCAGTGCCAGCTGCGCCTGTTGCGGAACTGCTTTCAGCATCTTCACTATCGCCTGCTTCGGCCATGGACGCGAGCAATTGAAAACTAGCGTCACTTGCCGCCCCATCGTTAGAGCCTGTTTCGTTTGCAGCAGCCGAGTTTGGCCCGGCCGAGTTTGGACCAGCTAGGGCAACCGAAGCCAACAAGATTGCCGCTGGGTCAACTAGCGCATTCTGGTTTTGGGCGTCTCTGCGGTTTCTGCCTTGACCTCGTGGCTGATCGCCCTGCGCTGGTGCCTTGCCTTGAGGTTGTCCGCCCGTCTGCTTTTGAGCCGATTGAGGCTGTTGCTTGGCGTCTTGCTGCTTTTGATTTTGCTGCTTTTGGTTTTGATTTGGATTTTGCGCCTGAACTTGCCGCTGCTGCTCAGGTTTTGCCGAATCTTGGCGCTTTGCATCTAAGTTTTCAGGCTTTTCACGGCGCTGATCGCGTTGATTCTGTGCCGATTGACCCTTTTGCTCCTGCTTACCGCGCTGGCCTCGATCTTGCCCTTGCGATGGCCCGGAGTTATTCCCTGATCCATTTTTTGGCCGTGCATGCGCCAATCCAGATTTATCTTGGTGGCGCTGTTTGCTTGGCTCAACGATTTGACCGCTTGCCGCTGCGGCAATTGCTGCGGCAGATTTAGGCCGCTTGAACCAGCCGACAATGCGCGCAAAAACGCTGAGACTTGCAACCGGCGCTTCACGCTCAATGGGCGCAGGTGCGCGCTGGGTTGGTGCGGGCGTCGCAGGCGTTATGCCTGAAACCGCAGGCTGCTCGCCGCCGGAAAACTCAGCGCCAGCAGCGGCCGGGGTCAACAGCGTTTCAGGCTTTTTCACACGCTTGTAGCTCGGCGTAGCGTCGTCCTCAGAGCGTTTGATGCGTTCAACCGAGTATTCTGGGGTTTCCATGTGCTGATTGGCTAAAACTAGCAGCGGCACCTGATGGCGCGCCTCAATACCGGCAATCGCATTGCGCTTTTCATTCAACAGAAAATTGCAAACTTCTGGCGGTGCTTGGATCAAAACTTGATTTGCGTCCGCTTTGATCGCCTGTTCCTCGGCGAGCCGCAAAATAGCCAGCGCAAGCGACTCAACGCCGCGAATAAAGCCCTGACCACCACAGCGCGGGCAGCACATTTCATGCGCTTCACTCAGGGCAGGGCGCAAGCGCTGACGTGAGAGTTCAAGCAGGCCAAAGCGCGAGATTTTGCCAATTTGAATGCGGGCGCGATCCATTTTCAACGCTTCGCGCATTTTTTCTTCGATTTGGCGCTGGTGACTGCCGCTTTCCATATCGATAAAATCGATGACTACTAGGCCGCCAACGTCGCGCACGCGAAGCTGGCGGGCAATTTCTTCGGCGGCTTCTAGATTGGTGTTGAACGCCGTTTCTTCGATGTCTGAGCCTTTGGTGGCGCGTGCGGAGTTAATATCGACCGCCGTTAGCGCTTCGGTTTTATCGATAACCATCGATCCGCCTGAGGGTAGCCGCACGGTGCGCGAGTACGCCTGTTCGATCTGCGATTCAATCTGAAAGCGCGTGAACAGCGGTGTGGCTTCGTTGTAATGCTTGAGCTTGCGCAAATTACCCGGCATTACTTGCGAGGTAAAATCGCGCGCTTCATTAAACGTTGCTTCGTCGTCAATCAAAACTTCGGATACGTCGCTACGCAAATAATCCCGCAGTGCGCGAATCAGTAACTTGGATTCTTGGTAAATTAAAAAGCAGCCCTTCTTTTCTTTGTTGGCGTCTGAAATGGCAACCCAGAGTTTGACCAAATAGTCTAAATCCCACTGCAATTCTTCCAATTCGCGCCCCATGCCGGCTGTGCGAACGATCATTCCCATGCCATCAGGTAATACCAGCTGGTCAAGCTGTTCTTTCAAATTTGAGCGTTCTTCGCCCTCAATCCGCCTGGAAACCCCGCCCGCACTTGGGCTGTTTGGCATCAAAACCAGATAACGACCGGCTAAGCTGACAAAAGTTGTTAACGCTGCGCCTTTATTGCCGCGCTCTTCTTTGTCAATTTGTACAACGATTTCTTGGCCTTCTTTCAACAATTCCCGGATCGAATTTTTATTGAGTGAAGTATTGGGTTGGAAATATTCTCTGGATATTTCTTTAAGCGGTAAAAAACCGTTTTTCTCGCATCCGTAATCTACAAAACAGGCTTCTAAGCTGGGTTCAACGCGGGTAATTCGGGCTTTATAGATATTGGATTTCTTTTGGCCTTTTTCGGGTACTTCAACATCTAAATCGTACAGCTTTTGACCTTCTATGGTCGCGACCCGAATTTCTTCTGCTTGGGTCGCATTTATTAAAATACGCTTCATTTTTATTTTCCTTGACGCCAAAACTGACGCTGTATTCGGCCTTCCGGGCAATTCAAATACAGACAACCCCGCATAACTACGGAGCGCAGCACAGCACACTATTTTTGGGTTCGGTCTAGCTCTTCGCTACACTGGCGAGCCTGCAAGGCACTTACGGCTCGTAAAAACGAGCGCGCCGGTTGAAATAAGCCCCGAACCGGTTAAGTGTAGCAAATTCGCGGGGTAGTTTTCGACTCGCCATTTTCAAGCAGTCATAGCAAAGCGCCGCAATTGCGCTTTTTTTAGCGCAGGAGCAATCAGTGAACGAAAAACCGAAAAAAAGCGGCTACGCAGCGCTCAAACAACTCGCGAAAGCGCCGATTAGGCCGGCGGCTGACGCTTTTTCGAGTAAGCGAAAATCCGCTCTGGAAGCTGATAAGAAGCCAGCAAACAGAACTGGATCGAAATCACGCGTTCGCGCGCCACATGACGCGGCTAGGAATGCGGGCTTTAAATCCACCGAAGCTAGCGTAGGTTTGCGCGCTAAACCTGTGCACCGTGAGGAATATGTCATCGAGCCTAATCCGCCGGGTATCCAAATGGGCGTGCAGCGGCTGGTCATTGATGAATCCGCCGAAGATCAGCGCATTGATAACTATTTGTTGCGCGTACTAAAAGGCGTGCCGCGCAGTTTGGTTTATCGAATTTTGCGCAGCGGCGAAGTTCGGATCAATAGCGGGCGCGCAAAACCCGAGCAGCGCGTTCACAGCGGCGATATCGTTCGCGTGCCGCCGATTCGCATAGGTGAGTCTGTGGCGAAAGCGCCGGAGCAGGAAAAAATCGACTGGCTGCGTACTCAAATCCTGGCGGATGAGCGCGATATGCTGGTGTTGAACAAACCATCCGGGCTGGCAAGCCACGGCGGCAGCGGCATTTCATTTGGCGCCATTGAAGCGATGCGGGTATTGTTTCCGAACGATTCGCTGGAGCTTGCGCACCGCTTGGATCGCGATACTTCCGGGCTTTTGCTGATTGCGCGTAAACGCACGGCTTTGTTGAAGCTGCAAAACTTAATGCGCGCGGGTGAAATGCGTAAAACCTATTTGGCGCTTGCGTTAGGCATTCCTGAAAAAGATCGCTTTGACGTGCGACTGTCATTGAAAAAATTCGATTTGGCGGGCGGCGAACGCGTTGTCAAAGTGGATGAGAATGGCAAGCCTTCCTTGACCTATTTTAAAGTCATCGAACGTTTTCCAGCGGCAAATGCCTGTTTGCTGGAAGTCATGCTCGGCACCGGGCGGACGCATCAAATTCGCGTTCATGCGCAATCTTACGGCCTGCCGCTAGCGGGCGATGAAAAGTACCACCAGGGCGTCGATCACAAAGCGCTGGCAAAATTTGGCTTAAAGCGGCTGTTCCTGCATGCGCACGCGCTGCGCTGGCGTGAAGAAGGCGTTGAACGAACCTTCAAGGCCGAACTGCCACCAGATCTGCTGGCGGTTTTAAAGGCGCTGCGGGAGGCGGGTTAACGGTTAGGCGTTTGCGGCCGACGCGCTATGTTTTGAACGCTGAGTTTTGCTAGCGATCGCAGTGAGCGCAATTTGCGAACAAATCGCCCGAAGTTTAATCCGCCAACATGGCACGCATCGCCGCCAAATGGCTTTGTGCAAGCTGCTTTTGACGATCAAGCGGATCAACCACTGGCGCGCCGAATTTTGCGTCCAGCACGTGCGGCGGCAGCTCGGCAAGAAAGCGTGAAGGTTCGCAGCTTTCCGACTCCCCGTAGCGGCTGCGGTGCAGCGGATAGCTGAGCGTTAGCTCGTGCTTGGCACGGGTAATGCCGACATATAGCAGGCGGCGCTCTTCTTCAATTCGGCCTTCGGCAATCGCCGCTTCGTGCGGAAAAGTGCCGTCATCGACGCCAATGATGTACACCTTGTCAAACTCCAAACCTTTGGCGGAATGCAGCGTCATTAGCCGCACGGCGTTTTCGTTTTTGTCTTCTTTACCGCTCAGCGATATCTGCATCAGCACCGCGTTTAGCGCTTCAATGCCTCGACCTTTAGCGAAATTTTTCATCCAGCCGATAAAATCATCCAGCAGCTCTTTCCGGCGCTCGAACAGCGAGGCATCTTTATTACTCAGCTTGAGCCACTCTAAATAGCCCGATTCACGCACCAGCATCTGCGCAATTTCGCCTGGGCTGGCGGTGTTGGCGCTTTGCAATAAGCGGTTGTGCAGCGCGTAAAAGTCCTTTAACGATGCGGCTGCGCGCGGCTGCAAAACTTGCGTCAGCTGGCTAAGCCCGCAGGCTTGCAGTAATGAAACGCGGGCAATTCGCGCGGTTTGCGCCAGCTTGTCCAAACTGGTGTCGCCAATTTCGCGTTTAGGCGCGCGGATGGCGCGCACAAACGCGACGTCGTCCGAGGCGTTGCACAGCAGCCGCAAATGCGCCAGCAAATCGCGAATTTCTTGGCGGTCAAACAGGCTGTTGCCGCCACTGATTTGATACGGCACGTTGAGCGCTCTGAATGCCAGTTCCAGCGCGCGGCTGGAAAAATTACCCCGATACAGCACCGCAAAATCGTGATATTGCAGCCGCTCCAGCAGATGCGTGTTGGCAATATCACCGGCGACAAATTCGGCTTCCGCGGCGTCGCTCGCGAAGGTTTTCACGCGAATCGCATCGCCATAGCGCGCTTCGCTCCACAGCTTTTTCTCAAACAAATGCGGGTTGTGCGCAATCAGCGCGTTAGCAGCTTCCAAAATTCGCCCGCTGCATCGGTAGTTTTGTTCGAGCTTGATGACGTGCAAATTCGGGTAGCGTATTTTTAACTCGTTCAAATTTTCCGGATTAGCGCCGCGCCACGCGTAGATCGACTGGTCGTCATCACCTACCGCTGTAAAGGCACCGCGCGGCCCGCTCAGCAGCGTCATCAGCTCAAACTGGGCGGCGTTGGTGTCTTGATATTCATCAATGAGCAAATAGCGCAGCTTGGTTTGCCAGCGCAGGGCAAGCTCCGCGTGGCTCTGTAAAAGCCTTACCGGGCGCGCGATTAAGTCATCAAAATCCAGCGCTGACAGCATCGCTAAACGCTGCTCATAAGCACTGTAGAGTTTCGCGGTTTCGAGCTCTCGTGGGCTGCGCGCTAGGTTCATTAACATCTCTGGCGTTTGCAGCGCGTTTTTCGCGCGCGAAATCAAGGACTGGTACAAA
>Ga0163144_10029035_pt1 | contig 10636 bp, 10 predicted proteins | sample OliLak19BULKMAT1_FD_123175 | JGI IMG/M metagenome (GOLD analysis project Ga0163144, IMG submission 123175) | Freshwater microbial mat bacterial communities from Lake Vanda, McMurdo Dry Valleys, Antarctica - Oligotrophic Lake LV.19.BULKMAT1 | ecosystem: Environmental > Aquatic > Freshwater >...
AGGCCGAGGGGACGGTATGAAACGCGCAACAACTGGCGTTGTAGCTGCCGGCCTGACGCTTTTCGCTGCAGCCCCGACGCGGGCGGAATGCCTTGGGCCGACCTGCTACGAAGGGTTGGCGGCCTTAATCTTGGGGGTCGTCGGCTATGGGTTTCTGGCGCTGTTGATCCTGATCCTGCTCGCCCGCGTCAAATGGCGTAAGGCGGGAGGAGTTTTGCTGGCCGCAGTGGTGGCGTTGGCAGTCGGCGTGCCGCTGCTGACGCAGGGGTGGCAAGCCTGGAAGCTTCTTAGGATGCAAAGCCGCGAGGTTGTGGGCAGTCCGCCAGCAATAACCGAGCGCGTGCCACTGATGATCGTCTTTGACAGCGACTGCTATAACGACCTGTGCGCGGCGGTGGTCCGGGGTCGGGGCCGTCCGGGTGTCTATGTGGTGCGGGACGAAGCCCTGCGCGGGCTGGATCTGACGCAGCCGCTTCTGTTGGCCGATTTGGCCTTGGAGCAGTGGGCCGAGGTACCGGGACAGGACAGGCCTCCCAGGACCCGCCTGCTTTCCCCCGATCAGCGCAAGGTTGCGGCGGAAAGGATCGACTATGTGATCATCGTCGCGCAAGGCGTTTCCCGGTCTGATCCCGGTGCCATCGAAGCGGCCATTCCGGGCATCGGCGAGGGCGACCTGCTGCGCTTTGCGATGGCGCCGCTTGATCCGGCAGGGGGGGTGGTGTCATTGCCCGGTTTGCGCTTTGATCTGCTGGATATCTCGCTTGCTGGTCGGGTACTTGCGCTGCCGCTGATCCCTTACAACTGGCATTATGCGACGAACTCTACGGTGGGGGAGGATGTCGCAGCGCAGGCGCTTTGTCCCACCGCGGATGGCAAGGGTGAAGAGATATGCCGCAACTGGTTGCCGTGGTAAGTGCGGGATGCATGAAGGTCAGGCAAAATTCGCCATTGCCCTTGGCCCGGCTTTGCCGATAGAGTTTGCATAGGGCAGTCTGATTGCCCCAAGAATTCTCTGAGATGCAGGACCCGGCGCCCCATGCGTGCTGCCTTCATCACAGGCGGATCGGCCGCGAGGCTGTTGGATTTTCTCGCCAAGTCCTTGACGATGCGGGATTTTATAGGTGGGTGGTTGCAAGATCACCCGTAGTGTAACGCGATGACGTGTGCGACATTGGCAAAGCGACGCGAGGGGTGCCCTCCGGGCACGACCCGCAGCTTTGACCGTCCCACTTTCGCCCGAACAAGTCGCCCTTATCCTGTCAGTCATCCACCGGGGGCCTCCCTGGCTGATGGCATTGGCAGGCCGGGTGCATTGGAACATCATGGCCAAAAAAATGCTGATCGACGCCACCCATACCGAGGAAACTCGGGTTGTGGTGGTGGACGGAAACAAGGTTGAAGAGTTCGACTTTGAAACCCTGAACAAACGCCAACTTGCCGGAAACATCTATCTTGCCAAGGTGACACGGGTCGAACCGTCGTTGCAGGCGGCCTTTGTGGAGTACGGCGGCAACCGGCACGGATTTCTGGCCTTTGCCGAGATTCACCCGGACTATTACCAGATTCCCGTCGCCGACCGGCAGGCGCTGATCGAGGAAGAGCGCGCGATGGCGCGCGCCGAAGAAGACGAGGACAACCGCCGGGAGCGGCGTCGCCCGCGCCCGCAGCCCAGGGCCGAGGCTGCGCCGACCGCAGATGCCGTCGCCACCGGTCCTTCCGGCATGGATGTGGTCGACCTCGATGAGGATGACGCCGAAAGCGACGCATCTTCGGCTGCGCAGGACGATGATCCGGTAAATGCCTCTGACCCGGTACAGACCCACGATCACGATCACGATAGCGATCACGACCATGACCACGATACTGAAGCCGGAGAGGGCGCAGCTCAGTCGGACGATCCCGATGCCGGTGAGCGCCCATACCGCGCGATGGACCATGCCTCCGAGACCGATGACGAAATCGAATCCATCGCCGAAGAGGACTTGGCCGAGGAAATCGCCGCCCCCCGTCGCACGTCACGGGCCCGGCGATACAAGATCCAGGAAGTGGTCAAGGTGCGCCAGATCCTGCTGGTGCAGGTGGTCAAGGAAGAGCGTGGCAACAAGGGCGCCGCGCTGACCACCTACCTCAGCCTTGCCGGACGCTACTGCGTGCTGATGCCGAACACGGCGCGGGGAGGCGGGATTTCCCGCAAGATCACCCAGGCTGCCGACCGCAAGAAGCTCAAGGAAATCGCCGGCGAGATCGACCTTCCAGAAGGCGCGGGTCTGATCATTCGCACGGCGGGCGCCAAGCGCACCAAGCCCGAGATCAAGCGCGACTATGAATATCTCATGCGGCTGTGGGAACAGATCCGCGAGCTCACTCTGAAATCCATCGCCCCGGCGAAGATCTATGAGGAAGGTGACCTGATCAAACGTTCAATCCGCGACCTTTACAGCCGCGAGATCGATGAGGTGATCGTCGAGGGCGAAGACGGCTACCGCACCGCAAAGGACTTCATGCGGATGATCATGCCCGCCCATGCGCGGCAAGTGGTGCGGCATGCCGACCCGATGCCGCTGTTCGCCAAGTATCAGGTGGAAAGCTATCTGGCCGGAATGTTCAACCCGGTCGTGCAGCTGAAATCCGGCGGTTACATCGTGATCGGGGTGACCGAGGCGCTGGTGGCGATCGACGTGAACTCTGGTCGGGCCACGAAAGAAGGGTCGATCGAGGAGACCGCGCTCAAGACCAACCTCGAAGCCTCGGATGAGGTGGCACGGCAGTTGCGCCTGCGCGATCTTGCCGGGCTGATCGTGATCGACTTCATCGACATGGAGGAACGGCGCAACAACGCCGCGGTCGAAAAGCGGCTCAAGGACAAGCTGAAGACCGACCGCGCCCGGATTCAGGTCGGCCGCATCTCGGGCTTTGGTCTGATGGAGATGAGCCGCCAGCGGCTGCGGCCGGGGATGCTGGAAAGCACCACCCAGCCCTGCCCGCATTGCCATGGCACCGGCCTGATCCGCAGCGACGACAGCATGGCCCTGCAGGTCCTGCGCGCGCTGGAGGAGGAGGGCACGCGGAAACGCTCGAAAGAGGTGCTCTTGAAAGCGCCGATTGGCATCGTGAACTATCTCATCAACCAGAAGCGCGAACACATTGCCCTAATCGAGGCGCGCTACGGCATGGCCGTGCGGATCGAAGCCGACCCGATGCTGGTCAGCCCGGACTATGTGATCGAAAAGTTCAAGACCGCCCTGCGCGTCGTGCGCGACACGGCGGCGATCTCGGGCCATGCCGGTCTGATGGGCGCGCCGGTCGCCGAAGATGATGATGACGATCTGATCGATGATCTGGTCGAGGAAGAAGAAATCGACGTCATCGAAGCCGAGCCGGTGGCCAAGCCCGCTGCAGCCGAAAGTGATGCCCCCGGCAAGAAAAAGCGGCGTCGGCGTCGGCGTCGGCGCGGGGGCGCCCGTGAGGGCGAAGCAGCCGAAAACGGCTTTGCGGCGGATGACGCCGCAGACGGCGACGATGAGGATGACGACAGCGGGGACGAGGCTGAAGTTGCTGCAGCCCCGGTCGCCGAAGGCACCAGGCCAAAGCGGACCCGCAAACCCCGTGCGCCTCGTGGTGGTGCGGCAGAAGTTGCGCCTGCCGAAGCCGAGAGTGTTGCAGTGCAGGCGGCAGAGCCAGAATTGGCAAAGCCTGCGCCTCGCAAACGGGCTCCGAAGCCAAAGCGAGCCGCCGAGGCTGCGGATGCTGGCGGAGAGCCGCCGGTCGGAGAGGGGGCCGCGCCGGTCGAGGTCGAGGCCAAGCCAAAACGCAGCCGCGCAAAGCCGAAAGCGGAAGTCGCCGCTGAAGTACAGGCCACCCCGGTGGCGGACCTGCCGAAGCTTGCTGCAGACCCGGGCCTGTTGCCGGACGCAAGGACCGTGGTGCCGGACCCGTCCGAAGCGGAAACGCCAGCCGCCGAGGATGATCCAACGAAGCCCAAGCGCAAGGGCTGGTGGTCGCTGGGTCGCTGACCGCGAAAGTCAGCCCTTGCGGATCAGATACAGGCTCACCGCGCCCTCAACCGTTGCGCCGAGGTAGGTATGCCCTGCCTCGGCGCAAAAATGCGGCAGGTCGATTGCGGCCATCGCATCGGTGGCACGGACGCACAGCACTTGACCCGGCTTCAACACCTCCAGCCGCTTGCGGGCCCGCAGGACGGGCAGTGGGCACAAAAGCCCCTCGCAATCGACGCTGTCATCCCAAGGTGTCATGCCGGGTAGCTAGCGGTTTGCCCCTGCGCCGGCAAGGTTACCGACGAACCACGCGGAAGTGACGGCTTGCCCGGTGACGCGGCCCGAAAGACCCGCTATCGCTGCCGCTTGGTCAGGGGGAAACATGTTCGGGATCGAAATCATAGATGCGGCCCTTGTGCCCGCGATGGCGGTGGCCTTGCTCGCCGGGGTGCTGTCGTTCCTGAGCCCTTGCGTCCTGCCGATCGTGCCGCCGTATCTGGCCTACATGAGCGGGATTTCGGTGGGCGAAATGCGGGCAGGGCGATCGGCTTTGCTCGCCGCGGTGTTCTTCGTTCTTGGCTTGTCGACCGTGTTCATGCTGCTGGGCTTTGCCGCGTCCGCTTTTGGCGCGTTCTTTCTGGGCAATGCCGATACGTTCGCGATGCTGGCGGGGATCGTGGTCATGGTCTTTGGCGCGCATTTCCTCGGCGTGATCCGTATCGGCTTTCTGTCGCGCGAGTTGCGGGTCGAGGCGGGCGAACAAGGCGGTTCGGCCTTTGGGGCCTACGTTCTTGGATTGGCTTTCGCTTTTGGATGGACGCCCTGCATCGGCCCGCAGCTTGGCGCGATCCTGTCCTTGGCGGCGCAGGAAGCCTCAGTCGTGCGGGGGACAACGCTGCTTGGCGTTTACGCCCTTGGTCTTGGCATCCCGTTCCTGCTGGTTGCCGCGTTCTTCCCGCGGATGGGCGGGGTGATGGCGTTCTTCAAGCGCCATACCGAGCGGATCGAGCGGACCATGGGGTTGCTTCTCTGGACGGTGGGCCTCTTGATGCTCACGGGGGGTTTTTCGCAGTTTTCCTACTGGCTGTTGGAGAACGTGCCGTTTCTGGCAACGTTGGGCTGAATTCCGCTTCGAAATTGCCCCATTGCCCCGCATAGTCGCCGGATGATCCGGGATGCCGCACAAAAGGTCTTCCGCCGGAGGGTGTTCTACATCCCCGGCTATGACCCTTTCCCACCGCGCCGTTACCGTGAGCTTTACCGCAAGGAAGGCCGCCTGCAGGCTGACATCAGCCGCTATGATCTGACGCTGACCGCCCGGCCGAGTGAACCGGATCGGCCCTATGGCTGGCGCGTCACCAGCCAGATTGGCAGCCCGGCGGAGGTGGAGGTTGAGGTGCTGGTTTGGTCCGACCTCGTTCAACACTCCATGCGGCGCGGGGTGGCGGGGACCTACGTGTTACTTCTCAAGACTGCATGGACCTATGGCGCGTCGGGGGCGCTGTGGCAGTTGTTGCTGCTGCGCAAGGGACCCATGATCGCAGCACTTTATCCGGCGGTCCTTTTGCTTGGGCAGGCCCTGCTGGCGCTGGGGCTGGGGGCGGTGGTTCTGTGGCTTGTGGCGGGGTTGCCTTGGGGTGGCGAATGGCTTTTGGCCGCCCTGCTGGTTTGGGCCGTGCTTGAGGGGTTTCGCCGCCTCGACCGGCGGCTTTTTGCCTATTACCTCCTCCACGACTATGCCTTTACGGCGGTAGCGGGCGGGGCCTATCCGCAGGTGCTGGAGTCGCGGCTGACAGCGTTTCGGGCCGAGGTCGCCGCGGCACTTGCGACCGGGGTTGATGAGGTGCTGCTGGTGGCGCATTCCTCGGGTGTGCATCTGGGGGTGTCGGTTCTTGCCGATCTGATCCGCGACGGTGTGCCGAAATCCGGACCCGCGCTTGGTTTCCTGTCTCTGGGTCAGGCGGTGCCGATGGCGTCGTTTCTGCCAAAGGCCGGGCGGCTGCGCGCCGACCTTGCCTATCTGTCCACTCGGCCCGAGGTGACCTGGGTCGATGTGACCGCACCCGGCGACGGCTGCTGCTTTGCGCTGTGTGATCCTGTTGCGGTGAGCGGGGTGGCCCCCGCAGGGCAGGTCTGGCCCCTGGTGATCTCTGCCGCGTTCAGCCAGACGCTCAGCTCCGCGCGCTGGCAGGAACTGAAGCGGCAGTATTTCCGTCTGCATTTCCAGTATCTTTGCGCCTTCGACAACCTGCGGGGCCGCCGCTTTGATTACGACTACTTTCGCATCACCGCCGGGCCGATGACCCTTGCCCAACGGTTCCGCGGCAAGCAGCCTTCATCCGGCCGGATCACAACCTCTCGCAGCCCGCATCGGGGCGTAGCGTGACGCTGCCGCCAAAGCCCGAAGCCCGGGCTGACAGGGTATCGCTTTGGGGGCACCTGCGCGCGTTCCGGCGCGACATCCTGTCGGCGCAACCGGCGCGGCTTTACCGGGCCTGGATGGCAGAGTTTCGCAGCCCGTTCTTTCGGAGCTACCTTTGCAACGACCCCGCCCTGGTGCGGCGCGTGCTGGATCAGAACCCCGAGGCCTTTCCGAAATCTGGCCGGGTGACAGCGGGGTTAAGGCCGCTTCTGGGGCGATCGGTCTTTGTGACCAATGGCGAGGAGTGGCTGCATCAGCGCCGGATCATCGACCCCGCGTTCGAAGGCGGGCGGCTCCGTGAGGTGTTCCCGGCGATCTGGGCGGCGGCTGAGGCTGCGGTCGCGCGAATGGAGGGGGGAGTGGTCGAGATCGAGCCTGCCGCTAGCCATGTGGCAGCAGACGTGATCTTTCGCACGCTCTTTTCGATCCCGATCGAGGACCGGTTGGCGCAGGCGGTCTTTCACGCCTTCCAAACCTATCAACGCAGCGCGCCGATCCTGAACCTTGCGGCCTTCCTGCCCCTGCCAGGCTGGTTCCCGCATTTTCACCGGCGGAGCACTTTGCGGTCCGCTGCGGAAATTCGCGGCCTCATCACGCGGCTGACGACCGACCGCGCCACGGCCATCGCGGCGGGGACGGCACCGTCCGACCTTGCGACCAAGATCATGACCACGCCGGACCCGGTGACCAGTCAGCCGTTCGCGACGGAAGAGATGGTCGATCAGGTGGCGATCTTCTTTCTGGCGGGGCATGAAACCAGCGCGTCGGCCCTTGGTTGGGCGCTGTACCTGCTGGCAACGCATCCCGAGGCGCAGGACAGGGTGGCCGCCGAAGCAGCCGGGCTTGAACCGGCCTTTGCCACACTGTCCACCCTGCGCTTCACCCGGGATGTGTTTCGCGAAACGCTGCGGCTTTATCCGCCGGTGCCGATGCTGGTGCGGGAAAGTCTTTCCGAGCAAGAGTTTCGCGGACGACGCGTGGCAAAGGGCGCGCAAGTGGTGATCAGTCCGTGGCATTTGCACCGGCACGAACGGATCTGGCAGAACCCGGATGGTTTCAACCCCGACCGCTGGACCACCGCCGAGACGAAGGACGCGTCGCGGGACGGCTACATGCCGTTCTCACGCGGTCCGCGCGTCTGCCCCGGGGCGGGTTTTGCGATGCTGGAGGGGACGCTTTTGTTGGCACATCTGCTGCGCAGCTTTCGGTTCGAGGCGATGCCCAATCGGGTACCAGTCCCGGTCGCACATCTGACGGTGCGGGCCAAGGATGGTATCTGGCTCCGGGTCAGTCCTCGGGCACCAGCCGGTCAGGAAAGCTCGATCCGGTAGCTTTCGATCACGGTATTGGCGAGAAGCTTGTCGCACATCGCCTTCACCTCGGCCTCGGCCTTGCCCTTGTCGGTCTGGGCAAGATCAAGCTCGATCACCTTGCCCTGCCGGACGCCAGTCACGCCCTGAAAACCCAGCGACCTCAGCGCATGGCGCACCGCCTCGCCCTGGGGGTCAAGGACGCCGGTCTTCAGCATGACGGTAACACGGGCTTTCATCGAGAACTCCGGGTAGGGCTTGCGCTCAGTTGATCAGGGTCGGCTTCAAGGCATGGGTCACATTGGAGGGCATGACGCCCAGCCGCCGCGCCAGTTCGCTGTAGACGTCATTCATCGGCATCGGATCCGGGATGGTGCCGTCGGGGCGTTCGGGTTGGCGCATGTCCCACAGACGGCAGTTGTCGGGGCTGATCTCATCCGCGACGATCAGGCGCATGAAGTCCCCCTCCCATACCCGGCCGACCTCGATCCGGAAGTCTGCAAGCCGGATGCCGACCCCCATCATGACGCCGGACATGAAGTCGTTGACCCGCAGCGCCAGCGCGATGATGTCGTCAAGATCCTGCTGGTTGGCCCAGCCGAAGGCGACGATATGCTCCTCGGCCACGAGGGGGGCATTCAGCCGCTCGTCCTTGAAGTAGTATTCGACGATCGGCCGGGGCAATTGCGTGCCCTCGGGAATGCCCAAGCGCGCGACCATCGGCCCTGCGGAAAAGTTTCGGACCACCACTTCCAGCGGAATGATCTCGACCATCCGCACCAGTTGTTCGCGCATGTTCAGGCGCCGGATGAAATGTGTCGGCACGCCGATCTGGTTCAGCCCGGTCATGAAGAATTCCGACAGGCGGTTGTTCAGCACGCCCTTGCCTTCCAGCGTGGCGGGGGCAGCGACTGTGGGGGCGCTGTCGTCCTTGAAATACTGGATCAGCGTGCCGGGTTCGGGGCCTTCGTAGAGGATCTTCGCCTTGCCTTCGTAGACCTTCTTGCGCCGTGCCATGCGTGCTCCGATGACGGGTCTCCGGTGGGACTGCGGGTCCCGTTGGAGTCTTCCCATGGCCTATAGTCCAAGGGGGCTGGGCTCGCAAGGCGCGTAAGACGGTCGGTATCGCGGCCAGATGGTCGGACGGACGACGTTCAAGGGGCTTGCGGCGCTTGCGACCGATGGGCATATGAAAGGCGAAGTTGAACCCGCGCAGAACCCATGGGGGGCCCAGATGCCGACATTCGATGATCGTGAAAATGCCTTTGAAAGCAAGTTTGCCCATGACAGCGAAATGCAGTTCCGGGCCGAGGCGCGGCGCAATAAGTTGGCCGGGCTATGGGCGGCTGGCCTTCTGGGCAAGTCCGAGGCGGATGCAGCAGCCTATGCGATGGAAGTGGTCAGCGCCGACTTCGAAGAAGCCGGCAGCGAAGATGTGGTCCGCAAGCTGGTGGCTGACCTGGCCGGAAAGGCCAGCGCAGACGACGTGCGTGCCAAGCTCGCCGAACTCTTGCCGGTTGCCAAGGCCCAACTGATGAGCGAAATCTGATCCTTTGAAAACTGCCGGTGCCGTTTTCGGCCCGGCAGAACGGCCAGGCGGCGGTGTATCTTCTGACTGGAGTCAGGAGTGGAACTGTCTTGCATCGTTTTTCCACGACGTACCGGAATAAGTGTCGTCCGGCACCGTTACCCCACCAGATCAACTGTGATCTATGGCCGGTCCAGAAGGGCGGGATACCGTTGTTCCAGGGGTCGGGCATGGTTGCGGACCGTGTATTTCACAGTCCGACTTTGTCAGTAATCCGTGGGAGAAAGACATGCTTCTCAAGCCGATCACTCCAGTCGCTACCCTTACGCCGTTCAGTCCATTTCGATCGGATATCGTCCCTTTTGACGACCTTCCCACCCTGTCGGCCGATCTCGCCGACATTGATCTGTTCATCACGCCCCTTATCGGGGCGGGCTTCGACGCGTTCGACCTTTTGCATCATCTTGGCAAGGCCGGGTTTCGTGGTCGGCTTCGCGTAATGTCGAAGCGGTTGCAGGACCGCGCCGTGGTACTGAACGATTTGAGGTCGGTGGGTGATCCGTTGGGTATCGTCGTGGAGCTTCGCGAGTATCAGTAGAACGGCTGCCATTCGGAAAAAGGCGCTGCGATTTTCGACAGAAGGATGAGCCGCAGCGCATGACAAGATGCGCCATATCAATTTGCCTGTCGTCCCTCCCCGTGGCAAAGACACGGGTAGAAGACGCCGGAAGGAAAATTGAAGCATGACTGATGCGCTTACCCGCCTGCTTGGCGCGCATGACTGGCTGATGGCGGATGGGGCCACCGGGACCAACCTGTTCAACCGGGGTCTCGAAGCGGGCGAACCACCGGAATTCTGGAACACGGACCGGCCCGGCGATATCCTTGAACTCTATCGCGGATCGGTGGAGGCTGGGGCGGATCTGTTCCTGACCAACACCTTTGGTGGCAATGCCAGCCGCTTGCGGCTGCATGGGGCCGACGGTCGGGTGCGGGAATTGAACCGGGTCGGGGCTGAGCTTGGCCGCGAGATTGCCGATACCTCGGCCCATCCGGTTGTTGTCGCTGGCTCCGTCGGGCCGACGGGTGAGATTTTTGTCCCAATGGGCACGCTGACCCATTCGCTCGCGGTGGAAATGTTCCACGAGCAGGCTGAGGGGTTGAAGGACGGCGGTGCCGACGTCCTGTGGGTCGAGACGATGTCTGCTCCGGAGGAGTTCCGCGCGGCTGCCGAAGCGGCGGCGCTGGCCGGGATGCCCTGGTGCGGCACGATGAGCTTTGACACTGCCGGGCGAACCATGATGGGCGTGACCTCGGCGGCGATGGCAGAGATGATCGAAAAACTGCCGAATCCGCCGATTGCCTTTGGCGCGAATTGCGG
>Ga0163144_10029037_pt1 | contig 10635 bp, 10 predicted proteins | sample OliLak19BULKMAT1_FD_123175 | JGI IMG/M metagenome (GOLD analysis project Ga0163144, IMG submission 123175) | Freshwater microbial mat bacterial communities from Lake Vanda, McMurdo Dry Valleys, Antarctica - Oligotrophic Lake LV.19.BULKMAT1 | ecosystem: Environmental > Aquatic > Freshwater >...
CAACAATGATCATCATCAGAGTGATCCAAAGTCAACTTGAGTTTTCAGTGCTGCCAAGCCAGTTGTGAACATGTCACGAGGTGTGGCAGCCTATCGCAGCCTGGATGTTTCGTGTAGTCACGGAGTGATCCGGTCATATCCCGGGTTCTCAAGTTTTGTACCGTGCCTGAGACCGTGCACGGCACCTCAGTTACGTGATCCAACGTCATGCACAGCATAGTAATAACCAGCAGCCGCGGCGACCATCCATCATCGGATGATCCATCATCATTTCATCACTGTATTGGACTATGAGCGCAGTGCGGCTTTCGAAAGCGTGCGCTTGCCGGTGTAGTGTGTCTTGCGGCCTCGTGCTTCCAGAAGTTAACGGTACCATCACGTACGAAACAATTAAGCTACTAGTGACACTGCATCGGATCTGGCGCTGGTCTTGCCGCAGATATGGATATCCTGCAAGATGCCCATTAACATTTTGCAAGCAGTTGCACCCTGCCGGCCGTGCCGTAGCCAATTGCGATGATCATATCAAATTTGATGTGGCTGCGTACCGGGTACCCACTACAAACAAAATCGTGTCTTGGGATAGCATCTCAGTTACGAGTTGCGATGATACCATTTTAATCCCGGGATCATATCCTGCATGCTGGGGATGCGATTTGCGTCTCCCGGGATATCGTCCCCGGCCATCTCGGAGATGCGACATCGTATCCCGGGGATTCTATCCTCATCAACAGAAGATGCTGCTCAACAATTCATTTCGTATCCCGGGATGCTATCACTAGAGAGGTAGATACTGCATGTGCTGTTGACTTAAAAATTCATACGATGCAGTGTTCATGATGAACCGTTATATACTTTGATAATATATGGGCCATCAAGCACGTAAGCTGGCAGTCAACATCTACAAATTCCGTTCATACACTGCTTACCATTGGTTTGAGATGATCAAATCATTCAAGCATCTGGCCGCGTATCACGTGCACCGCGAGCTCGAGCTGCTGTCGTCGCCGGCAGATTCTCCACGCAAGGATAGACATGCACATTGTGCGGATGACGTGAACAACAGCTGCGACAGGCATATGAGGCTGAGTACACCTACACAGTTGCCATTCGTCTCAACAAATCGCCAAACGCAACCTTGGAGCTGCGGTGTTGTCCTCCTGGACCGAAGGACAGGTACATGCAGACGTCTGCTGTATATTTGCACCTCATGTCGACGTCAACCTCAGCCCGATCGAGAACAAGAAAGTACGTGCATGCACGGTGTGCCAGAAGAACTGTCCACGCCCGCCTTCGCGCGCGCCATAGACCGTCAGGCCAGTAACTGACCAATAACTGCAGAAGCAATTTAAACAACGATCAGCGATAGGTTGTTGATGACACATTCACTCTCATCCATACGTACCCATATAGCTGCATGGTCCATATCGTTGAGTACTCACACGGTCATTGTCTTAATGTGAGCTAGCGCAAGCGAGGTCAGACAAAATCGTCTTCGATGCGGGTATGCATGATTTTAAGCCGCTCGGGAGGAGAGAACGCCTGTGCGCTGCATCGTGCGATACATAATCCACGCATGAAACGAAAAGCATAATCAAGCTCATCGATCGATATGAACTCACGATCTGGAACAGCGCTGCGCTGATTCGATCGCAACCTAGGCCTGGTCCATGCAATTTCAAGCTGTGCAAAAACTTCTTGGCTGCTTCAGAGCCATCATGTAGCCGTTTGATGCCAGTTAGCGTACAGCGGAATTTCCATCTTGTACGTGACTACAGCGCGCAGATCGTCTCACGACCATCACATCGCTCCATGCGTTTGTTGCACGTACGCTGGAATATAATACATGTTGTCGACATTGCACTTCTGCCTCTCCATTGGGATCGAAGGTCCATGTATCCCCAGAGATGCTGTCCCCACCAGAAGGATGTGAGCGTTCCTGTGTCTCCGTCGGAAGGCACCATCTCCGAGGATGCGACGCTACCCGCATCCGGAGATGCCCTCCGACATGATCCAAAAAGTACGAGACGCTATCCCGGAGATGCTGAGATACTGTCTTCGTCAGGGGATCGCATCCGCATCACTTAGAGATAGCGTCCCCAGTTCATCGAGACACAATTTTGTTTGTAGTGTCAGCACGCGCGTCCGTTGGAGTGATTTGGTCTATCGCAATAAATCGACACTTATCGCGTTTATCGCAATACATCGATCGTTTTAACACTAATGTCGATTTATTGCGATTCTTGACAACGATCGAATCCGATCGATAACCATCGAGGTGGGTGAGTGATGGCGCCAGCGAGGGCGAGCATCAGACCTTGACACACATGATTAGTTATAGGGTCGACGTGCATCGTCTTCGAGCTCTATATACCTCTCAAGAAAACTGTCGCAATGACAACGAAAACCTGCAATGGATCAAAATCAAGTACGCGTACGGCTCCTATGACTGATATTTAACGCTGACCGTATCCGATGCCAGTACCACTTGTATGGTTCAATGTCTACGAGAAGAGGGCTACAGCCCACAAATGTATTCAGATCTCAACACGCAGCGGATAGGACGCCACCTATGACGGCGCTTCACTGTTAAATCGGATGGAGAACACGTCTATCCGAGAGTGGTGGTCCTCGTCGACAGACATCCCACGAGCACGAGCGTCGGCGCTTGCATCAAGCAATTCAGCAATGTCCTGATCAATGTGAGGTGCGGGAAGCTGGTTGGACTGGCTGGGCAGTCCCTTGCCTTCGGAATGGATTGCAAAAGTTGCCGCAGAAGAAGCGCCTGCTGCACCAGCAACGAATGCTTCGAGGGTGCAATCACGGAACAAAACAAACGGCTCCGTACGCAACGCTGAGCTAGGCAATACGTGTACGACGGACGTTGTGATTCGAGCTTCTGCGTAGAAAGGATGTCGTCGCAGGACGCTGACCACAATCGGTAAGACCTGCTCAAGAAGATCCGGTGGCAGCGGCGACGTTGCGGGGCCAACAGCAGGTTGCACCAGCTGGTCTAAATTGCGTGTCGACAATTCTCGAGGGAACAGCCGTTGCAGGGCAAACGTATCATCCCAAGCAGATTTCCTGCAAAAACAGGCTTCGCGAGATAAGGAAAAGCGACACCATCGTCGGTGAAGCAAAGGCGGTCCCGCCGATGCCGCAGATCGCTGCGATGCGTCATCAGACTCTGCACTGTCAGCAAAGTCTGCCGCGGAGCCAAGCGACGAAGCTAGTTTGAGCTCAGGGATAGCGCCAACACTTCGTTGATGCGCACGATTTCCACCAGCAACTTTGGATTCCGCACGCAAAATGACGGCAGCAGCAATGCCAATGAGCGTTTGTGGTGCTTCTTTGGTCTTGAACACGCCTTTAAGACTGCTCGCCTTCGATTCGACAAATTGGAAAGTCGAAGTTGGCGTGCTCTGGCAAAAGTCCGCAAGCACAAGCAACGCAAGGGCAACCAACCATGTAGGTTGCTGCGAAATGGGCAACATGTCGCCAGTTCCGCTGCCGTCTTGAGAGATAATGTCGAGTACAAGCTGCCAGCAAATCTGGAAGGTGTCAGCGGCCGCAGTCGAGTCGCATAGGACGTGCCATTGAAACTCTGCATACATTAGCTGACAGAGGAGATCACGAGGACAGATGATGGCACTCAAGCGATATAAAAAGCCTGCAATAGCGAGAGCATCATGAACGGAAACCGGCCGACTGTAAGGAGGAAGGCGTTCGCGGTGCATGGACGAGGATTCCTCAAACCGTAACGACAGTCCGGCCGAGAGAAGAGGAGCCACTGCGAAGCGGAGGTAATCTGCGCATGATATCAAGCGTTCGGCCAATTCCAAGACCGCATCTGGAGCAAGGCGTCGAAATTCGGCAACGATAGCAGGAGGCACGATGAATTCAGGATGGTCAGGAGAGGCGACAAGCGAAGCACGCTTCTCTGACGAGGACACTCGCTTCAGGGCAGGGGTGGAGACAAATCGCTCACCCTTCTGATCATTGTAGGCAGAACTTACTGCAGAACCAGCTGACAAACTGCTTCGGGATACCAACGCTGCCCAGGATGTGGCTGGGATAGCTTGTATGGAGCCTGCATTAGCCGGCTTCGAACCAGATGCAGCGCGCTGGAGAGATGGCGCTTGCGGCAGCACTCGACCACCTACTTGGCTCCCACTGGTACGTACAGACTGTGCTGTTGGGACACTGCTTATCTGTTCACGCAGAAGTCGAACTGACTGAGTGGCAAATTCTTCCCAGAGTAAATTGTCCGAGCGAGTCCACGCACTCAAAACGGCGTGGAGCAGACATGCATACGCTTCCAAAGAGAAGGTAGCGAGGGAAGGACTGGGTACTGCCGAGGACGCGTTACGGTCTGATTGAGGCTGTGTCGACCATCCCGATGCGGCGACTAGAGCACTGTAATCGCAAGCCACCTCAAAAGCCAAGAAAGCGCCATCAGCGCGAGAAAGCGCTATCACTAATGCCTCCCTGTAGATCGACAGCGGCTCCAATAGTACCTGTGGGGCATGCGCGTGGTCCGACAGGTCGCGCAGAGCACGCTTGTGCACACACCGCGCCCATATTCTGGAATACTGCAAGTATCGTACCAGTGCTGCGTGTTTAGAATCCAGATCACCGTACGAAGACAGAGCCGCGCGCTTCAACAGAGTGTACACCTGTTCAAACTGCGTCCAGTCACCTGCGGTACGGTTTAGCAGGCCGGCGAGATTGATGAGGCTGCGGGTGTGATCTGGTCGAACACTCAGCGCTTGAAGATAAAATCTCTGCGCTCCCTGCAAATCATGGAACGTGTACCACAAAAGATTGGCGTAGTCCTTCAACGCGTTTGCGTGCGTGCCTTCTGAGTGCACGATTGCCTTCTCAAAGCACAATCTCGCGTCAGAGTGACGTTTGTAAAGGTACGCCATTTCGAGCCCCATGTAGTACCACGACCGAACGTGCAGCGGATTAGCGTGAAGAGCTCGCTGTAGAGCAGTCACGGTATCCCCCGATCGCTGGTACAAGCTCGATAAAAGAAACGAGTAGTTGCACAGCACTAGATAATCATCTAGGTTGTATCGTAGAGCTTCGCAAAACTTTGCCAGTGACATATCGGCGAGATGTCGAACCAGCGATACCTCTTCGTTCGCTTCCTCTACACTTTTGTCCACAGCGGCCTGGGAGGCGTGCGAATCTGAAGGTAAACGAGCGAAGCGGGGTTGATCATGGTCGACCGCTGCAGGTCCACCCTTGGCTGCATCTGCCCAGCTGTTGGCTGTTGACGTTCCCGAAGCAAATGGTCTGTCAATCTGACTGGGAAAAGCAGCAGCTTTGTGAACCCTCGAGTCGCCAGCTGGTGCACCTTCAAGAATGTCGGTGGATCCGTGCTCGCGTTCAACACGGACCGGAGACTGCACCGACATAGCGCGGCGGATCTTCATCGAAGGCGGAGGGTTTGAATCACTCGATCTGGCTGCAGTCAGCTGACGAGCCCGCTCCTTGAAGCCTGTTACCCTACGGGTGTGCTTACCGTCGCTCTTATGCTGATTCAGCGCCCTGATGAACAACGCGGTGCCCTCAGCGTAGGGGACAATGTTCATCTGCTTCACTCGCTCTCGCAAGTCCAGGACATCTGAGTCCTCAACCAGATGTGTCAGCTCATATTTTGCTGACTTCGACTCTGACCACTGCGCTTCACATCTCGCGGACAAAACGATCCCAGACAGCTCTGTAAACCGCAGGAAGATACGCTTGAACAGACGTTTTGAAACACATTCGTCGTGAAGACTTCGGCTGATCAGTGCTGCCCCATCGATGCTCGGCTGACGACACAAGCTGGACAAGGAGCCAGGAGAAGAAGCAGGAGCTGCTGACTGTTGGGAAGTCTGAACGCGAGACGGGGGGTCGGCGATGCTTCCTGCAGCCATTGAGGCGCCACATGGCTCGTGACAAGTGGCGTGTGGGAAGCGCGACAGCACTTCTGGTGTGATGATGCTACTCCAGTATGCGGCGCGAGACACGCTCCATACACCACGGTCCGCCTGTCACAGCACGAAAGAGTAAGTCTTGATGGACTACATCAAGCGTCTCTGCGACTTCGGTACCGTTGAGGGGCTATCGCCTCGAGTGAACACGTGATTCATGAAGTCAATGGCGTCCTTTCGAAACGGCTCGGTCGACAGGTAGCGAATGTGCGCCATTTTGACACTGAATTATGCCCGACATGGAAGGTTACAACAAGCACACATGACTTGTTCCAGTGCAGCTGCTTACCGTGCTCGGCAGCGCAACATGTTTTTCAGGGTGCGCGCGACAATTTCCACCAAAACGGCGTCCTTCCACTCCGGCGAGCGAACGCGTTCTCTCAGGTGACCCAGGTACCTGTCACCGAGTGCCTTGAGTACACTTGCGGTTCGGCGTTGAGAGGAGGAGCATTAGCTTACCTAACGTTGATCCCGGCCTGATGCATAAATGAGGATATCAAGCTTGGGTGACTGACCACCGTCTCACTGGATGATGACGCTGCAGCCTGCTGGCCCACATAAGAGGTGCGGCTGACCGAAGCAGATTGCGAGGATCGGCTGAACTGCCAAGGTGACTGAGAGGAGAGCGATGTTGTTGGTCGATGTAACGTGGGCGCAGCTGCTGGTGTGGCATCGGCAGCCGCAGAAATGGCGGGGCCTGAACCCGGTACTACAGGTGCTCGGTTGACCACTCCATGAGACGCTGAGACTGATGACACTGCACGATCAAGTCTCGTACTGGCTGGTAGAGGCGTTGCCTGACTGGTGCCTGCGCGCTCGCTAACGGACCGCTGCAGCTGTGCATGCGCTGGACTTGTGGGGGGCAGCCCAGAGGATGAGATGGGGGGTGCAAACGATCTGACCAGATCTTCAAACGCTCTGGCGTCGCTATGATGAGAGCTGGCGGCTGCTTGCAGGCACAAGCGCGGCCCAAGTCCAATCAGGACCATGGGGTCAGCTGTAGCAGCTAGCTGAGCTGGCGACAGTCCATCAAGCGCCCTGGCGAAGTCAGGGATAATTTCGTTCATCAACCTAGCGTGTGCGGCCATCGCCTCGTCTTGACTGCGATCATCGCCACCTGCAGATTAAGTAGCACACGTTAGCAACGAACAGCCTGCAAGCTAATGCTAGTTTCAACGCTGCAGAATCAAGACTGACCGTTTCGGGAAAAAGCATCGCTGTTCAGAGGGGACGCATTCTGGCGAACCAGTTCCGGCCTCAGCAGTTGACACAGGTGCGGACTGCGAGAGGGCGGCAGCTGACTCTCCCTCGTGGAGGCGGATACGGGGTGAGGTGCATCGGAACTCAGTCCAGCGGGCACGGCGCCTGGAGCCGAATGAGCCTGGTTTGGAGGCCCGGGACCGGCAATGAGCGGGTGATCTGCACCGATATCGGGCGGAAACATGCGGTGAAAATCCAGCAGATAGTAGCGCCCATCTGTGCCTCGATGCCCCTCCATATCGAACGGTCCGTACAGAGTGACCGCACCATTGGCTGGGTCCCACAGCTCGTGAGCTTTGAGATTGAGCACTGGGTATGCAAAGCATACAGAATGACGGAGTTGATGAGATCAACACTTCACAGCGGGATCTGCATGCTCATACAGACAGTCACAGGCTCGCGACATAGGACCAAGATTACTCGCGCGCTTACCGTGCGCGACGTACTGCATCCTTGCGGCAAACACGGCGTCTGTATTCCGCACGTGATTGGCACGGTCATCCGACCCATAAATGAGCGTTGATCGGTTTATCGGCAGAACAGCAGTTGCGGTGAGGCGGAATCCTCGATAGTCGATCACACACGTCAGTGGCACGTGCACATTGAGTGACCGGCGCAGAGTATGGCTGGGCGTGCTGTTGTACGGGCCGGCAGAGCCCTGCGGAGATGGTGGTGGCGGTGTCAGCTGCCGATTTGCAAGACATTCTAGCACCTTTTCCTCACTGCTCCGCGCAGAAGGCGCTGTGTGCAGGCCCGACACACCAGCAGCGGGGCCAGTTGAAATGGCCGCAGCTGAGGCTGCAGCAGCACTTGGCGGCGCTGTTGGTGTTGGTGTTGATGACCGATCGCGCTGATTGATGCTGGTGATGCAACTGAGCATGTTCAAGCAACCGCAACAGTCCCATGGGTCTCAATCAATCCAGGCCCAACAAAGCCAGCCAGACATGTGCATGGGCGATGCTCTTACCGGAATACGCTGGTCAGCCCGCGCAGCTCGTGGCTGGCAGCCTTCATGGCGTACTCGTCGGAGCCATACAAGCCTTGATCGTCCACTGCGAACTTGAACAAGATGTTGTGCGACACGTACTTGATGCCACCAGCTGTAGCAGCCACAACCAATGTGAGAACAGTTCGATTCCACCAGACCAAAGATCAGAAACGAAGGGTCGCACCGAAACCAAATCCGGTATGCAGCGGCTTGATAGTCTTATTTTCAAGATATCGTTCAGATATGATGATGCGTCCTAACGTCTGCGCCGCAAACTGTGACCAGAAAACCCCATCGTCGTACAGAGATGGGTATATTACATGCACATTTGTCAACCACAAGCTGCGTTCATGATTGTGAGGCCCCTGCGCGTACCTGGAAATCCTTCGCCACCGAGCTGAGAGCCTCAAACGCCGAGTGGTCGTCATCCTGCAAGATGGTCTCATCCCCGCCTATCCGCTCGACGATCTCCTGGAACTCTGAGGGGTCAGTCGACAGAAACAATGTCAATGTCACCATCACCCCAAACAGATCAGATTCAGCTCTACAGAGCACAGTGCTGACCTGAATTCCAGTCTCTGGCCTGCGGCACCTTAGTAACCGGCGTGTGGTGTATTGCGGCATCCACGTGTGGTTGCGCTGCCGCCACTTGACCTGTCGGCTGGGCCTGCGAGGAAGCCCGGTAAAGGGTGGCCCCATATGACCGCAAATCGTACTGCTTCACGCTGGGATGAGGCTGGTGCTGGCGCTGATGATCAGTGTGTGGCTGCGCTGATTTTACCACATCGTCACCAGCATCGGCGCTTCGATCAGTTGATGAGGTCTGCCCGGCACCTTGTGCGGTAGTCAGTGGGGCACAGGTCGGCTCATCAGAATCAGCACGTGCACTTGAGTGCGCTCCCGCTCGCGCCCGCGCGCCACAGTCTACTGCATCAGCATCGGTATCGGTACTGGCTGACGCGCTGGCGGAGGTCGGATCTACATGGGCCGCAGCAAACGCACTGTGGTGCAGCCGAGCGTACGCAGAGGACATGTGCGTGAGCTGCGGAGACTGGGCTTGATCGATCGGAGGCTGGGAATACAGGGGGGAGCCAGCCAGTGAGGTACTGCCCTGGAGTGATTGGATGATATCGCCTGGTTGGCGCATGAGTTGTGAAGGTGGCACGTAGTCGGCCCTTACGGACACGGTGTGCGGCACAGCATCCGAGGACAGCCGTGACAGTGCAGGTGATGATGCCGGCATGTGATCACCCGGTACAAGGGGGGTACTGTTGGGACGATGCCGGTGCAGGAACTCCATGATGTGCTGATCCGGTAGTGACCTAAGCAGGTCATGAGCTAGGGCTCGGAGCGCGTGTGGATCATCACGGACACTGGACCTTGCCCCGACACCCAGCCCTCGACCATCCTGCACTGGCGCAGACAGGTCGCGATTGACCGCTGCTGCTTCATCAGCCCGTCCTCCAGCTGATCGAGTATCATTGTGGTCCAAGCTGCCAGTCCGCTCTAGTGCAATATCGTAGCCAGCTGCGGGCCCGGGCCTGGCACTGTGTGCATATGAGGGTGCAATAGCAATACCCCTTCCTGTTGAGGGCAAAGGAGCGACCGAGGTGGCAGGGACAGCTCTCTCCCAGCCTCGATAGCTAGGGCGTGTGCTCGTGCTCGCATTGACTGTGGCGCCAGCCCCTTCGCTCACACTGGTAGCGCCTGGAGCAGCAGCACTCGCTGCAGGTGATGCAGGTGATGCAGTGGATGCAGTGGCTGAAGAGTCTACGGTGCTGAAACCAGCAAAGTCTGCGTTAGGGAATGATTGGGTACTTGGTGCAGCCCGGCCTGCTGGTCTACCTCTACCACTCGAGAACTCCACGCTGCTCCAAGCAGTACCAGAACCAGTGGTGCTGCCATCGGTAACGGCACTCATCTCGCTGCCCGCATCGGCAGTACCAGCACCAGCAGCGGCATCACTCACTCGTTGAGAATGCGACGCCCTTGCACCTTGCGAACTCCAGCCTCGACCCCGCCGCATTCTTATCGGGGCAACACTCAGGTGCTCAAGGAGCAAGAGCAGGACTAGTCAGCCCGTGTCGGACGGCTCAAACACACAGGGGATAGGGCGCTCGTGCGGCAGGTCGAGAATCCAGCTTTGCCGTAGTGCGACGACCAGAATACGGGTGCAAGCTTGTCCCACTACGAGGAGGCGATGCTGGAGATCGGCTCAGAGTCTCGAGACTGCAATCCATCAACCGCAACCGGGAACTCGTTCTCGTCGACATCACGCTGTTTTACCTTGTTGCTGTTTCGCTATAATAACGTCGGTTTTGTGTCGGGAAGTGCGCCAAGTGTGGTTGGAATGGAAAGCAAAACTGGTATTCGTCTCTTGAGTGTGTTTGGCTTAGTGCTAGC
>Ga0163144_10029039_pt1 | contig 10635 bp, 9 predicted proteins | sample OliLak19BULKMAT1_FD_123175 | JGI IMG/M metagenome (GOLD analysis project Ga0163144, IMG submission 123175) | Freshwater microbial mat bacterial communities from Lake Vanda, McMurdo Dry Valleys, Antarctica - Oligotrophic Lake LV.19.BULKMAT1 | ecosystem: Environmental > Aquatic > Freshwater > Lake...
ACCCATCATTGGGCGAACCGTATGTGAGATGCTTCGTCAACAGTTCCCAGCGGTAGTAATACGTCGTTGTGATGTCCGCATCGGGGCATTCAAAGAACGGGATATTCTTGGCATACCAATCCCAATCCCGATTGTCCCAGAAGGTCTGCGTATCAAGCTGCTTCTGCTTGTCGAGCACTTGAGCCGCGGCCTGATTCAGCACGGCTTCAAATACACAGACGATGGCGAATACAAGAGCCAAGGTGATATGTCTCATGATTTCATTCTCGGTAGTTGCGAATGGCCTAAACTAGGACGAAAACGGTGCTATCCAAGTTTGCGGCGTGAAAAAGCCCGTCTTCCAGCCGTCTTTGGTTTGATATTCCGATCTTTCCCAGATGGCTTGAGCCTGGAACCGATCCAGGTTCGGAACGGTCGCCATTTTAACAGCGCGGCCCCCCCTGGCATCTAGCACGGAATGAATTTTCATCGTTTTCTCTGCCACGATTCCGATTTCTTGGTTCTCACGACTGGATTCAAGCCTGGAACGGCTGTTTTGCGTCTCTCAACGCAGGCACCGCGCAGACCTTCTCCTCGGCCCCGTTCGTTTCCTTCGTCACCACGCTCCTACGCAGGCACTCCGCGGAAACGGTCGGGCGGCGGTTGAGTCAGTTGCGCGATTCGGACGAGGATCGCGGCGAATAAGCTCAGCGTAACCGCCACTTCGGCCAGTTGAAAGAACACGTACTTCGAGTGCCGCGTCACCTTGGAACGGTGACCGTAGCTGCGAATTATAGCAAGCGTCGTCGGCAGGATTCCCAGATCCTACATCCTGATTTGGTTCGGGAACTTGAATTGTGGTTGGAAACCAAACCCAAGCTCGAACCGAAGGATTTATTGTTCCCAATTTCGGACAGCATGCCCGGGGGAACGCAGCGTAAGACCAGTAAAATGATCCGCCGCGATTTGGCGCAGGCACGGAAGGATTGGCTCATGGAAGCCGCCGATGATGCGGAGCGCAAAAAGCGTGAAAAGAGCGACTTCCTGTTGAGCGAGAATCATGAAGGATTGTTTGCCGATTTTCATGCGATCCGGCATTTCTTTATTACGAACCTGGAGCGGGCTGGAATTTCGCCGAAGATGGCCCAGACGTTGGCCAGACATAGCGAAATTCGCTTGACGTTGGGCGTCTATACGCATGTGGGTGTGAAGGAATGTCACTTGGCGATTGGGAATTTGCCGAGTCCGGTGGGGAAGGCAGGGTATGCAAATACGGACTGATTCTCGCATCTTTTGTATAGGTTAAGATGCTCTCCACCTTCTGAATTCGCACCCCGAGAGGATCATTGCAGTTGTTGATTTAATGGCTTACGAATAATGTATTTGGGCCGGAACAGGAGTATAATCAACACAGTTTTGTTTTCACTTCAAACTGCTAGTTGTGTCGCCACATGTCCGATGTCACCCAAATTCTTTCGCAAATCGAATCCGGCGATCCGGCGGCGGCTGAGCAGTTGCTGCCCCTGGTGTATGAAGAGCTACGCAAGTTGGCGGCGGTGCGGCTCGCCCAGGAAAAGCCAGGGCAAACGCTCCAGGCGACGGCGCTGGTGCATGAGGCGTACTTGCGGTTGGTTGGCTCAAGTGAGGGCGAACAGTCCTGGAACAGCCGCGGCCATTTTTTTGGAGCCGCGGCCGACCCAAGAAACAACCGCCATCCGCAAACACAGCCATAAAAGAGACCTGACCCCTTTTCTGCTTCCTGTTACCACTCACGCCTCCATTACTGTTTCGAGGTTTGATCGGGCAGATGCGCATTGATTAGCTCTCTTCAGTTACTCGTTCGATTCTATAAAATGGCTGGATGAGTTGTGCTTCAACTTCAACGGGTGTGGAATTTGAAAGTCGCTCCAGAACCTGTCTAATCGTGTGGTCGTGCAGCCACTCCTGAAGGTACTCTCGCAACTGAAGAGCCGATGGCAACTGAGCTTGGTAAATCGATTGATCTGATTTCTGCTCAAACAATAAATGGAAAACCGCCTCATACGCGGCTGGACTCGCTGGCAATTGAGACCACTCGATTGGCGAGGGCACCAATAGATACAGATCATCCGCATGGAAATTTGGCTTCTGAGTGAGCAGTCCTATTGCCTTGTTAACCAAGTATCCTGCAAAGGTAAAATAGCGAAGTCCGCTTGTTGTGCGCTGGTAGGGTATTTCATTGACACTGCATCGTGTGCGCAATTGGTTTCGTACTTCAACGGTGATTCCTCTAATCGCCGCCGAGAACAGTTGCTCATTTAACTCATCCGCATGAAGTATCTTCCACATCCGATCGCAGATGTAGGCGTCGCACCGAGGTCCACCACTTGAATACGTGAAATCGATAGCACCATGGCTGGATCGTAATGGTTGCAGTTTAATTGCGTTACGAGCTGACTTTTCAACCTGCCAACAGCGGCCGGCAAATCGAACAGTGTCGCCACGATTAATCCTGAGCAGGTTGGTGGCGGGCACAGCGCCGAGACACTTTGCACCGTGATAAACCTCAACCGTTTGCGACCCCGCACCAAAATTGCCGTAGATTAGTTGATGGTCAACAAGCTGGTGAAGCAGCTCACCAGCGCCGTATTGGTTTTTGAACCCATGCGGCGTTAGGTATCCATTTGCTGCCAGCTCAGCCAAGATCGCTTCGAGCGTCGGTCGATCCGAATAGGAATGATGGCTTACCATGTGCCAAAGGTCGGCTACCCGAGTATAACGGCCTCCACCAGAAGCGATCATGCTTAGACATTGTTGCGCGATAGCACCAAACAGTTCAAAGGGGGCACGGACCGGCATGTCACCTGATACCGCCGCGTCTATTAAAGCTGCGAATTGCAAAGCCTCGCCGATTGGACAGGAAGATGTGTCTGGAACCAAACAAACGACATTCGTTTTACTTGCACGTCGGTTAGCTCGGCCGACTCGTTGAAGGAACGATTCCACGCCGCCTGGAACGCCCCACAACAATACGGCGTCGATATCTCCGATATCAATTCCAAGTTCAAGCGTACTTGTAGCAATGCAAATCGCAGTGTTGGAAGCACCGAACTTGCGTTCGGTGTCGACTCTCACTTCAGGCGATAAAGACGAGTAATGCGCGAAGATAGAATGCCGCAATGAATCGTGGCAGTGAAGAACTCCAGCGAGTCTTTCGCACTCTCGTCGTGAATTGGCAAAGACCAGCAATTTTGTAGGGCGTCCATCGACGAGTCGGAGAACAAGGTCTCGAAAATCCGTCTCACCCAAGATTCGACGGATGTGGGCATCAATATGACGGTGTGCCGGGAATCGAAAGACATCTGCTTCCTCATCGCCACCGACGAGAAAGTCCCGCACATGGGAAAGTTGCCCGATGGTGGCCGAAAGCGCGGCCCATTGCATGGTCGAAGCGAGTTGACTTCGTAGTCTCTTGATAAGGATAGAGAGCTGCAGCCCACGCTGAGTGTTGTAAAGTAGATGTACCTCATCGATGACGACGGACCGGACAGAACGTAGTGCAACGTCGTTCCGAAACAGCAACACGTCAAGTGATTCCGGCGTCGTTATCAAAACGTTGGGGGTTGCTCCGCTAAGAAGATCATCGTGGTCACCATGCCGCACGCCTATCTTTAATCCCAATGAGTACAATGGGCCAAACAATCGCTTCTCAAGGTCGTTGACAAGTGCCTTTGTCGGAGCGATGTAGAGTAGAAACAACTCGCCCGCCCGAGCAGCCTCGCGCCAATAACGGCTTACCAAAGGGGCCACAACCGCTTCAGTTTTTCCAGAGCCAGTTCCCGCCGACAATACGACGTTCCGCCCGCTAACGAGCGGCTCAATCGCCGCCTCCTGTACTTCGCGAAGCGTATGAAACCGACCATAGAACGCGGTCGCCACGGCGGCATCGAGCAAATCGACCGCATTCATGCGACCTCCTCGATGTGTGCGTCTAACATTTTTACTACCGATACAATCGTATGTCTTGCACGGTCCTGGATCTGCACGGCAGCTGACTTCTTCACCACGGCCGCAAGTCTTGTCCGCTTTACCAATACGGGCGCATCCCAACAATAAGCCGCTCCGTGTGCTTTAGCGATTCGGTTAGCCAATTCAGTGAGCTCTTCAACCTCCAGGGGACTCATTTGAAAAGTGGGCAACGATGTGAATCGGCTGTAGTCGTAATCCCATCGCCCCCTGTAGATGAGACGGCGAATGCACTTGTCAACGAATTCAGGCGTAACGGCATAGTAAGTCATTCCAGGGAATTGTTTGCCTGCATGGAACTGGAATAGATTCCAGAAGGCTGTTTCCTGGTGGGCCACGTTGTTTAGGTTGGTCACCACATCTTCGAACTCATCAAAAAGTATGACGAGGCCCTTGAGTCCTGTATTACAAGCGAGCGTATGCAGATCCCTAAGAGCTGCCCAACTCTGGTCGTAACCTTGTGTATCGAAGCGAAAAACATCGTGAGCATAAAACTGCCAGTCGGGGCGAGGATCCCGAAAGCGACTTCGCAGCCCTTCAATGAAGTTCGCATAGAGCTTCTTGCGTTGGCTCTGGTACGTCCAAGGTTGAAAGAGCCAGTCTTCTATCATATCGCGCACTGCCGGGCCTCCAGCCCCCCAAGCCCGAAGCGCCACAAACAGTGCCTTGGAGTCCAGCTCTTCTGAATAATCCCAATGCCAGTTGTTAGTCAATTTCGCCCAAAATGTGGCTTTCAAAGTCTGCTTGGACCCTTCAATGTGCTCGATAATTGTATTGAAGAACGGACGAATACCTTTCTCTCCAGGCATGGAGGGAATTTCAATGTTACGGCAAATAGCGCCAAACACCTGGTCCATTCGGTTAAATCGGACGGCTCCTTTGGCGTCCAGAGTTACAGCACTGACGGCAAAGCCATAACGCAATGCTTCTTCGCGGATTAATCGCAGGAGATGAGTCTTGCCCGATCCATAGTTTGCCCGCAAAAGAAGGGCCCCAGATTGGGCCTCTCTCAACCGACTCGTCAATTGCGCAATTTCGGACCCTCTACCAACGGTGAAATGTCGAACATGCCCCTCAGGCGGAATGCCCTTACGGAGTGACTCGATTATGCGTTGTGCCAGTGCCGTATCCACGGATCAGTCCTCTCGAAGGCGTGCCATTACGTCGTCGTACAGCTTCTCTGTGGTCCTCGCCTCACCTTCGAGGTGGTCATCGAAATCCGTAATCAAAGCAGTTACCAGCAATCGCCAGAACCGCACTGCGGCTAACGAAGGATGGATGCGGAATAGCTCAGCCACTTTCTTCTGAACGTCTCCGACGGCGGGCAACATTGCTTCGGCCTCCGGGAAGGCTAAGACATACACATCTCTGATTTTCTTGGCAGCGGCTTGATAGTCATCGAGAGTTGTTTCTACGGCATCGAGATTCCAAATTGTATCGAGCGCGCGGGGGTGGTGGTGCTCTGGCTTACCAATACGGCCGGATAGCGCGCCATAGGTCACGATGCCGTGCTTCGGATCTGTATAAAAGTCTGGAGTCGTCGCATAAACCAAGAAGAGTCCGGTAAGAGGTTCGATGTTGTTTATCAAGGAAAGCAAATTGTTCTGGGCATCTCGAAGGGCCGTCTTTCGCATGACGGAGTAGGCCTGCTCCGCTTCGTCGAACAAAATCAAAAGCCCCCGGTAGCCAGAGAGTCGAATAAAGCCAGCCAACGACTGTAGCATCAGCTTGGCGTTCTCTTTGCTGACCATTTTGCTTACGTTAAACCGCTTCCGGTATCCGGCGACCGTTCCCTCGCCACTAAACCATTGCAAAATTTCTGCTCGGGTCTGCTCGACGATTGTGGGTTCGGCTCCCTCTGGTAGAAATGTCTCCCAATACTTTTGGATCATCTTCTTGAAATCAATGTCGATAGCGTGATTGGCCATGAGCGCTTCCGTTGCCTTGCTATATTGCTCATGCGAAATCTCGTTACCGATCTCATGCGTTCCGTTCGCAAGGAATGCCAATGACTCGCGAAGAACGGTTCCAAATGGAGCTGCTTCAAGGGCAGCATGATCGAGGAAGTACTTGCTGGTAACGATGTGTGACACGATTGCGTAGAAGACTCGCTCGAACTTATTCAGAGCTGCGCTATTTGTATCAAGTTCAACATTAGAAACCACGCAATTGTTCTGGAAAGCGACTTCTCTTAGGAGTCGGAAGAAGTGCGTTTTCCCAGCTCCCCAGGAACCGCTGATGAAACGGATGATGCCTCTGTCGGTAATGCCGCTCAAGTGATATTTGGAGATACCGGCGATTAGCTTCTCATTCCCGACAGAATAGAGATCGACGCCTCGCTGTGGCGGTATTCCTCGGCGCAATGACTCGACCACTTGTGTGGCAATTATCCGAGTGTCCATTTTAGGCCTTTCGGAAGACGACAAAGCCGATGTACCCACGTCCGGCGGTTCCATAGAGCAACATTCCTTGGTTAGTATCCTTTGTTTGCTGTAAATCCAGTTTGTAACCCTCGATCTCCATCGGCCCGCTTTCCACAAGGTGCGACAGATCAATCAGAAACTCGTCTGAGCGAAACCCCTTAAGGTTCTTGCCTAATCGACGGGTGATCTGCCTGATAGGGACACTTGACCCGTCTGCTTGTTTATCCTTCTTTAGAATCGCGACATATTGGGCTCGCAGTAGCTTCAAGAATTTCTGGGCGTTGAATGGGCGTTCGAAAAGACGTTTGTGCTCTCGTTGAACTATCTCAAGAACAGCACCGACGTCTGCCGGCACTTCCGCTAAGCGTCCCTCGTGATTTGAGAGCCTAGCCATTTTCCGGTGTTCATCGATCTCGATCTGGAAAAACTTATTCTCCACGCTGTACCGTGGATGTCTGCTATCCGAATCCAACGGCAATTTTGCACTGCGAAAAGCTTCCTCCAGGTGACTCGGATACCTACGCAACGTTACGTCCGACTTCTCTTTTGCGACCCGGTGAACCTCATCGAGCGCAGTAATCGCAGGATAATTTTCGACGCGCATCTTTTTTAGTGCGTTCGATTCCTTTTGATACAGGCCAAGCACATGAAATGGCCAATCCCGTTCAATGAAGCGTACAAGATTCTCCCAAAGCTGAAGAACGACAGCAGACTCTTCCGCGACGGCCCGGGCAGCTTTCGCATTCTGTTCGGCCGAGGCCCGCAGTTCGTTGATCGCGTCCTTCGAGTTTGTTGACAAATCAATCATCGGTTACCGTTCACCTTCACATGGTTCGAGCCGGCGACGCCTAGGTTTTCGTGCGTTGGTCGAATCTGCAGCCTGACTAGATCGCACCCATTCATCAAATTCATCTTTGCGAAATTACCATAGACTGCCGACTTCATGGGCTGGCATCTATTTTCGCTCGATCCACTTATCGATAGTGTCGCGCTTGATCCCTGGTAAATTGCTATTTCATCGACGAACAATCGGCAATCACTGGTAACGTCGTTCATATCAACCTCTGCTTGTACAGAGTTTGGTGAGTCACTGTTCGATTCGGCCGGTTGCATTCGGTGTAATCATAGCCTGCGTGTTAACAAAGCGAAACGAGTGAGAAGTCCAAAGTTTATATGATTTCTCATGCGATTTCGTCATTGGCGATGTGTGACCAGAAATGCCGCTGATGAGTCTTCAATGGCATTAAGGAGGTATGTTGCTTGGCTTCCCACAATCGATCTTGACGATCTTGCTAAGTCGGCCCACGTTTGCCAAGTGTATGTGATGGCTCCTCCGCCACCTCCGGTGCGAACGCAGCCTGCCCCGGACCATGATCCGATCCGGGTCAATCGGCTGGCCATGCTTTCCATTTCCCTGGCGGGCGCAGACGGCACTGAAAAATCCGTATTTGGTGAAAACCCACATGACCGATACCCCTTGGAAGTCAATTGCTTAACTCAACCCCGATTGATTGTAAGTGTTCTAACTCGCCGTTGTTATATACCACGACTTGTTCGGGGACTCTTACAGCGCCCAAGCATCCCCGGAACGTGCCATCGAACAACGACTGCTTTCGTTCTTGCAAGCGCTTCGCAACGGCGAAGTCCGTACAGATTGCAGGTGACCACAGACTCGCCTGGCCCCGATAGTTGGAATAGTGGCCGAATACGCAAAGTGGACCTGCCTTGTACTCCTCCCACCAAGGAACCCGTTCTTCGTACCGCACCTTTCCGCTGGCCTCAAACGGCGTTTCGACACGCCGTTCCTTACCGGAAGTCAGCACTTTCACTGGGTTGAGATTTTGGTGCTCCAGCCCGCGCTCGATTTCGTCGAGATTCGAGCCAGCGTGCCGGGTCTCGATCGTGGCAGCATGCGCTTTGTAGAGGGCCACGGCATCGGTGGCATCCCGTACGATCTCCACCATCGCGTCATCCCAGCAAGCGTGGACAACTCTTAGGTCAGTTCGCTCCAGCACGAGGGGAAGGGATTGAAAAAAGTCGAGTACTCTCTGCCGGGTGCTGGCGTTGGCCAACTTGGCCGGGGTTGGTTCCGGGGCACCATCCAGGGACCAGTCCTCGCCAAAAAACCAGTGGTTGTCGTGTTTGCGATCGCCCAGCAGGATATTCAGGTCGTGATTTCCCAGCACTGCTTGGGCACGCCCCGCATCGACAAGACTCTGCACCAAATCAATCACTGCCGGGCTATCCGGTCCCCGGTCCGTCAGATCGCCGACGAACACGAGCCGTCTTTTGTCCGGGTGCGTCCCATCAGCGGCGTAGCCCAGATGGCGCAGCAACGATCGGAGTGAGTCAATTTCGCCGTGGAGATCCCCCACGATGTCAATCGGGCCATCAAATAGGGATTGGACGAGAGCGTTCGACATGGTTCTACTTGACCTTGTTCATTTTGATGACCACCTTCTTTAGATCGCAGGGTTCAGGGTCGAACGCCCTTCGCCATTCGAGCCGTTCCATGTGCTGTTTATGCTGCGAGTCACTAAAGTTGGCGAGATAAATCTACTTTGATTCCTCCACCCTCGACTGTGATCGCCGTTATCGAGTTTTGCGAGGCAAGCAGATCGTGGGGCTCGTGATCGGCGGGTAACAGAGAAGCCCCCAATCCTGGTCGTACCCGGTTTGCGTCCAGACAAACAAGACAAGTTTCAGGAACTCGTCCATCGTCGCGACGCATTGGGACAACGCCTCACGATTCAGCTTGCTATTCCGACTTGCCGCTCCATGCATCAGTTGGCAACGCAGCAGATAAACTCGATCCAGAATCTCTTCCAGGATCAAATGCCATTTCCCCGCGAGATAATAATCGCGAGCCTTGAACACCCCGTTGCCGGCGCGGGACGAATTCGCCGCGTGCGGATCTCGCCAGAAATATTTCGTGAGGTAGCCGTTTTCCAGAAGTTGGAACAGTTGCGGCTTGTGGTCCTGCAAAAAATCGGAGAATAGCGAGTCGCGGTCGAGAGCCACGATGCGTCGAAGGAATTCGGTCCAGGTTTGCCGATCCAGTAGGGGCTCTTGGCGCACGGCATCCCAGCGACTGTATAACGCATTGAAGCCAATCCATTGATGAATCAACGCGCTGTCGTACTCTTGCCTGTCGATCAAAAGTTCCGATTCGGCAAGCCAGCTGCACGCGCGATGAAACCGGATCGGTGTGGGTTGAACGGTCCCCAGCGCCGTGAAACGATCTTTATGGGGCTTCCAGAGCCGGCGCAATTCGCGGATCGTTAAGGGTTCGTTCGTCATCGCCCTGCCTGGGAGAATGTTTCTGGAGAACTGCTCCAGTATTTCACAAGAAAAGTTATTGTCAAATCGAATCGATCAGGTCGCCATCCGGGATTATCCACACCGTTTCCGGGCCTTAGCGAATGGCTGAATCGATTCCTTGGAGATGATCTCAAATACCCCTGCCTACCTCGAAAAACACAATCCCATCACCCTGACATCAAGCCGTCCAGGAACATTTGCCGACTATCGGCTCATCGATTACCATACGGGCGATGCGGATGCCAATTATCTGCGCCTATTAACGAGCGATCCCCAACTCGTCTTCACGGCCAAGTCGGGAGAGTTCTCACGGGCGTTTCAACAGGTCGAACAGACCTTGCAATCCTTGGTGGGTAGCTCCGCGGGCACGAAAGGGGGCTTGTGGAGTCCGTTGCGGATTGGGATCTGGACTGCCCTCTTGGCCACAGGCATCGGCATGTGCCTGATCGCGGGACAAAATCTGTACCTCGGCAAACCCGCCTGGAGTGGTCTCTCGTTTTGGCTGGGCCTGATCGCCTGCCCGCTGGCCGGGTTAGCGGCTGGATTCTTGGGGGAACTCACTTTCTTCGGTGCGGCCCACCAAGCAGGATTCGTGTTGTTCTTAGTTCGGCTGGTGGGCTGGGTTCTGATGGGAGCCCTGCTGGGGGCCGGCCTGGCACGTATCATCCCCAATCTGAAGATGACTCGCGGATTAATGGGTGGAGCCGCTGGCGGTCTCCTGGGCGTGCTGGGTTTTGCCTTGATCGGGTTATTGCTGGCGGAGATGCTGGGCCGCTGGGCGGGCGCGGTGATCGTCGGGTTCTGCATCGGGGCCATGATTGCCTGGATCGATGCGTGGCTGCGGGAAGCCTACCTGGAAATCGATTACGGCCGTGGCGAAATGCGGACTGTTTCCCTCGGTCGTGAA
>Ga0163144_10029043_pt1 | contig 10634 bp, 8 predicted proteins | sample OliLak19BULKMAT1_FD_123175 | JGI IMG/M metagenome (GOLD analysis project Ga0163144, IMG submission 123175) | Freshwater microbial mat bacterial communities from Lake Vanda, McMurdo Dry Valleys, Antarctica - Oligotrophic Lake LV.19.BULKMAT1 | ecosystem: Environmental > Aquatic > Freshwater > Lake...
CTTCCATCATCCACGAAAGCGTCCGTTTCCCTGAGTTTCCCCATCGTTTTCCACGCTAGACACTCTACTTCACGTTTGTTATTCACTCACAAATACTTAGCTCACACGCTGGCCAGTGTGGACACAAACAGCGTGGACACCGTGGTGTTCCCTCGTTTGCATTTTTAGATTCTCTCGTCTGCACACCCTGACATAGCCACAAAACAACAAAATCTCGAAAATCATTTCTTTGCATCCATCGGTAAACATGTGGGCATTTCTAAATAGTTTTTTTAGCAATAACAACAGCAACAATGGCACTCCGCCTCGTGATAACAGCAACAATGGCACTCCGACTCGTGATCCTACAAACCAAGCTCCACCTCGCCAAATCTCTCCCAGCCAAGAAAGGAACTCCTCAGATAGCGACGGAACCCACAACAACAAACTCACGATTCCACCCTCCACTAAAGACAAATGCTTGTTTGCACCCGGCATGGAATTAATCTACGGCACCGCACCAACAAACAAAAAACCTAAGTCCCGTGGAAAACGATCATCCAAGTGTCTCACCCTCGCCTCATCTCGCGCCGTTAAAAAAAGCGTTCGAGTGGCATGACTCCGAAGGTTTCCCTACCAAGAAAAAAGATCCCGTTGTCGCCCCAGAAATCGCTCCAGCTAAGAGACGACGCCTCGACAAAAGTGTCCTACCAAAATACGGCTGCGAAGGACCCAACTACAAGTTCAGCAACGTGAGCGACTGCGCTGAGTGTGGCTTGCAGTGGGAAATCGGTGACAAAACCACCATGTGTCCCCGTTGCAAGTCTCTCTTTCACAAATCCTGCATGCGTCCTCTCAGCGAACATCACCATGACCTCCTCCACTGCCAGTGTTGTTGTGCTCTATTGAACAAATGACCGCATTGCTTGCCCTTTTCTGTGCCAAACATACGTGTTGACAGTTAACTTACATAAACACTATCTAATTCTTGTGCCACATTTTGGTCGTTAATAATAGTAGCTATGCCCGGGTGGGTGGGCAGCTTAATACTCCGGATGCACTTTTTTCATCTACAGTGCCTCTACCCCTATCACCACAATCTAACACTGGAGGCTCAACCCTGTCCACTCATTCCCGCTTCAACTACTTACACTCCGTCTGTGTGCCGGTACTCGATACCCCACAGTGACAGGCAGCCAGACCAGAAGCAGACACCTGGGGAAGCATTATCCCAATGTTTGCTGCTTAGAGTCTCAGCCACAATCTGCAAGGTGCATTATGCACTGGACCATCCGGTAGGAGTACAGTTTTACTGTAGAAATTTTAAATCATCGTAAAAACCGTCGGAGTATTCCGACCATTCGCATCCGACGATTTCGAAAAGAGACACTTAAATCCGATGTTTTTGAAACATCGGAATTCTACGACAATTTTTACGACGATTTTGAAATTCGTCGGACTCTAATTCCAACGATCGAAAAGTTTACCAGGTGTTTAACACGCTCCATTCCGACAATATTTAATAGTCGGAAAAGTACGACATTCATGTAATAATCATCGGAGTGCCGATCCGACGGAGTGCCGATCCGACGATGTGCCGATCCGACGATCGGAGTGCCGATCCGACGATCGTAATTATGCGATGATTGTTCCAACGATTTATTCGGAAGTTAATATCGAATTCCGATCGTTTTGATTATGCCACTTGAAATTTATACAGTAAAACTGTACTACCGCATGGTCCAGCCCTTCGCTAGTTGGGAAGTGCCTTGCGAACCGCGACGATTGACATTCCCCACGACTCTCTTATTCGAGTAGGCTTTTGTCGCCACTGTAGTCCATTTTCCAGCAGGACTTCTTTAGTCGAACTTCCGCCCGATCTACAGTGTGTTACAGGCTGCGTTATTTCCCGCATAACTACGTCCTAGCTGTTAGGTATTCTGGAGAGTAGCTAGGTACTTCCTTACTTCCTCGAAGAAGCTGGCGGTAGACTAGATCTCTACGAATACCGTACTAAGTAGCAATCACGGGCTGAAAGTTCCACTTGAACATTTCTGAACTAAAAGAAGCTACCATTCAAGAAGAGAAGAGGCTTTTTTCTCGTCCGGTGAAACTGAATCGATTGTCAAGATCAGCCTTCTACGGAATTAAGTAGTGAGCCTCTGGGACAACATGTTACGTTCGAAACCAAGACTGGGCTGCTTTTTGATCTCCGTTCTCGAACTCTCAAAAGTCCTTTCACATGTAGTGCAACCACCAAAGCAAGGGACCATATATCATCCAGTCCCCTTCCGTGTCCTAGGAGTAGCTGGGTTTTATTCTCCACTACCTGGTTTCAACTCTAAGTGCAACCTAGCTAGCTACTAGCTGCACAGCCCTGCACTACAGTACTAGTAGCTGGTTCAATGTACCAAGCTACGGTACCAGCCCCAGCTACTAGAGCGAGCTATTGAGAGCTACCCTAGTCTAGTACAGTAATCACTTGCCGGTAGACTGAATAGGCATGATAAGTTCAGTACCTACTGGAGTATTCCCAGTACTTAATAGTTTCGCCACTGTACTGGAGTAGTAATAATCTGTCACTGCAAAGCGAACAGTACAAAGCTTTAGGGTACAGACTGGGGAAGCATTCTGCACTGTTCGGTTCCGAATTGGTTGGGTTTACTGTGTACCTATATTTCAGCACTCGGAGTACGTTCACCTGGGTAGGGAAACAAAAGAAGCCAATGCGAAATGTAAATCTGTTGAATTAAGTGAATGTTCTATGTCACACGCTCCCCGCGCTTGATGTCCCTGGCTCCCAATGGTTCTTATTAAAACTAAAGAAGACTTCTTATATCAGCTGTTATCATCTAAGGAAATGTATTGGAAATAGGTCTGACTAGTCGAAAAGAACCTGCCCCTTCTTTTTTTTAAGTAGCGAGACCAGAAGCCTCAAGCCCCTACCGCTTCGCGATACTCATTCTAAATTATTTCATGGCCCATCAGGTAGTACTACTACTAGCACTTTACTGTGAGAGGCGTCGTGGCTGGGTATTCCTTGCCCTTCACTCTTGGAAAGTAGCTGGAGTACATTTCGTAACTGACTACGACGTTAGCTCTATTTGTTTCAACAGTGAGGTTTCATCTGAGAACCTTTCCTCCGTTCAACGACTTTCAGCGCTTCCCTGGTTTCTTCGCGACGCTTTTTTCTCTCACCCACAAAACATCAAAAGCAACTTACCAACTCGGAGTAATTCGCTTTCAACATAACACGAATACTGCAACATTCAAGCAAAATCTCACTCTAAAACTCGCTCTCTCTAAAACCAAAAACAGACAAAGAAAGAAGACTGACAATGATGATGAACAAAGGTTTGCATAGCGGCAAATGGACGCAAGAGGAATCTGACTATGTCCAAGAGCTCATCAAAGAGTTTGAAGGGGGCTCACTGAACATTGAAGAAAGCATCAGTTTACGATCCTTCCTTGCCACGGCGTTGCGATGCTCGCCCAAACGCATCTCCAAAAAGTTTGAATCCACCAAGTACAATGGTAAGCAGTTGTACAAGCGCAAGCAGTCCAACTTGTCGCAAGAGCAAGTTGAAGCTCGTCGTAAGAAACTCAAGGAAATGGAATTCAAGTACCAAGAAAGCTTGAAGGTTTTGGCTTTGGTCGAGGCTTCTCGAAAGCCGACAGTCACAACAGTCCGTCGTCCAGAAGAGCCCAGGCTTTTGCCGTCCGGCACTGGCAATGGCGGCAGTCTGATGTCCCCCCCTGCCTTGCAGTCGCAGCGTCTTTATGGGGGAATGCGAATGGACAATCAGAACAGCAGCATCATGCACTCTCAAGATTCAAGGATCGCCAAGCTGGCGGCTTCCATGCAACTGCCCACACCGCCGTCGTCGTCTCACTTGACCAGCGCCCGTGTATCATCCTACGACCGACAGTTCCTCGGAGCAAAGAGCGGCGGGATTGACGGCATGACGCAGTCAGAGATATTGGCAGCTCTTTCAAGAAGGCGCTCGGATGTACCTCCCGCTCTCGTGGTGTCTTCGCAGTCGCATAGCTCTGCTCTTCGAGCTGCGGAGCTGTTGCTCAATGAATCGATTGATTCCACAGCGGCGGCAGCAGCAGCGCACTCCCGAGCGGCGCTGCCGTTGGCTTGCACGATGATTCCCAAGAACTCGGATCACAATTCCTTGTTGTTGGCGGCTGCTCTGAAGCGGATCCAACCAAGCGAGTTGGACCGCTTCAAGCGAAGCTTGGACCAAGCGGCAGGGCGACAATTTGGACGAGACCATGTTGGGGACTTCTCCTCCAATCCCGCATTGAAGCGTTTCAGGTTTTACTAAGGCAAGCTTCCATCAAAGAATGGAGTTTTTTTCTTTTCCCCTTGTGGATGGTCACACACCACATATCCTGGGGGTAGTATCAACGAAGCGTTCTGTACTGTACCAGCATTGATATATATGATTTAATTGCGGCAGGAAGGAAACAGGGTTACCTCGCTAGGGGCATCGCTAGAGGTGTTTCCATTCGTTTTTTCTAATTCTATAATATTCTTTTCTTATGTTTCAAAGCTCTATCTGTCAACCTACTACATTGCTGTACTACGGTAGCTACTTTAGATCTAGCTGTGTGCTCAACCCGTCCACTTCAGGTAAAAACTCACTGCAGAAGAACAATTTGAATAGATATCTGCCATAGGCTGTTGCAGAACAGCACGCCGCTTCAGACACGGCTGATGTCACCGCCGAGGATCCTCTGCTGCCCCGCAACCTTGTTCCTACTGTGGATGAAGAAGCTACGGCTGCACCTGGTCTTTGATTCATTCTGACCAAATGCACCAGCCCAGTTGACTGCAACACCCTTGTAAAGTCTTTTGTCTTGCAACATGAGATGAAGCATCCTTTTAATATGCAAGCTAAGCACTGCCAACCGTCTTGTGGACTTGGTCCATGCACAGAGTCCCAGGGGGGACAGACTGCACAACATGGATGTTGGTGGCAATAACACTTTGCAAGTGCTTTGCCCGACACTGTTGAAGATTTGCTTGACCTGTCTCTGCATCAGCAAACTGAGCACATTGCAGCTTTTTTGTGTGCAATGAAATAGGAATAACTAACATGCCATTGTCCTGGTTGCTTTCTTGCTCTGTGTGCTTAACCAATTCTTGACTTTTCTGATGTGTCTTTCCTTCCACCCCCCACAAAAGTTAAAACAAGAAGAGGAGGGGAACACTGCAACACTCCACTGTGCTGCTGTGAGATGCAAAGGGACAAAAGACATGTCATGCTGCAAGTTTGAAATCTTTGCTATGCAGCAACATTCATTGCCAGAGGCACGCATCAACAACAGACAGACAACAGCTTCACCGAAGGCCAAAAACCTGAAAAGCTACAAAAGCACCCATTTGACAATCAAATAGAAAAAGCTCACTCTTTTCCAATTTAATTGTTTGTTTTGTGCAACTGTTGAATGTCTCTAGTTGTTCTAGACAGAGAAGCGTTTCCCGATGTCCACACCTCCTAAACCTAAAACTGAGGTAGACCAACCACTGACAAAAAATTGAAGCATCCTATGGGTGATTTCTTTTGACACTCAACTGACTCCACACTGGAGAACACATGCAGAACTGACAGAACCTAAGCCTTTGCAATTTTTTACCCCACGTTTCATGACAATTTCAACAATGAGAAATGAAGCCACACAAAGATGTGGAAATTGCATGAAAGCACCGCCACCCACCTTACTTGATTTGCTATCTTAGATGCATACCAAAAACATGATTGGCAATGACCAAGAATTGCTTTCAGGTGATGATGACAATGACAATTGTAGCCACGTGCTGTGACACATTTCCTGTGCGCTGAGAAAGAACAACACTTTCAATGTTTACTTAGCTTATCATTCCTAGGTGGCCCCCACTTAACTGTGAGGGCAAAATGGTTTGGGCAAAAAGCCCATCCACACCGGAGGAGATTTACCAAACCAAACCAAACTTGCAACCTCCATCAAAATGCAGACCGGGTGTCCTCTTACGGCAAGGGAACCCCGACCCACAGATCTGATGATCGAATCCTTTGTCTTGACCTCGACGCCGCACTGTTTGCTCTCTTGCTTGTTAATATACCCCTCTATCTCCGGCTAGCTCTTGACTGCTATCTACTAGTTTAGAAGATAATTGTAGAAGGAGGACATGACTACATTAACGTAAAGCATAGCACAAGACATGTATCTCAACACCGTGATTGTTGGGGGAGGACAGGCAGGACTGGCCATGAGCCGCTGTTTGCAAGAGCGTTGTATCGAAAATATCATTTTGGAACGAGGCAACGTAGGCGAACGATGGCGATCTTCGTATTGGGATTCACTGACATTATTAACGCCCAAATGGCAGACTCGTTTGCCAGGGGGGTATACGTACGAGGGAAAAGAGGACACGGATGAGTTCATGTCCGCTGCAGAATTTGTCCAATATTTAGAGGACTACGCAAGATCATTTCATGCTCCACTCAGAACAAATACCAACGTGGTTCAGATTTCATGTGTAGAGGAGGAAGAAGAGAATTTGACATCCAACAAGAATAGCAAAGGCGCTTCTCCAACGAGATTCAAGATTGTCACCGAGGATGGCTCTACTTTGCTTACCACAAATATTGTGTTGGCTACGGGATATTGCGATCTTCCGAGCATCCCAATTTTCGCATCCAACTTGAGCCCATCCGTTCAACAGTACTCTGTAGTAAACTACAAACGTCCATCGCAAGTTTTATCATCCATCAACAATAATCGTATCTCCGTAGAAAAGAGCCAAATGATTTTGATTGTGGGTTCCGGAGCATCCGGGCTACAAATTGCACAAGAATTAGCTTTGGCAGCAAAAGATAACAATAATAATATCAAGGTTGCAATATCCGTGGGACGGCATTGTCGTTGGCCTCGTACTTATCGAGGAAAAGATATCTTGTGGTGGGTGGATCAAATGGGCTTATTTCAATCACCGGCAAGCCAGACCGAGGAAGCCTCCAACCCCGGTCCTCAGTTGGCAGGATACCAGGATCACTACAACATTAGTCTCTATGACTTGAAACAACAACACGGCAAAACTGTGGAGCTTGTGGGACGAGTGACAAATATCACGTCCGAAAAAGTTGAATGTGATAGCGATTCATTGGTTGCCAATCTCCAAGAGGCGGACGATAAGTGCATTCTGCTCGCTCGGGCCATTGACGCATTTGCCGAGAAAGAAGGAATAGATGCAGTTACCGGCAAGCAAGAGGAGGAGGGTTTCTGTCAGCGACTTCCATACGAAAGCCTTCCCAAAATCAACCATCTGAATGTCCATGATTTGAACTGCGTCATTTGGGCCACTGGGTTTTGTCGCAGTTACCCTTTCTTAAGCGATGATCTGACCAACCGCTTGTGGGACTCGGAACGGAAAATTCTTTGCAACCAAGGAGGAATCACACCGCAGCCAGGCATGTACGTCTTGGGGTATCGGTGGTTGCGGCGCAAAAACTCTAACTTTGTAGATGGGGTGGGAGAGGATGCCAATGACTTGGCGGAACATATCTGTCCAAGCAACGCCACAAGGTCGGAACAATTATCTCAGCCCGCCCGGGTGGGTTCTTGGAACGGTATGCGTTAGCTTGGTTGCTAACAGGACTCCTTAGCAATGTTTCTAGAGTAGTAGTAGGTACATATTGTAGGTTGTACTTGTATCGGTAGCAAGCAACCCTTCTTTTGCTTCTACTATCTACTTTAGCTACTAGGTCTAGAGTGCGTCTAAAGTAGAAACGCCTGATAAAAGAATCACCAGCTGCTCCGAATGCATCCACTAGCTAGGATCCCAATTTTGAATGGTGATGTTCCCGCGAAGGGTAGAGAAGGCTACTGTGGCGCGTGCCTTCTTTTCGCTTCCTGCAGTCTTGTATCACATTCGCCCCCGCTGAAGGCCCAAAAGACTCTCTTATACCAAAACTGAAAAGAACCTACTAACTGGACATCATCTTGTACCGAGTACACTCTATTTCAGGTACTAGTACCAGTACGTCGTACCGGCATCTACTCCAGCAGCTAGCTAGCTAGCTAGTAGCTACCTGGCTCAAGCTGACTCTCGCTGGCCACCATTCGCTATTACTGTACTGCTCCAGCTTCTAAACTACTCAAAGTACTGAAGCTACCATTACCACACCGATCGTGCGACGCATCTGCGTTTGTCGCATGGCCATTATTGGCGTTGGTTGTTGCAATTACACTTTGACGCTCCAGGAAAGTTGCCGATCAAAAATATCAAAATACTCCGCCGAAGTGGCTGTTGGTGGAATGCGAACGTTTTGGGGAGTTCCTTTTCTAGCCAACGCCTGTTCGGGTTCTTTTCACATCAGGCTTTTTTTCGTCTTGGTTCGGATTTTTCGGCCCCGGAAGTCCCTCGTACTCTTACTTTTTTTAAGGGCTAGTCGGGGGTTACTATTCGTGTTCCAGAGAAGATGTTTACAACCGGCCGCCAACTTAAAGAACCTGGCTGGTTGTGCTCCGGGACTGCTCCAGGTACTGCCTGGTCCCAAGAAACGTACTACTCCTAAACCGGTTCCTACAATCCTACCATATACATAAAGAGTTTTACATTGCTCACTGTACAGACATTCCCTCACAATGCATTAATTCAGTGAAGTACTCGGAGAACAATACTTTTCTTTGCTGGTGGGTAATGAGATAATGCTAGTTCTCCTCCCTTGTGTCAACACTCGCAGAGGAACAAGAAGACGTGATTTATAGTTTGGCCTTGTTCCAGCCAAAAAAGATCCACCTTCACCTCTATTAAAGATGCTGATTACAAGTAAGAAACGTTCACTGTGCATAGGGCGGAATGGCGAACTCAATAAGAACGGAGTTCAGCTGGGAGAATTTGGTGTACGTTCCCCTCCCAATACTAGTACGGCTGGGATCGTTCGGGATCGGTTTATGGCGATGCCTACTCGAGTAGTTTTCTGCGACCCGGCAACACGGCCGGTGTCGCTGTAGATAATCCAAAGGGGCCAGGTGTCGTTTTCCCGACTGGTGATAAGCTTTTTTGCAAATGGATGCGTCGTGATGGCAAACCGCTGGTACAATTGTAGCGACGGTACCGCAAGGTACCTGGTACCGGTACTTGCTGTCAATGTCACTGTAAATAACTTTTTTATCCGTCGCATCTTTTGCCGGTCTTCCACTCTACTCATAAAAAGCAAAAAAAGAAGAAGAAAACACACACAGCAATCAAAAGTCCAAGAAGCAAGCAAACGAGAGCCGCGAGATCTACAACGATGACTTCTAGAAGTACTACTTACAAGCCTCGTCACTGTGGCGATTTGTCGTCAGCGTCGCACACAGGTAAATGGACCGTTGAGGAGAAAGCCTACGCTGATGCACTTGCCAAAGAGTTTGAGGCAGGCTCTCTTCTTGTCATCGATGAAGGCATCAGCTTGAGGCGCTTTTTGAGCCAAGCGCTCAATTGCAGTGCCAAGCGCATCAGCAAGAAGTACGAAGGTAAGTGACAAGCAAACAATGCTTGATTGAAGGAGCATGCCTAATCTTCCCAAACATTGAGACTGACTCTGCGTTGGCGACTGCGCTTTCCAACCACAGGGAGTGACTACAACGGGAAAATGTTGTACAAGAAGCAACTAGGAAGTCTCACCACAGATGAGGCAGAAAAGCGTTGCAACCACCTGAAAGACTTGGAGTCCAAGTATGAAGAGAGCTTGAAGGTCCTCAAAATGGTCGAGGACTCGAAGCAGGCTCACCTGAGGTCGCCACCTCAGAGCGAGTGCCCCATGATAGCTGAGTTCATGCAGCCGTCAGCACTCCAGCTTTTTGGTCTTTCATCCCCCCATACGGGGGCGCCTACTCTCCCCAGCTCGATTTTTTCGCCCAAAGAGAGATTGGCCCGACTTGACGCCGCCCTTGCTCAAGCCTCTGGCCGTATCTCTCAGGAAGTGTCTCGAAATCGTATCTGGGATTCCTTTGCGGGCAGCGGCAGAACCCGCAGCAACAGCAACTGGGTCGCTGAGTCGCCCTCGCTCAACAGAAGCACCTTTTCGTCAAGTCCCCATCTCTTGCAGAGAGCAGCACTCTCGGATGCTTCGTCATCCTCGATCTTGCACAACATGATGCTGCAACAGCAAAGATCGGCGACACACCGCTCTCTGAGCCAGTGCGGGGCGTATAACTTGTTGGCAGCAGCTGCTGAGCGTAATAGAATGCCCATGAATAGTGGGAGTAACAATGATCCTTCCGAGGACAGTTACAAGCACCACCAACAGCAAAGGATGGCACCTACTTTCCAGCTTCGTCCTCAGCAGACTCTTCTTCCGGTTCATATCGCATCGTTACGCGTCGCCAGCAGCAGCAACGTGGAAGATGCCGGCCTACAGAAAAGGGTAGAGCAAAATAAGTTGCTACTCAATGCATTGATGGAGCGCAAGCACATGCATTCTGTATCCTCTTCTTCTTCTACCGGCAAACGCAAGAGGCACGAAGGAGAATTCTGCGGCGCAATGGGAGTTGGACCCAGCGAGAAATCTCCCACTTTGTTTGACCTACGGGGACTTTGAAAAATGATTCTATGAAACTGTTCCTCTTATTGTTGCGTATTACTACTACTGATCTGTTTGGGAGAGCTAGCTATA
>Ga0163144_10029046_pt1 | contig 10634 bp, 10 predicted proteins | sample OliLak19BULKMAT1_FD_123175 | JGI IMG/M metagenome (GOLD analysis project Ga0163144, IMG submission 123175) | Freshwater microbial mat bacterial communities from Lake Vanda, McMurdo Dry Valleys, Antarctica - Oligotrophic Lake LV.19.BULKMAT1 | ecosystem: Environmental > Aquatic > Freshwater >...
AACTGGGGCAATTTGCGCGATCGCTTACTTATTTTTGCCCCACCCGCTCTGGCTCTTGGGCTATGTAGCTAGTCTGAGTACCAAACTGGCGGACACTTGTGCCAGCGAAATTGGCAAAGCCTATGGCAAAACCACTTTTTTAATTACCAACTTTCAGCCTGTGGCGGCAGGAACAGAAGGAGCGGTCAGCCTAGAAGGCACAATAGCAGGGATTTTGGGATCGATGGTCTTAGCGCTGATCGGAATTGGCGTAGGTGAGATTACTTTCCCTTGGGATTTGGTTTGGTGTATGGTGGCGGCTTTTGTGGCTACGAATATCGAGAGCTTAATTGGCGCAACTTTGCAAAATAAATATAATTGGCTGACCAACGAAGTGGTAAATGGAATTAATACGGCAATTGGCGCAATTGTGGCAATGGCTTTAGGCTTGATCGCTCAATCATATTTCTTAACCCCTTAATTTTCCTTCTCATGGGCTGCACCTAAGTAAGCCGATCGATCTTACTAAAACCGATTCTTGCCCAAACTGATAAGAAGCGCACATTTTATCGTTAAATTAAAAAAGCACTAGAAATTATCTTGCAATTAAAAAGAAGAATATGGGCTTTGCAGATTTATCGATCGCCGAAATCGCCGAAGACTATAAGCTTTCAATCGAAAAGGTTTGTCAAATCTGCGATCGCCTGGGCATTAGCTATCAAGATCCCTTTACCAAACTCGCCCTAGAGGATGCTAAAGCGGTGATGTTAGTTGCGCTCGAACAAAAATAAATTACTTATTATATAAATATAAAAAACATGAAGAAAAATTTACAAAATTTGCTGTTATTAGCGATCGCTAGTTTGATGGTTGTGTCACAGCTTTTTTTCACTCAGCCAGTTCAGGCTCAAACGCCTACCAAAGTACCTATTGACGATAATCGTTCGGTATTGCTCAATGGTAAAGAAAAAACTTTGCTCACAAAAAGTGAAATCGCCAAGGGCAAAAAGCTATTCAACTCTGCCTGTGCCAATTGCCATGTAGGCGGGGCGACTTTGACTAACCCTAACGTCGGACTTGATAGTGAAACCTTAGCTCTAGCTTCACCCCAACGAAATACGATCGAAGGCTTAGTAGATTACATGAAAAATCCCACTACCTTTGATGGCGTAGATGACATTAGTGAACTTCACCCTAGCCTCAAGAGTACCGATATTTTCCCAATTATGCGCGGTTTGACTGACCCTGAGTTGAAAGCGATCGCGGGCTATATTCTTTACTCTAGTAACCTCAAAGGTGTAAGTTGGGGTGGTGGTAAAATTTACTATTAGACTGGTTCCAAACATTGGCTAAATGGTTATAAAATAATATTTAAGATTTAGGAATACACTAAGAACTAACTATGAAATCGCAAATTTTGTCTAATATCAAGCTTCTCAGCAAGCGTTTAAGCCTAATTATCGCTGGTGTCTTGCTGGTGATTGGTGGCTTCCTTGCCAATACTCAAGCCGTAGCTGCCGAAACCTACACTGTAAAAATGGGTTCTGATAGTGGTCAATTGGTTTTTGAACCAAAAGAGATCAAGATCAAGGCTGGCGATACGGTCAAATGGTTGAACAATAAGGCTTTCCCACATAACGTAATTTTTGAAGGCTATCCCGAACTGTCCCACAAGAAGCTTTTACTCAAGCCTAATCTTGGTGCAGAATCAACTTTTGCGGAAGTAGGAGAATATCGCTACTTCTGTACTCCTCACCGTGGAGCTGGCATGGTTGGTAAGGTAATTGTTGAAGGTTAGTCTTTCTTTAATCTTCTGAATAATTTTGAATACAGTTTCTTCGATTTCTGGAGAGGCTGTTTTTTATTACAATAAATTTACTAGCTTGACTTCTATTTCTAGATCCCGAAAGTTTTATGGCAAATCTCCTCCCCAAGAATGACACTTAAGCGTAAGCATTTATCTACTTAATTTAGTTCGGCTAATTTGTTGCTGTTCGATCGCCTCAAATAGTGCTTGAAAATTGCCTGCACCAAATCCTTTAGCTCCCTCTATGCGCTGAATAATTTCAAAAAAGAAGGTAGGCTGATTAAATATTGGCAGAGTAAAAATCTGTAAGATACCCTTGCCTGAGTGATCTTGTTTTTCGTAAAGAATGGGTGGAGAAGTCTCTAGAAACTTTACGCCTCTTGATTTGAGGATATCTACGGTTTGTTCTATCTGATCGGTATATAATGCCAAATGTTGCACACCTGCGCCACGATTGAAATCCAGAAATTCCTGTACTTGAGAATTCTGATTGGAAGGTTGATTGAGCGGAATTTGTACCTGGCGATCGCCGTTCTCTAATACTAAACTTTTTAAGCCAGAGCGATTAGTTTGAATATTGAAGCGATCGCTAATTCGCAAACCCAAAACCTGTTCATACCAATCGGCAGTTTGTTCTAAAGTCCCTTCGGGCAGATTAATTACCAAGTGATCGATATGACTAAAAAGCGAGTATTTAGGCGCTTCAGTCTTCAATCTGGGCAATAAATGATATTTTAGATCACAGTTTGGGCTAGTCAAAATGAACGAATCAAAATCACTGCCTAAAGTAGCGCCTGAAGCCGTTAAACCAACTTCCGCAATGCCTGGGGGATGCTTAGTTAAATAATCTGCTACTGGACTTAAAGTTGATTTAGCCTCAGAGAGCCGAATTTGAATTGTTCCCTGTTGCACTATTTCAGTATGGGTTAAGTGATTAATCGAGCTTTCAATCAACTTAAATTCTAAATATTCACAAAACCACTCACTCCAATATTTTGCATCTTCCACATAGAAATGCACATAGCTAAAAGCTTGAACTTCTCTTGATACTTTACTTAGTACTTCTTTTGGTATTTCTGTTAGAACTTCTCTTGGAGTAGCCATATTTAGTCAAGTGCCTGTGGATTTTTGTTAAATAACCATTGCAAACTCGCTCTCATCCCTTGTTCTAGGTCAAATTCTGGCTTGTAACCTAAATCTCTTTGGGCTTTGGCAATCGAACAAGCGATCGTCTTATTCATTTCTGATAGCACATGAATCTTTTGCTGATAAATTCCTAAGTTCTGAAGCGTAGCATCGGCAAATAGAGCAATTTCACTCACAAATCCAGGTAACTTCAGACGACCATGTTTACAAACTTGTTGAAATTCTTCTTCCAATAGCTTCTCTACGGTATCTACAATCTGATTCATAGTGTAAGCATGAGCATCAGCAATCCAATATGTTTCTCCTCTTGCCCTAGCAGTTATGGTCGCTAAAATCAAACCTTGGCAGAGATTGCCGATGTAAGCCATTGAGCGCCGATTATTTCCATCTCCGACAATTGGCGCTTTGCCGTTACGAATCATTTGAAAGAATAGAGTTTGGCGGGGTGGCTGATTCTCGCCATAGAACCAAGGTGCCCGAACAATCACAGTTTCAATCTGGTCTTGGCGTCGCTTAATCGCTAGTTCCATTTGCATTTTTGATTTCCCATAATTCATATAAGGATGGTATGGAGAACTCTCGTCAAACAAATGATCGGCGTGGGGATTACAACCACAGGGAGAATTGGAAGAAACAATTATTGCGCGTTTTACTTTATTAGCGATCGCAGCATCAATTAAATTCTTCGTACCTTCTAGATTCACATGATAAAATTCACTAACTTTTTGGGGATGGATAATTCCTGCCGTATGAAAAAGAATTGCATCCTTAGCATTGGCACAAAATTGAGCACAGATCTTAGGATCGCGCAAATCTCCTGTAATTATCTCTATCTTTTGGGATAAATTTTGAAGTGGACTAGGATCTTGATCGGGCAAAATCAAACATCGTAGGCGAAGATTCGGATCGGGTTTGCTCAAACTTTGACAATTAGTTAAGCCCTTTACCAAAGCCTCAACCAAGCTAAAACCTAGCCAACCAGAAGCGCCAGTTACCAAAATCAGGGCTGTACCAAAATCCATAAATATTTATGCGCTCAATCATTATGTATATTTTAACACCCGCCCATAGAAGCATTACAGAAAATAGTCTAGTGTCCGCCAGCTATGGGCTTCACTTACTTGAGGAAGAGAACGAGAATCGCATTAATGATTGGAATAGAATTTCTCACGTATCGATTGCAGAGTTGCTAAAACCGCTATGCCAGTAGAACTCCCGCAGTAGCAATACTGGCAAGCGGAATAATCGTGAACATCCCATTTTTGCGATTGTCTAAATTACCAGTGTTTTATTAAGATAGACGATGTGATGGAACTGGAGGGACATTTTCTTTTTTCCATTAAGCCCCCGATATTTTGATTCTGTAAGAGATTTGCTTAACCAATGATTAAACTGCACCAGAGCCAATTGAGAATCCAGAGATCAGCCATGCTCATTTTGATCAATCCTGATTACTAAGGATTTTTCGAGATGCCGATGAAGGTTGCAAAGCTGCCAGTAACTCAAAAGCCGCTTCGCGCACAGGCACAAAGGCTTCAGTTTGTAGAAGCACTTGACAATATTCGGCGATCGCTTCTTCTTGTGCGAGAGAAAATGAGGATTCCATTGACCTTAACTGTCTCACCGCAATCAAACGTTGTAAGTCATGATCTGAGGTTAAATCCAATACCAATTGATCCAGACTTGTTTTATTTGCTTGGGCATTTGATTGCAAAAACTGACGTAAGAGCAGTGCGAAACTACCTAAGATTGCCAAAAACTGCACACTTTCACCAAAGCCTAGCCAGTGATCGGATTGTGCTTGCCAAATTGCCAAGATTGTATATATCAGCAACATTGAACCGCCACCCACAGCTACAGCGATCGCTAATTTTCCATTTGAGCCATGAACAAATTGCTTAAACCGAATCGCAGTGCGCCGCCAATTCCAACTTTGAGCGCCATAGATAGTTGACATTGCGCCAATTGCGGTACTAGTCGCCAAAACTAATTGCCAATCCAAACTTAATCCCACTAGCGCCAAACCACTTAAGCCAGCGATCGCCATATTTTTGTTCACATGGCTTTTATGCTCTATTTGCCGCGGTCTGGGAAGCTGCCGAGTCTGAATTTTAAGCTCAGGGTTTGTCATAGAGATTTACCAAAGAGATTTGCCAAAGAGATTAAGTAAAATTTTGGAAGTTATTTGGTGGCAGCAGGCGGATTACTTGGAATACTATTGGGCGGATTACTAGGGGTATTATTGGGGTTGTTACTGGGGATACTATTAGCAGCACGGGGGAAGGAGTCCTCTACAAAACCCAACTCATAGAGTTGCTGATATGCCTGTTGTCCGAGTTCACGGGTGGGCTGTTGACTGCGAATCAGTTGAACCAAAAGCGGAATTGCTAACTCAGGTTGATTTTTGCCCCGATAAGCGATCGCTAATTGATAGGTAGCCACATCCCGCAATTGAGCCGTTTGCAACGCTTTTTGACGATGGCGATCAGAAATGCGGTTATCTATACCTGAAAAGCTAGAATTCAAATCCTGATAAAAATTGGAAAGCTGATTATAAACTTGACGCGCATCTTGTAGCTTAGTTACGGCTAGGTCATAATTTTGTTGGCTAATGGCGGTCATTGCTTCAGCCACTAAGCGCTCCCCACCCTGAATACTAAACACTGTACGGTTGAGGGCATTGGGTCGAGTTTCAGCATCAGGCTTGATCTCTACTCTTGTAGGCGCAGCTTGAGGAATAGGCTTGGTAATTGGCTTTGGCGCAGGTTTAACGGATGCAGGAGTCTGAGCAGATACATTGGCAGCGATCGCTAATATTAAACTAGAAGCAAAAAGGCTTACTCCCATTAGGGTAAAAGAATGATTAGCTTTGAATGGATTCACTTTTAAGCACATATCTGGGCATATCTAAATAAAATTAACCAGCCTGGGAAGAAGTTTAGGCTTAGTCGCCCCAATCCTATACCAAATCTTCAGTTATGTTAGCATTGCTTAGCTATGGTTAGCTAATTTGTCCCCTTCGGTATTAAACCCTGCCTTTAGCTGATATCCACAGCAGATTGGCGGTAATGTGCGGTAGGGTATGGGTGGATAAAAGTTAGATCTAGGACTTTCGTACGCTAAATATGAAGAAATTTCAGCTGTACCCCAACCCCCTATTTACAATGTTTTGTTTACTTTTTGCGTAAGTCCTAACATCTCTAGTTAAATCCTTGCGCCTAACTGGCGGGGATGTACATCTGATCACCAAATTCAAACGCAATATGAAAAATCGCCTATCTATTTAGTTTTCTGTCTCCAAATTCTTAAACGTGCCATGATTGAATTTGTAATTGACTAATTAAAAAATATTTCTCAGATTGAGTATTCCTGATTATTGCTCTAAGCCTAATTTTATGGGCAACATTACAGCTGGGCTAATTGCTTATTGTGATCAACTTAGAGGGTCTGCCATTGACTTGGAAGATTTTCTTGCTACTCCTACTTAACTTGAACCCAATTTAGTTAATTGCAATAGCAAATTAATAGAAAAAAATAGTGAACAATCACCATAAAACCGAGTTTAAAACTTCAGAATTTCTGTTTCAGGCAGTTTTCTTAATTACTTTGAGCGGAATTGGGTTTTGGCTATTTCAAAATCTGAAACTAAATCTTGGTCGCGCCAATCTCAGCTTGGGATTTGACTTTCTCTTTTCACAGTCTTCGCAAGTTGTGAGAGAAGCCCCTTTTGCGGTTACACCTCAAGATTCTTATCTAACTTTAATTTGGGTGGGCATACTTAATTCGCTCAAGGTGGCAACTTTCTCAATTGTGCTCTCTACCCTTTTGGGCAGCTTGATCGGTACTGCGCAACTCTCTACTAATTGGTTATTACGGCAAATTGCTAGAATCTACATAGAAACCCTGCGAAATATTCCGTTAATCCTACAACTTTTCTTTTGGTATTCTGTAATTTTTCTGACAATTCCACGCGGCAAAGTCATAAGCTTAACTAATTTAGAGAATTTAATTTCAGTCTCAATTGAAGGCATTAATCTACTAGGGCTAAATTTTTCCGCTGAGTTTTCGGCTTTGGTAGTCGGTTTATCCCTATTTGCTAGTGCGTTTATCGCAGAAGTGTTGAGAGGTGCGATTCTTTCGGTGCCGATCGCTCAATCGCAAGCAGCAAAGTCTTTAGGATTATCGGGTTGGCAAACAACTTTTTGGATTATTATGCCGCAAGCTTTGGCAGTGGTAATTCCACCTTTAACCAATCAGTATGTGAATATTCTGAAGAATTCCAGTTTGGCGATCGCGATTGGTTACGAAGATCTAATGGCAATTTCCTCTACTGCGCTGAATCAAACTGGCAAAGCGGTGGAGATTATTTTCTTAACTATGGGTATCTATTTGGTTTTATGTTTAGCGATCGCTACGTTTATGAACTGGCTAAATGCTCGCTTACAGATGCCGTCAATTAAGTGATAATTTTTAATATACAAGGGAAGGGTAGCACAGATTCTAAACGGCTAAAACTCAAAAGTTAAAAATCAAAGCGGGACTGCCCCCTGCAACACTATGACCAGTTTATTTAAACTTATCTACTTACTTTGACAAATTGGGGTAAGATGTCGCCAATTGAAGGGTTTTTATTTTGATGTTCTCTTCCATGCTTAAGGTTTGGACAAAGTTAGACTATCTCCTGGGTGAGACATTCCTGGGGATTAAACGCGGCGGTTGGATGAACTGGGCAGCAATTAGCACTGTGGCAGTTTTACTTTTCCTGCTGGGTGTTGGCTTGCAAGCGTCTTGGCAACTGGAAAGCCTGCTGGGGCAAATGGGCAACCAATTGGAGATTTCCGCCTATGTGATTGGTGATGGGCGATCGCTTTCCAACCAAATTCAAAACCTGAATGGCGTAACCTCTGCGCGTTTTATTTCCAAAGAGGAAGCTTGGGAATCCTTAGTAAAAGAGCTAGGAAAAGTGGAGTTAGGTACAGCCACCCAACAATTAGGTGGGAATCCCTTATTAGATGAATATAAAATCCGTACTACTGATCCAAGCAGAGTCAGAGATGTGGCAAAAGAGTTGAAGTCAATCAAAGGCATTCAAGAAGTGTGGTACACCAGTGAAGTGGTAGATCGAGTCGGGCAATTGCGCAAAGGATTGACCCAAGCTGGTTTATTGGTAGTGGGAATGCTGACTACAGTAGCGATCGCCGTGATCAATACTACGATCAGATTAATTGTGACCGCTAGGAGAAGAGAAATTGAAATTATGCAACTGGTGGGAGCAACTAGCACTTGGATTTACTTTCCGTTTGTATTACAGGGCATCTTCTTTGGTTTAGCAGGTGCAGCGATCGCTTACATTTTGCAGCGCATTAGTATTGGCTTAATCGCGGATATTTGGGTAAATCAACCAGAATTAATCCGTTCCCTCGCCGATGGATTGGGTGCAGATTGGCGTTCCTATTTAATTTTGCCCTTCAGCCTGGTTGGTTTTGGCGTGACATTAGGCATATCTGGCAGTTTGTTAGCAGTAAGAAAGTTCTCTTCACGATAAGGAAAATGACTGAAAACCAATCAGAATTAGAAGTACAAGCATTAGTCAATCAATACTTGCGTCAAGGGCAAACAGCAGAAGCTATCCAGGTATTTGATCAAGCGATCGCTGAGCATCCGAGAGATTGGCATCTATGGAATGAAAGAAGCGTTCTATTTGAAAACATGGGCGAGTTCGATCAGGCTTTAGCAGGTTACGATCAGATGCTTGAGTTTGAGGAATTAACTCAGGTTCAACTAGGTCAAACTTGGTATAACCGCGGCAATGTGCTGATGCGAATGGCACAACTAGAAGCAGCAATTTCTGCCTATGATCAAGCTTTCAGCCTTTCTGCTGAATTGGTAGATGCTTTGAATAATCGAGCGATCGCCCAAGAGAAGTTAGGAGACTATGCTGGTGCAGTTTCCACCATTACTAAGGCGATAGAGATCCAACCGACCAAAGCAGAATTCCATTTCAATCTTGGCGTATGGCTTGCTCAAATTGAACCTTTGGAGCTAAATATTGATCAAGCTCTAGCAAGTTTTGATCGGGCTTTGGCAATTCGTCCTGGTTATGGCGATGCTTGGTATCGTAGGGGAAATCTTTTGGAAAAAACAAATCGAGAGAAAGAAGCGATCGCTAGTTATCGTCAAGCCTTAGCCGTCAATCCATCTAGTTTTGAAGCGGCTAATGATCTAGGCGTACTTTTAGAAAAAAAAGGAGACTTCGATCAGGCAAGACAGAGCTATGAGAAAGCGATCGCCCTAAAACCAGACTTCTTCTCTGCTTGGTACAACTTGGGCAATACTTGGCAAAAATTAGATTGTCATCTAGAAGCAATTAAATGCTATGAGAAATCAATTGAATTTAATCGAGAGTTTGCCGAAGCCTATTGCAATCTAGGCGTATCCTTTGACCGTGAACAGCGATTAGAAAAAGCAATTGATTGCTTTAAAGCAGCCTTGTTTCATCGTCCTGATTTTGTTGATGCAGAACGCAATCTCAAAAATACCTACCAAAAGATTGTACCGCGTTGGCATTTTGTGATGCTGAATGACCGCGATCGCAACCAAAAATATGACCAAACATTACGCAAGATTGTTAATCAAGATTCGATTGTTTTAGATATTGGCTCAGGTTCAGGACTTCTGGCAATGATGGCAGCTAGAGCAGGCGCAAAACAAGTAATTACCTGTGAAATGGTACCAGCGATCGCTGAAGCAGCAACAGAAATCGTAGAAGAGAATGGCTTTGGTCAACAGATTACGGTAATTGCCAAGAAATCCACTGATTTAGAAATAGGAATTGATCTACCCGAAAGAGCGAATATATTGGTCACCGAGACCTTTGACGTAGGACTTTTAGGCGAAGAAGCACTAATCTCTCTGCGTCACGCAATCGAGCATTTAATTACCCCAGATGCCAAAATTTTACCTGTGCAAGCTAAGGTATTCGCCCAGTTAGTAGAGTGCGAACAACTACACCAGGAAGACTTCGCCGCAGATGCCTCTGGCTTTAATGTGAGTAAATTTAATCGCTTCGCGCTCACGCCAAATTATTTACAGCGGCAGTTAAATCAATATAGCCATCGCAATTTGTCAGAGGTGATCGAAGTCTTCACTTTCGATTTTTCCCAAGTTTACGAGCAAGGAAGCGAAGAATCCTTAACTTTCCCGATTCTCCTAGATGGCATAATTCATGCAGTAGTCTTTTGGTTTGAGCTTTGGCTAGATCAGGAGATTAAAATTTCTACTTCGCCCCAAACTGGCTATACTCACTGGCAACAAGCAATTCAGCTTTTAGAGCAACCGCTACCTGTCAAAAATGGTACTTCTTTGGCAGTCAAGGCAATTCATGATTGCGCGCATATAAAATTTGTTCTGTGATTATTGAAATAAGGCGTTACCCATCTTAGATGCGAGTGGAATTGGGAGCGCCGCCGCAATTGGTTTAATTGCTTAAAATTGGCAAAATCGTCTAGCTACTATGCAATTTTAGAAATATGACTTTACTTTCAAAGTATACCTATGCTAGAATCGTAAAGCAAAAAATTGCGGGTCACTAACTCAATGGTAGAGTACTCGGCTTTTAACCGATTTGCTCCGGGTTCGAGCCCCGGGTGACCCATTAAAACTTAATCTAGAAACCCTGACCCAGAAACCCTGATCCAGAAAC
>Ga0163144_10029047_pt1 | contig 10633 bp, 7 predicted proteins | sample OliLak19BULKMAT1_FD_123175 | JGI IMG/M metagenome (GOLD analysis project Ga0163144, IMG submission 123175) | Freshwater microbial mat bacterial communities from Lake Vanda, McMurdo Dry Valleys, Antarctica - Oligotrophic Lake LV.19.BULKMAT1 | ecosystem: Environmental > Aquatic > Freshwater > Lake...
AAGTCGATAACAATAATGGAGTATGCTTCATTATTCAATTCAAAGACACTAACTTGAGAAAAATGGTCGAATAATGAAAGTTATAAAAATTGGAATTGTAGAAGATGAACTTATTATTGCAGACACAATAATAGCTACACTACAAAATTTAGGCTATGAAACAACAGAGCCTTGTATGACTTATACGCGAGCACTAGAAATGATTGAGGAAGACAAACCAGACTTGGTTTTGTTGGATATTCAATTGGCTGGAAAAAAGACAGGAATAGATGTGGCCGAGGTCTTGAATAGAGACTACGACATACCTTTTATCTTTCTTACCTCTAATGCTGATGTGGCTACAATTGAAGAAGCAAAGTTGGTGAATCCTTATGCCTATTTGGTCAAACCTTTCAATAAAGATGATTTGTTTACCGCCATTGAGATTGCGATGTCCAATTATGGCAATAAGATTGAACGAAAGGCAGCCGCCATAAACAATGAAAAACTTAAAAATGTACTCTTTATAAAAAACAAAGATCGCTTCCATTCTATTAAACATGATGATATTCTTTTCTTAAAAAGTGACCATGTTTATGTGGAAATTAGTACCGAAAAAGAAACGCATTTAGTGAGAAGCACTTTGGAAAATTTTGTTCAAAAATTACCACTCTCCTTTTTTCAGGTACACCGTAGGTTTATTATCAACCTAAATTACCTAACGGAGATAAAGGCAGACCACGTGATGGTCAAAGAGCATGAAATCCCTTTGAGCAAAAGCAACAGAATAGCGTTGATGAAGATTATTGATTTGTTTTGACACTTGTTAGGTATAAACGATTTTAAAACAGATTGGCCATTAGCGATCAAAAATAAATTGTACAAACTAAGTCAGTATTTTCCGCTCATTTTTCTACTTTTGAATATTATTCTACCAATTCACTATAAAATACTCAAATCGGCATGCCTGATTTTTCAAAAATAGACATCGCTCGCCCCTCTAAATACGGCGAAAATATACAAGCACCCGAAGCTGCTTCTTGGGAAACCGCAGAGCAAATTGCATTAAAAAACTACTACAGTGCCGATGACCTGCGCGATAATATCCATCATCAATTTGGGGCAGGCAAAGCCCCATTTATAGGCGGCCCCTACCCAGGTATGTACCCCTTGCAGCCTTGGACAATCCGCCAATATGCTGGATTTTCTACAGCCGAGGAGAGCAATGCTTTTTATCGTCGCAATTTGGCTGGCGGCCAAAAAGGGCTTTCGGTAGCCTTTGACCTTGCTACGCATCGCGGCTACGATTCGGACCATGAGCGTGTGACGGGAGATGTTGGCAAAGCTGGTGTCGCGATTGACAGTGTAGAGGATATGAAAATCCTTTTCGACCAAATTCCACTGAACGAAATGTCGGTTTCGATGACGATGAATGGTGCTGTTATTCCCATTATGGCCTTTTATATTGTAGCTGCCGAGGAACAAGGGGTTGATAAATCGCTATTGAGTGGAACGATTCAAAATGATATTTTGAAGGAATTTATGGTGCGCAACACCTATATCTATCCGCCAGCACCTTCCATGCGCCTCATTGCCGATATTTTTGAATATACATCGCAGCAGATGCCAAAATTCAACTCTATCTCTATCAGTGGTTATCACATGCACGAGGCTGGAGCCCCCGCCGATATTGAGTTGGCCTATACCCTAGCCGATGGGATGGAATATTTGGAAGCAGGAATAAAAACTGGTTTGGACATTGATGATTTTGCGCCGCGCCTCTCCTTTTTTTGGGGTATTGGCATGAACCATTTTATGGAAATTGCCAAGATGCGTGCAGGGCGTATGCTTTGGGCCAAAATAGTAAAAAGCTATGGCGCAAAGGATGAAAAATCGCTGATGCTGCGCACCCACTGTCAAACCTCGGGCTGGTCGCTAACAGAGCAAGACCCCTTCAACAATGTAGCACGTACTTGCATAGAAGCAATGGCTGCTGTTTTGGGCGGAACACAATCTCTGCATACCAACTCATTCGATGAGGCAATTGCCCTACCAACGGACTTTTCGGCAAAAATTGCACGCGAAACGCAAATTTTTATTCAAAAATATAGCAATGTGACCAAAGCTATCGACCCTTGGGCTGGTTCTTATTATGTAGAATACTTGACCGATCAATTGGTAGAACGTGCTTGGATGCACATAGAAGAGATAAAAGAACTGGGTGGCATGGCCAAGGCTATCGAAACTGGCGTGCCAAAAATGCGCATAGAGGAGGCCGCTGCCCGCAAACAGGCTCGTATCGACGGCGGAAAAGATAAAATTGTGGGTGTGAATATCTTCCGATTGGAACAAGAAGACCCACTCGATAGTTTGGAGGTGGACAACCGCGCGGTGCGCGACTCGCAAATTCGGCGACTGAATGAAATAAAAGCAAGCCGCAACACAGAGGCTGTGCAAATGGCCTTGGAGGCTATCACTAAAGCTTGCGAAAGCGGCGAAGGCAATCTGTTGGCATTGGCAGTAGATGCCGCGCGGCTGCGCACTACATTGGGAGAAATTTCTTTTGCTATGGAAAAAGTATTTGGCCGCTACAAGGCTACTATCCGTTCAATCTCAGGTGTGTATTCAAAAGAAATTTCAAACAACGAGCATTTTCAAAAAGCGCGTGCCTTGGCCGATGCGTTTGCAAAAATGGAAGGTCGTCGTCCACGTATCATGATTGCAAAAGTGGGACAAGATGGGCATGACCGTGGTGCCAAAGTTATTGCGACAGGCTTTGCCGATTTGGGCTTTGATGTGGACATGGGCCCGCTGTTCCAAACACCTGAAGAAGCTGCCCGTCAGGCTGCCGAAAACGATGTGCATATTTTGGGGCTTTCCTCTTTGGCTGCTGGCCACAAAACCTTGATTCCCGAAGCGATCGAGGCACTCAAAAACCTTGGCAGAGAAGATATTATGGTGGTGGCTGGTGGGGTTATTCCTGCTCAGGATTACACATTTTTGTACGAGGCTGGTGTCGTAGGGGTTTTTGGTCCAGGTACTAGTATAGCTAAGGCTGCTATTGATATTTTGGAATTGTTGATTGCGGCAAATAAGTAGCTGTGAGGAGCAGGGGGCTAGTTATCAGATACTTAGTGTTTTTTTTACTTTTTTAATAATTTTTGTAAAAATAAAGAATAGATATGGCAAAGGTGTCGATGCAGCAGCGCTTTGCGCGTGGCCGACGCTTCTGATATGCAACATATTGACTCAAGCAGCTGCTAAGGTTTTGAATAAGCAAAGCTACCTATTTTCTAGAAAAACGCTGCTGTGAGGAGCTTCATAGCGGCGTTTTTTTATATTGTTAAAAATCAAGGCATTGTATTCTTATAAATTTTGCATACAAATAGCTGATTTATAATGCTTTTAGTTTTAAATTGTCGCAATTTTCTTATTTTAGACTGGCAAATATTTTGTTAAGAAACTAAAAATCCTTTACTTTGCGCTCACTTTAAGCAAAGCCCTTTTTTAAAATAGAGAAATTTGTGTCCTTTATCTTGATTTTCAATAATTGATACAAATGGAATCATTTTTTAAACTGTCTGTCAGCAATTAATTTAATATTAGTTTAATATCAAAAACCAACGAAAACATGGAAATGTTAGTGTATCTGCTCCCCATATTCGGAATTATCTCCCTGGTGTACATGGCGGTACTTTCCAAATGGGTAGTAAAACAAGAAACAGGAGATGCAAAAATGGTCGACATCGCAAGTAAAATTGCAGAAGGTGCATTGGCCTTTTTGAATGCGGAATACCGCGTATTGGCAATCTTTGTAGTAGTAGCAGGTGCGGCCCTTGGCCTATTGTCAGCATTAGTTCCTACTACACACTGGTTTATTGTCATCGCCTTTGTCATTGGTGCGGTATTTTCTGCAGTTGCAGGTAATATCGGTATGCGTATTGCCACCAAAGCCAATGTGCGCACCACAGCTGCGGCACGCACAAGCTTGTCCAAAGCCCTTCAAGTATCCTTCAAAGCAGGTACTGTAATGGGATTGGGCGTAGCAGGTTTGGCTGTATTTGGCCTCAGTACTATTTTTGCCCTACTTTTTTACTGGTTCATGGGCGGACAATGGACGGGCGGCGGTGGCACTTATGAAGGCGTACAAGGTATGACCGTCATTTTGGAAGCCCTCGCAGGTTTCTCTTTGGGTGCCGAGTCTATCGCACTTTTTGCACGTGTAGGTGGCGGTATTTATACCAAAGCTGCCGATGTAGGGGCCGACCTAGTAGGTAAAGTGGAAGCAGGTATCCCCGAGGATGACCCCCGCAACCCTGCAACAATTGCCGATAACGTAGGTGATAATGTAGGTGATGTTGCTGGTATGGGTGCCGACTTGTTTGGTTCTTATGTTGCTACCGTTTTGGCGGCTATGGTATTGGGTAACTATGTTATATGCGATATGGGTGGTTCTATTCAAGACCAATTTGGTGGTATGGGCCCTATTTTGTTGCCTATCCTCATTGCAGGTATGGGTATTATTTTCTCTATCATTGGTACTTTCTTTGTCAATATTAAAGACGATGGAACTGCCTCTGAGAAACATGTTCAAGCTGCTTTGAATATGGGTAACTGGGTTTCTATCGCCCTCACAGCTATCGCTTCTTTTGCGGCTATCATGTGGATGTTGCCCGAAACGATGAAAATGAATTTCTTTGGTGAAGGTATCAAAGAAGTTGGAAATATACGCGTTTTCTACGCCGTTATCATCGGTTTGGTAGTAGGTGGTGCTATTTCTGCTATCACAGAATACTATACTGGCAAGGGTTCAAAACCTGTTATGGGTGTAATCCAAAAATCAGGTACGGGTGCAGCTACCAACATCATCGCAGGTCTTTCTTTGGGTATGATGTCAACTTTTGCGCCTATCTTGTTGTTTGCTGGAGCTATCTGGGGTGCTTATGAGTGCGCTGGTTTCTACGGTGTAGCTATTGCAGCTTCTGCTATGATGGCTACTACGGCTATGCAGTTGGCTATTGATGCTTTTGGCCCTATTGCCGATAATGCTGGTGGTATTGCCGAGATGAGCCATTTGCCCGAGGATGTGCGTAAACGTACCGATATTTTAGACTCTGTTGGTAACACAACTGCTGCTATTGGTAAAGGTTTTGCAATTGCTTCGGCTGCCTTGACGGCTTTGGCGCTTTTTGCTGCTTATGTTACTTTCACAGGTATCGACGGTATCAATATTTACAAAGCAAAAGTACTGGCTGCCTTGTTTGTAGGCGGTATGGTTCCTGTCGTTTTCTCTGCCTTGGCAATGAGCTCGGTAGGTAAAGCAGCAATGGAGATGGTAAACGAGGTGCGTCGTCAATTCCGCGAAATTCCAGGTATCCTCGAAGGTACCGGTACACCTGAATATGGCAAATGTGTTGAAATTTCAACCAAAGCTGCTTTGCGCGAAATGTTGTTGCCTGGTGCTATCACTATCTTCATGCCCATTATCATTGGTTTTGCTATGGGTCCCGAGTCGCTTGGTTCTTATATGGCTGGTGTTTGCGTGAGTGGTGTACTTTGGGCTTTGTTCCAAAATAATGCTGGTGGTGCTTGGGATAATGCTAAAAAATCTTTTGAAGCTGGTGTCGAAATCGATGGTAAAATTGTTTATAAGGGTTCAGATGCGCACAAGGCTGCTGTTACTGGCGATACCGTTGGTGACCCATTCAAAGATACTTCTGGTCCTTCTATGAATATCCTTATCAAATTGACTTGTTTGGTTGGTTTGGCTATTGCTCCTATTTTGGGTGAAATTTATGGCGATGGTCACAAACAAAATTGTGCTGCTGCTGCTGATGAGGCTCCTAAAAGCGAAAAGCCAAAACCTACGGGTGAGTCAATTGCTCCAACAAAAGAAGATTTGACTTATAGATTGAAATAATCGTTATAGCAAAACGATCATAACAAAAAAAAATGCTCAAGTTTCTTCCGAAACTTGGGCATTTTTTATTTGTCCCTGTTGGTAAATTTTACAAATACAACTTAGGATTAACTACTGTGCTCCGCAGCGGCGGCCGATGTTGAAAATGTAAAATCAGCTGCATAGATTTCTTTTATTGTATCGCCATCTGTAAGCCATTGCATCGTCATTTTGCGCGGAACTTTCACTTGGGGCACATTTACAAAAGTACCAAAAATACGATCCCAAAAACGCGTAGTCACACCATAGTTGGTTCTAGGATTGTGAAAATGATGATAAAAGTGATGCTTGCGAAAGGTGACAAAAATATAGAGTAGTGGTTCTTTTTTGTGGTAACGATAATGTACAAATTCGTAAAAACCGTACATGCCAAAAAGCCCTGTCAGAAAGGCAAATAATGGCAAAACGGGAACTAACAAGCTTAATCCCGTAAAAAGTAGGGCAAAAACTAGGCCTGCTGCTATGCCTTTTTTTTGCATTGGGACAAAAAAATTGGCTTTTGAATGGTGCTGCAAATGTTCTGCTTTGAAAAAATTATGGCCTTTGTGCACATGGCCTAAAAATCGGTGCATAATATACTCAAAAAAAGTCCAGCAAAAAATACCAGAAAGGAATGCAATTAGTGTCATAATTCACGGTTGGTTAAGTGGTTAAATATGCTTGTTGCTTATGGTGCTAAGGTACAACTTTCTTTGAAAACTTTTATTTTTTATTAAATAATTATTCAAACAAAAATACCCAAGCTTCTGATGAACCTTGGGTGCGTTGTTGCTGGTAGCTATGTGGGCTATGGATTGGGTCTGTTTGTTTTTTTGGTTCTTTGACAACTTTTGTGGAACTGTCTTATTTGCAGCTTTGGCAATGGGATATTGTACATTGCACCAGACTTGCGCCCTCGCAAAAGTATAAATATACAAAAATTACTATCGTGAAACGATGTTTCATGTAAATAACTTCGTTTATCAATGAGCCATTTTTTTAAAAGGGTCTGCCCCACCGCCCATAAAGGGCTCTGTGTTTCTAAAACTCCCCCCTATGTGGTTGGAGTTCAGCCAACCCATAGTTGTACATGACCTCTTTTGGGTCAAATCAATTTTATAAATATTTGATACCAAAGGCATTCATCATATAATTTTAAGCTGTTCCTTATTCAAAAGTTCTATGGTTTATTTCATAAAAAATTGCTTACTTTTCAGGATATTTTTATGCTGAAAACCATTTTTAAAATGAAAAAAATAGGAGTAATGACATCGGGCGGCGATTCGCCAGGCATGAATGCCTGCGTTCGAGCTGTCGTGCGCGCCGCACAACAATACAATATTCCTACACTTGGCATCTGCCGAGGCTATCAAGGATTGATAGAAAATGACTTTACCGCATTAGATGCGCGAAGCGTGAGCGGTATCATCAGCAAAGGAGGCACTATCTTGGGCACTGCCCGTAGCAAGGAATTTATGACTCCCGAGGGACGCAAAAAGGCATATCAACACCTAAATGAACAAGGTATTGATGCTATTGTTGTTATTGGAGGGGACGGCACTTTTACAGGTGCTAAAATCTTTATGGAAGAACACCCCGATATTGCTATTGTAGGCACGCCAGGTACAATTGATAATGACCTTTATGGTACCGATTATACAATTGGATACGATACTGCACTTAATACGGCGATGGAGGCTATCGACAAAATTAGAGATACTGCTAATGCGCATAATCGGTTATTTTTTGTAGAGGTGATGGGCCGCGATGCGGGCTTTATTGCCATGCGCAGCGGTATTGCTACGGGTGCCGAAGCTATTCTTGTTCCTGAAATAAAAACGGATTTGGAGGAGCTCATTGCCGACCTAAAACGCAGTCATGAATACAAAACTAGCTCTTGTATTGTGGTGGTTGCAGAGGGCGACGATGCCGGAAATGCCTTCAATATAGCAGCTCAAATAAAAGGAAAAATTCCTTATGAAGATATTCGTGTAGTGGTGTTGGGACATATACAACGAGGGGGAAGCCCAAGTTGCTTCGACCGTGTACTGGCAAGCCGACTAGGAATTGCCGCCGTAGAGGCACTTATAGCTAAAAAAAAAGGAATTATGCTGGGCCAAAATGGCCTCAAGATAGCCGAGGTTCCTTTTGAAAAGGCAATTAAACACCATCAAAAATTGAGTTCTTATTTGAGGACTATGATGGAAATTTTGACTGTTTAATCTTGTTTATTTATGGCATTTTTAATAAAGAGCCATCTATTTTTAATGATTTTATCAACAAAGATTTGTATTTTTACGTTTGGAGAAGTTACTATCTCATCTTTTTCCATAAACTAAACAAATGGCAACTATTTGGCAAGACATCAACCGACAATTTACACAAGGCAATGCCATTGTGCGCCTTGCCATGCTCAATATTGCCGTTTATGTGATTACAAATATAATTTCAGTACCGCTCTACTTGTGTGGTGTTCAATACAATCTTTACGTCGAATTTTTAAGAGAGTGGTTTTACCTGCCTTCTAGCCCCATGAAGTTGTTCATGAGGCCCTGGACGATGTTTACTTATATGTTCATGCACGCAAATTTCTGGCATTTGCTTTTCAATGTGCTTATTCTATATGGGTTTGGACGTATCACCAATGACCTTATTCACAACAGTAAAATAATTCCACTCTATCTTTTGAGTGGTATGGCTGGAGCCTTACTTTTTATCATCTCATTCAATAGTTTTCCCGTATTTTGGAATTTAGGTTCGGTGCCTCTTGTGGGCGCATCTGCTAGTGTGATGGGGATTTTGCTTTCGGCCGCAACACTCAATCCACAGGGGCATATTAGGCTCATTATCATAGGTGCTGTAGAGTTGCAATATGTAGCTTTGGCCTTGGTGGTTATAGATATCCTTTCTATTCCGCTTACCAATCCTGGTGGGCACTTTGCCCATTTGGGAGGTGCATTTATGGGCTGGTTCTATATTTATCAACTGCGTCGCAGCCGCGATTTGGCGCAACCCTTTATCTTTGTTGGTAACTTTTTGCGCAACCCATTTGCTGGAAGGCAAGAAGAAATACGCAAAAAACGCCAGCCTAAAATGGTCTATAAAAAGGCGCATCAGCCTGGAGCAGCCGAAACTGGCAGTACGGGAACAACGACTTCTTATAGTGGTTATAGCCGCAGTTTTGCACAACGTTATCGCAATATGACACAAGAAGAGTGTTTGGATGCTATCTTAGAAAGAATTCACAAAGAAGGCTATGATAGTCTATCGGAAGAGGAAAAGGCATTTTTGTATAACAGTAGTAAGAAAAAGTGAGCGGAGTACTGAACCTTTAGCCTAGGTTTTGCTAGACCAAAGGAGCGGACGGTTTTAACCTCCGCTGTCAACCGAAGGGAATGCTAACCACGAAGTGCAGATAAGTTCACCTACTATAAACCCTCCCTCCTACCTTAATACCCTCTCTAACATATAAAAATAGTGGAAAATTACGCAGTATCTCGGCAATATTATCAAGAACGATTTAAAAAAGTGTTGTCCCAACTCAATGGCGCACAACGCGAAGCTGTAGATACAATCGACGGACCTGTATTGACAATTGCTGGGCCTGGCACTGGAAAAACACATATCCTTGCTGCCCGCATCGGGCAGATTTTACTACAAACAGATACACAGCCACACAACGTACTCTGCCTCACCTATACCGAAGCTGGCGTTATTGCAATGCGTCGCCGCCTTTTGGAATTTATCGGCCCAGAAGCGCATCGTATTCACGTTTATACCTTTCACTCATTTTGCAATCGCGTTATTCAGGAAAATCTTGATATTTTTGGATATAATGACCTGCAGCCTGCATCCGATTTAGAAGTAATAGATATAATCAGAACCATCCTCGATGGCCTGATGCCTACACATCCGCTGCGCATTAATAACCGTCGCAACCCCTATCGTTATGAAGGGAAACTAAAAGGCCTCTTTGGACGCATGAAAACTGAGGGCTGGGATGCCGTGTATGTAAGTGCTCAAATTGACGAATATATTAGCTCCTTGCCTACCCGCGACGAATACATCTACAAGGTAAACGGGCGCAATTTTAGAAAAGGAGACCTGAAACAAAATGACTACGATAAAGAATTGCAAAGAATGGAACAGCTGCGCTCGGCAGCCTTTCTGTTTGATGAATACGAATACCTGATGAAAGAAGCAGGGCGTTATGACTACGATGACATGATTCTCTGGGTATTGCGCACTTTTTGCAATCCCGAACACGAGTACATTCTACGCCGCTATCAAGAACAATATCTTTATATTTTGGTAGATGAATTTCAGGATACAAATGGGGCGCAAAGTGGCATCCTCATGAAACTGATTGAATATTGGGAGCAGCCCAATATTTTTGTGGTAGGCGATGATGACCAGTCTATCTTCGAGTTTCAAGGGGCAAGGGTAAAAAATATGATCGATTTTTATGAACATTACCGCGAAAGCGAGCTTTTGCTGGTTGTGCTTAGTGAAAATTACCGCTCGGGGCAACCTATTCTCGATGCCGCTAAACATATTATCGACCGCAATGAACTGCGTATTATCCGACATTTGGAAAATACACCTGGTGAGGTTCAAATTGATAAAAATTTAGTTGCTGCCAATAAAAATATCAAATTGGAGTCAGTAGAGGTCTCTATCAAAGAATACCCAAACCGACTACAAGAGGATGTCGAT
>Ga0163144_10029048_pt1 | contig 10633 bp, 4 predicted proteins | sample OliLak19BULKMAT1_FD_123175 | JGI IMG/M metagenome (GOLD analysis project Ga0163144, IMG submission 123175) | Freshwater microbial mat bacterial communities from Lake Vanda, McMurdo Dry Valleys, Antarctica - Oligotrophic Lake LV.19.BULKMAT1 | ecosystem: Environmental > Aquatic > Freshwater > Lake...
ATCTCGAAGTCCAGGTTGTCGGCGGCCTGCTTCATCCGCTTCTCGACGTCCTCGATGATCGTCGGCAGGTCCGCGGCGTTGAGGGGGGCCTCGGCGTCGCGCAGCAGCATCAGGCCCTCGCGCTTGGCGGCGCCCTGGAACTCCTCGAGCTGCTCGACTGCCTTGATGATGGACTTCGGCGTGATGCCGTGCTCCTTGTTGTAGGCGAGCTGCTTCACGCGGCGGCGATCCATCTCGTCGAGCGCGCGCTTCATCGAGCCCGTGATCGTGTCCGCGTAGAGGATGACCTGGCCGCCGACGTTGCGCGCGGCGCGGCCGGAGATCTGTATTAACGTCGTTTCTGATCGTAGAAAGCCTTCATGATCGGCGCCGAGGATCGCGACGAGCGAGACCTCGGGAAGGTCGAGGCCCTCCCGGAGAAGGTTGATGCCGACTAACACGTCAAAGATGCCCGTTCTCAAGTCCTGCAAAATCTGGATGCGCTCGAGCGAGTCGATGTCGGAGTGCAGGTAGCGGACCTTGATCCCCTTGGTCGTGAGGAACGCCGCGAGGTCCTCGGCCGTGCGCTTGGTGAGGGTCGTGATCAGCGCGCGCTCCTTCTTCGCCGCGCGGTCGCGCAGCCGGACGATCAGGTCGTCGAGCTGTCCCTCGGAGGGGCGGATGATCGTCTCCGGGTCGACGAGGCCCGTCGGGCGCACGACCATCTCGACGATCTCGCCCTGAGTCTTCGTGAGCTCGTACTTGCCGGGCGTCGCGGACACGAACACGGTCTGGCCGGCGAGCGACTCGAACTCGGCGAACTTCAACGGACGGTTGTCGAGCGCGGAAGGCAGCCGCCAGCCGAAGTCGACGAGGGTCTGCTTGCGCGAGCGGTCGCCCTCGTACATGCCGCCGATCTGCGGGACCGCGACGTGGGACTCGTCGACGACAAGCAGATAATCTTTCGGGAAAAAGTCGATGAGGCAGTAAGGCCTTTCGCCGGGAGGACGGCCGGACAAATGCCTGGAGTAATTCTCGATGCCGTGGCAAAAACCCATCTCGCGCAGCATCTCGAGATCGTAATGGGCGCGCTGCTCGAGCCGTTGAGCCTCCACGAGCTGTCCCTTCGATCTGAAGTACGCGAGCCGGTCGGAAAGCTCGACCTGGATCGCGGCGATCGCGCGCTCTCGCTCCGACATGTCCGTGACGAAGTGCTTGGCGGGATACACCCACTCGCGCGTGAGGTCCTTGAGCTTGACGCCCGTAAGCGGGTCGAACTCGATCAGCGCGACGACCCCCTCGTCGTCGAGCGTCGCGCGCAGCGCCGTCTCCATGTACGCGGGGAAGATGTCGACCACCCCGCCCTTGACCCGGAATTTTCCGCGCACGAACTCCATCTCGTTGCGCTCGTAATGGACCTCGACCAGCTGCTTGATCAGCTCGTCGCGGCTGACCTTCCAGCCGACCTCGAGCGGCACCGTGCGGTTCTGGTAGGCCTCGGGCGAGCCGATGTTGTAGATGCAGGAGACCGACGCGACGACGAGCACGTCCTTGCGCGCGAGCAGCGAGCTCGTGCACTTCAGGCGGAGGCGGTCGATGCGGTCGTTGATCGAGGAGTCCTTCTCGATGTAGGTGTCGGTCGAGGGGACATAGGCCTCGGGCTGGAAGTAGTCGTAGTACGAGATGAAGAACTCGACCGCGTTGTCGGGGAAAAAGGACTTGAACTCCGCGTAGAGCTGCGCGGCGAGCACCTTGTTCGGGGAGAGCACGAGCGTGGGCCGGTTCAGCTGCTGCACGACGTTGGCCATCGCGAACGTCTTGCCGGAGCCGGTGACGCCGAGCAGGGTCTGCGCGGGCGCGCCTTCCTTGAGGCGGGAGACGAGCGACGAGATGGCGGCGGGCTGATCGCCCGCGGGCTTGAACGGCGACCGGAGGCGGAACGATGCCATTGGCCCTCCTACATCGGGCCTTTGATCTTCACCGACGTGCGCGACGGGTCGAGGACGTTCGCTTCGAACCGGAATCCGCGCGCGTCGCCGGCGACGGCCAAAGTGTTGAGGTCCACATAGGTCTTGAGCTTCTCGCGCAGCTGCGCGCCGTCCGGAGAGGACATCAAAAGCGTGTCGAGATCGTTCGCGTAACGCCCGTTCGCGTCGCGATAGGCAACCTGCAGGTCGTAGAGGCGCATCAGCGCGACGTGCGACTCGTATTGGATGTTGGCCACCCCGCGCATGGGTATCAGGACCACCTGCCGGTAGGCGACCGACGCGGCCGCGCCGAGGGCTAGCGCGAGCGCGATGATGCCGAGCACGCGCGGCTCCTTGAACTTCGCGATGACCTGAGCCGACGCCGACAGCGGGGCGGATTCTTCCATGTCCATCTCCATTATGTAACGCATGGCGTGCGCTGTCAAGCCTCGCTCCTCGGGGGGGCCGTGAGCGCCCATCCGCGCAGCACCTCCGCGACGCTCCAGGCCTGCGCGACGCAGCCGCGCGGCGTGAAAGGCGCCTCGGCGTCGAAGATCTCGCTGATCGACCCGATGCAGGCCTCGCCGAGGTGATCGATGAGGCCGCGGAGGCACGCGTGCGCGCCGGCCGCGTCGCCGGGCCGCACCTTCAAGCGCGCGTCGATGTACGGGCCGATCAGCCAGGCCCAGACCGTCCCTTGATGATATGCCGCGTCGCGCGAGCGCAGGTCACCGTCGTAGCGCGGCTTGTACAGCGGGGACCTAGGGGACAGCGTGCGCAGGCCGACCGGGGTCAGCAGCTCGCGCTCGACCGTCTCGAGCACGGCGTTCCACCGCGCCGTGTCAAGGACGGGATGCGGGAGCGCGATGGCGAACAGCTGGTTAGGGCGGACGCACTCGCCCTCCTTCGGGTCGCCGTCGACGAGGTCGAAGAGGCACCCCGCCTCCTCGTTCCAGAAGCGCGCGTTGAAGGAGGTTCGCGCCCTTTCGGCGAGCCCGGCGTAGTAGGCGGGCGGCTCGCCGGCGCCTTCGACCCGGGCGGACCAGTCCTGCATGAGGCGCAGCGCGTTGTACCAGAGCGCGTTGATCTCGACCGTCTTGCCGCGGCGCGGCGTGACGACCCAGTCCTGGACCTTCGCGTCCATCCAGGTCAGCTGGTAGCCCTCCTGGCCTTGGGTCAGCAACCCGTCGGCGTCGACGCGGATGCCGAAGCGCGTGCCGGCCTCGTGGCGGCGCACGACCTCCGCGAGCAGCGGCTCGAGGCACGCGACCGTCGTCCAGTCGCCGGTATACGCGTAATAGCGCCCGAGCGCGTGGAAGAACCAGAGCGTCGCGTCGGCGGCGTGATAGAGGCCCTCCTGCTTGCCTTCGGGGAAGAGGTTGGGGATAAGGCCGTCGCGCAGGTGCCGCGCGAACATGCGCAGGATGCACGCGGCCTCGCGCTGGCGGCCCGTGCCCAGAAGCAGGCCTTCGAGGCTGATCATCGTGTCGCGGCCCCAGTCGGTGAACCAATGGTAGCCCGCGATCACGGTGCGGATGTCCTCGCCGCCCGCGCGCGCGCGCGCGGAGTCGAGCACGCGCGTGTTCGGCGTGACGATGAACTGGTCCGCCGCGAGCACGAGCTCGGCCGCGGCGCCGCGGCTCAAGGCCGGGGGCGCGAGCGAGATCAGGCTCGCGCGCCGGGCGTCCTCGATCGGGAACGCGTCGGCCGGGTCCATCGCCTCGAAGATCTCCCACGGCTCGGTGGACGCTCCGATGCTGGCCTCCTCGCCGACGTCGAGGTCGGCGCGCAGATAGCCCGGGCTCCAGAGCGCGCCGACGGCGTCGTAGCCGCGGCTGTGCTCCACGCGGTAGAAGATGTCGCGCAGGCCGCCTCCGTCCAGCACGAGCGAGGCGCGGCGGCCGCGCACGAGCAGCTTCAAGGGGGGCATGTCCGCGCGTCCGCGGATCTCGTGCCGCGTGCCGACGGTGCGCAGCGTGTACAGGTCGCGCAGCGGCGTGTCGACGCGGCCCTCGTGCGCGCGAAAATGGACGGAGGGCCGGATGCGCAGCCGCACGGGGCCGCTCGAGCCGAGCAGGCGGTAGCGGATGAAGACCGTGTTCTGCAGGTGCGGAAGCACGAGGCTCTTCTCGAGGACCGCGCCGTCCATCTCGTAGCGCCAGACGGGCAGGCCGCTCTCGAGCCGGAAGCCGCTTAACGCGGTCGAGCCCTCGAGATCGAAAGAGCCCGCGGACCGCTCGTCGCCGCCGCCGAGGCGCACGAACCGGCCGTCCGGGAGGCGCAGCTCCTCGGCCACGTGGTTGAGCATGAGGATGCGGCCGAGCGGAGCGGGAAGCGCCGCGATGAGGTAGCCGTGAAAGCGCCGCGTGCAGACGCCGGCGATCGTGCCGGCCGCGTAGCCGCCGAGGCCGTTCGTGACGAGCCACTCGCGCTCGACAAGACGCGGCGCGTCCTTCGGGTCGTCCTTCGCCCATGCCATGCTCGTGCGGATCGCTTCAGCCACGCTTGGGGCCTCCGAGCACGCTCGCGCACGCGGCCGGGAGGCTCCAGCGAGCCTCCTTATCGACCGGCGAGTACGCGCCCGATCCGCCGTAGTCGGCGTGCTCGCTGGACCAGCGCAGCTCCCACGACCCTTTCGACGGCGGCGCGAGCAGGGGCTCCGCGGCGGGCACGAGCTCCCGGTCCGGGCCGAGGTTGACGACGAGCAGGCGGTCGCCGCCGCGCGGGCTCGTGAAGCGCAGCGCGAAGGCGTCGTCCGCGAGGACGGCGCCCGCGATCTCGGCGCCGCCTCGGAACGCCGGATCCTCGCGCCGGAGCCGGAGGAGGTCGCGGTGCAGCGCGACGGCACCGGCGTTGCGCGCCCGCTCCGCGTGATCGAGCTTGCAGCGCTCGAAGACGGCGGGGTCCCCCGGGTCGGCGAGCGCGGCCCCCGCCGCGGGCGAGGTCATGCTCGGGAACTGGCCGAGAAAGGCGCGGCGGCCCTTCCGCACCGCTTCGCCGAGCTCGCCGCGATGGTCGGCGAAATACAGGAAGGGGGACGACGCGTCGAACTCCTGCCCCTGGAAGAGCATCGGAGTCTGCGGACCGAGCAGCAGCAGCGCGGTGAGCGCGCGCAGCCGGCCCGGCTGGACGAGCTGATGCAGCCGGCGTCCATCGAATGAGTTCGCGAGCTGGTCGTGGTTCTCGAGGTAATGCAGGAACGCGGAGGGGGGAAGATCGGCCGCGGGGGTGCCGCGCCGCCTGCCCTGCCACGCGTAGTATTGGCCCTGGTACAGGAAGCCGCGCAGGGCGGTCGAAACGAGCTCCTGGGCGGTGCCCCGATAGCCCGAGAAATAGGCCTCGCGGCGGCCCGTGAGCGCGACGCGCGACGCGTGGTGGAAGTCGTCGTTCCAGAGGATGTCGAGGCCGAAGCCGCCTTCCGAGCCGGGCCGCGCGAGGCGCGCCGTCTGCGTCTCATTCTCGGCGGTGAGCAGGATCGGCCGGCCTCCCGACGCCGCGCGCGCCGCGCGCGCCGCTTCGGCGATGACGTGGTCCGGAGACCGGTCGACGATCGACTGGGTCGCGTCGAGCCGCAGGCCGTCCAGATGGAACTCGGAGATCCAATACGCCGCGTTGGAGACGAAATACTCGCGAGCGCCGTCCGACCGGGGCCCGTCGAAGTTGATCGCGGGGCCCCATTCGGTCATCGTCTTCGAAAAGTAATGCGGCGAGAAGCGCGAGAGATAATTCCCGTCCGGCCCCAAATGGTTGTACACGACGTCGAGGATCACCGCGAGCCCGGACGCATGCGCGAGATCCACGAAGCGTCGAAGGTCGTCGGGGCGTCCGTAGAGGCGGGTGGGGGCGAACAGGTTTACGCCGTCGTAGCCCCAGCCGAAGCGTCCCGGGAAATCCGCCACGGGCATCAGCTCGACGACGTTGATCCCGAGGTCCGCGAGCTCCTGCAGGCGGTCCGCCGCGGCCGCCCAGGTTCCCTCCCGCGTGAACGTGCCGGCGTGCAGCTCGTACAGCACGCGCCCGTCGCGGCGCGCGCCGCGCCAGGAGGAGTCGTTCCAGGCGTAGGCGGCGGCGTCGACGACCTCCGACGGTCCGTGAGGCCCGTCCGGCTGGAAGCGCGACGCCGGGTCCGGAAAGGCTCCTTCGTCGTCGAGCCGGTAGCGGTAAAGGGCGCCCGGCCGCGCGTCGTGCGCCATGCCGGAGAAATAGCCTCCCGGCTCTCGCGCGAGGCGGAGACCGGGTGATTCGCGGCCGGCGGCGTCCTCGAACACCACGGCGACCGTCGCGCGCTCGGGCGCCCAGACGCGGAAATGCACGCCGCGGCCCGGGACCGGCTCCGCGCCGACGGCGAGCCGGCGGACGGACTTCGTTCTTGTCGTCACGGATCGCCTCCCGCCAGCAGCGCCGCACCGAGCACGGGGAACAACTCTCCGGCCCGGATCACGACGCGCCCGCCGGCGGAGGAGGTCCGCACGCGGCGGTGCGTGTACGCGTCTCGGAACGAGCGCAGCCGGCAGGATTTCGGCAGGATGACGCCCGTGCCGCGCCAGGTCTCGGGCCCCGGAGGAAGGCGGCTGAAGAACCGCGCGCCCGCCGCGATCAGCGCGCGCCCGCCGTCCTCGCGCAGGAACGCGATGACGTGCTCCTCGCGCGGGCCGTACGCGCGCAGCGGCTCGTAGGAGCCTCGCAGGAACAGCTCCGGGACGCGCCGGCGCATGCGCAGGCCCTCGCGCAGCAGATACAGCTTGATGAGGCCGTCATCCTTGCGCTCGAGCAGCGCGCGCACGACCCCGGCGCGCGGCCGGCCGGCGCCGAGCTCGCGGCGCAGCTCGGCGAGCGCGGCGATCCGCCGCTCGAAATCGACGGGCCGGCGGTTGTCGGGATCCGTGAGGCGATAGTCCCACAGCTCGTCGCCCTGATACACGTCGACGGGGCCGGGGGAGCCGAGCCTCAGCGCGAGCGCGGAGAGGGCGTTGAGCTTCCCGAGCTCCGAGACGCGGCGCTGGAACGGGGAAAAAAGCTTCATGAAGGAGTTGTCCTCGTCGCGGCTCAGGATCGCGCGCACGAAGCGGTCCACCGCGTCCTCGTACTCGCCGTCGGGATGGAGCCAATCGGTGCGGCGCTTCGCCTCGCGCACCGACTTCTTGACGTAGGCGCGGAGCCTTTCGGTGAACTCGGCGTGCCCCGCGTGGTCCGCGTCGTCGGGCCACGCGCCGATAAGGGTCTGGTAGATGAAGTACTCCGTGTCGCGGTCGGGCTCGAGCGACGCGCCGAGCAGCGTCTTGTGTCTTTCGTTCAGGATCGACCAGCGCGCGGCCTCGCCCTTCCACTCGCCCGGCAGCTCGCTCAGCGCGTCGATGCGAAGGCGCGCGTCCTCGCTGCGCTTCGTGTCGTGCGTCGAGGCCGAGGCGAACGAGCCCGGCCAGCGGCGCGCGCGTTCCTGATTCAGCCGGTGGAACTCCGGCACCGACGCGCCGAATCGTCCCGGGTCGCCTCCGACCTCATTTAAGGAGACCAATCTGTGGTCTATGTAAAATGCGGTGTCCTCGAGTCCTTTCGCCATCACGGGCGCCGTCAGCTGCTGGAAGCGCAGGACGAAGTCGCGGTACGCGGCGCGCTCCGACGCGTCGACGCGCGGCTCCATGCGCAGGAGCAGCACGTCCTCGAGGAGGTCGAACACGCCGGAGCCTAGGCTTGAAGCCGTCTGGCGCGCCTTCGCCAGCGCGACCAGGATGTAGCGGCGGTCGCTCTCCGACGGGAAGCGCGAGCGCGGCGAGATGTAGGTCCGGTAGACGGGAAAGCACGCGATGACCTCGCGCACCGCGGCCGTGAGGCTGCGGCGCGTGAAGTCCCGGAAGTGCCGGTTCGTCTCCGACAGCGCGTCGAGCCGGTGGCCCAGCGCCTCGATCTCTCCGGCCATGTACGTCTCGAGAAAAAGCCGCTTGGCCGCGTAGACGAGCTCCGCGATCTGCTTCTTGCGCCCGATGAAGCTCTCGTAGGCGGCGCCGATCGCCTCCTCGTTCGCGCGGTCGACGAACAGGCCGTTGAGCGAGTTCAGGAAGTCGTAGCCCACCGTGCCTCGCACCCGCCAATCCTCGCGCAGCGGCTCGCGGCGATCCAGGATCTTCTCCACGACGACGAAGAGCGGCTTGCTCGCGCGGAACTCCTCCTCGGAGAGCACCGCGGCGGCGTCCGCCTCCGCGACGCCCTCGCGCGCGAGGCGCCGGCGCAGCCACCCGTCCTGCAGACGCGCGAAATAACCGGGAGGGTCGTACAAACCGTCGGGATGGTCGACGCGGAGGCCTTGGACCTTGCCCTCCGCCAGCAGCTTGAAGACGAGCCGGTGGCAGCGCTCGAAGACCTTCGTCGTCTCCGGCCGCACCGCCGCGAGATCGTTGAAATTGAAGAAGCGGCGGTAATTTATCTCGTCCGACGCCGCTCTCCAATGAGCGAGGCGATAGACCTGCAGGTCGAGCAGGCCCTCGAGGTTGTCGAAGCTCGCCGGCACGCCGGGGCGGCCGTTGAACGCGGCGAGGCATTTCGCCGCGAGCCTTCGGGCCGGGAGGCCGGAGATGCCCGCGCGCTCGAAGAGGAACGGCAGGGACGACGGCGCGATCGGAAATCGCAGGCCGCGATAAGCCGCCGCGAAGCGGCCGTTCACGTATATCAGGCGGATGAGGCCCGCCTCGAGGACCTTGCCGAAGAAATCCTCGAGCACCGGAAGCAGGACCCGGTCCTTAAGCTCCGCCTTGGGCGGGCTCCAGTCGATGTCGAAGAAGTCCGCGAAGGCCGAGCGCCTCCCGTGCTCGAGCACGTCCCACCAGTACGGGTTGTCCGCGATCCCCATGTGGTTCGGCACGATGTCGGCGATGTGGCCGATGCTCTCGGCGGCGAGGCGGCCGCAGAGGCGGTCGAAGTCGAGCGCGGTGCCGAGGGCCGGGTTGAGCTCCGTCGGGTCCGTGATCGCGTAGGCGTTGTCGCCGCCTTCCGCCGTCTTGAAATAGGGCGAGAAGTAGAGAGCGTGCACGCCCAGGTCCCGGAAATAACCGACGAGGCCGGCGGCCGCGCGAAACCCCATGCCCCGCGTCAGTTGCAGGCGGTAGACTGAGGCCGGCGTATACGCCTCCTGCAGCGCGCCGCGCGCGACGCGGCGCGCCTGCTCCCGCGAGGCGGCCGAAAACGAGATGGTCACGCGGTCGCCAGCCGGAAGACGGCCACGGAGCGGCCCTCGAGGCGGTAGGGCTCGCCGGGCGCGGAGACCAGCGGCGCGGGCGGATCGATCGCCGTGTCGAGCACCCGCTCCCACTCGCCCGGCGCGTCCGACGGACGCTCCTTGAACTCCGCGGCGTCGGGGCCCGCGTTGATCAGGATGAGCAGCGTGTCGCCGTCCGCGAGGATCCCATCAGCGTCGACCTCGTCGATGCCCTCCTTCGCGAGGCGCACCCCCAGCGCGCGAATCTCGGGATCGGCCCAGCTCTCGGGGGTCATCTCCTTGCCCGTGGGCTCGAACCAAAAGATGTCCTTCACGCCGTGAAGCCCGTGGCCCGTGAAGAAGCTGCGGCGGCGAAGCACGGGCTGCTCGGCCCGCAGCTTGAGCAGGATTTTCACGAAGCCGGCGAAGCGCAGCTGCGTCTCGTCGAGCGTCCACGAGGTCCAGCTGATCTCGTTGTCCTGCGCGTAGGCGTTGTTGTTGCCGCGCTGGCTGCGGCCGAGCTCGTCGCCTCCGAGGATCATCGGCACGCCCTGAGACAGCAGCAAAGTGGCCATCAAATTTCGCTTTTGGCGCTCGCGAAGCGCGAGCACTCCGGGATCGTCCGTCGGGCCCTCGGCCCCGCAGTTCCAGCTCTTGTTGTCGTCGGTGCCGTCGCGGTTGTCCTCGCCGTTCGCCTCGTTGTGCTTGCGGTCGAAGCTCACGAGGTCCTGCAGCGTGAAGCCGTCGTGGCACGTGATGAAATTCACGCTCGCGTGAGGCTTGCGGCCGCTGCGCTCGTAGAGGTCGCTGCTGCCCGCGAGCCTCGTGGCGAACTCGGACATGCCCGTCGAGCGGTCCTTCCAGACCGCGCGCACCGAGTCGCGATAGCGGCCGTTCCATTCCGCCCAACCGACGGGGAAATTCCCGACCTGATATCCGCCTTCTCCCAGGTCCCAGGGCTCCGCGATCAGCTTTACTCGCGACAGCACCGGGTCCTGATGGATGATGTCGAAGAACGCGCTGAGATGGTCGACCTCATACAGCTCCCTCGCCAAGGCGGCCGCGAGGTCGAACCGGAAGCCGTCGACGTGCATCTCCGTCGTCCAATAGCGAAGGCTGTCCATGATGAACTGAAGCACGCGCGGCTCGCGCATGTTCAGCGAGTTCCCGCAGCCCGAGAAGTCCATGTAGAACCGCGGGTCCGCCGTGAGGCGGTAGTACGAATGGTTGTCGATGCCGCGGAGGCTCAGCGTCGGGCCGAGGTGGCTGCCTTCGGCCGTGTGGTTGTATACCACGTCGAGGATGACCTCGATGCCGCCCGCGTGCAGCGCGCGCACCATCTCCTTGAATTCGACGACCGCTCGTCCGGGCTCGCTCGCGTACGTGCTTTGCGGCGCGAAATAGCAGAGCGTGTTGTAGCCCCAATAGTTCGTCAGGCCTCTATCGAGGAGCGCCCGATCCCTTAGAAAATGTTGCACCGGCAGGAGCTCGAGCGAAG
>Ga0163144_10029049_pt1 | contig 10632 bp, 7 predicted proteins | sample OliLak19BULKMAT1_FD_123175 | JGI IMG/M metagenome (GOLD analysis project Ga0163144, IMG submission 123175) | Freshwater microbial mat bacterial communities from Lake Vanda, McMurdo Dry Valleys, Antarctica - Oligotrophic Lake LV.19.BULKMAT1 | ecosystem: Environmental > Aquatic > Freshwater > Lake...
CATGCCGAACATGGAGACACCCGGCGCGAAATGCAGATCCACCAGCGCCTGCGATTCCTGCTGGCGTGCATAGCTGTACATCATGCTGGTGTTGAGCAGCAGCGTGGTCAGCGATGGCAGGCGATAGCGCCGGGCGTTGCCCCGCAGCCTGTCGCGCATCAACTCCAGCGCGCCGGGCACCTCGTCCATCTCGTAGTGCAATCCGCGGTCCCGCAGCAGATCGACGCCGATGATGCGCGCGGCGCCGCGCCGGTCCATCACGTCGGTAGGGAAGTTGTTGAAGGTGCCGCCGTCGATATGCAAATCGCCGCCCAGCATGACCGGTGGCAAGGCCCCGGGAATGGACACGCTGGCGCGGATCGACTTGGCCAGCGGCCCGCGGGTGTGCACCGCCTCGCGCGCCGCCGAATAGTTGCTGGTGATACAAAAATAACTCTTCCACAGGTCTTCGATGTCGATGTGTTGCCCTCGGCTGTTCACGACAGCGGAATCGATGATGCGTCGCAGTCGCTTGCCGCTGATCAGCGATATCAGCGGCACCATGTTGTAGTCGCCGGTGGGGCTCTCCCGGAACGCGTAGCGCGCCGCATCGATCACCGCCCGCGCCGGCATGTCCATGCCGGCATATGCCGCCATGACCGCACCGATGCTGGTTCCCGCCACCATGTCGAACACGATGCCGGCCTCCTCCAGCGCGCGCAGCACGCCCAGGTGGGCAAATCCTCGTGCTCCCCCCCCCGAGAGCACCAGGCCGACCGTGTTGCGGCTGACGATCCGCGCCAACCGCTGCCAGTCCCGCGCCAGGCTGCGCCGCACATGCACATGGCCCGACAGGCGCCGCAGGTCCAGCCAGCGCCCGGTACCGGTGGGCGAGCGGCGGTCGTCGGGATGCAGCAGCACCAGTCGCTGCTGCGCCTCGTCTTCGTCGTCCGCGGCGTGCAGGCCGGCCTCGTTCGGATGCAGGTCCGGCGACTGGTTCGCGTCGGCCACGAGCAGCAGTTCGTCGCAGTGGCGGATGCAGCGCTGCGTCCACTCGGTACGCTCCCGGTCGGCCACGAAGACGACGAAATCATGCCGGGCCTCGATCTTGTCCAGCCACACCGTGACATGGCGCGAACGCACGACGTCGGTGCGCGAGGCTTGCGCCGCCCCGGACTCGCCCAGTTGTTCGTCCGCGCGCTGCGAGGTCATGACGGTGGTCGCGCCGTGGCTCTGCAAATGCAGCGCCAGTTGCTGCGCGAACTCCAGTAGGTCGACGTTGCGGGTGATGCCCAACACGCCGATGATGACCGGCTTGGTGGCCGGCTTTCGCCCGCTGTTGACGCGCTTGAAACGCTCGATGACCTGGCGCGTCATGTTCAGCGAGACCAGCGGATAGGCCAGCAGCAGTTCGCGAAATACGGCCTTGGAAAAACGTGCCAGCACGCTGTCGCGGATCGCCGTCACCGTGGCGGTACGCGGCTCGCCGGTGAAGAACGCCATCTCGCCGACCGTCTCGCCGCGGGCAATCTCCCCCAGCACGGTGCGCTGCCCCCTGGTGTCCACATCCGACGCCCGCAGCCGACCGCTGACGACGAAGAACAGGCTTTCGTCGTGTTCGTCCTGCCGGAACAACACCTCGCCGCCGCCGAGCTCGATCCACTCGACCCGCGGCAACACATGCCGCAGCATGTCGGGATCGAACGGGCCAAAAACCGTGGTCAGCCCATCGATCAGCATGCCGTGGTGGGCGTCGAGCAGCTCTTCCGGGGAACGCAAGGGCATGAACGTGGCTCGTTTCCGTGGTCGATAGGGCCGACACACGCCGTGCGGGCCATCGCACAGTCTACGGCACGCCAGCCGCTGCGATCAATCGACGAAAAAATCCGGAATCAAGTCCTTCGTGCCGGGCGTCACCGCATACGGATCCAGGTCGGTGACGCCGTGTTCGGCCAGCAGGCTGTCGTCGATGTAGAAGTTGCCGGTGTTGCTGCTGTCGCTTGTCAGCACCAGATAGGCAGCGTCGGCCAGGATCTCCGGCTTGCGGCAACGGGCCGGATCGAGGCCGGGGATCATCTGCAGCGCGGCAGTGGCGATCGCGGTGCGTGGCCACAGGCTGTTGACGCCGATGCCGTATTTCAGGAACTCGCCCGCATGGCCCAGCGTGCACATGCTCATGCCGTATTTGGCCATGCTGTAGGCGGTGTGGTTCTCGAACCAGTGTGTCTTCATCGACAACGGCGGCGACATCGTCAACACATGCGGGTTGCGCCGTCGCTCGGCCGACCTGCGCAACGCGGGCAGGCAGGCCATGGTGCACAGGTAGGTGCCACGCGCATTGACGCCGTGCATCAGGTCGAAGCGCTTCATCGGCGTGGTCTCGGTGCCGGTCAGGCTGATGGCGCTGGCGTTATTGACCAGGATGTCGATGCCGCCGAAGGTCTGCACCGCCTTCGCCACGGCCGCGAGCACCGACGCCTCGTCGCGAATGTCGACCTGCAGCGGCAAGGCCCGTCCGCCCGCCGCCTCGATCTCCTGGGCCGCGCTGTAGATGGTGCCCGCCAGCTTGGGGTTGGCCTCGGTGGTCTTGGCAGCGACCACGATGTTGGCGCCATCGGCCGCCGCGCGTCGGGCAATCGCCAGGCCGATGCCGCGCGAGGCGCCAGTGATGAACAATGTCTTGCCTTCGAGCGTTTGCATGTTGCCTCCTCGATGCCGGGCCCGACGGTCAGGCCCGGCTCTGTGTCAGGTCTGGGAGAAATCCGGCTTGCGCTTTTCCATGAAGGCGGTGAACGCCTCGCGCGCCGCGGGCTCGCCCAGCATGCGCTCAAAAATGGCGCCCTCCTCCTTCATCTGTTGCAGCACCAGCTCAGCCTGACCTTTCTTCATCAGCCGCTTGGTCTCGACCAGCGAACCGATGGGTTTGGCCGCCAGTTTGCGCGCCTGCGCCCGCGCCAGATGGTTGGCTTCGAGTGGCGGCACGATGCGGTTGACCAAGCCCACCTCCAGCGCCGCCTCGGCCATGAAGGGTTCCCCGAGCAGCAAGGCCTCTGCAGCGCGATGGTAACCGAGCAATTGCGGCACCAGCAGGCTGGAGGCCGCCTCCGGGCACAGGCCCAGGTTGACGAACGGCAGCGAAAACACCGCGTTGTCGCCGGCATAGACCAGGTCGCAATGCATCAGCATCGTGGTGCCGATACCGACCGCCGGTCCACACACCGCTGCCACGACCGGCTTGGGGAAATCGGCGATACCGAACAAGAACCGGTACACCGGCGACTCCTGGTCTGATGGCGGCTGATGCAGGAAATCGGCGATGTCGTTGCCGGCCGAGAAGATGGCCTCGTGCCCCTGGAACACCACGACCCGGATCGCGGACTGCTCTTTCGCCTGCGCCAGCGCATCGGCCATGGCCGTATACATCGCCCGGGTGATCGAGTTCTTCTTGTCCGGTCGGTTGAAGGTGATGGTCATGACGCCATCGGTCACATCGATCAATATGTCGCTCATGCGGGTCTCCGTCATCAATGGGTCAGTGGGTCAGTGCGCTGCGCACGAAGTCGAGCCGGTCCTGGCCCCAGAACATCTCGTCGCCGACAAAAAACGTCGGTGCGCCGAATACGCCGCGGTCCACCGCCTCCTGGGTCCAGGTCTTGAGTGTCTCCTTGACCAGCGGGTCGCTGGCCAGCGCAACCAGTTCGTCGGCGCTGAATCCGGCCGGCGCCAGCACAGTGGCCGCCGAGGCCGGGTCACCCATGTTCTTCTGCCCGGCCCAGACCGCCTTGAATACGGCGGCGCGGTAGGCATCCAGGCGCGGGTCGCCGCGCAGTGTCAATGCGACGTCGATACGCATCAGCGTGATGGTGTTGATCGGGAAATGCGGGTTCATCACCAGCGGCACCCCATAGGCCTTGGCATAACGGTTCAGGTCCTTGAACAGGTAGCTGCCCTTGGCCGGCACCGTGATCGGCGCGCGGTTGCCGGTGGACTGGAACACGCCGCCGAGCAGGATCGGTTTCATCACCACCTGAGCGCCAGTGTCGGCAGCCAGTCGGGGTAGCTGGGTCCAGGCCAGGTAGGCGGCCGGGCTGCCGTAATCGAACAGGAAATCAACGCAACGGGTCATGGTCATCCTCTCGGGTAGTTCAGGGGGATACAGGGTCAGAATGCCTCGATCCAGGGCCGCAGGTCGAGTTCGTGCGTCCAGGCATCGCGGGGTTGCCGGTGCAGCATCCAGTACTGGTCGGCGATATGGTCCGGGTTCAGTATGCCGTCCCGGTCCTTCAAAGCATATCGCTGCGGAAAATTGTCGCGGATGAAGGCGGTATCGATCGCGCCGTCGATCACGACATGGGCTACATGCACGCCCATCGGGCCGAGCTCGCGCGCCATGCTTTGCGCCAGCGCGCGCAACGCATGCTTGGCGCCGGCGAACGCGGCGAATTGGGCCGAACCGCGCAGAGAGGCAGTTGCACCGGTGAAGATGATCGTACCCTTGTGCCCGGCCTCGCCACGTGCCACCATGCGCCTGGCCACCTCGCGGCCATTGAGGAAACCGGCCAGGCAGGCCATCTCCCAGATCTTGGTGTAGCGGCGCGCCGTCTCCTGAAGGATCGAACTCGGCGCATTGGCGCCGATGTTGAACACCATCACCTCGATGGCGCCAATCGTGGACTCGATGTGCTCGACCAGCGACACGACCTCGTCCTCTTGGCGCGCATCGGAGCCGAATCCGTGCGCCACACCACCATCGGCGCGAATCTGCGCCAGCAGCGGTTCGAGTTTGTCGGCATTGCGCCGCGTGACGCAAGCCACCAGGCCCTCGCGCGCGAAGCGCCGCGCGATGGCGCCGCCGGTGGCGTCGCCCGCGCCGATCACCAGCACCAAGCCAGGCTTGGCCGCAACGTGGGTCATGCCGTGGATCTCCTCATGCGATTGACCCCGGGGTCGGCTCTGGCTGGCCGCTCCGCCGGCGCCCTCAGACACGCTCGAAGATACCTGCGGCGCCCTGCCCCATGCCCACACACATCGTGACCATACCGTAACGCTGCTGGTTACGTCGCAGCGCATGGATCACAGTCGCCGCGCGGATCGCGCCGGTGGCCCCCAGCGGATGGCCCAGCGCAATCGCGCCGCCCATCGGATTGACTTTGGCCGGGTCCAGCCCCAGCGTGCGGATGACGGCCAGCGACTGGGCCGCGAAGGCCTCGTTGAGCTCGATCCAGTCCATGTCGTCCTGCTTCAGGCCGGCGCTGCGCAACGCCGCCGGAATCGCCTCGATCGGGCCGATGCCCATGATGTGAGGCGGCACGCCTTTGCTGGCGAAACTCACGAAGCGCGCCAAAGGCGTCAGGCCGAATTGCTTCACCGCCTTTTCACTGGCCAGGATCAGGGCGCCGGCGCCGTCCGAGGTCTGCGAGCTGTTGCCCGCCGTGACCGAACCCCGCGCGGCAAAAACCGCCCGCAGTTTGGCCAGGCCTTCGAGCGAGGTGTCGGGCCGCGCGCCTTCGTCTAGCGACACGGTGCGCGAGGTCACGCTCACCTTGCCGGTCTCGAGATCCGGTGTGCGCTCCATCACTTCCACTGGCGTGATCTCGTCGGCAAACGCGCCGGACTTCATGGCCGCGATGGCGCGCTGGTGCGACTCCAGCGCGAAAGCGTCCTGCGCCTGGCGCGTGACTTTCCATTGGCTGGCGACCTTCTCGGCCGTCAGGCCCATGCCGTAGGCGATGCCGATGTTTTCGTCGTTGTCGAACATCGCGGGCGACAACGACGGCGAGTTGCCCATCATCGGCACCATGCTCATGCTCTCGGTGCCAGCGGCCAGCATCACGTCGGCCTCGCCGACCCGGATGCGGTCGGCCGCCATCTGGATCGCGCTGATGCCCGAGGCACAGAAGCGGTTCACCGTGATGCCGCCCACGCTGTTGGGCAAGCCGGCCAGCACCGCACCGATCCGCGCGACGTTCAGGCCTTGCGGCCCTTCCGGAATCGCGCAGCCGCAGATCAGGTCCTCGATGGCCCGCGGGTCCAGCGTCGGCACCTGCGCCAGCGCGCCCTGGATGGCCTTGACCAGCAGGTCGTCGGGACGGGTGTTGCGGAAAAAACCGCGGTGCGAACGCCCGATCGGGGTTCGGGTGGCGGCAACGATGTAGGCGTCCTGGATCTGTTTCATGGGTGTTCTCCGTTCAGTTGCGCACCGGCTTGCCGGTGGACATCATGCCCATGATGCGCTCCTGGGTCTTGGCGTTGGTGACGAGCGAACAGAAGACCTCGCGCTCGAGCGCCATCAGGTATTCCTCGGTCACCAGCGTGCCGGCATCGACGTCGCCACCACAGACCACGTGCGCGATCTGGCTGGCGATGTGAAAGTCGTGCTGGCTGATGAAGCCGCCGTCGCGCATGTTGACAAGCGAGCCCTTGATCGTCGCGATGCCGCTGCGCCCGGCGACCGGAAAGGTTCGGCGCAGCGGCGGCCGGTAGCCGGACTCGAACATCGCACGTGCCTGCGTCTTGGCCACGTGCAGCAGCTCGTCCTTGTGCGGCACGACCAGGTCGCTGTCCAGCAGGTAGCCGAGCTGGCGCGACTCCAGCGCGCTGGTGCCGACCTTGGCCATCGCGGCGGATGTGAAACCCTCGGTCAGGAACGGCAACAGGTCCTTGTTGGTCGAGGCCGCGGCATTCTCGGCGGCGCGGCGCGCGATATAGGTCAGGCCACCAGCACCGGGCACCAGGCCGACACCCACCTCGACCAGGCCGATGTAACTCTCCATGGCCGCGACGCGCCGGGCGCAGTACACGGCCATTTCGCAGCCGCCGCCCAGGGCCAAGCCACGCACCGCCGCCACCGTGGGCACACTGGCGTAACGCAGCCGCAGCATCGCTTTTTGCAACTCATGCTCGGCGCCGTCGATCGCCGATACGCCAGCCACCATGAACGCCGGCAGCATCGCCTGCAGGTCGGCGCCGACCGAGAACATCTCATCGTTGGACCAGATCACCAGGCCCTCGTATGACGCCTCGGCCAGTTCCACCGCGCGCACCAGGCCTTCGGCCACGTCCGGGCTGATCGCATGCATCTTGGTTTTGATGCTGGCGATCAGCACTGGCGCATCCAGCGTCCACAGCCGGATCGCGTCGTCTTCGTACACCGTGGTGCCGGCGGTCTGCGCACGCGGCGCGTCGGCGCCGCGCACATCCTCGCGGAAGTGCTGGCGCTGATAAACCTGCAGCTCGTGGCGCGGCACGAATTTCTGTGCCGAAGCGCTCCACGAACCCTTGGGTGTGTGCACGCCGCGGGCATCGGCCACCGGGCCCTTGAACACCCACTCGGGCAACGGCGCCTTGCACAGGGCCTCGCCAGCGTCGATGTCCTGCCGAATCATCTCGGCCACCTCGAGCCAGCCGGCTTCCTGCCACAACTCGAACGGGCCTTGCTTGAGCCCGAAACCCCAGCGCATCGCCAGATCGATGTCGCGCGCCGACTCGGCCACTGTCTGCAAATGCACGGCCGCATAGTGGAATTGGTCGCGCAAAATGGCCCACAGGAAACGTGGCTCGGCGCCTTCGGCGTCGCGCAAAAGCCGGAGCCGCTCACCTGCCGGTTTCTTGAGCATGCGGGCCACCACTTCGTCGCCCTTGGCACCGGCGGGTACGTAGTCGCCCTTGCCGTCGGCCGCCTTCGCGTCGAAACGCAGGATGTCGCGCCCGACCTTCTTGTAGAAGCCGGCGCCCGACTTCTGGCCCAGGTTCCCCATGTCCAGCAGGCTGCCCAGCACCGGCGGCGTCGCAAAGTTGTCGTAGAACGGGTCGGTCTTGGCGTCCAGGTTGTCCTGCAGCGTCTTGATGACATGGGCCATGGTGTCCAGGCCCACGACGTCGGCGGTGCGGAAGGTGCCCGAGCTGGCGCGGCCGAGTTTCTTGCCGGTCAGGTCGTCGACGACGTCGTAGGACAGGCCGAAGTTCTCCACCTGCTTCATCGTCGCCAGCATGCCGGCGATGCCGATGCGGTTGGCGATGAAATTGGGCGTGTCGTTGGCCCGCACGACCCCCTTGCCCAGGGCGCTGGTGACGAAAGCCTCCAGGTTGTCGAGCACCTGCGCCTCGGTGGTGGGCGTGTTGATCAGCTCGACCAGCGCCATGTAACGCGGCGGATTGAAGAAGTGGATGCCGCAAAAGCGCGGCTTGATCTCTTCGGGCAAGGCTTCACTGAGTTTGGTGATCGACAGGCCTGAAGTGTTGGATGCGACGATGGCCGTGGGCGCCAGGTGCGGCGCGATCTTGCGGTACAGGTCGAGTTTCCAGTCCATGCGTTCGGCAATCGCCTCGATCACCAGATCGCATTCCTGCAGCAGGTCCATGTGTTCTTCGTAGTTGGCCTGCCGGATCAACGCGGCCTCCTGCACCAGGCCCAGCGGCGCCGGCTTGAGCTTCTTCAGCCCCTCCACGGCCCTGGTCACGACGCCGTTCTTCGGGCCCTCCTTGGCCGGCAGATCGAACAGGATGACCGGCACCCGGACGTTGACCAGGTGTGCGGCGATCTGCGCGCCCATCACGCCGGCACCGAGCACGGCGACTTGTTTGACTTGAAAACGGGACATGGATGGACTCTCTGATGGCACGCCGCAGCGCGCAGGTGGCCGGGCGTTGTCCGGCCGGGATGTACGCGCAGTCTTATTGCGAGCGGACCCACGTCTGGGTGCGGCCGAACGGGCCGATGGAGCCGCGCACCTCGAGTTTCTTGCCACCGTCGATCGGTGTCAGGCGCAGGCCGTAGGTGGACCCCTTCTCCGGGTCGAGGATCTTGCCGTCTTCCCACACATCCTTGCCGTCGGCCTTTTTCGCGCCGCGGATGATCTCCAGGCCCAGCATGGGTTTGTCCTTGCGATCGTCGGTGCACTTGTCGCACACCGCGTCCTGCTTGGCGCCCTTGCGCAGCAGTTTGGTCACCTTGCCATTGAGCATGCCGCCGTTGTCGACGATCTGGACCTCGGACTTGATCTCCTTGGTTTCGTCATCGATCGTGTGCCAACTGCCCACTGGCGTCATCTGGGCCATCGCCAGGCCGCTGGCACACAACAAAATGCCGGCGGTGAAACGGTTCTTGATCATGGGTGTCTCCTGTGTCGGGTAGTGGAAATGAACAATGGAAATCCAGCCGGAATATTAGGCAAACACCGCCTCGGTGTCCATCAGCGCCTTGGCGCCTGAACGCACGGTGAGCATCAGCGATGCGGTCTCGGGGAACAACCGGGCGAAATAGAAACGCGCGGTCTGCAGCTTGGCCTGGTAGAACGGGTCGGTGTTGCCAGCCGCGATTTCGCGCAGCGCGACCTGCGCCATGCGGGCCCAGAAGTAGCCGAACACCAGGTGGCCGGCCACGCGCAGGTAGTCCACTGCGGCCGCGCCCACTTCGTCGGCGTTCTGGAAACCCTTGAAACCGATCTCGGTCGTGAGTTTGGTCATCTTGTCGCCGAGATAGGCGATCGGGTTGATGAACTCGGCCATCTTCTCGTTCACGCCTTCTTCCTCGACCAGGGCAGCGATCAGTTTGCCGAATTTCTTCAGCGTCGCGCCGTTGTTGCCCAGGATCTTGCGGCCCAGCAGGTCCAGGCTCTGGATCGTGTTCGTGCCCTCGTAGATCATGTTGATGCGGGCATCACGCACGAACTGCTCCATCCCCCACTCCTTGATGTAGCCGTGGCCGCCAAACACCTGCAGGCAATCCGAGGTGGCGCGCCAGCCGTTGTCGGTCAGGAAGGCCTTGACCACCGGCGTGAGCAACGAGAGCATCTCGCCGCTGTCCTTGCGCACTTTCTCGTCGGGATGGAAATGCTCCTTCTCGAGCAGCACCGAGCAGAAGATTGCCAATGCGCGGCCGCCTTCGGCATAGGCCCGGGCAGTCAGCAGCATCTTGCGCACGTCCGGATGCACGATGATCGGATCGGCCGGCTTGTCCTTGGCCTTGGGGCCGGACAGGGAACGCATCTGGAGACGGTCCTTGGCATAGGCCAGCGCGTTCTGGTAGGCGATCTCGGTCAGGCCCAGCGACTGGTTGCCCACGCCCAGTCGGGCGGCGTTCATCATGACGAACATCGCCGCCATGCCCTTGTTCGGCTCGCCGACCAGCGTGCCGACGGCATCGTCGAGCACGATCTGGCAGGTGGCGTTGCCGTGGATACCCATCTTGTGCTCCAGGCCACCGCAGTAGATGCCATTGCGCTCGCCCAGTGCGCCGTCCCTGCCCGCATGGTGCTTGGGCACGATGAACAGGCTCACGCCCTTGATGCCGGCCGGCGCATCGACGATGCGCGCCAGCACCAGGTGCACGATGTTCTCGGCCAGGTCGTGTTCACCGGCACTGATGAAGATCTTGTTGCCAGTCAGCCGATACGTGCCGTCGGCCTGCGGCTCGGCCTTGGTGCGCATCAAGCCCAGGTCGGTGCCGCAATGCGGTTCGGTCAGGCACATGGTGCCCGTCCACTCGCCACTGGTCAACTTGTGCAGATAGGTCTGCTTCTGGGCATCCGTGCCGTAAGAGTGCAGCGCCGCATAAGCGCCGTGCGTCAGACCCGGGTACATGGTCCAGGCCTGATTGGCCGAGTTCAGCATCTCGTACAGGCATTGGTTGACCACCAGCGGCAGCCCCTGGCC
>Ga0163144_10029050_pt1 | contig 10632 bp, 9 predicted proteins | sample OliLak19BULKMAT1_FD_123175 | JGI IMG/M metagenome (GOLD analysis project Ga0163144, IMG submission 123175) | Freshwater microbial mat bacterial communities from Lake Vanda, McMurdo Dry Valleys, Antarctica - Oligotrophic Lake LV.19.BULKMAT1 | ecosystem: Environmental > Aquatic > Freshwater > Lake...
AACCTTCGCGGCATCGGCCGCGTGCGCATGAACGTCTACCGCCAGACGGGCTCCGTCGGCGCCGCGATCCGCGCGATCCCCAACGCCTTCAAGACGTTCGAGGAGATCGGCATGCCCCCGGCGATCCACGAGATCATGAAGGTGCCTAAGGGCCTCATTCTCGTGACCGGCCAGACGGGCTCGGGCAAGTCCACGACCTTGGCCAGCATGATCGACTTCATCAACGAGAACCGCGCCGCCCACATCGTGACGATCGAGGACCCGATCGAGTTCGTGCACACGCACAAGAAGTCCGTGATCAACCAGCGCGAGGTCGGCTCCGACACGGTGACCTTCGGCGCCGCCCTGCGCCACATCCTGCGCCAGGATCCCGACGTGATTTTGATCGGCGAGCTGCGCGACCTCGAGACGATCCAGGCCGCGCTCAATATCGCGGAAACCGGACATATGGTCTTGGCCACCTTGCATACGACCGACTGCGCGGGGACGATCAACCGCATCATCGACGTCTTCCCGCAGCACCAGCTCGAGCAGGTGCGCGTCCAGCTTTCGTTCGTTCTGCAGGCGGTGCTCTGCCAGCAGCTGCTCGCGCACTCCTCGGGAACGGGCCGCATTCTCGCCTGCGAGACGCTCATCGTCAACTCGGCCATCCGCAACCTGATTCGCGACCAGAAGGTCGAGCAGATCCAGGTCGCGATCCAGACGGGCGGCAAGATCGGCATGCAGACGATGAACCAGTCGCTGGCCGAGCTTTATTTTAAGCAGAAGATCACCTTCCAGGAGGCCATGGCCCACTCCATGGACCCCGAGGACCTTCGCCGCCTGATGCAGCGCCACATGACGCCCGTGAAGTCCTAAACAGGAATAAAAACTATGCCCTCATTCACCTATAAAGCCAAGACCGCCGCCGGCCTCGTGATGGAAGGAACCATCGACGCCGACGAGCAGCGAGCCGCCGTCGACAAGCTGCGCGGCCAGAAGATGGTCGTCCTCGAGATCATCGAGAAATCCATCTCCCCGGTCGACAAGTTCAGGGCCTTGATCGGTTGGAAGAAGACGAAGAACGACATCCCGTCGAGGGACCTGTCCCTGTTCTCTCGTCAGCTCTCGACCTTGGTCGGCGCGGGCGTGCCGATCGTGCAGAGCCTCGGCATCCTCGCGAGCCAGGCCGAAAACCCGGACTTCAAGGAGGTTCTCGAAGCGGTCAAGACGGACATCGAGGCCGGCCTTTCCATCTCGGACGCCCTCAAGAAGCATCCCAATGCCTTCCCCGACCTCTACTGCTCGATGGTCAAGGCCGGCGAGCTCGGCGGCATCCTGGACGTCATCCTCGAGCGCCTGACCGCCTATCTCGAGAGCTCCGAGGAGCTCAAGGCCAAGGTCAAGGGCGCCATGATGTACCCCGCGATCGTGCTCTCGATCTGTACGATCGTCACGATCTTCCTGATGGTCTTCGTGATTCCGACCTTCAAGAACATCTTCGCCGGCTTCGGCCGCGCGCTCCCGCTGCCGACGCAGGTCCTCATCGACATCTCCGACGCGATGAAGTCGAAGTGGTACGTCATGGTCATCGCGCCCATCGTCGCCTGGCAGGGCTTCAAGAAGTTCTACGCGACGCCGGCCGGCCACCGTTGGGTGGACGCCCAGTCCCTCAAGGCGCCCATCTTCGGGCCTATCCTGAAGAAGGTCGCCGTGGCGCGCTTCACGCGCACGCTCGGGACCTTGATCAAGTCGGGCGTGCCGATCATGCAGGCGCTCGAGACGGTCGCCCAGACCGCCGGCAACGTCGTCATCTCCGAGGCCGTCAACGCGACGCGCGAGTCCATCCGCGAAGGCGGCCACCTGTCCGATCCGCTCAAGAAGTCGGGCATCTTCCCCAACATGGTGACCTCGATGATCTCCGTCGGTGAAGAGACCGGCGCGCTCGACATCATGCTATCGAAGATCGCGGACTTCTACGACTCCGAGGTCGACACCGCCGTGAAGGGCCTCACGTCGCTGATCGAGCCTATCGTCATCGTCGTCATGGGTTTGATCATCGGCACGATCGTGATCGCGATGTTCATGCCCATGTTCGAGCTCGGCGGCATGGCCGACGGCTGATCGCAGCGCCAAGCAACGCTTGAGACGGGTTCGGCGGGGATTTGTGTCCTCGGGGCCGTTCGGATTGACCTCACTGCGGGGTCCGTCCGCGACGTATTAAGCCCCCTTGTCGCGGCGGCCCCCGTTGCGAAACAAAGGAGCAAATCGCCGCAGGCGATTAATGCGTTCGTGCCTCGCATTGCGTGGAAACGGGGCGGGGGATCGACCTTTGCCGGCGGGCTGGGGTCCGCCGCGACAAGGGGTTTTTATAGGTCGCGGACGGACCCCGCAGTGAGGTCAATCCGAACGGCCCCGGCAAGGGTCGATCCCCCGGCCCGCCCCGCATCAGCGTTACTCTTCGAAGAGGTTTTTGTCGCGCAGCAGGCGATGGTAGGCGACGCCGAAGCGATGGGCCTCGTCGCGGCATTGCTGAAGAAGACGGAGGGCGGGGTCGTCGAGGCGCAGGACGATGGAATCGGGGCGACCGGGGAGGAAGACCTCCTCGATGCGTTTGGCTAACGAGGCCATCGGGATCTTGAGGCTTAGCTCCTTGAGGGCCGCCTGCGCCGCGCTCAGCTGGCCCTTGCCGCCGTCGATCAGGATCAGGTCGGGCAGCTGCGCTTTTTCGGCCTTCAGGCGGCGATAGCGGCGGTAGACCGCCTCGTGCATGGATTTAAAATCGTCGATGCCCGCCACGTCGCGGATCTTGAACTTCCGGTAATGGTCGCGGTTGGGCTTGCCTCCGGTAAAGCAGACCATGGACGCGACGGTCTGGTGCCCTTGGAAATGGGAGATATCGAAGCACTCGATGTGCACGGGCGGCGCCGAAAGCATGAGCGCCTTCTGTAGGTCCGTGACCATCTGGGTCCGCGCCGTGTGGCCGCCCACCTGGTCGGCCTCGACGGCGCGCACGCGCACGCGCTCGCCCATCTGGGAGATCGCGCGGATGTTGTCGCGCAGCTGCAACGCGCCCTCGTAGTCCATCTCCTCGGACGCGGCCTTCATTTCGGTCTCGAACTCGCGGCGCAGCTCCGCGTACTGCCCCTTGAAGAATAGAACCGCCCTCTCGGCGATGTCCCTGTACTCGGGCTTCGAGATCTTCATGGCGCACGGCGCCGGGCATTCCTTCGTGTGATAGTAAAGGCACGCCGAGATCTTGCGCTTGTCGAGCGGCTTCGTCTCCGAGAACTCCCAGCGGCAGGGCCTCAGCGGGAAGAGCCGCTGCTTCCACAGATAGCGCAGCAGGGCCCGAATCGGGGCCACCTTCGGGTAGGGCCCGAAATAGACGCCCCCGTCCCGGAGCTTGCGCCGCGTCGTGAATATCCGGGGGAAGTCCTCGCCCATCGTGATCTTGATGTAGGGATAGGTCTTGCCGTCCTTCCAAAGCACGTTGAAGAACGGCTGGTGCTCGTTGATTAAGCGCCGTTCGAGCAGCAGCGCCTCGCGCTCCGACTCGCAGAGGACGTAGTCGATGCGCCGGATCAGCGGCACCAACGTCTGGTTCTTGAGATCTGCCTTGTTGGGGTTGAAATACTGCCCGACCCGGCTCGACAGATCGAGGGCCTTGCCGATGTAGAGGATCTCGCCGCCGGCGTCGCACATGATGTAGACGCCCGTCTTATGCGGGATATGGCTGCGGTCGAAGGGCTCCATGCCTACAGTATATCAATGAGGTAGAATCATCTCATGGTGACGATGCGAATGCTCGCGACGGCCGTGCTCACTTTGTGCGCGGGGTCCGCGGCGGCGGCCGACATCAAGCCGCGCCCGGCGCGCCTGCTCCTTATCTCCGGCGGCGTCTCCGTCGACGGCAAGGACGGCGGCCGCCCCGGAAAGAGCGGGGCCGCTCTCGCCGAGGGCGAGGCCGTGACCACCGACGCGGGCGCCTTCGCCGTCATCGAGCTTCCCGACGGCTCGCGGCTCAAGCTGCGAGAGTCGAGCCGCGTCGCCGTGACCTTGCCGGGCCCGAAAACCGCGCTGACCGAGGCGTACCTCTCCTTCGGCTCCGTGTTCGCCAAGGTCACGAAGCGTCTCGCGGGCCAGCAGTTCCAGGTGCGCACGCCGAACGCGGTCGCCGCCGTGCGCGGCACCGAGTTCTTCACGGCGTTCGGCCGCGGAAAAGGAGCGAGCCGCGATCTCTGGGTCTGCGTGAATGAGGGCTCGGTCGATCTGTCGACCAGCAAATCCGCCGCGATCTTGCCCGTGCCCGCGGGCAAGGGCGTGCTGATCAAATCGGGGCTCGATCTCACCAAGCCGCAGGCCTACGACTGGACCAAGAACCTGAACTGGAACATGGACGCCGAGAAGGGCGGCCTCGAGGACAGGACCGACCTGGACGGCGCGTACTCCGATCTCCTTGATCAGGACTATCGCTAGCCTTTTCCTCCTCACGCTGTTCGCCCCGGGGGCCTTCGCCGCCCCGATGCCGGCGGTCCCCCGCGGCCGGATCGCCGAGTACGAGACGTCGGCGCGCGTCATCGGGAAAGCCGGGCGCTTCGAGCCGCTGGCCGACCTGACCGCCCGCTGGCAGTTCGAGGGCCGGCGGCCCTATCGCTCGCTGATGCTCGGCTCCTACGCCCGCGCGCACCGCAATCTCAAGGTGGGCGCCTTCTACCGCCTTCAGAACGGCGCGCGCCACGATGACGACTGGATCCGGGACGCCTCCGGGAGCTGGTTCTGGCGCACGACCACCAACCGCCCCGAGAGCGTCCTCGTCCTCGACGCCACCCCACGTGCGAGCCTGGGGGGGAGCTTCACGGGCTCCCTGAAGGTCCGCTACGAGCACAACGCTTTCAACGGCCAGGGAACGCTCAAGCTCGAGCCCGAGGTCGCCTGGTTCCTCATGCAGGGGCTGGCGCCGAAGGCGACGGTCTTCCTCCGCCACGGCACCTACATCCCGCTCAACTTCGGCACCCGGTCCTATTACGAGCGCTGGTGGTACCTGGCGGGCCTGTGGCACCCCTCGCCCTCGATCTCCGCGGGCCCGAGCGTCGCCCTGCGGGACACGATGTGGACCGAGTCCGACACCTACCGCAGCGTCACGGGGGGCGGGACCTACCGGATCCTCCACCGCTCGATCGTCTGGGGCTTCACCGTGTTGGCGCGTTTCCGCTAGAATTTCCTGAAAATGAATAAATTAAAGAAACGGGACGCGAAGATGTTTCTTCCTCGTGTCGCGCTCGGTGTTTCCGCCGCTTCGCTTGTCGCCTGCATGGCCACCGGCGCCCGCTTCCCCGCGGCGGCGCTCGCGGCGGCCCTGGCCGGACTGTGGTGCCTGCGCTCGGCGGACGGAGGCTGGGAGAAGCGGCCGGCGCTGGCTCTCGCGCTCGCGCATTTCGCGCTGTATTTCTCCACCTTTCGCTGGCACGGCGGCGACGATATCCCGAACAGCCTGCTGCCGTTCGCGCTGCTGCGGCACGGCACGCTCGCCATGGACCCCGTCATGCACCCGTGGTTGACGGGCCGCGAGCTCGACTTCACCGTGCCCGGCTCGCTGGGACGCACGCTGTCCGTGTACCCAGTGCTGCCGGGCCTGTTGGCCGTTCCGTTCTACCTCGTCGCCGCTTTCTTCAACCCGCCGGTCAGCCAGGGCTTTCTCCATGATCTCTCGAAGCTTGCCGGAGCCGCGATCACCGCGGCGTCGGTCGCCGTGTTCTACCGCGCGCTGCGCGACCGCTGCTCAGCGCGGTGGGCCCTCTGGCTGGCCGTGCTTTACGGCTCGGGCTCTTGGGCCTTCAGCGTGAGCTCGCAGGCGCTATGGCAGCACGGCCCAGCGCAGCTCGGCGTCGCGGTCGGACTCTGGGGGCTGGCGGGTAAAGGGAACGCGCGCGCGGCGGCGGCCGGCTTCGGCTTCGCGCTGTCGGTCGCGGCACGGCCCGACGCGGTTTTCCTCGCCGCGTTCGCCGCGGGCTTCTGGCTCTTTCACCGGACGCGGGAGCTGCCGGCCTTCCTTGGAGGCGCCTCGCTCCCCGCCGCGGGCTTGCTCTCCTACTGGTTCGCCTACACGGGCCGCGCCGCGCCGCCCGAGCTGCGCTGGCAGGCCCGCAATTTCGTCGGGCCGCAGGCCTCGGCCTTGATCGGCATGTTCCTGACGCCCGCGCGCGGCCTGCTGCTCTACTTCCCGCCGTTCATCTTCGCGACGTGGGCGGCGGCCCGCCGCCGCGACGCCGAGACGCTCTGGCTCGCGGGCGGCTGCGTCGCGACCATTCTATTCTTGTCCTGCTACGCGAACTGGGTCGGCGGGCTGTCCTTCGGCACGCGCTACTTCGCCTCGATGACGATGATCTTTCTTTGGTGGCTCACGCCTTATGAGCGGGAGATCGCATCGTCGCCGCGCCTGCGCCGCGCCTGGGCTTGCGCGGCCGCGGCCGCCTTCATCGTCCATGCGCTGGGCGGCTATCTGCGCTGGCCCGGCACCTACGTAATCGCGGACACTTTGGGGCGGCTTTGGCATCCCATCGAGCATCCCGTCTTCCACCTGCTCGGCACGCGGGGCGGTCTCGCGGACTGGCCGCTGCTCGCGCGCGCGATCGCGGTCGCGGGCCTCGCGGCCGGCTGGCTGCTTTTGTCTCGCCGGCTTGAGAAAACCCTCTAGGCCGGGTTGCGGGCAAGCGCGTAGACCGACAGGCCGAAGGGCGGCGGCGCGAGCCGTCCCAGCCGCCCCTCGATGGAAAGCCACGACGAGAGCGCGGCGTTCAGCGCCGCAGGAGGCATAGCGAGGTCGGACCGGGCTTCGCCCGCCGCCCCTCGCGTCGCCGCGCGCCACGCCAGCGCGACGGGGAATAGCGCCGTATTCCAGTATTCGCAGCGCTCGACCGAGAAGCCGGCCTCCGCGAGCAGCGCGGAGGCTTGCTCCCGGCGGTAGCGTCGCGCGACGCCCACCGCTTCGTCGTGGCGGCCGCGAGCGCAGTCGAAGGCCGGAAGGTTGAGTACGAGGCAGCCGCCGGGACGCAGCGCCTTGCGCAGCCGCCGCAAGGCCGCGCGCTCGTCGGCCGCGTAATAGAGGGTGTCGAGGCTCAGAATCGCGCGGACCCCCGAGACGGGCGCGGGATCGTCGAGCCCGCCGCGGACGAGGCGCGGCGCCCCCGCAGCGCGCGCCGCCGCGAGCGCGTCCTCGGCCGGGTCCATGCCCGTGTAGTCGAGCCCCGGCCAGCGCCGGGCTAGGGCCTTCCAGGTTCCTCCGGTGCCGCAGCCGGCGTCCAGCACGGAGTCGCCGTCGCGCAGCCCGTCCGCCGCAAGATCCGACACCACGCGCCGGCGCAGCGCCAGATACCACCAATGGCTTTCCTCGACGGCTGCCATGCGGCGGTGCTCAGCGGGCTTCATGCGCAGGCGCGCACGGCATCGACGACCCGCTTCACCTCGGCCGGACGGAGCTCGGGATAGAGCGGCAGGCTCAAAATCTCGCGCGAGAGACGCTCGGTGACCGCAAGGCCGGTCGGACCGATCCGGCAGACCGACGCATAGCCTCGCTGACGGTGGACCGGCTTCGGGTAGTGTACGGCCGTCTCGATCCCCTTGGCCTCGAGCCGGCGGCGGAGATCGTCCCGCCGAGGCGTGCGCGCCACGAACAGATGATATCCGTGCCGGCGGCGCGGCGCGTCGTCCGGGCAGCCGAGCAGATCACCGAAGCCTTCGCGATAGAGCGCGGCGATATCCCGTCGCGATTGGACCCAAGACGGCAAGAGTTTGAGGCCCACGGACAGAAACGCCGCCTGAACTTCGTCGAGGCGGCTGTTGTGACCGGTCTCGCGCGAGACCTGAGCTTTCTCGAAGCCGTAGAAGCGAAGGCGCCGGACGCGCTGCGCGAAGGACGAGTCGTCGGTCGTGATGGCTCCGCCGTCTCCAAGCGCCCCCAGGTTCTTGGTGGGATAGAAGCTGAAGGTGCCCGCCAGCCCGTGGCTCCCGGCGGGTGTTCCATTAAAGAACGCGCCCGCGGCCTGGGCGCAGTCCTCGATCACCGCGATCCCCTTGGCGCGCGCGAGGTCTTTAAGCGCCGAGAGATCCGCGCAAAGGCCGTAGAGATGGACCGGAAGCAGCGCCTTCGTGCGGCGCGTGATCGCCCGTGCGGCGGACGCGGGATCTATCGTCATGGTCACGGGATCGACGTCGGCCAGGACGGGCGTCGCCCCGCACTGCAGGATCGCGGCGGCCGTCGGCACGCAGGTGTGGGAGACGGTCACGACCTCGTCGCCCGGGCCGACGCCCGCGGCCAGCAGGGCCAGCCAGAGCGCGTCCGTTCCGGACGCGACCGCGACGCAGTGGCGCGTCCCGGCCGCACGGGCGAACGCCTCCTCGAAGGCCTCCACGCGCGGGCCGAGGATGAAGCGCCCGCTTCTCAGGACCTTGCGAAACTCGCGCTCGTACTCAGGCCTAAGGGACGAGGCCCGGCGGGACAGCGCGAGGAAGGGGACGCGGGACGGCGCCGTAGTTCTCTGCTTGCTCATTGTAAAAATCGAGGGTGAGGCGGAGGCCGTCGCGAAGCGGCGTGCGCGGCGTCCAGCCGGTCAAGACGCGTGCCAAGCCGATGTCGCACCAGCTGTCGCCGATATCGATGCAGATGCGTTCGTTGGGCAGCGGCGCCAGGCGCCAGCGCCCCCCGGGATGAAGCTCGACGAGCGTCTCGGCCAAGGCGCGGAAGGTGACGGGATCGCCGCCGCCCGCGTTCATGGCCCGGCCGGCGGCGGCGGGGGAAGCGGCGGCGGCGAGGAAGGCGTCGACGGCGTCCTCGACGAAGAGATGATCCCGGCGCAGGCGCCCGTCCGCGAACACGATCAGTTCCTCGCCGCGCAGCAGCCGGCCGATCCAGGCACCCACGAAGTTCTGCCGGTCATCCATGACGCGCATGCGCGGGCCGTAGACGTTCGTGAGGCGGAGCACGGAGGAACGCATTCCGTGAATGGAGGCGTACTGCAGGCACAGCTGCTCCGCTGCGGCCTTGTGCACGCCGTTGGGATCAATCGGCCGCAAGGGATGCGTCTCGTCAACGGGCAGCCGGTCGGCGCGCCCGTACACCTGGCGCGTGCTTGCATGGACCAGCGCGGCCCGCGGAGCGGCGCGCCGGCAGGCCTCGAGCACGGCGAGGGGCGCGCGCAGGTTGTGCTCGAGGTCTCCCTCGGGGTCGCGCACCGAGTCGAGATGCCCGCCGCGCCCGGCGAGGTTGAACACAGCGTCGCGGCCCTCGGCCAGTGACTCCACCAGACGCCGGTTGCGCGCGTCGCCGCGGACGACCTCGACGCCGGGAACGGCGTGATCTGCCCGGCCGCCGCCGCCCTCAAGCAGGCAATCAAGCGCGGCGACGCGGCTTCCCGCCTTCACGAGGCGCTCGCACAAGGCGGCGCCGATGAAGCCTAGGCCGCCGATGACGAGCGCGGAGCGCGGCGCTTCAGAGCCCGACATCGGCGTCCTCGGGGAGCTCCGCTCCGACAAGCTCGCGCACGGCCGCCTGCGGAAGGCGGTTGGCGACAAGAAAGAGACGCCCCAGGTACTCGCCGATCATGCCGAGCATGAGCAGCTGCGCGCCCGAGAATACGAGGACGAGGACGGCCAGGTGCGCCCAGCCGGGCGGCGTCGGCGTCGCCGTGAAGCGCTCGATGACGACCTCCAAGGTGAGCACGCCCCCGAGTGCCACCATCGCGGCCCCGAGCAGGCTGCTCAGGCGAAGAGGTGCCACCGAGAAGTTCACCGCCATGTTGAGCCACAAACGGCCGAGACGGCGCAGGTTGTAGTTCGACGCGGCGCGTTCGCTGGGCGAGTGGGCGCAGTCGACGACCTCGATGCGCCCGGCGTACTGTAACGCGAGGCCGTCGAGATAGGGGAAGGGCCCGTCGTAGCGCGTCACCTGCGAGACCAGCCAGCCGCTCAGGCATTTGAAGCTGGAGAGATAGAGGTCCTTGGGCTTGCGGATGAGTAGCCCGGCTACCCAGCCGTTGAAGCGGCTGCCGAGCAGCCGCCACCAGGCGTGGTGGCGCGAGGGGTAGCGGGAATACACCAGATCCGCGTCGGCCTCGCGCGCGCGCTCGAAGAGCCGGCGAGCGTCCTCGGGGCGGTTCTCGCCGTCGTCGTCCATGACGACCGCGTAGCGCCCGCGGGCCAGGCGCAGGCCCGCAATCACGGCGTTGTGCTCGCCGAAGTTGCGCGACAGCCGGGCGAATAGTACCTTGCCGGAATGGCGGCCGGCGAGCTCGCGGCAGGCCCGGGCACTCTCGTCCTGGCTCCCATCGTCGACGAGCACGAGCTGCACGGAGACGCCGGCGAACGCGGCGAGCACGGCTTCCGCGACGCGGGCCACGGAGTCCTGGGAATTGAAGACGGGAATGACGACCGAGCATTCCGGCCGGGCTGGGACGCGCACGACGTATGTTAGCAAATAGTCACCGTCGCCTGTTGGCCGGCGGCGGAGCATTGACGTGGCAATCCCTAAAAAGTCATAATATAAAAACTATGGCAAAGATGAAGCAGATGCGTCACAAGTCGGGTCTCAAGGCTCACCGCCAGTCCCTGAAGCACGCGATCCACAACGCGGGCCTCAAGAAGAACGTCCGGCTCGCC
>Ga0163144_10029051_pt1 | contig 10632 bp, 4 predicted proteins | sample OliLak19BULKMAT1_FD_123175 | JGI IMG/M metagenome (GOLD analysis project Ga0163144, IMG submission 123175) | Freshwater microbial mat bacterial communities from Lake Vanda, McMurdo Dry Valleys, Antarctica - Oligotrophic Lake LV.19.BULKMAT1 | ecosystem: Environmental > Aquatic > Freshwater > Lake...
CGAGGCACGCCTGAGGGCTCGATAAACGCTGCCGGAACTCCCGCATGTCCTTCGGATACCCCGGACGGCCCATGCCGGCATAGTCTCAATCTACCCAACCGGAGTCAACCGTAGAAGCAATTGCCTCTAAATTGTCCTGATGCTCATGAAACATCGACGCAATGCGGCACACATCTCCCACCATCGGCTTCTTGAGGGTCTTCAGTAAAATATCCGTCGACACGTTAATGCTCGTGAGTACATTCCCGACGTTGTGCAGCACACTCGACGCCACATCAGCCATACCGGCTTGGCGCGAAGCCTGCACGAGCTGCTGATGCAGGGCTTCTCTCTCTGCTTGAGCCTTGATCCGTTCACTCATCTCCACCTGGAGGGTCGTATTCGTCGCTTCGAGCTCCTGGTTCTTCTCCAGAATGTGAACACGGGATAATTCCAACTCGCTGTTCGCCTCCTTGAGTTGAAAATTCGCTCGATCGAGCTCGGTCACATCGTGAAATGAGACCAGGGCCCCTCTTACCGTGGAGGCATCATCCAAAATCGGTACGGTATTGACGATGAACTTTCGCGAGTCACCATCAGGAAGCCCCAGGAGAAGAGACTTGTCGGCTTGGGGCTGCTTGTCCATGATCGCCTCTGTCCAGGGATGCACCAACACCGTCGAGGACGGCGCAGCCGACCTCCACCCTAGGGAACTGAGATCGGACCCAACCAACGACGTCACCGGTTTTCCCACAGACTGACAGAAGGTATCGTTCGCCAAGACGATGAGGTCCCGCGTGTCGATCATGACCACGCCCTGCGTGAGCGCATCCAGCGCGGACTTGACTCGAGTGGGAACAATACCGGAGGGATCGAGCTGACGGAGCGTGCGTTTCATAAAGAGGAGGTACCCGACGAATCCCGACACGCTGACAAATCCCAGGAAGCGTATCCACGGATCCGTGAGGAACCAGTGAAGACCGGATACGTTCGTTTGGCGAAACGCCATCTGAAGAACGCCCCACCGCTGGTCGCCTGAAAAAATTGGAACTTGGAGAAACTCGAGAGTGGATTCTTCGCCAGGAGGCTGGACCCATACTCGCGCATGATCACCAACCTGCGCGACGACCCTCCCACTTTCCTGAATGAGTGCCAGCGACAAGATATCCGGAATCCGCTTGGCCAGCATTTCCATCGCAAACTTCACCGTCTCGATCTGGTCACGCTCAGCCAGTGCCGAATACTGAACCGTCAACGATTCTGCCATGTCGCGACGATATTCAAATACTTGGCGATCGCGGTTTGGCACCAAGTCGACAAACACATCGCCCGCCATCATCACACTGAGCGTGACACTGACCAGTCCAACACTCACCCACACTAACGGCGTGACTCTCATGATGACTCTGGTTTCCTCACGCGGCCCGTCTCTTGCCGTGTAACCGGCTTTACTGACTTGTCCAACACTCGATCCAGACCACGGAACTGCCGCTGCTCCTGTTCATCTCCCTCGCGCACTTGGCGGTCTCGCTCCCGGCGATCTCTGCCTGCCGACCCCAATACGGGAAGTGGATCGAAGTGACGCCAGGCTGGCATCGAGACGAGAAAACTCGCTACCAACGCTCCCCCTCGCAGAATCCACGCGACAAACCCGACCGATAAGGCCATCCCGGAAACCGAGGCGACCCGCCCAAGGAGAAGCCCCTGGTGTTCACGCTCTTGCATCGCTCGCTCGAGATTGTCGGCCAGCCTAGTCAAACGCTCTACGAGTTTGTGACCTACAGCCTCGATCGTCTTCACCGGATTCGAGAGAGGCTCTAGTTCAAGGACCGGTGGTTCGGCAAGGACGAGGTCTGGCTGTTCCAGCCTACTAGCGAACGTTCGGCTCGACAGCGCCACTCGAGGCGCAGGGTCGTCAGTTAGGTTCACCATACTTATCAACACTGGTGGCGGCAACACAGGCGGCGTAACACCACCAGAAGGCGGTCCAGGAGGACCCGGAGCAGGGGTGGGGACGGGAACTGGGTCCGGGGGCGGAGGAGGTGGAGGCGGGGGGGGCGGAGGAGGAGGGACAATTGGCGGCTCGTTCAGGTTCACCGTGATGGCGGCGGTATCGGTGAGGGTCCCGTCGCTCGCGGTGATGGTGAGGGTAAAGCTCGGCGTGGTTTCGAAGTCCAGCGCCGCGCTGGTCGCCACCGTGATCGCGCCGGTCGCCGCGTTGATGGCGAAGGCCCCGCCCGTGTTGCCCGCCGTAATGCTGTAGGTGATCGCCGCGCCGTCCCGGTCGAAGTCGGTCGCCGTGAAGCTGTCGCTCACGTTCGTCACCGCCGTGGCGTTCGCACTGTTCTCGTCGAGCGCCACCGTCGCGTCGATGATGGCCGGGGGATCGTTCACGGGATCGACTTGGATCGTCACGGTGGCAACGTTTGAATTGACGGTGCCGTCGTTCACTCGGTAGGTGAACGAATCGTTTCCTGCGAAGTTCGCGAGTGGCACATACGTAAAAGACCCGTCCGGATTGAGTGTGAATGACCCCGCGGAGGACGGACCGGTCACGAGAGCAGCGGTTAATGGATTTCCGTCCGCATCGAAGTCATTCGACAGGATGCCCGGAGCACCGACATTGAGTGAGCTGTCTTCGTTGATCCGATAGCCGGTCCACGCCGGGCTTTCTCCGGACACGCCTCCACCCAGTGTGCCGTCGTTGTTCGCGAGGACCAAATTATTGACGGTTGTGCCGCTATTCTCGTTGAAGCGCCAGAAACCAAGGAGACCGGCTTCTCCACCGGTAAGACCGCCGGCCATATCAGTCAGGACCTCGGCACCGGATCGAGCCACGTTCCAAACTTGCACCTCATTGATTCGACCGTCGAAATACTGGCCGGCTGGAGCATTCGAGCGTCCACCGATGCGTAGCTCGTCCAGAGCCACATGATTGTCTCCAATAGCGCCAGACCCGTTATAGACCTCGGCTGCCACACCATTGAGGTAGGTCGTGATCACCCCGTTGTCATAGCTGATGGCGATGTGAGACCAGGTGTGCAGCGGCACCACTACCCCCGTATCGTGCCAAGCCCACCCAGGGTCAGCATTGGCAAAGGCCCACTGGATGTGACCATTCGGGTCAAGCGCCACCTCATACTCACCTTCTCTGTTGATGATGATCTGTCTAGCGTTCGTTGATGCATCCGGGTTGATCCAGACTTCCATTGTGAGGTGGGTGGTTACCTCAAAAACTGGATTGCTGCTGATTTGAACATAATCATCGACGCCATCGAAATCGAGGGCCAGCCGATCGTCAGCGGCAATCGGCGCATCGTTGACGCCACTGACCGTGACGGCCGTATCGTAGTTGGCGCTGGTCCCGCCATCGCCGTCGGTGAGCACAAACCGCACGGTGCGCGCACCCGTAGTCGGCGCAGCCGTGTCGGTATCTTGATAGGTGATGTTCTGCACCAGTGCTTGTGCCGCCGCCGTCGTCGAGCTCGCGTTGAACGTGATGACGAGATTGCTCCCGCTGCTGCCCCCGGTAAAGGTCCCGATGGTCACCCCTTGATAGGTCACGTTGGCGCCACTCACGCCGATCTGCCCCGCCCCGGTGCCTTGATTGCGAATACTCAGCACATCCTCCGCGCTGTCGCTGCCGGCGGTGAAGCTCACGGTCAGGGTGCCGCCGTTGAAGTCGGCGCTGTCCACGTCGGCCACGGTGGCGTTGCCGCCCTGCTCAATCACCACGGCGCCGGCGCCTTCGCTATAGGCCAGACTGTCGCTGCTCAGATTCGTGATCGTCGGGACATCGTTGACAGCGTTGACCACCAGGGAGGCTGTATCGGTTGCTGTGGAGAAGGCCGTGGTGCCCCCGTTTGCCGAAGTGTCGGCCAGCGTGCCGTTGCTCCCGCTGGTCTGATCCCAGGCGCGGAACGTGATGGCATCGGCCAGCGTGCCGTTGTAATCGGCGTTGGGCTGGAAGTAGAGCCGCGTGCCGGCGTCGGCCGCAAGTAGTCTGGCTGCCGCGTCGCTGACTGCGCCCAGTGCGCTCCAACTGGCTCCGTCATTAGTCGAGTAGAGCCACGTGCCGTTGCTCGAATTCACCGCGGTAATTGCGATGCCGAGCACGGCGCCGGTATTCGGATCAGTGACATTATCAACCTGGCCCGAGGGCGACGCGAAATCGACAAGCTGCGAAATCAGCGTGCCCACGGCTCCGGATGGAGCCCCGGCATCCTCAGTGACGGCATTAAGCGTCGGGCTCTTCGTGGCATCCAACGTGGATGCGGTGTTCGTGGCTGTGACGTTGGCTGACAATTCGGACGTCTCAGATAGAGTCAGATCCGTCGCGGTCGCACTGGCAACTTCTCCAATCGCTACCGCAGCCGACAGGGTCACATTGAAGGAGGCATTTCCGGTCCCATCGGTCGTGACATCTGTGAATCCAAGGTAGCGCTGGGCCTCACCCGATCCGGAAGGATCGCCGGTTGAACTTGCAAAGAACTCGATGCGATAGGTTCGGGCCAACGCCAAACTGCTATAGGTGCCCGAGATAGCCACGGTTGACGCGCTCTGGATCTCGGCAGCGGTCAATACTGGCGTGTTCGTGAGATCGTTGGCACCGGCATCGCCATCGCCCACGTCGTTCGGCGTGACACCGTCTGCGGGATCTGTTTGCGGCAAGGCTGGGAATAGGTCGACACCCAGTCGGCCATTGTTGGAAATGGCGTTTTGGGTCATGAGAATACCGCTGCTCGTATCTCCAATGGCAATACCCGAACCGCTCCAACCTGTGATGGTGTTGTTGCCCACAGTGACGCCCGTTGAACTAGTGGCAATCCATACGCCACCCTCGCTGCCGTGTGTGCCGTCGTTGGAAATTAGATTGTTCGACACCACGCTGGTGCCGGTCACGGTGACGAGCTCGATCCCTGCCGCGCCCGCAGACAGGCGCTGACTGTTCGATATTGTGTTGCCGGTGAAGGTAATGTTCGCACCAACCAATTTGACACCGTCGTCACCACTACCGGAGATGACGTTGTTCGTGATTTGTGCGCCGGTGCTGAGAGCGTCGGTGAAGCGGATGCCGTCACTATTGTTGTTCACGAGCTGATTGTTCGTGATGAGGTTGTTGTCCGCAGCACCCGTAATCGAAATCGCTCCCACAGCCCCCGTGACCGATTCGCTGTTGTTGGTGAGGTAGTTCTGAGAAATAGTGTTGTTGTCACCGCCGCCGGTGGTGCCGTCGATCACGATACCGGTACCGGTCACGCTGGTTGCCCCACTGACGAAGTTCTGAATGCGAAACCCGGTAATGATGCTATTGCTAGCTTGCAACACGAAGCCGTTGGCTTCAGCGCCTGCCCCTGTTCCATCAAGTACGATCACGGGCGATCCAGCTACATAACCTGACTGTGTGGTGGCATCGAGGATCACTGTGTCGGTGATCGTCGGCATCGCAGAGGCCAGATTGATCGTATGCACACCAGCGCCGGCGATGTTGAACATGATCGTATCGGTGCCCAAAGCCCCATTGGCGGCAGTGATCGCTTCGCGCAGGCTGGTCACGCCATCACCGCCATTGATCACGTCATTGGTAGTATCGACCGTATAAGTAGCAAGTACTCCTTCCCATGCGGCTTGCGTCACATCATCGATAACGACCGATGTTTCAACCGACCCGATCGACGTTTCGAGCATCCAGTCGCCGAATTCGCTACTATGGCCAGTCCGATCGGTACTGGCGGCAACATCGGTGCCCGTCAATGCAGCCAACGTGTGCATGGCTGCCTCTCCAGCCTCGCCACGACCAAAGTTACAGCCGTAGATCAGGAGGTCAGCATTTTGTGAGAGGCTCTGGCCGATTTTCTGGAACTGTTCGGCGTAGATCGTGCTGATCGACTCTTGTGTCAGGAAGCTCGCGCCGAGGTGCATTTCGGCTTCGGTGCCATCACCAATCAAGTGGATTGCATCGATGCCCGTGCGACCGGCGAGCGCCTCCGCCATCTGCGCCACGCCGTCGCGGGTAGGGCCGAGCACATGCACTTCGACGTTGGGGCTGATGCCGTCGAGCAGTTGCTGGTAGTCGCGGACGCTGGGGGACAGAAACAGGATCTCCTGGCGGGCGGCCGATGTGTCGTACACCGCCAGGGCATCGAACAACGCCTGGTCGCCGGTGGTGAGTTGCGGTTCGCCTGTTGGCGCTACAGACGTGTGGTCGGCTGCCGTCGCGTCATCAGCTCCAAAGAACGCGTCCGCCTGGCTTTGCGCGATTTGCTCAGTGGTCACGGTACCGACCGTGGCCACGGCGGCCCCGTCGAACATGATGCGCGATTCGAGCGCCAGCAACGACCCACCGAACGTCGACACGGGTGGGGCTGCGTCCACGGAAGCATGACGACGCCTGCGCGCTAGCTTGCCTGTCGGTTTCTTCTGCCTTCGTAATATTCTCATGGCATAGCGGTGAGACCACGAGTCCTTGATTCTCAATAAGAATCTAGCAAGGGTGATGCCATTTCACGTAGCAAATTCCTGTTTTATACAGAGCCGTTAGACTCTACTCGGCCGGGAGGTTTGTTGGGGGCTACGATATGCGCCTCAGAGTGACTTTTTGGGCCTGAACCGGTGGATAGGACACCTGCTTTTGTCCGTGAAACGCAGCAGAGAGTGAAGCGTATCTCGTGAAGCGTGAAGCGCTGGAATCAGGTGCGAAACATGAAGCGTCCGGCTCCGGAACGAAATACGCTTCACGAACGACGTTTCACGTATCGAAGACGCTCCACGAGGAATCCGCGTTATGCGCCGCTTTCGCGAATGAAGACGCGAGCGGTCTGCTCCCAGGCTCGTTGGGCGAAGCTGATACGAGGGCCTTTCACCAGCACCGTCCCTCGCACAGCTTGGTTCCATCGGGGCGGCGACTCGACGAGGCGCAGCGTGACGCGATACACAGACGTGTCCGGTTTCCATCGATGATTGGCATCTTCACGAACCGGCACTTCTCCGCCATAGACTGAGAAGAGGTAGGGCACCGTGAAGCTGCGTTCGTCGATGTCTCGAATCTCGGCAACCTGCGCCTCCACGCTGGGCCGATCCGAACCCTGGGGAATGAATCGAGCTGATTGACCGAGCCGGAGATAGCCGACATCCGTCTCGAGAGCCAGCGCGTGCAACTCTTCACCAGCCGGATCGATGACATACGCAAGCGCCATCTCCTTGTTGATCCACTGACCGACGTGCAAGGCCTCCGCTTGGTCAGTTACGACTCCCGCAATCGGCGCCGTGAGTGACAGATTCTGCTGCTGCTGGAGGAGGCCTTCGAGCTGTGAGAGATGCGCCTTGAGGGTTTCCAGCGTCACCTGGTGCTTGGTGAGTTCTTCCCGATCGACGAACTGGCGCTGGCCTCTCAATCGCTCGACCTCGATCCGCTTACGGGTCAACGCCAAATCTTTTTCAAGCATCGGGGATTCCAGCACCACCAGTGTGTCCCCCACCCTCACCTGCCGACCTTCTTTTACCGACAGTTCGACGATCTTCCCGGGTGCCGGGGCATAAATGGTGGCGTGCGGTGTCGATTCCAGCACGGCAGGGAGGCTGATGCGATCGGACCAGGGCACGAACAGCACGGCAAGAACACAGGCCAGCACCCCGGCAGTGAGCCACCCCCTGCGTCGTTCGACGATCTCTCCGCGCATGGTCCACCAGGCCTTCAGTTCCCCCACCATCGGGAGCACGATGAACCAGCCAATCTCAACGGCAAAGAGGATCAGGCCCAGGAGTTTGAAAAAATAGTGGTACACCATCAGCGCGATGCCGAGGAACAGCATGAACCGGTACACCCACACCCCCCAGGAGAAACAGATCAAGAATCGGCGTGTGGCAGCGGCAACCGGCTCGGGCATCGGCCTCTCCAGACCGAACAGGAGCCGCCGTATCTGCCACCGCCCGAAGGCAAAGGCTCGATCTTGCAAGTTGGGAAGCCCCAGCCAGTCTGAGAGTACGTAGTACCCGTCGAATCGCATGAGCGGGCTTAGGTTAATGGCCACGCCGACCATCAGACTCGTGGTCGCCACAATAAACATCAGGCTCCGCGCCACGCCGTCGTCGAAAAAGTTCCACGCGAAGATCGCCAGAGCGGCCAATGCGCATTCGACGACCATCCCGGCAGCGCCGATGGCGGCACGCTGGCAACGAGAGGTCAGCTTCCATGCATCGGAGGTGTCCGAATACAGCATCGGCACCATCACGACCATGGCAATGCCCATGGTGGGAACCCGGCAGCCATAGCGCGTCGCCGTATAGGCATGCCCAAGCTCATGGAAGATCTTGACGACGGCCAGGCAGAGGACATACAGCGCGAAGCCTCGAACGGTGAAAAAATGCAGGGCGGTGGCTGTGAACGCGTCCCATTGGCGTGAGACCAAATATAACCCGATAAGCCCGATGCCGCCGATCGCCCAGGCCACAGCCCGTGAATAGAGCCAGTCCACAAATGGAAGGGTGGCGCGGAGAAACCGATCGGGCCGGAGGAGCGGAATCTGGAAAAATAGATAGTGATGCACCAGCCACATCACCCACGATGACCGCGCCGCCTCTGCTTGCTCGGCATAGGCCCGTGATCCGCCCTGCGGCGGATCACGCATCAGATGGTTGGCGTATAAGAACCGGAGGAGATCCTCGATATCCTGCTTCGTGGCTCGGCAAGTTGTGTCCCGGTGAATCTGCTCGAGGATGACCTCCGCGGATTGGGCGGCCCAACGCGACAGAATCTGGTGGGCAGCCCAGCCGATCTGAAAATATTTCCCACGGACCGGATCGACAATCACCCAAGTCGGCGAGCCGTCGGCGGATGAAGCACCCGCGATCAGCCGAAGGTCTTCGCGCAACAGCGGCAGTGCGGCTTCCTGCTTCGGGACTGTGCTCAGATTCATAGGCCGATCCATGGACGGACAGCAGAAATCGGGCGACGGAACAGACAGGTGAACAGCATGACCTGCTCTCCGTATATTTTGGCGCTGCCTTGCCAGCCGATACGGAATTCCGATGATCCCTGCTCGAGCTGTGCCGTCACACGGTAGGCCAGCGTATTGTTCGGCAAGACCTCGGCATGGTAGCTCGCATGACTGATCGTGGCAGGAACACTGGAAAAAGGATCGGCATTCAGAAACAGTGTCGTCGATGCGCCTTCGCGCAACACAATGGCATCCTCCACCGGCAGATCGATCCGCACCTCCAGCTGTTGCGGATTTGCTAGCTCCATGATGCGTTGGCCGACTACGACCGGCCTTCCGATCCAATCGGACTTGTCCGTGTAAAGCAACAACCCGGCTTGCTCCGCCTTCACCTCAATCTTTGCCAATCGTTCATGGGCATAGTTCCGCTCGGTTTCTCGCAACTCGACTTCGGCTTTCAACAGCGGCACATCGGCCTTTTGCTCGGCGTCTCCAAATGATCCTTGCGCCGCGCGCCGATACTGCGCCATGGCCACATCGAGATTCCGTTCTGCGACGTCATACTCGCTTCTGAACGTGGTGTCTTCGAATGTGAACAACACTTGGCCTTCAGACACGATGGTATTGGGAAGGACGAGAATTTCAGCGATCACACCGTCGATCGGCGCGCTCACGATCAGAGGATTTTTTGCGACAATCTTCGCCGGTGCCAGCGTCGACATGGGAACAGGAATAGCCAGGGCGCCTAGCGCTGCAGCCGCGAGGATCCACACCGTGGTCCGGCTCAATCCCCAGCGCCAACGGCGGCTGGTCGATCGGTCGACGGCACGCCAGGCATAGGCATAGGCTTCACTGAGGCGTTGCAGCACCGTTGTCTCATGGTCAGCCCATGGCTGGTCCCGCGTCAGCCACAGGCCGCCAAGGATCTGTCCCCCAGGGTGCTTGAGAGGACACCACAATCCGTAGCCAGGAGTAAATTCCTTCCAGTCTGGTCTGAACTCGGCAGGGCACTCCGCTTCCATCATGTGAAGGATATCCGGCCCTTTCGATGCTGTACGCAGATTCTGAATCAATCGCTCAGTCCACTGCATCAAGGGCACGGTGCGATCCACCACCGGCACGCTGGATGCGGCGCGTACCTGGTAACTCTGAGTAGACGAGGTCGGCGGAGTCAGCAACATGGCTTGTCGATAGGGAACCAAGCGGCGCGTTTCATTCACGAAGAAAAATTGCAGTTCTTGCTGGGTCTGGGCGGCCCGAATCATTCCTTCCAGTTGGAGCAGCACGGAGAGCGCCTGGTTCGTCGGCGGACTATGGGGTTTGACTCCTGCGGTGATCATATCAGCGTGGAAGTTCAGCGAACGAGGCGGTCCCGCTCATCCCCGCAAGCACATTGTCGGGCTGGGTCCGGAAGAGGCCTTTCACCTTCACCGTCTGACTGGCAGGATCGACATTGGCGCCGATGTCCTGAATCACGGCGGGATACCGAACCCCTGTTTCATCGACGGCGTACTCAAAGGGCGTGCCGACCTTCAGCCACGCAAGGGACTTTGACGGCAGAATCAGCTCGATCTCCAGCAAGCTATCGTCCAATAGGCTGATGAGCTGATCGTTGGGAAAGACATTCTCATGTTCATTCACGATCATTTTGACGACACGCCCAGGAAACGGTGCACGCACGGTGCAGCCGTTCACCGTGACTTGTGCAACCTTCACG
>Ga0163144_10029052_pt1 | contig 10632 bp, 8 predicted proteins | sample OliLak19BULKMAT1_FD_123175 | JGI IMG/M metagenome (GOLD analysis project Ga0163144, IMG submission 123175) | Freshwater microbial mat bacterial communities from Lake Vanda, McMurdo Dry Valleys, Antarctica - Oligotrophic Lake LV.19.BULKMAT1 | ecosystem: Environmental > Aquatic > Freshwater > Lake...
GCCGGAGCCGGAGCCGGTGCTGGGGGCGGACGCGTCGGTTCGGCGACCGGCGCGCTGTCGCAGGAAACCAGGGCGAAGAGACAGACGGCACTGATGAGGCGGCGGGGCATGGTGGTCACTACATCTTGCCGATGCTTTGGCCGCCGGGCAGGTATCCGATCGATCAGCGAAAAGGCTGCCTGGCGGGGTTGCACGGCCTCATCATCGCGGGCGAAACTGGTTTCGCTGCAGGTTTCGTCGCCGGTTCAGCGCTTCGCGGTCAGCGCCACCGCTGAGCCGAAGGCGATGGGCAGGCGGATCTCGGCGTTGCGCGCGCCGTTGGCGCGGGCCTGGTCGATGTAGGCGACTTCGGCGCGCTCACCTTCGTAGACGCCGAGCGCGCCGCCGGCGGGATCCTCGTCGAGCGCCAGGGCGGTGCCGAGGGCGCCAGTGAACACGCCGGTGGACGGGCCAGTCTCGTCGAGCACGGCGGTGCGGCTGGTGCCGCGCTTGGTCCGCACCGTCACCAGGACCTGGTCGCGGGCGTTCGGCCGCAGGTCCATGTCGCGGTCCTTGATCACCAGGCGCAGCGGCTGGCCGACGGCCAGGGCGCGCATGATCGGCTTGCCCTGCTCGTCGACCACCTCGACGGTGCCGTCGCTGCCGGCAAGCAGCAGGTCGCCCCAGGTGTTGGGATGCTCCCAGGTCTGGGCGCCCTTGCCGGTGGCCCAGTAGTAGTTGCGGCTGGCTCCGCCGGTACCGAGGTAGGCGTTGAAGCCAAGCAGGCGGCCTGGGGTCAGGTCGGCGTTGGTGATCAGAGCGGCCGGGATGCGCATCTCGATGGTCCAGCCGTCGGGGCCAACGCGGCCGGCGGTGGGCAGCTGATCGGCCTTGAAGGCGGTGAGCTGGTAGCCCTGGTTACGCGGCTTGCGCGACTCGCCGGCGACCAGCGACGGATCATCGGCGCAGCCAGCGGGCCAGCCCCAGAACTGCTGGCCGGCACGCACGTCGCGGACCAGCTCCTTGCTGTTGATGCCGTCTATCCACACCTCGAGCGAGTCGCCGGTCCAGAAGCCGCCGACGCCGGTCTTGTGCACCTGGTGGCCGGGCCATGCGAGTACCGCCAGCACGTTCACGCCGCCCGGATCCCAGCTGACCTTCAGCGTCTGCCGGTCAGGGCCGGCGCCGCCCTCGGGCTTCAGCTCCTGCTCGGGGATGGCGGCCCAGTCGGTGGCGTCGCCATCGATCATTGGCGGCTTGTCGACGCAGGGCACGCTGGCGAAGCGGATGGTCTGGAAGGTCGGGGCCCATGGTTGCGGGCTGGATGCGGCGGCCTTGCCCGCCGGATCGGCGGTCGGCACGACCTCCTTGGGGCCGCGCCCCTCGGCGCTGTTTGCTTGGCCGAGGTTGCCGGCTGCCAGCCACGTCCCGCCCTTGCTGGCGGTGAGGTCGCGGCCGGCGGTCTTCTCACCGGCCTTCTTCCAGGCCTCCTCGTCGGCCGCGAGAGTGGGGGTCTGCCCGTTTCGGCCAGGCGGGGAGGCGTTGGGCAATCCGGGCAGTGAGGTCGCCGACGTCTTTGCGGTCAGCGCCATGGCTTCGGCGCGCAGCGCCGACAGTTCGCCGACGGCACCAGCGCTGGCGATGTCGGCGCGACCCGCGGCGACGCCCTTGGCGAGGTACTCGATGCGCTCGCGCAGGCTCAGCTCCTGGCCGGCGGCGGCGGCGGCGCCGGCGTCGCCATCGGCGACCTTGGCGCTGCGCTTCATCCCGCCGACTTCGGCGGCGCCCTTGACCAGGGCGGCTTCGACCTTGTTGGCGGCCTCGCTGGCCTTGGCGCTGGTAGCGGCGCTGGCGGCCGGCTTGGCCGGGGTACCGGCGGTGGCCGGGGCGGCCACGGCTGGGGCGAGTGCGGCGCTGGCGGTGGCGGCCAACCCGGCCAGCTCCGGCACCTTCTGTGCCAGCATGCTCTGCAGTTCGTTGCGCATCTCGGCGACCTTGTCCTTGGCGTCGATGCCGCTGGCCTTCAGTCGGGCCGCGAAGACTTTGCTCAGCTGTTCGGCGACCGCCGGGGCGGCTTCGCTGCGGAACGTGTCGACGAAGGCCTTCTCGGCTGACGCGGCCATCTCGCCAGCGCGGGCGGCAACGGCGGCAGAGATCTCGGCCTCTCGCTTGGCGGCCTGCTCGGCGGCTCCGGCGGCGCGAGTGGCCAATTCGGCTGCCTCGGCCAGGGCCTGCTTGGCCTTCACCGCGGCGGTGGCGGCCTCGATGTCCTTGCCGGCGGTGGCGGCGGCACGCGCCTCGCCCAGGGCGCTGCGCGCCTCGGCGACCTTGCCGGCCGCGGTGGTGGCGGCCTCGCCCGCTGGTTCGGACAGCTGCGCTGCCGCTCCGGCGGCCTTGCGCACCTGCGCCTCAAGCTTCTCACCGTCCTTGGCCAGCCGGTCGAGCTCGCCGCGCAGGCGCTTGGACTCCTCTCCGCGCGCCTTGGCGTCGGGCTTGACGGCGCCCTCAGCAGGCGGGGCCTCGCGGGCGACTAGGGCGGCAGCGGCGGTGGCGCTGGCCTCGCTGGCGGCGGAGGCTTTCTTCGCCACGTCGGCGAGCGCTCCGGCGGACTCCTGGCGCAGCTTGGCGTCCTCGGCAGCGGCGGCCTTGCGCTCCTTGTCGAGCGCGCTGGTGGCGGCGCCGACCGCGCGCTTGGCGAAGTCGTCCTTCAGCCCGTTGGCCAGCTGCGGTACGACCTGGTTGGCGACCTCCTCGCGGAACGCGGCAGCGGTCGGCTCGGCGCCGCGCTCGTCGAGCGCCTGGTCGAGGGCGAAGACCTGCTCGCGACGCAGTTCGGCGTCGAGGTTCCTCAGGTCGTTCTCGCTGGCACCGGCGTCGGCCAGGGCGCGCGCCAGATCGGTCATCGGCTTGTCCAGCCGGGCGAGTACCTGCTGGAACAACTTGCTGCGGTCGGGCTCGGGGAGGTCCGAGCCGACCAGGCGGTCGTGGTCGGCGCGCAGGCGCTCGGCGAGGCGCTCCTTGATCGCCTCCAGCTTGGCCAGGCGTTCGGCCTCGACAGCTTCGCGTGCCTTGGCCGCGGCGGCCTGCTTGGCGGCCTCGGCCTCGGCAATCAGCCGGGCCTCCTCACGCGCCTTGAGGTAGGCAGGGACGCCCCACGACATGCCGGCGGCGAGGTGGACGATCAGCGAAATGGCGACGAAACGGCCAAGTTTGGTCTGCAGGAAGGGCACCGGGGCGGGTTCACTCATGGCTTGGTCTCGCGGTTGGGCGTGCCGGGTTCGAGCTGGAAGCTGACGTGTTCAAGGCCGGCGCTGCGCGCGGCATTCCACACCTGGATGATGCGTTCGTAGCGCGCGTCGCGGTCGCCGACCACCAGGACTACCGGGCGCTTGTTCTCCTTGGCGCAGGTCTCCTTGTAGGCGCGTAGGTCCTCGACCAGGGCGCCGAGTTTGTCGTAGCGCTCTTCGTCGCTCTTGGCGTTGTGGCGCAGCACGTGGCCCTGGGCGGTCACGGTGATGATGTGCGCGTCGGGCACCTCGATCGAGATGGTGGCGTCGGCCTCGGGCACGCTGACGGCGTAGCCCTCCTTCAGCACCGGGGCGGTGATCATGAAGATGACCAGCAGTACCAGCATGACGTCGACCAGCGGGGTGACGTTGATCTCGGCGACGGCGCGCCGCTTGCCCTTGCGGACGTAACCGCCCACGGACATGCTCATGACCTAGACCGCTGCCGGCGTGGCGGTGGTGGTGGTGGTGGCGACGGGCGAGCGTGCTGGTTGCGCCGCCAGGGCCTGTTCATCGGCCGCGCCAATGAGGAAGACGACGCGCTCCATGAAGCCGTCGCTGCGCTCCTGCTCCTCGTCGAGGCGGGCGGAGAGGCGGTTGTAAGCGGCGACCGCCGGAATGGCGACGGCGAGGCCGGCGGCGGTGGCGATGAGCGCGGCGCTGATGCCGGGCGCCACCACTTGCAGGCTGGCGCTCTTGGCCGTGCCGAGGACCTGGAAGGTCGCCATAATGCCCCAGACCGTGCCGAACAGGCCGATGAACGGCGAGGCCGAGCCGCAGGTCGCCAGCACGTCCATGCCGCGCGACAGTTTGCTGAATTGCTCGCGGCTGGCCGCCTCCATGCGGATGCGCAGGCGCTCGCCGAGGTTCTTGCGGGTGCGCAGCGGGATATGGCCGGCGGCGGCGGGCGGCTCGGGTTCGTTGCGGGCTTCCTCCAGGGCGTGGACCGCGGCGGTGAACACCGCCAACTGCGGCGAGGGTCCGGCGGCCTTGCCGCGTTCGAGCGCCTCACCGCTATGCGCCGCACCCAACACCGCCTGAACAAAGGCCTCGCCGTTGCGGCGGCAGCGCTTGAGCGCCGCTGATTTGGCGAAGATGATCGCCCAGGATACGATCGAGAGGATCACCAGCAGGAGCAGGACGCCTTGTTCGAGCGGGCTGGCCCCGACTACGGAGTGGCTGACGATTCCCCACATTGATGAAGGCTGGTCCATGCATGTCTCCTAGTGACTGCATGGAACGGGTCAAAGCCCGTGTAGTGACAACTTCTGGAGCTGGATCGTACCGTACCGTGCAGTTCAGAGGCGTGTCTTACGGCAGATCGGCACTGTAGGGCTTGCCACCGGCGAGGGTTTCCATCGCCATGGTGATCTTATAGCCGTCCGGACTGCTCATCGCGACCCACTTGATGGCATCGCCTAGCTTGGCCGGCGGCAGCGCCACCAGGGTGCCAGCCATGATCTTCTCGTAGTTGGCAGGGCCAGTACTCACGTTCTCGCGGCTGACGCGGATGATCTCCTTAGCCTCCGGTGCATACTGCTGGAGGAAGGCGATCGTGCGTTCTTCATGTCCTTCGATCTTGATGACACTGGCCAGTACGCCTGCAGCAGTGCCCGCGGCGGCATTTTTCAGATCGCCCGATGGCGCTGTGATGGGTGGCAGTTCTGCTACATCGCCAGCGAACAATTCGCCGCTGTTAATATCGTAGAACCAGAGCTTCTTAGGACCATCCCCGTTCCCTTCGTCCATCACGAACCAGCCGACCGTGCCGACGATGGTCAGAGCAATGAGGACGATGACCAGATGTTGCAACGTAAAGCGCATGCTGAACTCCCTCTAATAGTGTGGCTGACCCTGGTGTCTGGGTCAACTGGGATGAGCTGGACTGAGCCAAGGTGCTTGATCCGGCAGCTGTCGAAGAACATCATGCAATATATGCAACGTCAATTAAAACCGTAACTTACAATCAATTCCGCACAATATTCTCATGTGATCTTCCAACCTACTACTGCTCCGCGATCAAGCCGTTGAAACGTCCGCCCGAAACGATGCAATGCCGCCCGATGCACAGCCCGATCGATGCCGTCAACGAACTCATCTCCCGTCACCACCAGGCGCAGCTGGGCGAGGATCAGATCCTGCTATTCCTGACTGAGTCGCTAGTCGAGATCCAGTACGTCCTCAAAAGCGAGGAATACGACGCCGAGAAGCTGGCGACCATCGAAGTGCACGTCCGCGACATGCTGCGTCGCATCGCGCACGCGGCAGAGAAATAGTCCTCAGCGCCCGCCAAGAGAGCGGGCTATAACTGCGAATCCGTCCAGCCACAACCCAAGTCCGATCGTCGCGGCAGCGCATACGACCAGGACCGCCACCGTGCCGGGGGCAAGTCGTGGCGGGTTCGGCTGACTGGCGGCTGGCTGCAAGACCGCTGCACGTACGACCAGCAGATAGGCCCAGGCCGACACCGCCGTCGAGGCCAGGAGGACCAACGCAGCTACCGTCAGATGGCTCCGGCCCAGCTGGGCACCGGCATGCAATGCCTCGCGGAGCACGCCCCATTTGGCGAGAAAACCAGCGAGCGGCGGTACCCCGGCGAGTGAGAACAGAAACAGGCACAACGCCGAGGTCAGCCACGGACGTTGGCGCATGGCTCCGGCCAGCGCGCTGAGATCCGCCGATCCGCGTTCGTTTTCGAACACCGAAAGACAGACCAGCGCGCCGATGTTGGCCACGGTATAGGCCGCCAGGTAAAAGGCGGCAGCTGCGATCGGCGCAGGTCCAGGCAGTGCCGCCAGGGCCAAGATGATGGTACCGGCATGGCCAATCGCGCTGAAAGCGACGATGCGTTTGGCATTCCGTGAAGTTATGGCGGTGAAGGCGGCGACCAGCAAACTGGCCATGGCGGCCAGCGACAGGGCCCAGCCGAAAGAGGCAGGCGGAGCGAGATCGCTTGGTACGGTCATCAGCAGGCCACGCACCAGCACGGCGGTGGCGGCGATCTTCGGCACCGTACCCAGGGCAGCGACGGCAGTTGCCGGAGCGCCTTGATAGACATCCGGGGCGTAGAAGTGGAATGGGACGATCGCCAACTTGTAGGCGATGCCGACGCTGGCCAACATCAACGCGGCGAGCACCGCCACGGGCATGTCCTGTGACAGGACCTGACCGATGCCACGGAAGTCGAGGTGTCCGGTCAGGCCATAGATGTGGCTCATGCCAAAGAGCATCAGTCCGGAGGCGGCGGCACCGAATAGTACGTATTTCATGCCGGCTTCGGCGCTCTGGCGATCGCCCGCCTTCCAGCCTGCCAAGGCGTAACCAGCGAGTGACATGACCTCCAGGCCCAAGTACAGCGTGACCATGTTGCTGGCCGCGGCGGTGACGAGTGCGCCCAGCGCGAGGGACAGCATCAGGGCGACCCAGGCCGGATGTCCGTCATCGCGTTGCTGCTCGCCGCGCCCGACGATCAGCACGAGAATAGTCGCAAGCAGAATGCCGGGACGAGCGAGTACGGAGAGGGCGTCCAACGAGAGCATCTGATGCACCGCGCCACGGCCGCTGACCGCAGCGGCGATCAGGGCGGCGGCACAAATGAATATGCCAATGATGCCGACGCCGTTCTTGCGGCCAGCGGGCAGCAGAATGTCGGCAACGAGCACGGCGATGACGCCGATAGCCACGATGCCCTCGGGCAGCAGAAGCTGCAGTGGATCCATCATGGCATGGCTCCACGTACGTGGGTCAGCAGGGCCTCGCAACTAGGGCGCAGGGCATCAACCAGCGGTCCCGGCCACACGCCGATCAGCACGATGAGTGCGACCAGGGGTACGGTCATGGCGAGCTCGCGCGCATCGAGATCGGGAAAGGTAGCGTGTTCAGGGTGGAGTAGAGGGCCGTAGGCGACACGCTTGAGCATCCACAGCAGGTAGGCGGCAGAGAGGATCACCGACAGAGTGGCGATGACGGCGAACCACGGGAAGTACCCACCGGCGGTAAAACTGCCGAACAGAGCCATGACCTCGCCGGGGAATCCAGCCAAGCCGGGCAGCCCGGCACCGGCGAGGCAGGCGATCAGCAGGATCCAGGCGAAGCGCGGCATCGGTGCGGCAAGTCCACCAAAGCCATCGACGTTGCGGTGGTGTGCGCGGTCATAGATCACGCCGACCAGCAGGAATAGCAGCGAGGACGACAGGCCATGGGTGACGGCCTGGACCATGCCGCCAGTGGCACCAGCAACGCTCAGGCTGGCTAGGCCAAGCAGGCAGAATCCCATGTGGCTGACCGAGCTGTAGGCTACCAGCCGCTTGAGGTCGCGCTGGCCCAAAGCGACCCAGGCACCCCACAGGATGCCGATCACGCCGATCAGGCCTATCAGCCAGCCCCAGTGCAACGCTTGGGCAGGGAACAATGGCCAGGCCAGACGGTACAGCGCATAGACACCCAGCTTCAGCAGGATGCCGGCAAGAATCACCGAAATCGCCGTCGGGGCCTGCACATGGGCATGCGGCAGCCAGGTGTGCAGCGGCACAGCCGGCACCTTGACCAGGGCGGCAAGCAGCACGGCGAGAAATCCGAACGCGGCGAGCGGGATGCCGAGGAACGCGGTCGACTCCCATAGCTTCCACTGCGTCGTCAGCACGCGCAGGTCGAAAGTGCGCTGGCCGTCGGGCAAGGCATTCCACATCGCGATCAGCATGGCCAGCATCAGCACGCTGCCGGCCAAGGTGTAGACGAAGAACTTCATTGCCGCGTAGCGTCGCTGGTCACCACCCCACAGGCCGATCAGCAGCAGCATCGGCACCAGCATGACCTCCCAACAGACGTAGAAGACTAGCAGATCGAGGGTGACGAAGACGCCGTTCATGGCCGCCAGCAGCAGCATGGTCAGGGCGTGGTAGGCACGTGGGCTGCGCTGCTGGTTCCAGCCGCTGATCGTCGCAATCGCCACGACCAGTCCGGACAGCGCCAGCATGGCGGCACTTATGCCGTCGACCCCAACCGTCCAGCTAGCGCCGAGTGCAACCGACCAGGGAAACGTTTCTAACAAACGAAAATCAGAACCTGGATGGCGGGCGAAATCGCCTAGTGCTGCCAGGCCCACGGCCAACGGCACCAGCGAGCCGAGCAGTGCGAACCAGCGCGCACTGCGGTCTTTGGCCAAGCAGAGGGCGCCAAAGGCGAGCGGTGCCAGCACCGACCAAGTCAGCGGGCCGATCACCACAGCACCCCCATCAGCAGAACGAGCGCGCCCAGGATTGCTGCGATCGCCAGATAGGCTCCGACCCGGCCATCATGCCAGGCAGCACCGGACTCACCGATGCGACCGCAGAGCCTGCCGATGCTGTCGATCAGTCCATCGAGCGACAGCGAGTCGCTACGCCGGTAAGGCGCGGCTCCTTCCAGGCTGGCCAAGCGATCGCGCGAGCCGAGGTCGAGGAATGCGGTCAGACGGCCCACGCCGGCGCCGAGGCCGCGCACGAAGACAAGGTCGTACAGGCGATCGATGCCCCACAGTTCCGAGGCGCCAACGTGCAGCGGTTTCAGTGCTCGTGCGAGGGTTGTGGCGAGTTCGCTCTTCCAGGCGAAGACCACGGCGGCAAATCCGGCGCCGACCACCAGCAGCCCGCTGGCGATCAGCATGGCATTGTGGTGGGCATGCGCGTGCGCCTCGGTGTGCGGGGCGGCCAGGGCGTCGCTCAGCCACGTGCTCCACAGGAACACGCAGGTGAATGGGGCGAGGAGGAGCAGCACGGCGCTGGCGTACCACGCCGGGTCGTGGGCATGGTGGGTCAGCGTGTGGTCGCGTTCGGTACCGGCGAAGATGCGGATCCACCACCGTACCATGTAGCCGGCAGTCAGCAGGCTGCCGGCGCAGGCGAGCAGGAATGGCCCCCAGGCGGCTCCTCCTACATCTTCAGCGTGCAGCAGCGCGGCGGCCAACACTGCGTCCTTAGAAAAGAAGCCACTGAAGAACGGCGCACCGATAATTGCCAGCACGGCCAAGCCGCTGCACACGGCCGTGATCGGCATGCGTTTGCGCAGCCCGCCCAGCCGGTGCAGGTCCTGGCTATTGGCGCAGGCGTGAATAACCGCACCGGCGCACAGGAAGAGCAGGCATTTGAACAAGGCGTGGGTGAACAGGTGGGAGAGTCCAGCGGTGGTGCCACCGGCCCCGTCTCCAGCGCCCAAGGCGACAAACATCAACCCGAGCTGGGATACCGTCGAATAGGCCAGCACCGCCTTGAGATCCCATTGCACGCAAGCGATCGACGCAGCCAGCAGGCAGGTGATGCCGCCGGTCCAGCCGATCACGCTGAGCGCCTCGGGAGTCATCACCGGGGCTAGGCGTGCGATCAGGAAGACGCCGGCTGCGACCATGGTGGCGGCATGGATGATCGACGAGGCTGTGGTCGGGCCCTGCATCGCGTCCGGCAGCCAGGTGTGCAGCGGGAACTGCGCGCTTTTGCCGATTGCGCCGCAGAACACGCCGAGGCAGGCGATGGTCAGCAGTTCGTTGCCTGACAGGCCGAGGAACGTGCCGGGCAAGCCGCCGAGCGACAACTGGGTCAGGTTGCTCCAGCCGAGCGGTTCGCGAAATCCGCCAGCCACACCGGCAGCCAGAAAGGCGCCGAGGCCGATCAGGAAACCAGCGTCGCCGACCCGGTTCATCACGAACGCTTTGAGCTGGGCATGAGCCGGGCTCAGGCGGTGTTCAAGTACGCCACGCGCACCGACGCCCTTCAATCGCTGGTAGTCGGCATCCTCACTCGCCGCCGGCTTGGCGAACCAGAAGCCGATCAGCAGATAGCTGCCGAGCCCGACCAGTTCCCAACCGAGGAAGGTCATGAACAGATTGTCGCTCAGCACGACGATCAGCATGGCGAAGACGAAGATGCAGAACTGCCACGGGAACCTGACGGCCAGCTTGTCGCCGTTCATGTACCAGCTGTTGTAGATCAACACGACGGTGGCGAGCAGAGCAACGATCACGGCCATGATCGCTCCCATCGGATCGGCAAAGGTGCCAAGCCCGAGGGTGAATCCGCCGAGGTCGAGCCAGGGGATGTGCGGACCCTGGTAGGTGACGCCGTGCGGCACAACCAGGATGGCCAGCCACGCGGCCAGCGCGGTGCAGCCAGCCATGATGGTGGCGGCGAGGCCGTGCGCGAGGTTCGCTCGCGGGACGAGCAGCGTCAGCACGGCGGCGGCGAGCGGCGCGAACAGGATCGCGGTGGTCAGCCAGGTTGGGATCATGTCGACCAACCTGCGGAAGTCCCGTCGCGCAGCGACGGGCGGGCGCCGAGACGTGGTGGCGGCATAGAATCGGCGTAGCCGATGCCGCCACGATTCCGCTGGCAAAGCC
>Ga0163144_10029053_pt1 | contig 10631 bp, 12 predicted proteins | sample OliLak19BULKMAT1_FD_123175 | JGI IMG/M metagenome (GOLD analysis project Ga0163144, IMG submission 123175) | Freshwater microbial mat bacterial communities from Lake Vanda, McMurdo Dry Valleys, Antarctica - Oligotrophic Lake LV.19.BULKMAT1 | ecosystem: Environmental > Aquatic > Freshwater >...
GGATACAGCTCTTTCTCGACGAACAACCGCGTCGTGTCGACGATCATCTGCTGTTCTTGTGTCAGGCCGAAATGCATGCTTGTCTACCGGGGGGGGTGGGGTGGGGGTGGGGTGCTGCCACGGACGGTACGCGTCGGGGCGGTGGTCATTCTCGCTGCAACCACGCCCCGGGGGAACCTGCCTGTGCGACGCCAAATTGACGCAGGGCGCCAATTTGGACAGACGCCTGACAAGTCGACCCGGAATGGATCGTCCACGGTCTGCCCGTCAAGCCCGTAGACCGGGGGGAAAAACACCAGCCGATCACCGGCCTTCAACTCGACGCACCCGTTGACCATGTTGGTAGTCGCGCCACGCTCGGTGCCGGCTACGCCATACACGCGCATCAGCTTTTTGATCGCGTCGCCGATCAGCTACTGGATGCGCCTACGGGCAGCGAAGGTTTTGCGGGGGCGGGGCGCCATCGGGAGTTGCTGCAGCGGGTGGATACGGCGTCGGCGAAGGCGAACTAGCCAGCCTGGGCATCAGCCACGGGTGAACCACTGCAGACGTTGCGCCAAAAACACATCGTGGAACAGGATGGCAAATTCTGCCATCCAAAGAAACTCAAATGTCGCTCAACGTGTCTTTACCCGTCGAATTGGAAAACCGGGTTGGTGGGCATGTAGCATCTGGCTTGTATGGGTCTGCCAACGAAGTAATACGTGAAGCACTACGCGTGTCTGAGGCCTACCAGGCGCTGCAAGCAAGCTCGCTGTCGTCACTGAAAGCGGATATTGCAAAGGGCGTCGCGGATGCAAAGGCCGGCCGGGTCGGCGTCGTTGACATGAACGCGATCAAAAATCAAGGCCGCGCTGCCTTGAAGGCAAAAGTGTCTGCCTGATGGGGCAGACACTTCTCGCCCCAAGTGCTCAGACCGATTTGCTGGAAGCCTGGTTGTTCATCGCCCAGGAGAATCCAGCAGCGCTGATCGTGTTGTGGACGCGATCCGGCAAGCGGCCAGCACTTTGGCATAGCAGCCCAGGATGGTGCGGGCGCGGCCCGAATTGGTACCAGGTGTCCGTAGCTAGCCGACCTCGACGCTGTACGTTTTGTTTTACCTCGCCGACAAACAAGGCATTACGGTTGTGCGGGTGCTGCATCACGCCAGGGATTTGAACCGCGCAACCTTTTGAAGAAAAGCCCCGCCTGGCACGCAGCCCATGTTCATCCAACATCACAGCACCAACCAGCGCTGTAGTCGTTTAGCGCGATTGGTCGCAGTGCCGCCCACGGGCGTCGCCGTCAGTGTGCTGGCGGAATACAACCGCTCGAAGCGGCGGGCACAAAGTGACAGCGTATGCGCTATCATTTTAGAAAGGGCGATGATCGTTCTTGACACCAATATTCTGGTTGCAGTGCTGCTTCGGGATGGCGGCAGCGCACGCGCGGTCCTTCGTGGCTGTCTGAACGGCAACTATCAGGCGGTGCTCGGCCCTGCCTTGCTGGCCGAGTATGAAGATGTTTTGGGCCGCACCGAACTGTATGCAGATTCCGTTCTGTCCGCGCGGGAGCGTTTTGAAGTTTTCGATGGCTTTTTGAACCGTTGCCGATGGGTAGAGGTGTTCTATGCCTGGTGTCCCAACCTGCCCGACGAAGGCGACAACCACCTGATCGAACTTGGGGTCGCTGCGCAAGCCGACGCAATCGTGACACGGAACCTGCGCGACGTGTCGCGCGGCGAATTGAAGTTTCCCTCGCTTAAGGTGCTGACACCCGAGCAATGCCTGGAGGTGTTCCCATGTCTACATTGACGATCCGTTTGCCCGAAGACAAGCACGAGCGATTGAAGGCGCTTGCCCGCGCCAACTCCATCAGCGTCAACAAACTGATGGACGAACTCGCGACAGTAGCATTGGCAAACTACGACGCCCGGGTTCGCTTCGAGACACGCGCTGCGCGCGGCAATCCGAAGCGCGCGTTGGCGCTGCTCGACAAGCTTGACCGCGCCGGCTGAACTTGAACGGGCGCACCGCTTCGCCGATGCAGGAATTGCACTTTGCTTGAATCGGGGAACGCAGGCTAAGCGACTGCCAGGGCGCCGCCACGGGTACCGGCGCGCGCAGACTATCCAGCTGATGCGTGGGTGCTTTCGATAACCGTAAAGAGGCATGACGATCGATCCGGCAAAAATGGGTTGCTCAGCCAGCTACGCATGCTGGCGCGGGGCAGCGGCGTCCGGCGCGCTACCTGCCCGACGCCCCGGTCTAGTCTGGGCCAGCCTTCGGAATGCCATTGCCCGTGATCAGTGGCAGGGGCTTCCGGAGCATCCTGGCACATTACTTGATGCGCAGGATCTCACTATAAATTCCGCCGGTTCGCAAGACTAACTTGACTGGGTCCTTGCCACGGTTGCGCCAGAACCAACCGTGCTCGCCAGTGAACGCAGCAATCAGTTCGCCTTGGTGACCAGGCACATCCCGACCTTTGACGTAGCTGACAGATCGGCCAAGGCCTTCGCCGTGCGTGTCGTGATTGACGATACCGCCTTCGACGATCCAGGCGTATTGGGCCTTTTCACCAACTTTCATACGCAGTTTGATTTCGGCCCCCTGGCCCGGGGCGAGAGTCAAGCTCGTTTCGTCGCGCCATTTCGCTACTTGGGCATCCTTGGCAGGAGCTGGCTCGACCGCGGCTTGGGCCGGTGCGGCAGCAGTGGGCACAACGGTCGGGCTGCTCGTCACGGGCGATTGCGCTGCTGGCGCCACCTTCGCGGTCGTGGTGGCTTTCGCGTCAGCCGCCGCTTCGGCGGCAAGACGCATTTTGATCTCGCCCATTTCGGTCAGCCGCAGAACGCGGCCGACCCCCGTGGGGTCGATTCCGTACTCAGCGGGAAGCACCACCGTGGTGAGCAGGACGGCGGCTGAAACGACCGCCGCAAGAGTTGAGCCAAGCAGCTTTCTGGAGGAGGGCAGGTCGGAAGGCAAAGGTGTATTGCTGTTGTACATGGTGAAATTTATGAAAATTGTTGGTCAAGCCACGAAGTAACCAGTCAGCTGCATGCCGACCAGCACAAAGCCCGCGCTCATCATCACGACGTTGGCGCTGTAGGCGTGGCGAAAGAAGCTGGAAGTGCGCCTCCAATAGGTCATTGCGATCAGAATCACCGCAAGTGCCAGCAATTGCCCGATCTCGACCCCCACGTTGAAGGCCAGCAGGTTGGGCAGTAGACCGTCGGGCGAGATCTGGAATTCGAGGATCTTGGTCGACAGGCCAAAGCCGTGGAACAGGCCGAACACCAGGGTCGCGACTTTGGTGTTGGGCTGAAAGCCCAACCACCGCTGGTACGCACCGAGGTTGTCCAGCGCCTTGTAGACCACGGACAGCCCTATGACCGCATCGATCAGGTAACTGTTGATCCCGACATTGAAGTAGACACCCAGGATCATCGTGGTCGAGTGTCCCAGGGCGAACAGGCTGACGTACAGGCCGATGTGCGACAACCGGTAGAGGAAGAAGATCACACCAAACAGGAACAGGATGTGGTCGTACCCGGTCATCATGTGTTTGGCGCCCAGGTACATGAAAGGCAGCAGATTGACGCCTGCTATCTCCTGTATGTAGCCCTTGTCGCCCTGTGTAACAGCGTGGGCGAACACATCGGTGGCACCGAGCAGCACGGCAAGCACCAGGAAAACCGTCGCCCGAAAAAAGTATCGCCGACTGGACCATAGGTTGGCCGGCAGCCATGATGAAACGAAGCTGAGCATGAATACTCCAAGAATGAGGAAAAGAAAGCGCGGCCCAGGGCAGCGCCAGGCGGGAGTGCGCCTCAGGCCATTGGCGGCCGCTCAAGCCGGTACGCAACCAGCCCCTTCGTCCTTGTTGGATTGAATATGCGCCAGTCGGGTTGCACTGGCGCCACCGATGCCAACGCATGAGACGGCACTTGGGCGTTGTCGTGCGAGTGGTCGGCGTTGTGATGCGCATGCACAAGGGGCACATCCGCCACTGCGGCATCGCCCCGCCCGTGGTGTGAATGTCCATGCCCTTGCACCGATTCGTCGCGATGCTGCGCGGAGGCAAGTGCCGCAAGCCCATGCGAGTTCACAAGACCGATCGACGAGGCCAGCATGCCCGCCAGCACCACAGCCAGCACCCAAAAGCGCGCATCTGGCACCAGCCATGGCCGAATGAGGGAAGGGGCGAACAGAAATAACATGCGCGAAAGTGGACCGGGATGGGGAGTTTTGGCGGATTATAGTAACCTCGGGGGGAGGATAACAACCAGCATGACCCAAGTCCGTACCCACGCATCCCATCCTGCCATCGTCAAACGCCTGCGGCGGGCCAATGGCCACCTGAAGAGCGTGATCGCCATGATCGAGCAGGAGCAGCCGTGCCTGAACATCGCGCAGCAGCTGCTGGCGGTGGAAAAGGCCATTGCGCAGGCCAAGAAGGCGCTGATCCAGGACCACATCGACCACTGCCTGGACCACATGGTCGATGGATCTGCCCGCACCAAAAGCCAATCGCTCGATGAGTTCAAACTGATCACGCGCTATCTCTGAGCGCCGGATAGACCTTCCATGATCGATTTGCTTCGCCACCGAACTTACCGGCACCTGTTGGCAGCGCAGGTGATCGCACTGATCGGCACCGGGCTGGCAACTGTTGCGTTGGGTCTGCTGGCCTACGATCTGGCTGGCGCCAATGCGGGTACGGTGCTTGGCACGGCACTGGCCATCAAGATGCTGGCCTATGTCGGTGTTGCACCGGTGGCGGCGGCGCTGGCCCAGGGCCTGCCTCGGCGGGCGTTGCTGGTGTGCCTGGACCTGGTTCGCGCCGCGGTGGCCTTGGCGCTGCCATTTGTATCGCAGATCTGGCATGTGTATGTACTGATCTTCGTGCTGCAGGCTGCCTCCGCTGCGTTCACACCCACCTTCCAGGCGACCATCCCCGATGTGCTGCCAGACGAAAAGGACTACACCAAGGCATTGTCCTTGTCGCGACTGGCCTATGACATGGAAAGCCTGATCAGTCCGATGCTGGCGGCGGCGTTGCTGACGGTCGTCAGTTTCCATGATCTCTTCGCTGGCACCGTCTTTGGCTTCCTTGCGTCTGCCCTGCTAGTGGTCTCTGTCGTGCTGCCGGCCAGTGCGCCGCAGCAGCGCCGGGGCATCTACGAGCGCACGGTACGCGGCATGCGGATCTACCTGGCGACGCCCCGATTGCGCGGGCTGTTGGCAGTCAATGCAGCGGTAGCAGCAGCTGGCTCCATGGTGTTTGTCAACACCGTGGTGATGGTGCAGTCGGGCTTCGGTCTGACGCAAAGTGCTGTCGCGGCAGCGCTTGCTGCGTTTGGCGCCGGCTCCATGGTGGCCGCTCTTGCGTTGCCAAAATTGCTCGAACGGTGGCAGGACCGAACGGTGATGCTTGTCGGCGTAGCCGTGTTGGTGTTTGTTCTTTTGCTTGGCACAGTGGGCCCCGACTACCGTGGCCTGATCGGCTTATGGTTTATGGCAGGGCTGGCATACGCAACAGCCCAGACACCGTCCGGGCGCTTGCTGCGGCGCTCGGCGCATCCGGCAGATCGTCCAGCGCTTTTTGCAGCACAGTTCGCGTTGTCCCATGCGAGTTGGCTGGTCTTCTATCCACTGGCAGGATGGATGGGCGCAGGCTGGGGCATGCCCGCCACGTTTATGGTTCTGGCTCTGGCAGCCCTGGCCGCCACCGCGCTGGCCGTTGGCGTCTGGCCCGTGCATGACCCCGAGGTCATCGAGCATGAACACGCGGCACTGGAGACCGCACAATCCCATGGTCCCGACGGTATACCCACTGTTCACGGCATCCGGCACGCGCATGCATTCTGGATCGACGATCAGCACACGCGCTGGCCGCATGTTGCAAATTGATCAGGAACGGATAAGCCAGGACGGCTGGCCCGGTTTCGCGGCAACAACCAAAGGTAGTCCACCGTCAAAGCGATGTAGTTCACCGTCATAGTGGCGCTAGCACGACGATATTTTGCGTGCCTTCGCGATGTGACCATGATGAAGCTACGCGCCATGGCTGCACCGGCAATCATCGAAACGCGTTCGGCTATAGTCCCCGTCGCGGACCCCGGCCGACACCAGCTCCAGCCCGAGGGACTTGTGGCCGACGGCGCGAACATGCATGAAAATGGCCGGTTTGAAAATGTCGTTTCAGAATTCGATAGAGTGTCTGCGGAGCGGGCGAGCAACCCTGGGTATGTGAGTCGTCAGTGGCCATTCTGCCCAAGCGTAGAAGACTGCGGGAGGCCAGAACAAGACAATTTGATTGATTCCGACAGAAGAAGAACATCCGGAAATCCCAATTCGCTCGTGCACTGTCATACCGGCCAAAAACATGCAGTTTCGGGTCGGCGGTCACAGGACTTCGCTGAGCTCCCCAGTTCCTGCTGTTGCAGCCGGGTAGCCGGATCCGCCGGTGGCGCGAGGTATCCGACGTGGGTGTTGTTCGGCACTGCGGATCGGAGCAGTCCGAGCTTCTTGCGGGCGAGCGAGGTTCGGGACCAGGCCCGACGCGACCGGATCGAAAATGCCGAAAAAGACCATGGGAACCGTGGAGCTTGCCGGCACGGCTGCACGTGCCGAAGGCACGGTCACCGCGATGACGACGTCGACCCGGGCCTGGACCAGGTCCTGGGCAAGCGCCGGGAGCCGCTCGACATCACCATCCGCCCAGCGCGCCTCGATGACCAGATTTCGGTCTTCGACGTACCCCAGCCCGGCAAGCGCCTTCGGGATACCGGTGGCTGCCAGAACCTGCGGCGACGCGGGTGCAGACGTTTGCCGCAGGATACCGACACGAAACACTCGGCCGACAGCCTGGGCCAATGTCGGTCATGGCATCGCCAGCGGCCCCATTGCCCGATGGCCCCAGCCAAAACACAAGTACGCCGATCAATCACGGGATGACCTCGCCAGCGCAGCAGCGTATCGGCCATCCTCAGGGCTCCAACACGGCCAGGCCGCTGAAGAATTTGCGGTAGTAACCCCGGTCGCGCGTCAGCAATCGGTCGCACTGCGTAGCGGCGTGCGCCCCGATCATGAAATCTGCGATGACTCGCTCGCGTCGGCCACCACCCGCACGGTACTTCTTCCAATTCGCCCCCGCCAAATTGGCCGCCGCCACGGACAAGGCGGAAAATTCGATCCCCAGCACCCGCATGGCCTCGGAAAAGCCAGTATCACTGGGGAACGCCGCACGCGTCTCGCTCCAGACCACATCGCAGGTCACGATTGCGCCTTCATTGAGACACTGGCGCAGCATGTTGGCCGACGCGTCGCCGAATTTCGGATCGGCTCCAAACACATCGATCAATACACTGGTATCGACGGCGGTGATCACTTGTCCGCGACTCCGCGCAATTCGGCGATGTAGCGATCCGTATCGATGCCCCGCTTCAGACAACCATAGACGCTCGACACCGGGTCGGTCTCGGCCTTGTGCGCGATCAGCGTACCGTTGCGGGCGGAAAACTCAAGCGCCGTGCCCGAACGGATACCCAGCTTGTCGCGCAAAGCCTTGGGGATGGTGACCTGGCCCCGCTCGGCAACGATGGACTTCATGCGTACTCCTCAGCGCAAGTGGATCATGCATTAATATACATGAATCATGAGTAAAAAAGTATGGAATTGGGTGTGGCATGAATCACCGCAATACGGATGAAGCGGTGCGCACCGCGTCGCCGCATGGGTACTGACGATCACGCTGGACCGCCCCAAGGCCAACGCGATCAACGTGGCGACCAGCCAGTTGCTGCACGCGGCGTTCCGGCGCCTGCAGCAGGAGCTCGCCCTGCGCGTGGCCATCATCACCGGGACCGGCCGTTTCTTCAGTGCAGGCTGGGACTTGAACGCCGCCACCGAAGGCGAAGCGGGCCCGCGCGCTCAGGCGCTGTGTTGCCGCCCATCAGGGCTTCAGCCTGCACGCGGCCGTGCGTTGCGCTGGTCAAAAGCTCGCGGTCTTCGCCATCCAGAAGCGGTTGCCTGTGCCGACGGACCTCCAATGGACGGGCATGGCGCCGCCACCACTGCCCATTAACGGCACGGCCGTTCCGGCGCCAGCGCACATTGCAGCCAGTGACGTAGACCGCATCCTCTGGGGTGTGGCGCCAAACCGGGCGATCTTCTGATGCAACAGCCGACAACGTTCGAATTGGTGGTGAACCAGAAGGCCGCGAACGCAATCGGCATCAGGCCGCCACCGGCGCTGGCGGGCCCAAATTCGCCAAAGACGAGTTCGACTCCTTTCTGGAGTGCCGCATTCTGGCGCACGGCTTTCTGAGGCTGCGCGGTGCCGGTTGCGGCCACGACAAGCTCTTCGCCAACAGCCGCAACCGCAGAGGGTTTTGCCTCTCATGCGGGCTGCAGCGCGTGGCGCAGACGGCCGCGCACCGGTTCGAGCCTGTGATGCCCCGTGTGCCGGTGCGCCAGTGGGTGCTGGCGCCGCCCATCGCGCCAGTGTTTCGCCTGCCGCTGCCACCCGATCGTTCGATAAGCTTACCGTCGCGCCACCCTCACGCCAAAATCGCACCACTGTCGCACCACTGTCGCACCACTGTCGCACCACTGTCGCACCACCGTCGCACCACCGTTGCACCACCGTCGTGTCGCGGCCAACGTCAGGTCAGGCATGGCTGTGTCCTGTGGCGGGTGTCTTTCACGTTAGCCGTTCGAACGGCGCGTTCACACGCCGACATCGCGCCTTCCCGATTCGCCCGCTCGGGGCACGCCTGCAGGTATATTGGGGCATGACGCCCAAACACCCCCACACTCGCAGCGACCTTGCACAGATCGCCGTGCAAGCCATGAACGATCGCGGCCTGCAGCCCGAATTCAGTGAAGCCGCGCTGCGGCAACTGCAGGGCATCAGCGGCCCGGGGCGCGAGTCGGGTCCCGCCATTCGGGACCTGTGCGCCCTGCTGTGGTGTTCGATCGACAACGACGACTCGCGTGACCTCGACCAGCTCACCGTCAGCGAGTTGTTGCCGCAGGGTGGGGTACGCATCCTGGTCGCGATCGCCGATGTCGACGCCGTGGTCAGAAAGGACACTCCGATCGACCGGCACGCCGGTCTGAACACCACCTCGGTCTACACGGGCGCGCGCATATTTCCGATGTTGCCGGAGCGTCTGTCAACCGACCTGACCTCGCTCAATGCCGGGCAGGACCGCCTGGCGCTTGTCACCGAGATGGTGTTCAACGCCGACGCGAGCCTGGCCGGATCGACGGTCTACCGCGCGCTGGTGCGCAACAAGGCCAAGCTGGCCTACGACGCGGTTGCCGCGTGGATCGAACAGGGCTCTGCCTTGCCCGCCGCTGCAACGGCCGTGGCAGGCATGGACACGCAACTGCGCACCCAGGACGCACTGGCGCAGCAGTTGCGCGCGCGACGCCGTGCCCAAGGCGCGCTGGACTTCGAGACGCTGCAGCCGCGCGCAGTGTTCGACAAGGACCGGGTGGTGGAGATACGGCAACAGGCGCAGAACCGGGCACGCCAACTGATCGAAGAACTCATGATTGCCACCAACGGCTGCACGGCGCGTTTTCTGGCAAGCCACGGCGGCGCTTCGCTGCGCCGCGTGGTGCGTTCACCGGAACGCTGGATGCGCATCGTAAAGGTGGCCCAGGAGAAGGGGGTGACGCTGCCGCCGGACCCGGACGCCAAGGCGCTGGAAGACTTTCTGGCAGCCCAGAGAAAGGCCGATCCGCTGCATTTCCCCGACCTGTCGCTGGTGATTGTCAAGCTCATGGGCCGCGGCGAGTACGTGGTCGAGTCCCGCGGCAGCACGCCAATCGGGCACTTCGGGCTGGCGCTGCGCGACTACACCCACTCGACGGCACCGAACCGGCGTTTCCCGGACCTGATCACCGAGCGCATGCTGAAGGCGGTGCTCGAGCACGGCCCTGCGCCGTACTCGGATGCAGAGCTCGGAAAACTGGCGCTCCACTGCACCGCCCAGGAAGACGCGGCCCAGAAAGTCGAGCGCCAGGTGCGCAAGTCGGAGGCAGCGCTGGTGCTCGAGACGCGCATCGGGGAACGATTCGACGCTGTGGTGACCGGCAATTCGGGGGGCAATAGCTGGGTCCGCATCTTCTCGCCACCGACCGAAGGCAAATTGGCAAGCGGTGGTCAAGTGCTAAAGATCGGTCAGCAGTTGCGTGTGCGCCTCGTCACCGCCAACGTGGAGCGCGGTTTCATCGACTTCGTGCCGACGGCCTGAGCGGATGCCACTGCGGACCGCAGCGCCCGCGAGGGCGCGCAACCTGTCCGGACTTGAACCAAGCAGCGATGTTCGGCCCGCAGCGCCCGCGAGGGCGCGCTTTGTCCGGCGTTTGCCGGCAGCCCGTATTGCCAGCGCACTACCGGTAGCGGCACCAGCAGGCAGGATGCAGAGCGCTTGACCTGCTGCGCGACCACGTCGCGCACACCGCCGGAGAAATGTTCCGCTCGCATCGCCTGCACGGTGATCGAACGCCTCCTCATGCGGCCCCGGCTCTTAATGCGGTGGCAAGAACTCTTTCAGGAATTTCTCCAGGCGCGCCAGCGTCTGGGTGGCTCCGGAAATGGCCTCGACTTCTTGCTCCACCCGGTCACGTTCA
>Ga0163144_10029055_pt1 | contig 10631 bp, 7 predicted proteins | sample OliLak19BULKMAT1_FD_123175 | JGI IMG/M metagenome (GOLD analysis project Ga0163144, IMG submission 123175) | Freshwater microbial mat bacterial communities from Lake Vanda, McMurdo Dry Valleys, Antarctica - Oligotrophic Lake LV.19.BULKMAT1 | ecosystem: Environmental > Aquatic > Freshwater > Lake...
AACGGTTTGTGCAGATGGTGAAAAATCGCCGTGTTGAGGCGTTGAACCCATGGTTGCTGGATTGTGAAGGTCTTGGGATCGTTCAGCTCCAAAGCTTTGCCCTGGGTCTGCGGCAAGACTATGATGCAGTTCACGCTGCTTTAGCCTATTCATGGAGTAATGGACAAACTGAAGGACAAGTCAACCGCCTAAAATTCATCAAGCGACAAATGTATGGGCGAGCCAAATTTGATCTGCTCCGCCTACGGGTTCTTGCTCCCCCCTAAGTTCTACATAAAGTGCGGAAGAACCACGATAACGGGGTGTGTTTAACAAACGTGTAACGAGCCGCCAAGAGATGAACAGAAGATAAGGAGAGAAAAGATTACTCGCTGGTGTTATCAAGTAACTCGATGCGGCGAGTCAGATCGAGCAAAGAGGGTTCGGTGTAGACCATAATCGTGTTCAGATCACTGTGTCCGAGTAGGCCCAAAGGTAGAGAAGCTGTCACCAGCCGCCACTCCTTTAAGAAAATGTTAAACGATTGAGATGGCAGAAACGACTCGTGCTTACATTGCGCATAAAGGTCTTCCTTGTATAAACCGACCTTTTTGGCGGTTTATACAAAGAAGGCCAAACAGGACAACAGGACACGTTAGCGTGCTTTAATTCCCCTTTCGTCAATTGACCCCTTAAACACGAGACCAGTCCAAAACGGGGGCTAACTTTTTTAAGTGGTAGGTCAGACTCATTTTGTTTGTATTTTTGTCTGAAAAAGGCAGTTAAGGACGCGTTTAAAAATAAAGTCGCAGAATGTAGATCAGACGACCCATCTAGAACTCTGCGGAGTTGTTTTTGAACGTGTCCTAAGCGAGACTGGGGCATAAATCATTATGCCCCAGTGTGAACCCGTTTGGAGATGAAATTGTCGTGGGCACGATGCATACCTGACCTACGGTGGCCTACGGCTCGGTGACTTCGTTCGTGCCCCTACCAAGACCCTTGGTTCGGTTGAATTGAAGCGCTTTATGCCCCACCCTTAATCAACCAAGATTACCATTCTGCAATCGAGCCGTCATCGCGTCGCCATACTGGATTGTGCCAACGATGCCCGCGTTGGGCGGCTTCGCGCACGACGTCTTCATTGATGCTAATGCCAAGGCCGGGCGCAGAGGGCAATTTTACAAAACCATCTTTATACGCAAATACATCAGAATCGGACAAATAATCCAGTAAATCATTGCCGCGATTGTAATGAATACCGAGACTCTGCTCCTGAATGAACGCATTGTAGGAGACTGCATCGATTTGTAAGCAGGCCGCGAGGGCAATCGGGCCTAATGGGCAATGCGGCGCTAAAGCAACATCGAAGGCTTCTGCCATCGCCGCAATTTTAAACACTTCTGTAATCCCGCCGGCGTGCGACAAATCGGGCTGAATGATGTCAACATAGCCGGCGTTCAGAATCTGCTTGAAGTCCCAACGCGAATACATGCGCTCCCCCGTCGCAATCGGAATTGAGGTGTGTGCTGCAATCTCACGGAGGGCTTCGTTGTTTTCCGATAAAACGGGTTCTTCAATAAAGAGTAAGTGATAGGGTTCCAGTTCATGTGCCAGCACTTTTGCCATCGGCTTATGGACACGTCCATGAAAATCGACGGCGATGCCAAAACCCGACCCCGCCGCCTCGCGCACAGCCGCGACTCGCTCCAGCACGGCCTCCACTTTATCGAAGGTATCTATAAAATGGGTTTCATTGGTGGCGTTCATCTTAATGGCTGTGAAGCCAAGCGCCTGCTTCTCCTTCGCCTCTTTGGCGACATCGGCGGGACGATCTCCACCGATCCACGAATAAATACGCATTTTGTCGCGCACAGCACCGCCAAGCAGTTCATAAATGGGCACACCAAGCACCTTGCCCTTAATGTCCCATAACGCCTGATCGATGCCAGCAATCGCGCTCATCATGATCGGCCCGCCGCGATAAAAGCGCCCTCGATACAACATCTGCCAGATATCCTGTATCCGTGATGGGTCTTGACCGATGAGAAACTCCTGCGCCTCGCGGACTGCGGCAGCGACGGTCTCGGTGTGGCCTTCCACGATGGGTTCGCCCCAACCGACTACGCCTTCATCAGTCGAGATTTTGAGAAACAACCATCTTGGCGGCACAGCGAATAATTCCATCTGGGTGATTTTCATATTTGTCAGGTCCTCAGCGTATGTTGTATCTTATGAAACAAGATGGTCTGCTCCCGATGCGCCGCGACAATCGGTGTCGCACGAAGGCGATCAGCATCTTTAACCGAGATCAGTCGTTCGAGCGGGTGACGCGAGAATATCCACGCCATGAGACACGGATCACGAGGCACGCAAGACGAAGGAGGACGACTGACGCGAGTCATTCATAGAGGAAACACTTCACAAGGCGTTCCTGATGCAGAATCAGCGGCGGCTCTTTCTTGCGGCAAATATCCATCACGGCGGGGCAGCGTCCGGCAAACTTACACCCCCCTCGATGCTGTCCCTCCGACTCAATGGCCGTCAGACTCACGTTTTCTGTCCACATCTTATCGGGATCGGCTGCCGGGATCGATTGTTTGAGGAGCCGCGTATACGGATGAAGCGGCTCACCCAGTACACGCTCAACCGGTCCCATCTCGACGATCCACCCGCGCAGCATGATGGCAATACGGTCCGCCGTATAATAGGCTGTCGCCAGATCATGCGTAATATAAAGGATATTCACCCCATGATCGTCTTTGAGCTTGCGGAACATATTCACGATAGACATCCGCAGCGACGCATCGAGCATCGACACGGGTTCGTCAGCCACAATCAGCGAGGGGCGGGTAATCAAGGCCCGCGCAATCGAGACACGCTGCGCCTGTCCGCCCGAAAGCTCGTTGGGATAGCGCCCCTTAATCTCCACCAGCGACAGGCCGACCTCGTTTAAGACGCCGTTGATATAGTCGTCTGCCCCGGCTTTATTTGTAATCTTGTAGTTATAGACCGTTTCATACAGATAGTGATCAATGCGTTTGAGCGGACTGAACGTCGCAAATGGGTCCTGAAAGACGGGCTGCACCTCCTTGAAAAACCAGGAGCGCTTTTCAGACCCCGATAATTCGGCAACATTGCGATCCTTGTAACGTAAAACGCCGCTGGTCAGCCGCTCCATGCCCAGAATCATGCGAGCGAGGGTGGTCTTACCGCTGCCACTTTCGCCTGCGATGGTAAAGATTTCTGGCTGATTTGCATCCAGCGAGAACGTTGCTTTGTCCACCGCATGAAATTTCTTGGAGGAAAAGCCCTGCTGGATATTGAATATCTTCGTCAAATCCTCGGCGTGCAGGAGCGTGGCGTTAGGTTGTTGCATGGCTCGTCTCCTCTGTAACCAGGTGGCAGGCCACGCGGTGTCCGGGGCGAATGTTCATTATTTCCGGGTCAATCGTGCGACATTTGTCCATTGCCAGCGGGCAGCGTGGATGGAAGCGGCAGCCGCTCGGTGGGTTATCGAGGGCGGGTGGACGACCAGGGATACTCACACGTTCGGTGCGTTCGTCCAATCGGGGCAGCGATTTAATCAAATACTGGGTATAGGGGTGACGAGGATTTTGCAGGATGGTTCGCGTATCGGCTTCCTCGACAATTTTGCCGGCATACAGCACAGCGATTCGGTTCGCTAGATTGGCATGGACGCCCATATCGTGGGTAATGAGCACGACTGTGCTGCCTTCCTTCTGCTGAATCTCTTTCAGAAGCTGGATCACACCGCGTTGAACCACCACATCCAGCGCGGTTGTCGGCTCGTCGGCAAAGATCAATTTGGGCGACAGGATAGTCGCCAGGGCAATCGTCACGCGCTGGCGCATTCCGCCGGATAGTTGATGCGGATACGCCGTCAGCACGTTTTCAGCGAGACCCAGGTCACGCAAATAATTCTGGGTCATCTCGATAGAATCTTGTTTTCTCATTGGGCGGTGGGCAGAGATAAAGTCATGAAAGATATCCTGAATTCGCCGAACCGGATTCAAGACATGCATAGACCCCTGCGGAACATAAGATATTTTGTTCCAACTGAGATCACGACGACTGGCGTCATTTATGATGAGGGCATCCGTCTCGACATTATCAAATCGGTATTTTACCGATCCTTCGATCACCTTCAGCGGCGGGCGGAAGCCCCCCAACAGCACTTTCAGTAGGGTAGACTTGCCACAGCCCGACTCGCCGGCAATGCCAAAGACCTCGCCCGCCTGCACCTGAAGCGAGATGTTGTCTACGGCTTGAACAGTCCGTTCAACCCCATAGGAACGGGTCATATAGTAAGCCTTCAAACGATTGGCCTCGACAATAATCGACATCAGCTTACCCCTTAACCTGCAACCGCTCTAAACGGGTGCGAGGGTCCAGAAACGTGCTCAATCCGAGCGACATCAAATAAAAGCCAATCACAATGATGATGGAGGCCCCAATGGGCGCTGCGAGAATCCAGAGGCGGTTAGACAGCAGGGCGTTGTAGTAGTTGCCCCAGTAAATCATCGTGCCGATGCTTTGTGTGCCCAAATCGCTCAATCCCAGGATGGACAGCGTGACTTCAAAGCTGATGGCAAACAGAAACCCGCTGACGATATCGGCCAGCAGGAAGGGGATCAGGAAGGGTAAATGCTCCTTGAGGACGATTTTGAGCGTGCTCATGCCTGCGAATACAGCCGTCTGAGTGAACTCGCGTTCGCGCAGGCTGAGAATCTGTGACCGATAACGCTTGGACGGATATGCCCAGTCCAGCAGCCCCAGCATCACGCCGAGCATCACCATCGTCATCTGTCCGCGCATAATCGAGGCGATCAGGATGAGCAGTGGCAGTCGAGGCATTACAATGAAACTGTCCACAATCGAGGACACAACACGATCCAACGTCCCGCCGACATACCCGGAAATCATGCCGAGCATCACGCCGATGCCGCGTCCGATGAGCACCGCGAGTCCCGCCATCACCAGGCTGTTGCGTACCGCAAAGGTGAGCATCCAGAAGACATCCTGTCCGTTGGAATTGGTGCCGAGAAGGAATTCTGCGGAGGGGGCTTTGTTGCGCGGAACCGCACGGGTGGCATCCGGTTCATAGGGCGAGAAAAATGACAGCCCAATCAACACCAGCACCAGGATAAGAATAATCGCGCCAATACGAAAGGATGGACTGAAGCGAAACAAATCTTTCAGGGTGGTCATAAATCTTTACCTTTAAACCATTATTAGCGGTAACGGATGCGCGGATCAAAGAGTGGATAGCTGAGATCGACCAACAGGGAGGCCGTCGCAATGCCGATGATGGAAAGCAGCGTAATACCCATAATCATGTTGTAATCGGACGAGTTGACCGCATTAAACAGCAAATACCCGACCCCCGGATACCCAAAAACCACTTCGGTAATGAGCGCCCCCTCGAAAATTGTGCCCAATGAGAGGCCCAGGTCGGTCACCTGGGGCAGCATCGTGTTGCGAATAATGTAGGAGAACAATATCTTGCGTTTGGGAAGAGCAGCCATCTCCGCATACTGCACCGAATCACTCGCGCTTTCTTGTGATGAGAGCGCTTTGGAGACAATGAAACGGAACGACACCGCGGCAATGATGATAGAAAGTGCTGGTAGAAAACCGTGATGCAGCATACTCAGCAGGTAATCAAACGTGAGGCGCGGGACTCCCTTCCCACCGCCCACCAGCGGAAAGAGCGGAATATAATATGTAAGCGCCATCAACAAGACAAACGAGAGAATATAGTACGGCACGGGATAGATGCTAATCACCGACATATCCATCAGCCGCGACCACCAGCGATTGGGCGAATAGCCTGCAAACGAACCCAGGACGAGTCCCAACAGCCACGCGATCAGGGTTGAGATGGACAGCAAGCCCACCGTCCACCAGATGCTTGTGCCGATCATATCGGTCACTTTCGCCGGAAACGCGCTGAACGATGGGCCGAGATCACCGCGCACCACACGCTTCCAAAAATTGACATACTGCTCGAAAAAATTGCCATTCAAACCGTAGAGATCCTGCAACGACTCGCGCAGGGCAATGGTTGCTTCCGGTTCGCGGGTCTGAAATTGGCTGAGTCGCGCCATCGCCTGGTCAATTGGGTTGACGGGTGAGAGGCGGGGGATGAGGAAGGTCACCGTCACACCAATGAATATAACCACAAACCACTGCACAAGTCGGGGTAGAATAAATTCCTTTAAAAGTGTCACACATACCACCCTGTAATTTTTGTTCAAGCACGAAATATTAACCAATGATGCATGTCTCGATCTTGTGATCGTTTTGGTTCAGGAAATCAAATTTAGAAGCTCGATTTCTGATCGCAAAGAGTTCTTAATGGGCCAAAGCGTCTTTGTAGGGGCGCGATATGTCGCGCCCCTACGACAATCCCACCTTAAATTTATGACTTGCAGCACGGGTTATTTAGACTCATATACAGCAAGTTAAGGAAATTTCTCTTTGTGAACAACCTTTGTGCCCTGTCGTCAGGGATTTTCAGCCTCCGACGACGCAAGGTATGCGTTCCAGGGCTCACAGAACGGCTTAACTTGCTGTGTATAGGACACGGCAGGCCGTGTCCCTACAACGCCTCACCCCAACAGATGCTGCGGGAGGGCAGATTAAACATCACACTTGCGTGCGATGTTTAACCTGCCCCTTTGTTCGATTAATTATCCTGCTGGCTCAAGCTGCATCCAGGTAAACTTGCCAATCTGGAACCAGTATTCGGGGAATACAGTTGGGTTTTCGGCAGTCGGGAAATTCTTCCAGTAGCGCGAATCCCAGGTGATGAATTTCTTGAAGCTGATGGCATTGATGGCATACATGTTCTCGGTCCACAGCTTCACAAAGTCCTGATTGAGTTTCAGGCCCGCGTCCGACTGCGGATTAGTGGTCGTGAGCGTAGCGATGAGTTCATCAAGGCCATCGACCTTCAAGCGCATCTCGTTGCAACCGCCCTTGCTGCCGAAGTTATCCGGCATTGAGACAAAGAACTTTGAGTTGAGGCATTGAATGGATGACCATTTGTCGCCATTTGCCAACGAGCCGTTCCAATTGCCCCAGGGGACAGCAATCTGGAAGTCGCCTGAATTGAGGCGCGTCGTCCACACATTGCGTTCCACGCCCGCAGCGGTGGCGTCAATCCCGAAGGCTTTCCACTGATCGGCGGCGGCGTTTGCCATACGGAAGGCATCGGGTTCGTCATTGGCCGCCAGGATTTCAATCGTCCAGGGTTGACCCTCCGGTGTCAGCCACTTGCCGTCGCTGTTACGTGTGAAGCCGCTTGTCATCAGGAGTTTTTCAGCCGCAGCGGTATCGTGCTTCCACCAACCAATGCCAAACACCGATTTGACATCGCCTGAAACATTGTAACCTTGCTCAGTTGCCCACTGCCCAATGCGATCCGCAACGGTGTTATCCCAGGGTTTGTAAGCGGCCCCATCGACCTGGATTTCCAGACCTTCCAGCCAGCTCTCCAGCGGCTTGTGATACAAATTGGACAGGGCTGAGGTGGCGGGTTGAGGAATGGCCGTGACCGGAGTCACCGCGCCGATATATTCGGTTGAGAGATCAACAATGTCTAACGACAGGGCCAGCGCCCAGCGCACGTCTTTATTCTGGAACAGAGGTTCCTTCTCGTAGTTGAAGGCATAGTAACGCGAGTCGATTTCGTTCGGGTAGGCCCAGGGGAAATCTGCGTACCACGAGCGTGCCGTTGGTGTTGATTCTAAGACCGACTGGAACGCCTCATAATCAAAGTCGAAGGCCACATCAAGATCACCGCGCGACATGGCAATGGCTTTCTTGGCGCTGTCACCGTAGAAAATTGACAGCACATTGGCCGGCCCGGACTTGCCACTGACGATCCCGGCGGATGTTCTCTCTACGTCTTCACGACGGGTGAACAGTTCCCAGAAACCATTCGGATCCACCTGATTGATCACATAGGCCCCCAGCGACACAGGCGGGTTGAACTTGTATTCTTCCAGCGGCTCCGTGAGCTTTTCAAAGACGTGCTTGGGCATCATGTAAACGGCGTTCCAGCGCGTCTCGAAATAGTAATGAAAGCGGGGATTGGCGGCCTTCAGGGTGAACTTCACCGTGTAGTCGTCGATTTTCTCAACCTTCGCCACGTTCTGGTCGAGCGGAGAAAAAAACACGTTTAAATTGGGGTTGCCCATAATGGTCTGCACCGTGTAGACCAGATCATCGGCACTGAACTGGACCCCATCGCTCCAGAAGATGTTGTCGCGGAGTTGGACAGTCATCTCGGTGAAGTCTGCGTTGTATTCCGGGTCAGAGACGGCGGCACCGAAAACACGTTGGCCCGTTTCCGCATCGGAATACCACAGGGTATCCATGAGCAGACCGTGACGTGTGGGCTGAACGGGGCCATTGATCCACATATTGTAGTTGTCAACATTGTCGTAACGGAAAATTTGATCCGCGACGAACACTTCATTACGCGGCACGTCGACGGGAAGTCCCGACGATTGGGCAAGCCCGGCGGTTGCTGGTACGAGTACCAACACCATTAAAAGAAGAAAGACTAATTTCCTTGCCATAACAAAACCTCCACAATCAAACTCTTTTCAAGAGGGCTAAGACAGCACTCCTGTTGAAACACGGGGTAAAAAACTATTCATTGTCGCGCCTGAGCTAAAGTTCACAAGGCGGCGCGCTGGACTTCCGTATCACCAGACGGGGCTGCAAAATAACGGATTCGGGCGGCTGACCGCGCATGAGTTCCAACAGCATATTCATTCCCATGCCACCCCATTTGGAAAGCTGCTGATTGATAGTCGTCAACGGGGGGCTGAACTCATTCGACTGGGGCAGATCGTCATAGCCAATGACGCTGATGCGGTCAGGTACAGTGTAATCCATCGTCTGTAACTGACGGATCGCGCCCATTGCCATGCGATCATTCAGGGCCACCAGCGCGGTCAATCTGGGATTGATGTTCAATAAAGCCGCCGCCGCTGTCGCACCGCTCTCGGCCGAGAATGTTCCATTCACTTTGGGCAGGCTGTCGAAATCGAAGCCGTGTTCTTCCGCAGCGGCGCGAATGCCTTTCAGCCGTTCGTCAGCCGTTGGACTCACGCCCTCGGTCAGACCGATAATCCCAATATCGCGGTGGCCCAGATCCATGATGTGCTGCATGAGCAGGCGGCCACCGAGAAAGTTATCGCTTCGCAAGGTATAGGGATGCGGATAATAGCCAACCACCACTGTCGGGAGTTCAAACGCTTTCAAACTCTCCATGATGGAATGAATATAAAAATTACTATCCACAATCACGCCATCGGGGTATCCACTCGCCAGCATATTGGTGAAGATGGGGTCGACTGTGCCTGCGATGATGCGTGGGGAACTCAACAGGGTGTGATAGCCGTTCTCGCTGCAAAAGGCTTCGATGCCCGACAAGATTTGCAGGGAGGCCAGGGCGGTAAACGGCGTGTCGTAAATCCTGGGGAACACAGCGGCGATAATGCGCGTTTCGCCCGATACCAGCGCACGCGCCGCAAAATTCGCCCGATACCCCAATTCCACACTCGCGCGGAGAACTTTCAGCTGCGTTTCTTCAGCATATTTCTCTTTTGTCGAGTTGGACAGTATGCGCGAGGCCGTTGAAACCGAAACCGATGCTCGTTTTGCGACATCCCTGAGAGTGACCACAAAACATATCCTCAATAACATTTCAATGAACGGTGAACTGATTTTTAAAAGAACACGAACGTTTGCTTAAATAACTCTCACAAAATATAATCCTATTATTCAAATAACGCAAGCGTTTGCGTTATCTGGTTTTATGGCAAAGCATACAATCATCAGTAAGTTATTCTTTTACCGACCCTAAGTCGTTGAAATGGTAACCAATAGTCGCAGATTACCAGCGTTTTACCTTTGAGGAGAATTATGACAACACACACCAGACCCAATATTTTGTTAATCGCCATCGACTCCCTGCGGGCGGACCATATGAGCTGCTACGGCTATCCACGCCTGAGCACGCCCCATATGGACCGCTTCGCATCCGAATCTGTCCTGTTTGAAAACACATTCAGCGCCCACATCCCGACGACCTCCGCCTATGCCTCGATGCTCACGGGCATGGACTGCTTTAGCACACAGGTGGTTGCCCTGCGTCACAAAGGCAACCTACGGGCGGAAGTCAGGACGATGGCTGAAGTCCTGCGCGATGCCGGCTATAACACCACCTGCGTTGGCTTCACGGGCAATCCCAGTTCACGCGGCTTCGATCAATATTTGGATTACCCCGCCTGGGGAAGCTGGAACGAAGGCCGCAGCCCCAAAGCCCAGAATCTCAATGACGTCGCGCTGCCTGAACTCAATCGGCTGGTGAAAGAGGACAAGCCCTTCTTCATGATGCTGCGCCATATGGATCCCCACGCGCCCTATCTGCCCCCGGCCCCGTTCGAGCGTATCTTCTACAGCGGTGATGAAACCGACCCTGCCAATAAGTCAATGGAACCGGTGATGAATTTCAAGCCATTCCGCGATTTCTTCGCATCATGGATGCCGCCCGGTATCAGCGACAAAGAGTATGTAATCGCCCAATATGAAGGCGCGCTGGCCTATAT
>Ga0163144_10029058_pt1 | contig 10630 bp, 8 predicted proteins | sample OliLak19BULKMAT1_FD_123175 | JGI IMG/M metagenome (GOLD analysis project Ga0163144, IMG submission 123175) | Freshwater microbial mat bacterial communities from Lake Vanda, McMurdo Dry Valleys, Antarctica - Oligotrophic Lake LV.19.BULKMAT1 | ecosystem: Environmental > Aquatic > Freshwater > Lake...
ACGGAAGGCTGGAGCCTCTGGACGTCGCTGGTGGCGCTCCTGACCCTGCTCCTTGTTCCGTCCGAGCTCCGCCGGTCATCCCGTTCCCGGGTGTTGACGTCCCTGGTGGTGGGTGTGCTGGCGGTGTGCTGCGGGTTGGTGCCCCTCTTTGCTGCGCAGCGCCTGGCAGCGTTGCACCAGGTGGAGCTCTCCGTCTGGGACGCCGCCACCGCCGTGCTTGAGGGCCGGAGCGCCGTGCCGCGCGAAACTGTGGCGTTCATGCAGCTTCCCGGCGGTGGTGAGCTGCTGATGGATGTCTATGGGGCCAGCGCGCCGGACACGCGGGTTCCCGTTGTCATCATCCACGGCGGAGGGTGGCACGCGCGGGACAAGAGTGATTTTCCCCGCTTCAATGCGTGGCTGGTGTCCCAGGGCTACGCGGTGTTTGATGTGCAGTACCGCCTGGACCCACAACCCAACTGGCGTGAAGCCCTTGGTGACGTGAAATGTGCCATGGGCGTGGTTGCGCAGCAGGCGCAGCGCTTCAACATCGACGCGTCCCGGATGGTGCTGCTGGGACGGAGTGCCGGCGCCCACCTGGCGCTGATGGCGGGCTACACCACGGGACACCCGCAGCTTGCGCCGTCCTGCGCAGTTGAAGACGTGAAGCCAACACACGTGGTGGAAATCTACGGGCCCACGGACCTGGTGTGGAGCTTCTACAACCCCACCAACCGCCTGGTGTATGACGGGCCGGCCAACCTCCAGCGCTTCCTGGGCGGCACGCCTGATGACGTCAAAGACCGCTATGTGTTGATGAGTCCCGTCACCCACGTCACGCCGGGTTCACCCGCAACGCTGCTCATCCATGCTGGGACGGACCAGTTTGTGAACCCGTTCCACATGCGCTTCCTGGAGTGGCAGCTCCTGCCCGCCGGCGTGAAGCACAAGGTGCTCTACCTGCCGTACGGACAACACGGGTTTGACTACGCGTACGGCGGATGGGGTTGGCAGATTTCCGCGCAGGTGATGCTGCGGTGGTTGCGTACCGGTCAGTGAGTTTCAGGCGAACTCGACGTGGAAGGCCGGGTCCGTGCTGTTGCCGGGATGCAGGAATTCTTTCACGCGGCCTTCCCGCTGCGCCTGTTCCACGGCGGCCATGAACGCGCGCTGCTCTGCAGGGCCTCCCAGCGATCCGGGCGCGATGTCCACGACGGTGGATCCTTCCGGAGCGCAGTGGCGGGAGACGCGGGATGGTCCCTGCTTCAACACTTCCTGGGTCATGGCCGCCTTGATGGCATCTGGTGATGCCCCCGCGGCGGACATGCGTTGGTAGACGTCAATCACACGGTCACCCGTGCCTGCATACAATTTGTGTTGATGCTCAGCGCCATACCTCTGCAGGTTGTTGAACATGATGCGCGCCTGGTCCTTGGGCGTTCGTGACGTTGACGTCAGCAGCGCTCCCCGGGCGCCGGCCTGCTGCAGCAGCGCCGCAAGCTGTTCCTGACGAGCGTGGGGGATGGGCGCGGCATTGGCGCCGCGGCGGATGCCAGCAACCGGCCCCGTCTTCAGCGCGGCGTGGTCATGCGCGTGGTGATGTTCAACATGCGCGGGGCCCTGACTCCGCACCGCGCCCGTCACGTGACCGTGCCGGTCTCCGTCATGGTGGACCATGGCGTTGCGCTTCTCATCAAACTTGATGAGCTGGGAGCTGCCGGCTTTTGAATCCTTGTGGAAGGGGTCATGGGCGGTCCAGGCGCCCCATTCGGGTGCTTCGGTGGCCAGCAGGTAGTCCGTGGTTCCGCCGTCACGGGCCACCGCCAATGCCACCGGGCGGCCGTGCGCCAGCTCTTCATCCACATGTGCCCGCACGGCGTGCAGCCCTTCCGAGGCCACGTCCAAGCGGTCCCCCGGACCCGCCGCCAGCTTCACGCCCACCGCGTGCGCCATGGCGCGGCACGCCTTGTAGGACGCGCCCTCGCCGGCGCCGGGGACGTGCGCGGCATCCCATTGGCTGAAGAAGGGGACATCCTTGCGGCGTGCCGCCTCCAGCTCCAGGGGCTTCACGCGGTCTGCCAAGCGCCCCTGCACGCCGCGTTCAAACCCATCACCCTTCTGCAGCGCTTCCGACGCTACCGTGATCAGTGTGGGCAGCACCTGCTGCAGAAAAATCTCTCCAATCTGGGCCAGGGCCTGACCCAACTGGACCATCAACGGACCAAAATCCGGTGCCTGCTGAGTTGCGCTGACACCCCGCACCGCTGCGCCCTTCACACTTTCCGTCATGGCTGGTCTCCTGCTGAGAGGTTCACGCCGCCAACGCAGCATACGTGCCACGGCGCGCCCTCTGCATTGTCCCCGCTGGGGTGACCGGAATCCGGACACCCTGTCCGGAAACCGGACACCCGCTGGACGGTGGGCGCACTGGCAGCCTGACCGCGACTTTTCCTGTGTCTGTTGCAATATGAATATGCGCAATATTGACGTCGACAGAGAGCAGGTCACCGGGGATTCAACCCGGCCAGTCCATCTTCCTCTGGTTCCAGGGTCTCTTCCTCCACCCAGAAGCGCAGGTCACACACGCCGTCTGACTGGAACTCGTACTCCACAATCACCGTGTCCCCGTCAAAAGCCTCCGGATTCACGGTCTTCTCGCAGGACGCCTGTGGCGTGAAGATGGGGACGCTGGTCATGGACTGATGCGGGACCTGGCGCGTGCAGGTCTGCGGCATGTTGTTCATGTAGCCGCACGTGTACGTCTGCGTGGTGTAGGTGGTCTGCCAGCGCGTCTCATACCGAGTGACGCCAAATGACGACGAGAACTTGATGGTGTTCTTGCCCGGCTTCATGCGGGTCTCACGCACCAGGAACCCCGCGTCATCCATTGTGCCGCCGCTGGAGACCTTGTGCCCGTTGATGGCGGATGAGAACTGCAGCTCCGGGCCTGGCTGCGTCTGGTGCCGGGAGCGCAGCACCACGCGTGTATGCGGTTCATTGATGGATGGCGCCTGGTGCGCGCATGACGTCATCAACAGCACCAGGGTGGCGGTGGCGGCGTTCTTCATGCGGGGGACCCTCGGGCCCGGGTTGCGCGGCGTCAAGACGGAGATTGGCGCCTGGCTCCACCGGTGCTTCCGTTGGTGACGACGGCCACGCGCTTTGCCCGCGTCACCGGCCCGTGGCACACCCCGCGCGCTGGTCCCCGTCTGGAGAAATGCCCATGAGAACCTCTGCGTCCTGCCTTGCCGGCGTCATCCTGTGCGCATCCGCGTGCACCAATCCCGGTACTGAGACCTCCTCAGCAAGCAGCAGCTCCGGGACCGTGGTGTCGTCGGGGACCTCGGCGCCCAACGTGTCAAGCGGGCCGGCGGCCAGCAGCGCGGAACCTTCGTCTTCCATGGGTTCGTCGTCCACGGGCCAGGCAAGCTCAGGACCATCCTGCGTGGATCCGGAGACGGACTGTCCGGCGCCGGCCCATGTGTGCATCACGCGGTTCTGTCTCTCCGGCGCGTGTGCCACGGGATTTGTGAACGCGGACGTCCCCACGGCGGACGGGCAGACGCCGGGAGACTGTAAGGAAGTGGTGTGCAACGGCGCCGGCGCCACCGCGGTCATTGATGATACCAGCGACGTCATGGACGACCTGAGCGGCTGCACGGCGGACACGTGCGGGCCCACCGGGACCGTCCACACGGCGCTGATGGAAGGCGCCCAGTGCAACCAGAGCGGCGGCCAGGTGTGCGGGGCCGGGACCAGAGCCGGCACCTGCGTGGAATGCCTCACCAACACCCACTGCCTCCTGGACCCGGTGAGGACGGTCTGTGACACCGGGTCTGACCGGTTCCTCTGTGTTCAATCAACCTGCACGGACACCCTGCTGGGCGGGACCGAGTCCGACGTGGACTGCGGTGGCCTCTGTCCCGACTGCGCCAATGACAAGCACTGCAACTCAGCCGCTGACTGCCTGTCCGGGTTCTGCAACGGGGACACGTGCGCCGCGTGCGCCAACACCACCGATTGCGCTGACGGCACCCACTGCACGGACGGGACGTGCGTGCCCAACCTGGCCAACGGACAGGTCTGCAGCGTGGCCGAAGTGTGTCAGAGCGGCGATTGTGTCGACGGAGTGTGCTGCGACTTGGACTGCGCTGAGGTGTGTTCTGCGTGCTCCGCGGTGAAGAAGGGCAGCGGTGTGGACGGAGCATGTGGACCCATCACGGTGCTCACCGACCCGGATGACGAGTGCACGGACTCCCTGACCGCTGCGTGCGGGACCAATGGTTTCTGTGACGGGGCGGGCGCGTGCATGACCTACCCCGACGCCACCGTGTGCGAGCCCCAGTTCTGCGCGGGCGGCACGGTGTCCAACCCGCGGTTGTGTGCGGAGGGAAGCTGCGCGCCGGGATCACTGGGCCTCTGCGCGCCGTATGTGTGTGACGCGGCGGGCCTGGACTGTGCCACGTCATGTTCCGGAGAGACTGACTGCGCGGCGGGGAACCGCTGTGACAACGGCGTGTGTGTTCCGCTCACCACCATCGGCGGCGTGTGCGCCAGCAACGCCATGTGCGCAAGTGGACAGTGTGTTGACGGGGTCTGCTGCAACGTGGAGTGCGGCGGGGCGTGCCAGGCCTGCTCGGTGGCAAAGAAGGGCAGCGGTGCCAACGGCGTGTGCGGGTCCATCAGTGCCAACACGGACCCGGACAACGAATGCGCCACCCAGCCTGCGTCAACCTGCGGGACCAACGGTTCCTGCAACGGCGCTGGTGCGTGCATGAGCTATCCCGTGGGAACGCAGTGTCAGGCGCCGTCCTGCACGGGCTCCACGCTGACCAACGCGCGTACCTGCGGCGTGGTTGGATCGTGCCTGGCAGGCATGACCCAGAGCTGTGCGCCCTACGCGTGCGACGCGGAGGGCACCGGGTGCCGGATGGCGTGCACCGTCAACGCGGACTGCGCGTCCGGGAACTACTGCAACGGGTCCGCGTGTGTCCCCACACAAGGCAACGGGAACATGTGCGTGGCCAGCATGCAGTGCACCAGCGGGAACTGTGTGGACGGAATGTGCTGCAGCAGCGCGTGCACTGGGGCGTGCCGGGCGTGCAACCTCGCGGGGAACCTGGGCAGCTGCGCCAACATCCCCGCCGGCCTTGACCCGGCCAATGAGTGCGCCGGTCCCGTCTCGTGCAACGGCTTCGGGCTCTGTGGGATGTGACGCCGCGCGGAACCCGGACCCCGGCTGGACGGTGGGTGTCTAGACCTGTAGACACCAGGCCATGAGCCCCATGGTGGACGTCAAGGACCTCATTGACGCGCAGGCGGTAGCGGACCTGCTTGACCTCAGCCACGCCAACAGCGTGAGCACGTACCTGCGCCGCTACCCGGACATGCCACGGCCGGTGGTGGACCTTGGTGTAGGACGTCCGCGCTTGTGGCTCAGGACGCAGATGCGTGCGTGGGTCAGGACCCGCCGCAGCAAGGTAGTGGAGCAATCATGAACGAGCTGTCTTCTCCCCCGCCCTCACAGCGCCCAGGCGCCAATGAGCCCTGCTGGTGTGGCAGCGGCCAGAAATACAAAAAGTGTCACCGGGAGGGTGATGAAGCGGGTGCGCGCAGCGCCGGCCCCGTCTTCCCGCCCAACACGCGCGTGCAACCGGGCCGCATCTCACCCATGCGCAAGGTTCCCGCGTCCATCCCGCGCCCCGAATACGCGGACACCGGCACCGTCAGCCCCCCCATTCGGGGCGAGCGTGAGATCAAGACGCCGGAAGAGCTGGTCCGCATGCGCCGCGCCTGCCGCGCTGCTGCGCTGGTCCTGCGTGAGGTTGGCACCCACGTGCGCCCCGGCGTGACCACGGATGAGTTGGATGCGGTGGCCCACGCCGCGTACATCCGGCTGGGCGGTTACCCGTCCACGCTGAACTACCACGGTTATCCCAAGAGCCTGTGCACGTCCGTCAATGAGGTCATCTGCCACGGCATTCCGGATGACCGCGCGCTGGAGGACGGGGACATTGTGAACCTGGACATCACCATCTTCCTGAATGGGATGCATGGTGACTGCAGCGCCACCTTCCCGGTGGGCAACATCAGCCCGCAGAACGCGCACCTCATCAAGGTCACGCATGAAGCCATGATGGTGGGCATTGCGCAGGTGAAGCCGGGGCGCCCCATCCGGGACATTGGGCGCGCCATTGAGCAGCACGCAGGGCGCTTCAACATGGGGTCGGTGCGGGCGTTCTGCGGTCACGGCATTGGCGCGCGGTTCCACACCACGCTGCAGATTCCCCACTATGATGACAAGAACGCCACCACCATCATGCAGGCGGGTATGACATTTACTGTGGAGCCCATGATCACCCTGGGAAGCTGGCGCCACAATGAATGGGATGATGGTTGGACCGCGGTGACCACTGACGGACGCAACACCGCGCAGTTTGAGCACACGCTGCTGGTCACGGATGACGGGTATGAAATCCTGACCCTGGCTGAGGACGGCGCGGCTCCCTGAGCTGGTTTGTCCCGTGCGCGGGAAAGGCCTTCCCCGCCTGCTGGGAGGCGGCGGGGTCTTTGAATCAACAGCCCGTGCGAACGGGTGGCCGCGGCATGGGCGTGTTGGACGACGCGCAACCGGTGCTCACCGCGGGGCGTGCCACCGGAGGATCCTGGGGCGTGGGCCGGGCGGGGGTTGACGAGCCACACCCCGTGGCAACGCGGCTGCCGTCATCCGGGCGGGCCACTTCTTTGCCCGCGGCCTGCAGCAGACGCGCCGCCAGCGGTGAGAGCTTCTTCTGTTCCGTGGTGTTGAGCTCTCCGTCCTTGTTCTTGTCCGCCGCGCGCACTTCCGCGCCAACGGTCTTCAGGGATTCACGCAGCTTCTTGAGGTCCACGGTGCCGGCGCCACAGCCGGTGGACACGGTGGCAACGTCACGGGCCAGCGTCTTGAGCGCGGGATTCTTGAGTTCAGCCACCGCCACGGTCCTGGCGCTGCTCTTCTCCAGTGAACGGAGCTCCGCCTGCATGCTGCGGATGGTGCTGCTGGTCTTGATGCTGGTCACGGATGCTCCGTCAGGCCATCACGCGCAGGCGTGATGATGAGGTTTTGGTGAACGCCACCGCTTGGCGCCCTTCACGAGGCTGGTAATGGCACCACGCGTCCGGGCCTTCAAGTCCGTTGCCCACATGCAATGCCCTGACGCGGCATCCGCCCCGGCACGTGTCCTGGTGCGCGCAGGAGTCACATTGAGCGTTCCCGTGTTGATCACGGATGCGCGCAAAGCTGCTGCCGCCCCGCCACAGGTCCAGCAGCGGCGTCTGCTTCACGTTGCCGGAGAGAAAGCCGTCCGGCAGGTTCAGGCAGGGTGAGACGTCACCGGTGGGCGTGATGCCCAGGACCACACGCGCCGCCACGCAGCCAAAGCCTTCAAAGTCCGGAATGCCCTGTTCATACGGATGGGGTGCGTCAAGCTGCATGCCCAGGGACACGGCCCGGGCGCGCGCAAGATCAATGGCCCGGGCAAACGTATCCCGGTCACACCAGATGTCCCCGTCTGCCGCCTGGCCTGCCGGGTACGCGGGCCGCAGCAGCAGCGTGCGGGCGCCAGCATCCTGCGCCATGTCCACCATGGCGTTGGCCACGTGCGCGTTTCCCGGCGTCACCGTCATGGAGAGGTTGAACCCCGGCGGATAGTGCGCGCGCAGGAGCTCCAGGCCCTTGCGGGTTTTCTCAAATGCGCCGTCGCCTCGCACGGCGTCATTCACGGTGTGGTCTGGTCCGTCCATGCTCACTGCAAGGCCTGCGGGAGGACACGCCGCAAGCTGGTCCAGCACTTCCCGTTTGATGAGGGACGCATTGGTGTGGATGTACGCGTCCACACCCAGCCCATCCGCGCTCTTCACAATGGCCGCCAGCTCCTTGCGGATGAACGGCTCACCGCCGCCCAGCACCAGCTTCTGGCATCCCATGGCGTGCAGCTGCTGGATGACGTCACGGATCTCCGCCAGCGTGAGCTCACCGGGCGCCCGCTTGCCGGAGCTGGAGTAGCAGTGGGCGCAGGAGAAATTGCACGCCAGCGTCACACCCAGATGGGCCACCAGCGGCGCGGCCCACGCGCCATCCGGCGCATCTGTGTGCTCCACCACGCGGCCCGCAAACATGCCGGTGTCGCTGAAGGCGTGCTCCGCTTCCAGCACACTGCGCGCAAGCTGCGCTTCCTCAACGCCCACCACCTGCGCCAACGCTGCGGTGGCGTCGTCAATGGAGAGGTCACAGGCAAGCAGGAATGCCTCACGCTGGGTCAGGCGGGAATAGGCGTGGGTGCGGCGGCTGTAGAGCAGCGCCGCGGCGGGTTCCACACGCAGTGTGAAGGGGTGGTGCACACCGTGCTGTCTACCCGCGGCCCCGGTGTTTTGGAAGCCAGCGGTGCTGCTGCGTCAGGCGTGCGCCTTTTCCTGGAACCACGCCACAAACGCGCGCTCCGGCGGGGTCAGGATGGCGTCGTCAATCAGGCGCGCGTCCAGCGGCGAGAACGTCAGCGGTTTCACCTGCAGGAACCCGGGTCTGTCTGCCAGCTCCACCAGGGTGCAGAGGTTCTCAATGCGGATGCCGCCCCAACCTGAGATGTAGACGCCGGGCTCAATGGAGAACACGTAGCCAACGTTGAGCGGCAGCATGGAGCGCATGGAGATGGACGGCGGCGCCTCATGCACGTTGATGCCCACGCCGTGACCCGTGCCGTGGTTGTAGTTGAGACCGTGCTCCCAGAGCGGGCGCCGGGTGATGGCGTCCAGCGCAATGCCCGGTGCACCCGCGGGCACCACGGCGGTCATCCCGGCAATGGCCGCTTTGAGGGTGAGTGTGTAGAGGCGCTTCTGTTCCGCTGTGGCCACAACCTGCGGTCCCCCAACGAGAAACGTGCGTGTGAGGTCAGTGGCGTAGCCCTCACCGTAGTAGGCGCCGGTGTCCAGCAGCATGAGCTCGCCCTGCTTGATGACGCGCTCCGGGTCCGGCGTGCTGTAGTGGACAATGGCGCCGTTGGCGCCCGCCGCGCTGATCACCTTGAAGGACAGCCCCGTGGCGCCGCTCTCCTTGAACGTCTGCTCCACGTGTTGCGCAAAGTCCGCCTCACTGACGCGCTGGCCCTTGTCCACACGCTCACACAACCACTTGGAGCAGGCGCTGACCACGCCATCCGCGGTGCCAAACGCCTCCACCATGCGCGCAAGCTCTTCCGGCGTCTTGCGTGCCTTCATTTCCGTCAACGGATTGGTGAGCGGGGCCACGCTGAAGCCGGCTTGCAGCAACAGCTCGCGGTTGCGTTCCGTGGTGGCGGCACCGTCATAGGCCGCTTTGCGTCCCTGACCCGCAATGCTCACCAGTGACGACGCAAAATCAGCTTCCGGGACCAGGCGGAATGCCGCCCGCGCGGCGGTCAGCACCGCACCGGGCTGACGCGTGTGCAGGCACAGCAGCGCGCCGTTGCGCCCCACCGCGCCCATACCCTTGAACGTTGCCTGGTACGGCAGCTCATCCGCACGCAGGTTGGTCAGGTAGGCCAGGTCATCCAGCCTCTCAACCAGAATCAGGTCCAGGCCGCCCGCCTTCAACGCGGCCTGGATGGCGGCCACCTTCTCCGCGCTGGTCTTGCCAACACGCGCTTCATCCAGCACGCGCAGGTCACCGGGACGCGCTGTCCGCGGCGGCATCAGCGCTTCAATGGGGGAGGGTGAAACGGGAACCAGCCGAGCGGCTGTTCCAGCCAGCATCCGCTCCAGCGTTTCCTTGTCATTCACCGTGGTGCGGTCACTCTCCATCCCCACCGCGTGCACCTTGTCCTCGCGCACCAGGGCCAGCAGCTTGTTGGCCAGCCCGGTGAAGATGGGCTCCGCCAAAGTGAGCTTCACAATCTGCCAGGCCGCCGGGTCCGCTTCCTGCTCCGCCTGCAGGTGATAGCGCCCATCCACCACAAGAAACGCCTCGGTCAGCGTGATCAGCGCGTCACCCATGGAGCCGGTGAAGCCGGTGATGAACTCCCGCGTGCTGTCAGCCTGCGGCACGTACTCATTGAGGTAGCGGTCCGTGGAGCGCACCAGCAGCGCGTCCAGCTTCTGGGTGTTCATGGCCGCGCGCAGTTGCGCCAGGCGCTCCCGGTTCTGGGCGTGACGGGCTGCAGCCGCGGGTGCGTGGGTGGTGGCAGTCAAGGGTGCTCCTGGAAACTCAATAATTGAGTTGCATTTTAATCAGCGTGCGGTGGCCTTGGGACGGGGGCTGCCACGGGAGACGGCTTCGGCGGCAAGCTTGGCAAGGGCGGCGTCCGGGTCCTGCACAAAACGCTTGAGGGCGTCCTGCGTGACCTTGCGCTCGCCCTCATCCAGCGTGTCCAGCAGGACTTTGCGGGCATCCGCGGGAAATACCTTGTGCGGAGGGTCCTTGCCCGCACGCTTCACGGCTTCTGCCGCCGCCGTTGCTGCGGCGTCAGAAGCGGCCTCACCGGTTGGCAGGTTGGCATCAAGACCCTTCTGGGCAAGCAGGCGTCCGTAGGACAGGTAGGGGTCATTGGCGTCAGACGATTCTGCCTGTTTGAAAGCGGCCAGCGCCTGGTTCCACGCGCCGGTCCCCAGCAGCCGCCAACCGCGGCGGGCCGCATCCCGG
>Ga0163144_10029059_pt1 | contig 10630 bp, 8 predicted proteins | sample OliLak19BULKMAT1_FD_123175 | JGI IMG/M metagenome (GOLD analysis project Ga0163144, IMG submission 123175) | Freshwater microbial mat bacterial communities from Lake Vanda, McMurdo Dry Valleys, Antarctica - Oligotrophic Lake LV.19.BULKMAT1 | ecosystem: Environmental > Aquatic > Freshwater > Lake...
CAGGGTGCGGACAACGCACGCGCCTTTTCCACCGGCCTCAGCGCGGGCGGGCTGGTGGTGGTGTCAGGGCTGGCGCTCGGCGTCGACGGCGCGGCGCACGAAGGCGCGCTGCGCGGCGCGGCCGGCACCATCGCCGTGGTCGGCACCGGCCTGGACCGCGTCTACCCCGGCAAACACCGCGACCTGGCCCACCGCATTGCCGAGGCCGGCGTGCTGATCAGCGAATTCGCGCCCGGCACGCCGCCGCTGGCCGAGAACTTTCCGATGCGCAACCGCATCATTGCCGGGCTGTCGCTGGGCACGCTGGTGGTCGAGGCCACGCTGCGCTCAGGCTCGCTGATCACCGCGCGGCTGGCCAACGAGAACGGGCGCGAGGTGTTCGCCATTCCTGGCTCGATCCACGCGGCGCAGTCGCGCGGCTGCCACGAGTTGATACGACAGGGCGCGATGCTCGTCGAAACGCCCGAGGAGATCGTGGACGCGCTGTCCGGCATGGGTGGCTCGGCGCGGGCGCCGGTCACTGCGCCGGTGACTGCGACGGTGACAGCGACGGTGACAGCGACGGTCGCTGCGGCGGCGCCCGTTCCCGCCGCGCCGCACGATCCGGTGCTGTCGGCTCTCGGGCATGACCCCGTGACGCTGGACGGGCTGATGGCGCGCACCGGCTGGCCGGCCCACGAACTGGCCGCACGGCTGCTCGACCTCGAACTGGCCGGCCAGGTGGCGCGTCTGCCGGGCGGCCTGTACCAGCGGCGTCTCCTCGCCTGAAGAGATTTCCGGGCTGTGTCGAGGGCATGCGATTCGCGGCGCCCAGTCATGTCGGCCGTCAGAAGTGCGGCAATTCAGAGCCAGCTGTGAGAGCGTGTGCTCAGTTCCCGATTCCCACATTGGAACGATGTCACTCGGGCCGGTCCGGAAGCGGCCGACGCCGGCTGCCGCTGGGTTATAGTGAATTCATGTTCGATGTACTCGTGTATCTCTACGAGAACTACTGGCGGCCCGATGCCTGCCCGGAGCACCCGCAACTGCGTCGCAAGCTCAGCGCGGTGGGCTTCGAGACGGATGAAATCCAGGAAGCACTGCGCTGGCTGGACGGTCTGGCCAGCAGCGCCGAGTCCTGCACCGGCAGCCAGGGCAGCGGCAGCATACGCATCTACACCGAAGCCGAAACAGAACTGCTGGGCGAAGAGTCGATCGGCTTCATCTGCTTCCTCGAATCAGCCGGTGTGCTGCCGCCGCCGATGCGCGAAATGGTGATCGACCGCGCCACGGCCATCGGCAGCGGCCCGCTCGAACTCGACGATCTGAAGATCATCGTGCTGATGGTGTTCTGGAGCCTGGGCGAAGAGCCCGACGCGCTGATCCTCGACGAACTCTTCGTTGATCCGGAAGACCGGCTGATCCACTGAACCTGGCGTTCGCGCCGCTTCAGTTCCGCTGGTTCCGCTGGTTTCCGCTAGTTCAGAAGGCGCGACGAATCCACGTCCAGCTTGGCCAGAGCCGAGCGCGTGGCGCGCACCGTCAGCGCCTCGTCCTGCGCCGGCAGCAGCAGGCCGGCCTGCAGGAAGGACGCCAGCCGGTGCTGCTGGAACAGCACGCAGCGGCCCTGCGGCGTGACGAACAGCGAGAGCTGCTTGCGCATGCCGTGCCAGGCGAGCTGCACGGGCTCGTTTCTGTCCTTGTGGTCGAGCATGTACCAGCTGCCGACCTGCAGCTCGCGCGCCCAGGCCACCATCGCCGGCGTCGGCATCGAGCCGCCTTCCAGCACGATGTCCAGCTCCGAACTCTGGTGGCCGGAGAGATCGAGCACCATCGACTCGTCGATGTCGATGTGCTCGGAGTCGGGCAGCAACTCTTCCAGCGTTTCGAGCCGCTCCATCAGCTCGCGCAGGCGCTCGTCGGGGATGACGGCAGCCTTCGCCGTGAAGGCCGCCGCCAGCGAATTGTTCAGTTGCTGGATCTGTTCGTCCTGCTTGACGGCGTCCATGCCCGCGGCACTCATGCCTTCGCGCAGCGACTTCAGCAGTGGCGGCAGCCGGCGGATCACCTCGGCGCGCTCGTCGCGCGTCACCTTGGCGGCGGCCGACCAGATCAGGTCGGCCGCCGCACGTTTCATGACTTTCGTCTGCTCGCCCTGGCCGCCATAGCGCACCGCCGCCGTCGCCAGCACGTCGGCCCAGACGTGGAACAGGAACTGCCGCACGCCTTCCTGCACCGGCACCTCGTTGAGCATGCGGCGCAGTTCGATGGTGTACTGGATCGCCAGCGTTTCGCGCTGCTCGATCTGCTGGGCCAGCGAAACGCCCTTGCGAGTGGCCTCGTTTTCGCTCTGAAAGTAATGTTCGAGGAACTTCTCGAACTCGGTCAGCACCGTCTGGAAGACGCGGCGCCCGGTGTCGGGATAGGCCTCGACGACCTGCACGATGCGCTTGATCTCGACTTCCAGCCCGTCGCCGCTGCCGCGGGTGCCGGCGTCGAAACCCATGACGCAGGCGCCCATGCGGTCGATCAGGCGCCGCGCCGGGTGGTCGATGGTGGCGAAAAAGTCGGGCTCGCTGACGGCCACCCGCAGCACCGGCATCTGCAGCCGCGCGAACCAGACGCGCACCGCGGCGGGAATGCGGTCTTCGGTCAGGATGCTCTGGAACAACAGCGCGACGATCTCGATGGTGGCGCGCTCTTCGGCGGTGGCCGCCGCTTTCTTCAGCACCTGCTTGCGCTGGTGCAGTTCTTCCAGCAGCACCGGCGTGGTGACGAGCGGCTCGCCCTGCTCGGTGGCGGGCGCCAGGCGCTGGCGGATGCCGGCTTGCGCGGTATCTATCGCCTTTGCCAGGCCCGGTGACAGCCCGGCAGACCGTGTGGACCGCGCGAACTGCGGCAGGTGGCGGCCCACCAGCCGGTTCAGGCGGCCGAGCACGGCCTCGGCGTGGTCGCGGCTGCGTGGCAGCGGGCCGGCGCGTGTCATCAGGCGGGTTTCTTCGCCCACCGCGCCCTGCATCAGGCCGCCGCCGCCCGAGCCCGGGAAGCTGCCGCGCGACGGGTTGCCGAAGGACACCGAATCCGGGCCGCCCGAACCGCCGGAATAACCGCCGGAATAACCGCCGGTCTGGCCACCCGAAGGCCGCCAGCCCTGCACCGCCTGCGGATGCGTGCGGGTGCGGCGGATGAAGGAACGCAGGTCGACCTCGGGCAGCACACCCTGCTGCATCAGCCAGCGGTTGGCCTCGTGATAGGCCTCTTCGACAAGCAGCGAAAACTCGTCGTGCAGCACCGGCTGCAGCTCGCGCCAGCCTTCCAGCGTCTGCCCGGCGGCGTGCCAGGCGTCGAAGACGATGCGCGCCAGCACATGCGCGCGCAGCAGGTCATGCGGCTCGATCTCGGCGCGGCGCTCCAGGTGGGCGACGCGCGAGCGCAGGTCGGAAAACTCCCAGGACGCGCGGTCCATGATCGCCAGCGCCAGGCGCGAAGTGACGATCTCCAACTCGATGGTGTCGTCATCGACCAGCGTCAGCTGCGCACTGGTGGCCTGAGGAAAAGGCAGGTCACCGACCCGCGACGCCGACACGCCGTGAAGCAAAGCCTGCCGCAAGCCACCGACGATGCCGCGGTGCCAGCCCTGCGCGCCCTGCATCAGCTGGTTGACCAGCTCGCGGCGGCGCATGAAGACGGCGTGTTCGCTGGGTTTGTCGAGCAGCGCACGCGCTTCGTCCAGCGCCACCTGCACCAGGCTGACCAGCCCCTTGACCAGTTCTTCCGTATAGATGCGACGCGCCTGACCCGGAAGACTTGATGGATCGGCGCTCGTCACCATCATGGCTGCCGTGTCGTGGCCCTAGTCGTGATCGCTGAAATGCGCTTTGACTCTACACCACGGCCCCGGCGTTGGGGTCGTTCGGGTCAATGTCCTTGGCCGACGTCTTGACCAGGTCTTCGCGCTTCACGCCCAGCCACATCGCGATGCCGGCAGCAACGAAGATCGACGAGTAGATGCCGAACAGGATGCCGATCGACAGCGCGATGGAAAAGTAGTGCAGCGTCGGCCCGCCGAAGAAGAACATCGACAGCACCATCATCAGCGTCGAGCCGTGCGTGATGATGGTCCGGCTCATGGTGCTGGTAATGGCGTGGTCGATGACCTCGTGCGGCGACAGCCTGCGAAAGCGCCGGAAGGTCTCGCGCACGCGGTCGAAGATCACCACCGACTCGTTGACCGAGTAACCCAGCACCGCGAGCACCGCAGCCAGCACGGCCAGCGAAAACTCCCACTGGAAGAAGGCAAAAAAGCCGAGGATGATGATCACGTCATGCAGGTTGGCGACGATGCCCGCCACCGCGAACTTCCACTCGAAGCGAAACGCCAGGTAAGCCATGATGCCCAGCACCGTCACGCCCAGCGCCAGCGCGCCGTCACGCGCGAGTTCCGAACCGACGGAGGGGCCGACGAACTCGGTGCGCATCAGGCGCAGCGGCTCTGCGCCGGCCGCGTTGCTGCACGATGGCCGGCTGACCTGCTCGCCCTGCGGCGTCGTGTACTGCTTGATGGCGACGCTGCCGCTTTCGGCCTTGCACAGCGCCGCAAACACACCGCCAGCCACATCGGCCTGCTTGACATCGCCGCGCACCGGAAGGCGGATCAGCACGTCGCGCGAGGTGCCGAACTTCTGCACCTGCACCTCGCCAAAACCCAGGGCCTCCACCGTAGCACGTGTGCGGTTGATGTCGGCCATTTCCGAGTACTCGACCTCGATCAGCGTACCGCCGGTGAACTCGATCGACAGGTGCAGGCCGCGTGTGGTGAGGAAAAACACCGCCGCCGCGAAGGTGATGAACGACACCGCGTTCAGCACCAGCGCATGGCGCATGAAGGGGATGTCGCGTTTGATACGGAAGAATTCCATCTTCTCTCTCCTTCAGGCCTTGGCGGACGGTGCGTCAGGCGCATCGGGGGTGTCGCGTCTGATCATGCCGGCCGCGCCGTCGGGCCGCCACACCTGACCTATCGACACCGACTTCAACTTCTTCTGCCGGCCGTACCAGAGGTTCACCAGGCCACGCGAGAACATCACCGACGAGAACATCGAGGTCAGGATGCCCAGGCAATGCACCACCGCGAACCCGCGCACCGGGCCCGAGCCGAAAGCCAGCAGCGACACACCGGCGATCAAGGTGGTGATGTTGGAGTCGAGGATGGTGGCAAACGCACGCTCGTAACCCACCTGTATGGCCAACTGCGGTGGCGCCCCACCCCGCAGCTCTTCGCGCACCCGTTCATTGATCAGCACATTGGCGTCGATCGCCATGCCCAGCGTGAGCGCGATGGCCGCCATGCCCGGCAGCGTCAGCGTGGCCTGCAGCATCGAAAGCATGGCCACCAGCAGCAGCAGGTTGAAGGCCAGCGCCAGCGACGAGAACACGCCGAACAGCAGGTAGTAGGCGCACATGAACACGGCGATCGCGAGGAAGCCGTAGATCACGCTGTTGTAGCCCATCTGGATGTTCTCCGCGCCCAGGCTCGGGCCGATGGTGCGCTCCTCGATGATCTCCATGGGTGCTGCCAGGCTGCCGGCGCGCAGCAGCAGCGCCTGGTCGGTGGCCTCGGCGGTGGTCATGCGACCGGAAATCTGCACCCGGCCGCCGCCGATCTCGGCGCGGATCACAGGCGCCGTCACCACCTCGCCCTTGCCCTTCTCGAAGAGCAGGATCGCCATGCGCTTGCCGACGTTGTCACGCGTGACGTCGCGGAAGATGCGCGCGCCCTTGGCGTCCAGCGTCAGGTTGACCGTGGGTTCCTGCGTCTGGCCGTCGAAACCGGGTTGCGCGTCGGTCAGGTTCTCGCCGGTCAGGATGACCTGGCGGAAAACGATGATCGACTGGCCGCCGCGCTCCACGTAACGCTCGCTGCCGAAGGGCACCGGGCCGCTGCCGCGCTCGGCGTCACGCGCTTCGGTGCTCTCATTGACCATGCGGATTTCCAGCGTCGCCGTGCGGCCGATGATGTCCTTGGCCTTCGCGGTGTCCTGCACGCCGGGCAGCTGCACCACCACGCGGTCGGCGCCCTGCTGCTGGATCACCGGCTCCGCCACGCCGAGTTCGTTCACGCGGTTGTGCAGCGTGGTGATGTTCTGCTTGACAGCCTGTTCCTGCACACGCTGTGCCGCGGCGGGTTTCAGCGCGCCGGTCAGGCGCACCTCGCCGCCCTCGGCCAGCTGCGTCCACTGCAGGTCGGGCAACTGGTCGGTCAACAGGTTCTGCCCGGTCTGCGCGGTGGCGGCGTCGCGGAAGCGCACCTCGACCACATTGCCGTCGCGGCTGATGCCGGTGTGGCGGATGTTCTTGTCACGCAGCAAGGTGCGGATGTCGCCGGTCAGCGCCTCGGCCTTCTTGGTCAGCGCCGACTTCATGTCGACCTGCATCAGGAAGTGCACGCCGCCGCGCAGGTCCAGGCCCAGGTACATGGGCAGGGCGCGCAGCTTGCCCATCCACTCGGGCGAGCGTGACACCAGATTCAGGGCGACGATGTAACTCGGGTCCGCGGGGTCGGGGTTCAGGGCGCGCGTGATCGTGTCCTTGGCCTTGATCTGCAGATCGGTGTCGGAAAAACGTGCACGCACCGAGGTGCCTTCGAACTGCACGAAGTCGGGCTTCAGGCCGGCGGCGTCCAGCGCCTGCTGCACACGCACGGCCAGATCGGCCTGCACCTTGACGGTGGCCTTGCCGCTCGACACCTGCACCGCGGGCGCCTCACCGTACAGATTGGGCACGGTGTAGAGCAGGCCCACCAGCAAGGCCACGCCGAGGATCGCGTACTTCCACCAGGAGAATCGGTTCATGGGAGCTTCCTAACGCCGCGCCAGAAGTGCGGCGGAGCCCAGGCCCGCCGCTGTGGCGGCAGGCCGGCGGGCGATACGGGACTTACTTGAAAGTGCCCTTGGGCAGCACCTGGACGACGGCGGCGCGCTGCACCTGCACTTCGACACCATTCGCGACCTCGACGTGCAGGAACGACTCACCGAGCTTGGCCACGCGGCCCAGCAAGCCGCCGCCGATGATGACCTCGTCACCCTTGGCGATGGCCTCGACCATCGCCTTGTGCTCTTTCTGCTTTTTCATCTGCGGGCGGATCATGATGAAATACAGCACCACGAACATCAGCACCAGCGGCAGCAGCTGGGCCATCGAGCCGAACATCGACTCGGCACCGCCGGTGGCAGCGGCAGGCGCGGTCTGGGCAAAAGCTTCTGAAATGAACACGTTGTGAATCCTTGTGGCAGGCCCGGCAATTGCGGGCGAACCGCGCATTTTAGGGTGACGGCACAGTAGCCCCGCGCAACTCACCGGTTCGGGCCGGCAAGGCAAGGGCCACGGCGACCAGGAACCAGTAGAGAAAGGCCACGCGCGGCGCGTCGAGAAGGCTGTCGACGAGGCCGACGACATGGAAGCCGACGATGGCCGCGGCGATGGCCGGCGCCAGCGAATGGCCGCGCGCCCTGCCTGCCGTCACACGCCACAGCGGCGCCAGCGCGAGCGTTATGAACAGCACCAGCCCGACCGCGCCTTGCTCGAAGAGCACGTGCAGCAGCAGGTTCTTCATGTGCCAGGGCAGGTGGTGACGGTCGCTGGAGAAGAACCAGCGCGCCATGCCATCGTCGAAGTTGCCGTTCACCAGCAACTCACGGCCGCGGGCGTCGGTAGCGCGAAGATTGTCGAGTTCGACCGAGTGGCCGGGGCTTGCCACGGCCATCGAGTAGGTCAGGAAGTGGGGCGCAAAGAAGTCGCCGTGAGACAAGCCCTTGCCCGGCAGTTGCACCGACACGGGCTGCCACACGCCGGGCATCGCCTTGACGGACGCTGACGAGATCATGCAGCCGCCGTCGTCATAGAGCAGGTGCTTGCGGCAGATCTCGAAATGCAGCGCCGTGTCGGCTTCCGACCGCGCGTCGAAGCGCAGCGTCACCGGACCAGCGAAGGCCGGCACACGTTGCGACATGCGATAGAACATGCCCCAGCCCTGGTCGTGTTTGCCAGCGGTCAGCACCAGGTGCTGTGCCGGCGCTTCGCCGCGCAGCCGATGGTCGCCGGTCTGGTCATCAGCCCGGCCCGAAAGAAAATGGTTGGCAGGGTAGCGGCCTGTGCCCTTGCCGAAAGCCCAGGCCGAGGGATCGTTCAGCAACGACAACGCGCGTGTCCAATGCTGAAAACGGCCGTCGAGATCCTGGCTGCCGGTGGAAAAACGGTCGCCCATGTAGGCCCCGCCGAACAGCACCCCAAGCGTCAACGCGATCGCCGCCAGCGCACCCATCAAACTGCCTTGCCACCGGTACGACGCCGGCCAGAGCGTTTGCCGGCTGCGGCTGACCCACACCGCAAAGACGAGCAGCAACAAGGCTGCACCGGCCATCGGCGCAAGGGCGCGCTCACCGCCCCAGTGCTGTGCCACCCGTCCCATGGAGGCCAACAGCCCCAGCCATACCGTCAGCAGCAGCGCGCCGGTCAACGCGGCTGGCCAGGGCACGGCGCGCCGGCCTGCCCAGACCAGCAGCGCCGCGCCGGCTGCCCAGGCCAGCGCATACACCGTGTACGGGCCCTTGGGCAGCAGGTAGGACAGCATGCCCAGCAAGCCGGCCAGCGCCAGACCCGCCAGCAAGCCGCCTGCCCAGCCGCGCCCCGGTAGGCGGTGCAGCCAGACACCCATGGGCAGCAGCAAGGCGATCGCACCCAGCAGGGCCAGCATGCCGCGGTAGCCGCTGGTGGTGAACACCAGGCCGGCGGCGACGGCAAACAGCACACAGGCGGCCAACGCTGGCAGCCAGCCGACGGGAGCCGCTGCGTCTGCGCCCAGGCTGCGCCGCAAGCGGCGCCCGGCCAGCGTCTGCAAAAGCGCCATCAGCATCAAGCCGGCCGGCACGGCAATGTAGACGGCACGTGAAAACGTCGTCAGGCAGGCGTACGCACCCAGCACCACGCCGGCTGCCGCCAGCAAACCGCGCCAGGGCGCCGCAGGGCGCAACATCTCGCGCACCGCGAAAGGCATGGTGAGCGCGAGGAAACCATCGAATGCGGCGCCGCCTACATGCACCTCCCAGAACAGCGCCGTGGTGCGGTAGTCAGACGAAAAGTTGCCCAGGTCGGTATAGGCCCAGCGCTCCCACACCGCCAACAGCGCCACCACCGCCAGGCCGGTGGCCAGGCCGCTGCCCAGCCAGGAGGCCGCACGCTCGGGCGCAGCGCGCTGCGTGGCGCGCCAGAGCGGCAGCAGCAGCAAGGCCAGGAAAAAGCTCTTGGCCAGACGCAAGCTGTTCATCGGCTCGTGATAGCCCTGCCACCAACCCCAGGCAAAACCGCCGGCATCGGCAAAACCACGGCCCATGCTGACCAGCAGCGCGGCGCCGTAGGCCAGCAGAAGCAGGCTTTTCAAGGCCGTCGCTCCGGCCGTTGCAGCCACGCCGGCCGGGGTGAGAGGGCGCCAGGCCAGCCGGGCGTAACCACCCGCGGCCACCGCCAGCACGGCCAGATCGAGCTCTTCGAAGGTCAGCCAGCCCGTCCAGGGCATCAAGCCGATGGCCGGCAGCACGGCCGGCAACAGGGCAAATCCGAAGAGCGGCTCGCGGCCCACTGCCAGTGCCAGCGCGGCACACAACAGCAAGGCGGCGGTGCCTGACAGCGGATGGTGAATGGCCAGCGCCAGGCAGAGCAGCGCGCTGACCAGAGCCAGCCCTGCGGAGCACAGCATGGCAAGACGCTGGTTTGCTTCAAGCCGCCGGCCTGATCGGCGATGGCGTGGTCGCCGGGCCGGGCCGTCAAGCTTGGACGCGCCAGGCGGGCTCATCTGGGCTGCAGATGCTGCCGGATCCATTCGGCCAGGCTGGTTTCGTCCAGGGTGCCGGCAGCCACGGCCAGCATCGTCAGCACGCACTGCACGTCATCGGCGTTCAGTTCATGACCGTTGAAGTCGAGAAACAATTCCAGCGCGACGAAGGCGGTGCGCTTGTTGCCGTCGATGAAGGCATGGTTTCGGGCCAGTCCATAGGCATATGCCGCAGCCAGATCGGCCACGTCCGGGTCTCCGTAGGCAACCAGATTCAAAGGCCGGGCCAGCGCGGACTCGAACAAACCTTCATCACGCAGCCCCGAAGCGCCGCCGTGTTCAGCCAGTTGTTCGTCGTGGATGGCAAGCAGCAGGGCCGAGTTCAGCCAATTCCAGTTCGCCATGGCACTACTTCGCCAGCTCGCGCAACACGTTTCGGCGCTTCTTCATGATGACGCGTGCTGCGACTATCTGATCCTCGAACTCGCCGCTGTACGGCGTCAGCGTCACGCCGCCCGGTGCATCGGTCACGAACACTGTGTCCCCCTTCTCCAGCTTCAGCCTGGCCAGAATTTCCTTCGGCAGGATGAGTCCGACGGAGTTGCCGATCTGGGTGAGCTTGAGTGTGGTCATGGCAGGCTTTCGTTATTACGAACGTAATACTAAACTGCGGCAAGCGGGATCGCAAGGTCCTGCCCTCATTCACCGGTCCTCACCGGTCCTCACCCGTCTTCACGCACCCGCTCAGCCGACCAGCACCTCGGCACACACCGGATGGCCGAGAAAGGCCTGCGGGCTGGAACTGGCGCCATAAGCACCTGACTG
>Ga0163144_10029060_pt1 | contig 10630 bp, 11 predicted proteins | sample OliLak19BULKMAT1_FD_123175 | JGI IMG/M metagenome (GOLD analysis project Ga0163144, IMG submission 123175) | Freshwater microbial mat bacterial communities from Lake Vanda, McMurdo Dry Valleys, Antarctica - Oligotrophic Lake LV.19.BULKMAT1 | ecosystem: Environmental > Aquatic > Freshwater >...
ACATCGAGTGCGAGCTGATCGCGCCGATCGCGATGGAAAAGGGCCTGCGCTTCGCCGTTCGCGAAGGCGGCCACACGGTCGGCGCCGGCGTCGTCGCCGATATCATCGCGTAAGGATAAGGTCATGGGTGATCGACACATCGTTATTCTCGGCTGCACCGTTTGCAAGAACAAGAACTACCACTTCCAGCGCGGCAAGAAGAAGGAATTCAAGCTGGAGATGAAGAAGTTCTGCCGGGCCTGCGGCAAGCAGGTTTCACACAAGGAAGTGAAGTAGACCTTACAACGCAGCGATCTGCGGGGGTGTCCGTTAATTGGCTAAACGAGCGGTCTCCAAAACCGCCCCTCCAGGTTCGAGTCCTGGCGCCCCCGCCAGATCGCGCATGTTTTAACGTGGGAATAAAATGAATCAAGCGACGCAGTTCCTGAAAGAAGCGTACTCCGAGCTCAAGCAGTCCACATGGCTGACCCGTCAGCAGGCCATCGACTCCACGAAGGCGATCATCGTCCTCGTGGCCTTGATGTCCCTCTACGTCTCCGGCGTGGACTACGTGCTTTCCGTGCTCATCAGGGCCGTCCTGGGAAGATAATATGACCGAGACCTCCACTACGACGGGACGCCGCGGCTGGTTCGTCGTGCACACGCAGTCCGGATATGAAGACCGGGTGCACAAGCTTCTTTTACAGAAGATTGAGACCGAGAAGCTGCAGGACAAGGTGTTCAGCGTCCTGATCCCGACCGAGGACGTCGTCGAGGTCAAGAAGAACAAGAAGAAGATCTCGAAGCGCAAGTTCTTCCCCGGCTACGTCTTGATGGACATGGTCATCGACGAGGTCACCTACTGGATGATCAAGGGAGTCCCCGGCGTCACGGGCTTCCTGGGCGACGCGAACCCGACCCCGCTTCCCGAGGAAGAGATGAAGGCCATCTTGGACCTCACGAACACCGCCGCCGCGGGCAAGCCCCGGCCGGCCGTGCAGTTCGAGAAGGGCGAGAACATCCGCATCGTCGACGGCCCTTTCCGCCACTTCATCGGCGTCGTCGAGGAAGTCTCCGAGGCCAAGGCCAAGATCAAGGCCATGGTCACGATCTTCGGCCGCCCGACCCCCGTCGAGCTCGACTTCCTGCAGGTGGAGAAGATCTGAGCGTCCTCGAGGCCGAAGTGATGTCCCGCGGAGAGCGCCCCCAGGATTTCGAGGGCGTGAAGGTCCGCGTGGCGCACGTGCGGTCGCTCGGCATCGTCGGGGCCTTTCTGGCCATGATGACGATGCTCGCGGCGGTCGGCTTCGGCTTCGTCATGCTGTTCGGCAAGGCGCTGCTCGCGGCCGCGCTCGTCAAGTTCTTGTGGCCCGTCGTTTTCAACGCGGAGTTCACGCAGATCGTTTTCGGGACGCAGTCGGTGCCGTTTTGGAAGGTGTTTCTCCTCATGATCCTCGGAAGCGTGGTCGCCAAGATGCTGCGGCCCGCCGCCTGGGGTCGATAAGGACCTATTAGACGTAAAGAGAGGTTGTAAAAGTCATGGCGAAGAAAGTCAAAACGCAAATCAAGCTTCAGATCCCCGCCGGCGCCGCTAACCCCGCGCCGCCCGTCGGCCCCGCGCTCGGTCAGCACGGCGTCAACATCATGGACTTCTGCAAGCAGTTCAACGAGAAGACCCGCACCTCCGAGCCCGGCATGCTGATCCCCGTGGTCATCACCGTGTTCGAGGACCGCTCGTTCTCGTTCATCACGAAGATGCCCCCCGTCTCGTCCCTCTTGAAGAAGGCCGCCGGCCTCGCGAAGGGCTCGGGCGAGCCGAACCGCAACAAGGTGGGCAAGATCACGATGAAGCAGGCCGAGGACGTCGCGAAGGCGAAGCTCCCCGACCTCAACACGAAGGACCTCGCCGCCGCCACCCAGATGGTCATGGGCACCGCGCGCTCGATGGGCATCGAGATCACGAAGTAAACGCCGCACGATAGTCGACCGAGCTCCAACAGGGGCGCTACAGGTCAGGAGACATAAACAGATGGGCAAGAGATACGACGCGCTGGTGAAGGATCTGGACCTCATGAAGCTTAACCCGCTCCCCGGAGCGGTGGACCTCGTGAAGAAGCTCGCGAACGCCAAGTTCGATGAGACCGTCGAGCTGCACGTGCGCCTCGGCGTCGACCCCAAGCAGGCGGACCAGCAGGTCCGCGGCACCGTCGGCCTGCCGCACGGCCTCGGAAAATCCAAGAAGATCGCCGTCGTCGTCCGCGGCGAGCCCAAGCAGAAGGAAGCGAAGGCCGCCGGCGCCGAGCTGGTCGGAGCCGAGGACCTCATCGAGCAGATCTCGAAGGGCATGACCGACTTCGATATCCTCGTCGCGACCCCCGACATGATGAAGGATCTCTCCAAGCTCGGCAAGGTCTTGGGTCCCAAGGGACTCATGCCGAACCCGAAGTCCGGCACGGTCACGATGGACATCACGAAGACCGTCAAGGAGCTGAAGGCCGGCCGCGTCGAGTATAAGGTCGACGACTACGGCATCATCCACGTCCCCGTCGGCAAGGCGTCGTTCGCCGCCGACAAGCTCGTCGGCAACGCGAAGACCGTGCTCGACGCCATCCTCAAGGCGAAGCCGTCCGCGTCCAAGGGCATCTACTTCATCAGCGTGACGCTGGCCTCCACGATGGGGCCCGGCATCAAGCTCGAAGTCAGCGACAAGGCCGCCGTCGCCTAACTCGGACGCGTCCGCAAAAAGGAAGGCCCCCGCTCACGCGGGGGCCTTTTTTTTAACGGCAACAACCAGATAACAATTACGGCCCGCTGATAGCGACCAAGGTCGCGTCCACGTCGCGCGCGCGAGCGACGGCGACGTAGCTTGTTTTATCGGCTTGGATGCGGAAGGTCCTCACGTCGTAGAGCGCGGACATATCGCGCAGGAAGGCGACCGGGTCGAGCGACGCCTCGGCCAGCGCGTAGAGGCTGCCCGCGTAGCGGCCGTTGCGCTGAAAATACGAGGCCTGCAGGGTCTTCACCTCGACGAGGCTCGCCTTCGCGTGCGCGACCGTCATGAGCTTGAGGTACCGCGCCTCCCAGATGCCGTTCCAGCCCGCCGCGAGCGAGAACGCGATCACGAGCGTGCCCGCCGCCAGGCGCCGGACGACGACGCGCGCGCCCTCGGCCGGACGGTCGGTCACCACGCCGCTGCCCGCCGCGAGGTCGTGCCACGTCCGTCCGCGCGGATCGATGAGCGCCCAGAAGAAGCCCAGCGTGAAGAACGAGCTGGGGATCAGCGCGAGCGACCGCGTGATCGCGCGCCCGAGATCGAGAGGCTCCCCGTCCGCTCCGGCCACGCGCAGGCCGAGCAGCTTCTTGCCCGCCGTGACGCGCCCGTCGCAGGAGAAGAACGCCTGATAAAGGATGAAGAGCGCCGCGAGGAAGGCGATGACGGCCGTGCCCTTCTCGTTGAGCAGGACCGGCAGGTCGCGATCGAGGACCTTCAATATGAGGACCCACGCCCCCGCGAAGAGCGCGTAGTCGGCCGCGAACGCGAGAACGCGCTCGCCGAATTCGGCATTGCGGGAGACGGTATTATGGTGGCTCATTTATTTGACCTCGGGCGCGGCGGGCACCGGCCGGTTCGTGCCTTTGCTGTCGACGATGAACTTGGTCAGGTTCTCGTTGACCTTGCAGTGCTTGTCGACGCTGTCGGGATTGTCGGGATTGCGGTATGAGATCTTCTCGCCGCCCAGGCCCAGCGCCTTCGCGCACGCGGCCACCGCGGCCTCGAGCTCCGTCTTCTTCGACGCGTCGAGGGGCCAGTCCCTCGCGAACCAGAGCGCCGTGTACGTCGTGAGCCTCGAGCTGTTGCCCGTCAGGTCCGCGAGCTTCCGGAGGCGGGCGTTCCCCGCCGTCGTATAGTCCTTGCGCAGCGTCTCGACCGACGCGGCGATCGCGACGGCGAAGCCCGCCGCCAGATCGGCGTCCGCCTTCGCGGTCAGGGCCGCGGGATTATTCGCTCCCGCCTCCAGGGTCGCCAGCGCCGCGATCTTGTCCTTCGCCGCCGTCTCGATCGCGGCGACGTCCGCCGCGCACGCTGCCTCCGCGTCGGCCGCCGCCTTGGCCCGCTCGCCCTGAGCGATCGCGGCGTCGTCGAAGTGATCCTGCTTGATCCCCGCCGCGGCGTCCTTCCGCTTCTTGCACTCGGCGGCCGCCGCCGTCAAGGCGCCGAGCCGGACGGACTCCACGTCGTTGCGCGAGCGCACGTTCGCTCCGGCCATCTGGGACGCGGCGGCGCGCTGGCGGGCGGCGTAAGTCTCATAGTCGTTGCGCGCGAGGTCCCGCGGGCTGTCGCAGCCCGCGGCGCCCTCCTTGATTTTCTTCGAGGCCGGCGGAAGCGGAACCTCCGCCGCGAGCCTGCCCTCCGCCGACGTGAGCCCGGTCTGAAGCGGCTGCCCGACCGGCGCCTCGCCGGCGACGGCGGCCACGACGGCCTTCGTCTTCGCGTCCGCGAGCGAGCCCTCGACGATGAAGCGCGAGATGACCGCGGCGGCTCTCTCGCGTGCGGCGGGGTCGTTCTCGACGCTCGAGGGCACCAGGCTGCCCAGCGCGATCCGCTTGCCTCCCTGCGGCGTGTAGACGACGGCCTTCCTGCCGCTCGCGGGATCGGCCACGACCTCGGCGCTCAACGCCGCGTTCTTCATCGCCTCGCGCGCGGCGAAGATATCCTTGGCCTCTTGGGTATCGGTCCACCCGGGTTTTTGCGAGTTATTCTCGTACAGCGAATCGAGCCGGGCGTATTCGGGCGTCTGCGCCAGCGTCGAAAACACGGCCGCGGCGAGCGCGTTCGGCGCGGACTTGACCGTCCCCGCCGCGCGCAGCGTCGCCTCCAGCTGGGTGATCGTCTTGCCCTTGAGCTTTTCCTTCGCGAGCGCGACGATCTGCTCGACTTGGGAAGCGCGTATCGCGACGAGGTTGCGAACCGCGAGGTCCGCCGAATCGAGCAGCGCGCCGTTCCGCGCGGTTTTGTCGTCGAGCGCCGGTACGGCGCCCGCGCCGATCAGCGCCTCGAGCGCGGCCTTGAATTTCGCGTCGACGGCGAATTCCTCGGTCTTGGGGCGCACGTAGGACGCCGGCAGGCCCGGCGTGAAATCCTTGATCGTCGCGTGCGCGCCCGCGCCCAGGCGCTTGACCACCTCGGCCCTCGAAACGCCGCGGTCCCCGAGCTCCTGGTTCAGCGCGAGCACGGCCAGCCTGAAGTCCTTGACCGCCGATCCGCCCGCGCTCGCGGCGCCCGTTTCGTCGATGACTTTGCGCAGGGTCGGGCCGAACTGCTCGGGCGGAAGAGCCGTCGTCTGCGCCGCGGCCGCGACGGCCGTCACGGTCTTGGGCTTCAGCGCGCGGAACTGGCCGCCGGACGCCTCGGGCAGCAGCTCGCCGAACGTCTTGGCGGTATCGGCCGTCGTCACCAAACCGAGCTGGGCCGCGGCCGCGATGACGGCGTCGGCCGCGTCGAGGACCGCTTTGGCCTTGGCATCGAAGACCTTGAAGAAATCGTCCGCGACCAGCACGACCCCGGCGTTGGCGCCGGCGTTCGTCGCGTCCCAGTGCTTGCCCAACTCCGCGTTGCGCCACGCGATCGGCGTCCCCGAGGCCAGATGCCTCCAAGTCCCGGCGTCGCAGGTCTTCGCTTCGCTTAATTTCAGGGCGGGGATCGTCAACCCGTTCGCGGTCTTGTTCACGATGCGGTCCGCATCGACGACGATGCCGCCCGCCTTGAAGTCGTTGGCGACCTTATTGAGGAACTCGGTATCGCAGCGCGCCGGGGCCTTCAGCTCGGACGCGGCCGCCGGCAGGGCGGCAAAAAGCAAGAGAAGCGGGAGGGACGAGGGGGTTTTCATGGGGCTCTCCAGGGGACAAGCCAAGGATAGGCCCGAGCCCTTGTTTTGTCAAGCCCCGAAGTTACATATGCGGCCGGGCTTTAGTCTTCGTCAGCGCCCGCTTTGACGCGGGGCGGCTTGCCGGCGGCGAGCCAGGACAGGTAAGCCTCGAGGAAGGGATCCAGGTCGCCGTCCATCACGTTCGAGATCTGGGAGGTCTGCTCGCCCGTGCGCAGGTCCTTGACCATCTGGTACGGCATGAACACGTACGAGCGGATCTGGTGGCCCCAGGCGATGTCGCCCATCTCGCCGTAGTGCTTCTCGACGGCGGAGCGTTTCTTGTCCAATTCGATCTGGTAGAGCTTCGCCTTGAGCATGCGCATCGCGTTCATGCGGTTTTGCAGCTGCGAGCGCTCGGTCTGGCAGGCGACCACGAGGCCGGACGGGGCGTGACGGATGCGCACCGCGGTCTCGACCTTGTTGACGTTCTGGCCGCCCGCGCCGCCGGAGCGGAAAGTCTCGAGCGTGATGTCCTCGTCCTTCACCTGGATGTCGATCTCGTCCTCGATGTCGGGGACGACGTCCAGCGAGGCGAACGAGGTGTGCCGGCGCTTGGCCGAGTCGAAGGGGCTGATGCGCACCAGGCGGTGCACGCCCATCTCTCCCTTCAAGAGGCCGTACGCGTTGGGGCCGCGGATGAAGGCGGACAGGCTCTTGAGGCCGGCGCCGTCGCCTTTCGAGAACTCGGTGATCACGACCTCGTAGCCGTTCTTCTCGCACCAGCGCTGGTACATGCGCCACAGCATCTCGGCCCAGTCGCAGGCCTCGAGGCCGCCGGCTCCGGAGTGCACGCTCACGATCGCGTCGTCCTTGTCGAACTCGCCGGACAGCTTGAGACGCATGTCCATGGCGCGCAGGAGCTTCTCCGCGTCCTTGAGGCCCTTGGCCGCTTCCTTGATCTCGCCTTCGTCCTGCATCTCGGTCGCGAGCTCGCAGTGCGCCTTCAGATCGTCGAGGGTGGACACCGCCTTGTCGTGCTCGGCCAAGGTCTTCTTGAGGTCGTTGAGCTCCTTGGATTTCTTCTTGGCCTTCACCGAGTCCGTCCAAAACGAGGGCTCCCCCGCTTCGGCCTCGCGCGCGGAGACTTCCTTGCGCACCTTGGCGACGTCGAGGTTCTTGCCGATCTTGGCGAGCAGGGCGCGCATCTCGTCGATCTTATTGGAGGTTTCGGTGTACATCGACTCTATTCTACGAAATAGGGGGTCTGGCCCGGCAAACCACGACATAGTAAAAACCAACTGTCCTTAAGGACAGCTTCTTTTAACAATGTCATGGGTTGCCGGGCCAGGCCCCAACTAGCTTCGCGCGAAGAGCTTGAGGGTCGCGGCGTGCAGGCGGGCGGTGTCCGCCGGCGTCGGGCCGTATCCGCCGCCGAGCGTCACCGCGACCGGGACCCGGTAGACGGCGCAGATCTCGCGGACCGCGTTGTCGCGGTCGAGGATGCCCGCCTCGGTGAGCTTGAGGCCGCCCAATTGATCGTGCTCCCAGACGTCGACTCCTGATTGATAAACAACAAGGTCCGGCCTGAACTCCATGACTTGCCGCAATCCGTGACGAAGCTTGTCGTAGTACTCCGCGTCGCCGATGCCCGGGACGAGCTCCACGTCGAGAGACGATCTTTGACGGACCTCGGGATAGAGACCGTACTGATGCATCGAGAAGGTGAAGGTGTCCTTGTCGTCCTTGAAGATCGACGCGGTGCCGTTGCCTTGGTGAACGTCGAGGTCGACGACCGCCGCGGTCTCGATCATGCCTTCATGCCGCAGCTTCAAGATCGCGAACGCGATGTCGTTGACGGCGCAATAGCCTTCTCCGTGATCTTTAAAAGCATGGTGCGCTCCTCCACCGGCGTGGAGTCCCACGCCGGTCTCAAGCGCATGCCGTGACGCCAGCAAGGTTCCCCCCGCGGCTAAACGGTGCGCGCGTGAGATCTCCAATGAAAAAGGGAGTTCCAGGCGAGATATATCGGCCGGGCTCAAAACGCCGGTCATCAATTTCTCGACCCAGTCGATGCCGTGAACGAGAAGCAGGTCTTCTCGCGACGGCCCCTCCGGTTCGACGAGAACGGCAAAGGATTCGGCCGCTTCCGCGGCCAAACGAAATTTATCCGTCGAGAACGCGTGCGAGCCATAGTCGACGTTGTATTTAGGCGAATACACCACCCGCTGCTTCAAGCCGCTTTCCCCGCGCGCCGCGCCAGGGCCAGAATGATCAGCCCCATGCACAGCGCCCCCAGCCAATCCCCATGCCTGCTATAAAAGGAACGCCTGGGGAACGAATCCTCGAGCGGCACGTCCGCGTCGAGCCTGCCTCTTTCATTGAGCCCGAGTTCGGCCGTCGTCACGCCCCAGGGATCGATGACCGCGGAAATGCCGTTGTTCCCGGCGCGCACCACTGTCAACCTGTTTTCGATAGCGCGGTAGCGGTTCACGCGGTAGTGCTGCCTGGGGCCCCACGTGTCGAGATACCAGGCGTCGTTCGTGATGTTGATCAGCAGCCGCGCGCCGCGCTCGGCGTCGAGGCGCGGCCAGCGAGGGAAGATCGCCTCGTAGCAGATCGTGACCGCGGTCGGGCCCCACGCGGTCGTGATCAAAGGCTGGAGCGCGGCTCCCGCCTCGAGGTCGCCCAGGTTGTCGAGCACCATGAGCCACCGGTCGATGACGAACCGGGGAACGAAGCGGCGCAGCGGCACGAACTCCCCGAACGGGACGAGCTGGCGCTTCGCGTAGCCGCCCGCCAGCTTGCCGTCGGGCCCGATCAGCTGCACCGCGTTCGCGGGCCCGCCCTCCGGGTCGGCCATGCGGACGATCCCGACGATCTGCGGCGACTTCAGCTTCGCGGCCCAGCGCGCGGCTTCCGGCACGGGCGAGCCGCGCTCCGTCCAGCGCGGGATCGCGGTCTCGGGCCAGACGACGAGCGCGGGAGGGGCGGGACGCGGCCTCGACATCAGCCCGTCGTAGACGCCCAGGATCTCGGTGATCCAATGCTCGTCCCACTTGTGATACTGGTCGATGCTCGGCTGCAGGATCTCGACGCGCGCCGCGGGCCCGCGCGCCGCGGGCCGCGAGGCGAGGACCCACGCCCCGTGCGCCCATACCCCGGCCGCGAGCGCGAGCGCGGCCGAGAGGCCGCGAAGGGCGGCCGGAGCCGAGCGTCCGCGGACCCTCAGCCAGATTTCGGCGAGAGTCGCGTTGACGAGCGTGAGCGTGAAGTCGAGCAGATGAGGGCCGCCCCAGGAGCCGGCCTGCAGGAGCCCGACGTTGGGCCACTGCGTGTATCCGAGAAGGTCGACGCCGAAGCGCGCGGTCCAGCGCGACGCGAAGGCCGCGGCGGCCGTCCAGGCGAGCGCCCAAAGCCAAGGACGCGCGGCGCGCGGAAAGCCCTGCGACGACCAGGACGCGAGCGCGGCCGCCGCGGCCCAGCTCGCGCCCAGGATCGCCGCGAGCGCGATCACCGCGAGCGCGCAGACGACGGCGGGAACCTGCGCGAAGCGGCATGTAGCGTATATCCAATGAAGCGCGACGACGTGGTAGGCGAAGCCCGCGGTGAAGCCGTAGAGGGCGGCGCGGCGCGGCGAGGGGGCCGCGTTCGCGGCGACGATCATCGGGGCCAGGCCGAACCAGGCGAAAGCCCAAAGCCCGAGCGACGGCAGGCCGAGAGCCGCAAGCGCTCCCCCCAAGGCGACGGCGCCTAGTTGGGGGAGTCGGCCCCGTGGCATTTCTTGTACTTCTTTCCCGAGCCGCAGTAGCAGGGATCGTTGCGGCCGATGGTCTGGAGATTGCGAGGCGCGGAGACGGAGCCGCCGCCGGACAGGATGCTCCTATGCGCGGCCGGCTGGGGCGCCTGCGCCGGCTCGGGAGGCGCGTCGGAGCCGGACGTCTCGCTCGCCTCCGGGTGCACGGCCGTGACCGGCGGAGGCGCGACCGGAGCCTTTGGAGCCTCGACGCGGAAGACGTACTCGACGGTCTGCTCGCGCACGCGGCTCAGCAGCGCCTCGAAGTAGCGGAACGATTCCTTCTGGTACTCGACCTTCGGGTCCTTCTGGGCGTACGAGCGCAGGAAGATCGCTTTCTTGAGGTGGTCGAGGTCGTAGAGATGGTTCTTCCAGGCCTTGTCGATCATCTGGAGCATGACCATCTTCTCGACCTCGCGGAAGTCGTAGCCGGTGAAGTCCGCGGGGCGGCGCGCGTAGATATCCATCGCGGCCTTCAGGAGGTCGGCCTTGAGGCTCGCCTTGGAAAGGCGCGCGGCGTCCTCGGGCGTCGGGGTCCACGCGATCGCGTAGGTGCGCTCGAGATAGGAGGTGAGCTCGAGCAAATTCCATTTCTCGTAGTTCTCCTCGTCGGAGAGCGCCGTGTCCACCTGCTCGGCCACGTCCTCCTGGATCATGGCCTTGATCTGCTCGCTGACGGTCTCGCCGAAGAGGACCTCGTCGCGCAGCTTGTAGACGACCTCGCGCTGCTTGTTCATCACGTTGTCGTAGTCTAAGAGCTGTTTTCGAATGTCGAAGTTGTGGGTCTCGACCCTGCGCTGGGCGTTCTCGATCTGATAGGAGACGAGGCCGGACTCGATGACCTCGCCCTCCTTCATGCCGAGCTTTTCCATCAGAGGAGCGATGCGGTCCGAGCCGAACAGCCGCATCAGCTCGTCGTCGAGAGCGAGGTAGAAGCGCGTGGAGCCGGGATCGCCCTGGCGTCCGCAGCGGCCGCGCAGCTGGTTGTCGA